>Ga0187844_10001713_pt1 | contig 16363 bp, 16 predicted proteins | sample SpaLakP09_SKY_50_FD_134517 | JGI IMG/M metagenome (GOLD analysis project Ga0187844, IMG submission 134517) | Oligotrophic lake water microbial communities from Sparkling Lake, Wisconsin, USA - SP09_SKY_50 | ecosystem: Environmental > Aquatic > Freshwater > Lake | place: USA: Sparkling Lake...
CGTGTGGCTGCGGAAGTGGAGTATCCTGGTGCATCTGGTGCTTCTGAATTACCTGCCCATACCCTTCTTGGACAATTTACTTCTGCTTTTCCGCCAATTGCTACTGCTTCTGCAGCTTCTGCTGCTTCGGTCGGCGCATTGATTGGCGCTAATGCACCTTCAGTCGGAGCTAAAGCTTCTTATAAAAAAGAAATGCCTATTCCAGAAATGACAATGTGCGATGAGTGTGTAGAGGATAATAAAGAGAATCTCTTTGAAGTATTCTCCAAAGTAATGGGCATTAAACGTACATTTGATCAGATGCAGAATGACATGGATTATGAAATGGAAGAAGTGGAAGAAGTGGAAGTGGATGAAGCTGGTGAAGAAGAATGGGAGGAATGGGAAGAAATTGAAAAAGAGGAAGAGGAAGAGGAAGAGGAAGAGGAAGAGGAAGAGGAAGAGGAAGAGGAAGAGGAAGAAGAGGAAGAGGAAGAAGAAGAGGAAGAAGAAGAAGAAGAGGAAGAAGAGGAAGAAGAGGAAGAGGAAGAGGAAGAAGAAGAGGAAGAGGAAGAGAAAGATAAAGGATATTCCATCTTCAAATGCCTTCGTAATCGCATCATTCCTCGTCAGTAAATTAAATATAAAAACAAAAAATATAAAAACAAAAAATAGGTATATATCTTATTTTTTGTTTTATTTAACTATTCAAATCCATGCCAAAGGCTATTAAGCTAAAAGCGGTTTGAATAGTCATTCAAATCCATGCCCCAAACTAGGATATAATGTATTATCAGTTAAATCATATCCTGTGCGTTGATACGTTGTGCGATCACATAATATTATATTCGCTGCATGAGGACGCTTACCTAAGATGCTTTTTTGTTCCATCTGTTTCAACATCTCCACAACAGAAGGCGGAGTATACGATACTTGTACTGGTTGCTTCTGAATAACAATAGTATAGTATGAATCGCCATATTTAATCGTTGCAGCACATTGATTATCTTTTACATATGGAATAAAATGATGCGCACAGACATGTAGGGAAGCAGTAAGTGGGTCAGATCCCACGGGGAAATAGCCTTGTCTTTCAGATAAGTGTTCCATATTTGCATCTATATGTATTCAGTTCCTTTACATCATTTCCTTTACATCATTTCCTAACCATACAATACAACATTCTCGGATTCACACAATTAAACTCACAATCAAAAAAGTCAGCCTCATTCCATCCCACTGCTTCAACAGATCTGTCTTCAAAATCTGTATTATAGTCATGCGTATTCAACATAGCATGATAGCACACGCTCGTAAACTGTCCTTCTGCATTAAACCACCAGCTATCCGAATACGGTGATTTGAATTGTCCATACATGGTTCCTAGGGACGGAATTAGATGGAATAGATTGCGACGAACAATATAGAGATTATTCTTACGAAATGTGAGGATATATCTGCCTTCTTTGACATATGTATGTAAGTCGTCTAAAGAAAATCGCTGATACGGATAATATCCAGCATGAATATATTGAATATTTGGAATCACATCATCCGAAATAATCGTTGACATAAAATACGGAAATAGTTGATCTTCAGGGATTTTAGACAGACGGAGTTCCTCTTTGATTATTTCTACACGTTCTGCCACATCAGAAGGAGTCCAGTGGAGCCAGTGAAAATCAATCGGCTTGGTATAAATACTATCTGTTCTGGCACGAATCAAATAATCATATTCAAATCTGTTATAATGTTCATAATCTGTCATCTTCATATATGCCAGTTGTAATTGAAAATATTCAATCATAGATCCACTGCGACGAAGATATTCCTTCCATGTTTGATCAATTCGCATATTCTGTAGTAATAATTCTCTGTGTCCTGTCCAGTCCTTATAATCATGCAGAGAAAACCAGGTGATGGATTGGATTTTAGCTCCAGATAATTCCTCTTTCCCGAGTTCCTCTTTCCCGAGTTCCTCTTTTCCAAAGAATTCTCCAGATAATTCTTCTTTGAACCAGTTATTCCATGTCTCCTCCGATTCCTGTGTATCGTTTTGAACACAGATATAGATATCGGCTGGTTGTAACAACAGATGTTTTTTAAAATATGGAATGGTTTTCTTAATTGTCCGAAGAGCTCCTGTCAGAATAATTGCTACTTTCATTATCATTTACAGAGTCTGTTTATTTAAGTTAGTAAGAAATGATGCAAAATGGTGTAGAAGAATTCCGTAAAAAGTTCTTTGAAGAATTCGTTCGGACTGAAAAAGAAAAGGAAATGGCATTGAAACGATTGCAACGTAACTGTTTCCATAGCTTTCATGTTGTTCAAGGAAATATTGAATGCGCCAAATGTGGATTGTATAAAAAGGTGAAAGTGGATTTGTTAAGATAAGTAGGAACGCGGTAAGTGAAATGGTAAGCGTTTTAAAACGCGGTAATATGCCCTTATCATTTTAGTGTACGGCAGATAGAAATGTTTCAATGGTTTTATGATTTTTTCATGATGTACATCATGCCGCTATTTGTACAATTCTTTGATCTATTTGGTGTTAAACTAAATGACAACACAGTGAATGCAGGTAACGCAGTCACTGAAGAAAAAGAGAAGAGAGTTCAATTTGCAGAGATGGATATGCCTCCAGCTCCTTTAAGCGAGTAAGCTTAGCTACTTGTAAGCTTAGCTACTTGTAAGCAAAGCGACTTGTAAGCTTAGCTACTAGTAAGCGAGTAATTAGTATAAAGATACAATATACGAAAAGAGTAGTAAATGATGTTAGCTACTCTTTTTGCTACCCAACGATATGCTAAACACTGTTCATGCAAACAATGCAGAAATCTATGCTCATGCGAGGACTGTAATGAGATAACACTATACACTCGTATCAAAAATACAATGAGCGTTGTTCAGACAATCTATGAAACAGGATCACTCTATAAAACAAAAGGTGGAAATAACAATATTATTCATTACTATTTCAAGCAATTTTATAATAATGTTTTTGATAAATTACGATGTGCTGTTCATATGAAGCAATATGGATGTATTCCTGCATTAAAACCTTTTCCTATTTATAAGAATCCTTGGATTCAACCAAAGAATCATTGGATTCAACCAAAGAATCATTGGATTCAACCAAAGAATCATTGGATTCAACCTAAGTTCTACAATTACAGAACAACCGACTTCTCATGGCCCACACGAAGCCGAGTATTCAACATAATGTCAAAACCAGCATCCTCAATATTCTTGCAGAATGCCACATCCTCACTACACATATCCACTAGCTCCACGCCATCTTTTCCACGCATTCTCTGAAGCTCCCTGTTAAAAAACGGGTACGCCAGAGCATCCAGTACTTCCTTACGACACGCGAAGAAGCCCATACCCGCATATGATACCTTCAAGAAGTTGGGATTGGACAGTTGACCAGGATCTCGTTTCTCATCCTCGGCCTTCTTGCGTTCCTCCAGCTCAGCACTGAACTTCTTCATATCCTCCTCCGTGTCTTTCGGTTGCAAGAACTTGAACGTACCATGCTCTGCAAAATATGACTTGGTCCATTCCTTAACGACTGCAAAATCCTTGTTGTTTTGCATCATATAGTATCCAGACACAACGGGATGTAACTTGGTGCACTCAATAAGCTCAATCAGTTGAATGGGTGAAAAGACTACGTCTGAATCAATAGATACAAATACATCGTAGGCTTCATTGTGAAATGCCTTCTGTGATTTACCGCGCAACACATCAAGACCGAGAGTGTGCATACGTGCAAAGGGAACGAAGGAGCTCTTACCAGGGCTGATCTTAATATCGTAGCGATTGGAGCTAACCAGGGTGTAAATGGTATTGGTCCAGGACAGAAGGAAAGCTTGTGAAAAATGATCACCAGGGAGACCGATGATGACTTTTAGTTTTTTCTGTTCTTGTTGTGATTGTCCTTGTCCAGAGGGATCTGAGGACGTTTGCTGTGAATCACTATTCGGAGTGCTGGGATTAGGGACGGAATTAGAGACGGAATTAGGGACGGGATTAGGGACGGCTTGGTTAAGGACGGATTGGTTAAGACCAACGGTATTTTGAGTTTGCTGGTCAATTGCTGACTGGAGTGCATCACTAACAAGGCTGGACATTTCTATAACTGAATTGTTCAGGTTGCTTTAAATCTTTTTATAAATTCAATAAAAATATTTATTTTTATTTATATATAACTACTTTAAAAGTCCTACATAGAATACAGCACGCACTTCAATCCATATTTTTTCATGCATTTCTCTAAGTGCGGTTTGCACGTTTTGCACGGTTCTGAATAGCCTGTGTTCCGTGTCCCAGGAGAAATCCGAACCACAATCATAATTGCCCCTTGCAATAAAGAATGATCCCCCACTTTTTTGATGACCGCACGTTCTGCATGGATCGTGCGGTCATCAAATCCACAGCCTTGAGATCGTGAACCGAGGAAGTTACACGCACTCGCCAAGACCTTTTTGCCCTTCATAATAATCGCAATGTGAATATGCTTCAAACGAGATTTCATGATCGCACTCGCCATGTGCTCGTTCGCCATATCGTACGCGCTAATAAGATTGATCATTTCTAACAAGTTCTAACCTATTTTCTGTTGGTTTTCTTTTTCAATTTTAAACTTTTAAAAAAGTTTAATCCAGACGTGGAATAGATAATCCTTGAATAGGTGCAACCGAAGGAATAACCAAAGGAATAACCGAAGGAATAACTGGAGATACAGAAGGTACTTCTACAAGTTCTACAGGTCTCGGACTCAGAATCACTTCATTTTTGAGGTCAGGCTGAATAGGATTAAATAGCGGATTCGGTATAACATCTACATCTACATCAACCAATGGTTTCATCGTAATCGCATGATAGTCCTTGATCTTATGAATATTTGGTCTGGAAAGTATACGATTCCGTGTAAAATCCTTCCGTGTTTCCCGCACTTCTTTCATTTCCTCTTTTTCCTTCTCTTTATCCATCATCGCCTTATCCACTTTCTTCTGAATCGTCTCTTGAACTTGCGGCATCAGCATTTCATTTAATGTCTGTCGCCTCTGTTTCAACATAATAGCCGCATCCACTGCCACCTGTTTCAATCGTGTGTCCGAACTGTCAAATACTGTAGTATGTTCCAATGCTCCGCAGATATCGGGTTTCTTTAAGTGCCTCACTTCACCGAATTTATGTTCAAAAATAGAAATGGCTTCTTTCGGGATCGGCGGAGATTGTTCAATAAGACGATCCAGATCCGACCGACAGATCTTGAGAAAGTCCATAGAATCCATTCGTTCTATTGGATTTAAGGCGAGTTCTACCGCAATCAGGCGTTGGAATTTGCCCCATGCAATACTGGCTACGCGGTTGGATTCTTCCAGCTGTGCATAACGTAAATAGTTACCAATTGTGGTTAAAATACCTGCGAATAAGGATACGCCACCAATTGCAAAACTGGCGTACTGTTTCATTGTAGAATTATCAGCAAAAATAGATTGCACACCGAAACTGGCCGTTCCACCTAGAGTGGTTAATATAATCACGGGAAGATTGATCCAGAGATTCTTGCCATGATAGATCTTTTCTGCATTGTCATGAAGCCAGCGATAACACATCGCGATGTCACTCCAATCAGCCATGAGCTGTTCTTGTTCTTTAGACCAGCCGTTTAAGAAGCGTTTTTCTTTGTCTCTTGTGGGAGATACGGATCGTGATGCACTCATTCTATAGGGTTTTTAGAAACTTTGTTAGAAATTTTTAAATATTTTCTGACATTTAAATACTTATAAAAATTGAACTTATAAAATTGATTATATAACAGAAGTTAGATATCAACTATGCCATCATATGACATTAACTTATTTCAACAAATTCGTAATACATATCCCAATTCTAATATAAATTATGTTCCGAATATTATTAAACAGAAGAAATCTGGTCCAAAACCAAAAGATATTAATCGTGATACAAAAATAATTGGTAAGTGTGTATCAGATAATTGTGAAAATCAATTTCAGTGGTCATTTAGAAAAGTTGTAGAAAAAGGTCCATACTGTACAGATTGTTCAAAGAAACGAGGAAATGAGAGAAGAAAAGAAACATGTATAGAAATTCATGGGTTTGAGTATGTCGCTCAAAGTTCAAAAGTAAAACAAAAAAAAGAAGAAACATGTGAAAAAATATATGGAAATAAACATGCTATTGCTAGTACACTCGTCAGAACTAAAATTACAGAAACGCTTGAATTAAAGTATAATGGAGCAATAAATCCTTCTCAAATTAAAGAAGTTCAAGAAAAGAAAAAACAAAATCTTATTGATAATGATGATTTAGTATACTCATTAAAGTTGTTAGAAGAACTTTTAAGAGAGTATGGTGCTACACTAAATGATGAAATTAATGAGTTAGAATTAGTGCGTGAAAGTCCTATACCATTTGTATGTAATTGTGGTGTTACTCACATTAAAAAATTTATAAATATCAGAAAATATGGAGCATTTTGTGAACCATGTCAAGATATTCATGAAAGGAAACAATCAATAGAAACAAATATGCAAGTTAGAGGAGTTCCATATCCTTCTAATGATCCATTGGTTGTTGCAAAAATGAAAGAAACTAATTTAAAAAATTGGGGCACAGAAATACCTCAACAATTGGATGAAGTAAAACAGAAAACACGAGATACTTGTCAGAAAAAATTAGGTGTAGATGCACCGATGCAAAGCCCAATTGTGCAAGAAACAGCTCGTATTAATAATCAACTAAAATACAATGAAGATCATCCTATGCATGTTGCTGAAATAGCAGAACGAAGTTCTAAGAATGCTTATAAATCTTATGATTATGTATTTCCTTCAGGCAGAATAGACAGAATTCAAGGCTATGAAAGATTTGCTCTTGATGAATTATTATCTAGAGGTATTCATGAAGATGATATTATCACAAAACGTTCAAAAGTTCCTAAAGTATGGTGGTATGATAAAAATGGAAAAAAACACAGATATTATATTGATATATATGTAAAAAGTCTAAAATTGGGTATTGAAGTTAAAAGTACTTGGACCGCAGAGAAGAAAAAAGATAAAATATTTATCAAACAAAATGCTGTAAAAGAAGCAGGATATAGATGTGAAATATGGATTTATGATGGTAAAGGAAATAAAGTTGAATGTCATGTTTAATATCTTAATTAAATAAGTATTTACAGTGATATTAATTATATAAATTATTTTATTTCTTTTCATTTTTCTTATACGTCTTCTTTGCTTCCACTCCCGCTTTATATAGCGCATCAATATCCTTCTCAGATAGTCCTTCTACATCTATTCCCTTGGGAACGGAAATGAACTGAGGTTTCTTTAAACCCTTCTTCATAATATAAGGACCATACTGTCCAGTCCGAATCGTATATTCTTTAAATTCCTTAACCGAACCCGCCGCCTTTGCTTCTAATCTCTGCACAGTCTCTTCCAATGATTCCATACGAAACGGGACAGATATTTCACCACATTTCAGATAATCCCCAAACTTTCCTGATTTCTTTTCAATCGGCTCCCCATTCCATTCACCAATTTGTTCTGATTTCTTTTCAACGTGTTCTCTCTTCATTGCATTAAGCGTATCAAACCGATCCTTATACGATGTCCATGTATCATGAATTACTCCCTTCCATTCTTCTTTTCCTTCTGCTACCAATTGAAGACGTTGTTCCATCTGTCCCGTGAAATTATAGTTGAAGATATCTTCAAAGTGCTGTAGCATAAATGCTACTACAGATCGTCCCAGATCTGTTGGAATCATCTTGTTCTTTTCTGCTGCTACCTTTTTGTCTTTCATAACAGTTGTAATCGGCAGAGATCCAAACTGTAGAGAATGTTCTTTGACCTTTTTGATAGAAGCGGGAACGGTAGAGATCGCCACATAATGTTTCTCTTGAATCGTGGCTAATAGCGATGCAAAGGTGGATGGACGACCGATCCCATGCTTCTCTAATTCACGAATGAGAGTAGCTTCTGTGTAACGCCCTTGTGCTTTGGTTTCTTGTTGAGAAGCTTTCATTGTCTTCCATGGAAGACTTGCTCCAACTGAAATCTGGATGGCTTTGGTCCAGAACGCGTCTTCCTTTTCTTCTTCGTCTTCTTGTCCTTGTTCATCAATCTGTGCCACTCTACCAATTCGTTGCCAGCCAGGGAATATAGTTCGTTTCCACCGTGAAGTCCATGGAAAATCATCTAAACTGATCTTGACAGTACATGTCTCACCGCGAGCAGGAGCCATCTGACTTTGAACCGTTCGTTGCCAGATCAGGCGATAGAGAGATGCGCCGTCTCCTTCTACCGTCATTACTTCTATATGGGTAGGACGGATTGCTTCGTGGGCTTCTTGTGCTCCAGCTTCTTTCTTTTTTTTCGTAGCAATTTGAGACAAATACTCCTCCCCATAATTCTCCTGAATCCATGCCTTTGTAGCAGTAACCGCTTCTTCAGATAACACCGCTTTATCCGTTCGCATATAAGTAATATGACCCGCTTCATAGAGTTTCTGAGCAATAGACATCGTTGTTTTCGGATTCATTCCAAATAAGGCACTGGCTTGCTGTTGCAATGTACTGGTCATTAATGGAGGTGGGGCAGTAGCTGTCCATGGCTTCACCTCATTTCCTGTGACAATCCCATTGGTGGATACGACATTCTCCATATAATTCATCGCTGATTCTTCATCTAGATCGTCATCCATTGTTCCTGGAAAACCAACTCCGTTGTATATCCAATCCCCACTCACTTTCCAACTAGATTCCGTCTTAAATCCCAGAATGGCATCTTCCCGTTCTATCACAAGACGAATGGACGGAATCTGGCAGCGTCCTGCTGACAATCCAGATGTAACATGTTTCCACAAGAGAGGACTCATCGTAAATCCAATGAGAAGATCTAATAAGGATCGTGCCTGTTGCGTATGGACACGATTCATATCAATTGTACCAGGGTTAGCAATCGCATGACGAATCGCCTTTTCAGTGATTTCTGTAAAGGTGATGCGTTTTACTGAATTGGGTAATTTTAGAAGGACTTTAACAGAATATGCAATCTGCTCTCCCTCAAAGTCACGATCCGCTGCCAGATAAATCTCAGAAGCTCCTTTTGCCGCTTCTTTCAATGACGTTATCGCTTTTGACTTTTCTTTTAAGAATTCGTACGTCGGTTCATATCCATTTGTTAAGAAGTTGAGATCGTGGGTGAGTCCACGAATATGTCCCATAGAAGCCACTACACGCCAGTTCGCTCCTAAGAACCCCTGGATGGTCTTCTGCTTGCCTGGACTTTCAATAATGAGGACGTTCATGGTTTGACTTTTCTATAGTGAATTATGATTTCAATTTTTAAGACTCAAAGAAATAATGAGCAGCTTCCAATGAAAGATCGTCCCATTCCATAGAAGAAATACGCTGTGTTCCTCTATTATATCCGATCCATACACCTGCCTTACCATCTTCTACAATCCATTCATTCTTGATCCAACAAGATGGATATGCAGCAAGCAATGTTTGAAGCCATAGATAATCGGGTTTCCAGGCAGTGACAAATTCTATACGAATACCAAATTTTCCATGCTGGTTGATTTGTAGATTATGCAATCCAGCTATAACTGTATCAAAAATAGTAAAAATATCATCTTCGGATGAAGAGGTAATTGTGACACGATTAATACACTCGTTAGGCATTTTAATGAGTTATGGTGATAGAGTTTTAAGTAGTAAAATGCATTTTACAGACCTATAAAGCCTAAAATCCTCTCCTACACCTAATCAGAATGATCAATCAATCCAGTGGTCAAGGTGCTCTTTTTGAATTAGTGGCACGCGGTGTCAAAGATAACTATTTCGTCAAAGATAGTAAAGATAGTATTTATCCATATGATGCTCGGTACGGATCTTCTATGCCCCATTTGGCAGAACGACGTACAGTTGTCCCTATTGCACGCACCAACTTTGGAGGATCATTTGAAGTGGAAATTGATACGTTTGGAGATATTATGACTGAATGTGCTTTGGAAATTGATTTGCCTACGTGGTTACCGCCTTTAGGAGTAGGGTCAGAGTCAGAATCGCAGAGCTTACAACCAGTAGATCCCTCCATTGCAAACGGACTCTATCCTATTACAGCAACAGATGCATCCCAAACATCCTATGGATACGTCAACGGAATCGGATATTTTCTCTTTGAATCCATCCAGTTTTATCAAGATCAAATGCTGATTCAAGAATGGAGCGGGGACGGTCTCTACGTCAAACAATTAACTGAAGGATCCCTCAACAGTTCAGGGCTTGCATTCAAACAAGCAGGTGTCACCGCTGCATCCAATGATACGTCTGCAGCAGGCATTAGAGCACTACAAATGAGAGCCACACCAGGTCATCTCAGGATCTATCTGCCTCTTCCTGGCATGCAGTGTCCCAAAGATTCAGGTTTTCCTTTGATTGGACTTCCTTCCCAAACCTTTCGCATCAAAGGAGTTATACGAAAGCTAGAAGATCTTGTCGTATCCAGTGATCCACTTACACGTAAACCTGCGCCATGGACCATGCCCGAATTTGTTATTGCATATCCTGATGGACCTGTGACATTTGCCCCAAAACCTTTATTAGATATCGGTCAACCGACTATTCTGTTGAGCACTGTCCAACATTACATTTCTTTAGAAGAAGGTGAAGAGGCGCGTTCTACCGCGATTCAAATTCCTTTCCGAAAACAATTTGAAAACCGATTCAGCTTTGGCGAACTAGATTATATTCCTTTGGATAAAGGTGGACAAGCAGTAGCCACACGATACATTGATGGACGACATCCTGCCGAGCGTCTGTTCTGGTTTTTTCGTAATTCAACGTTGGTGGAACAGAATCGTCTGGATGTATTCTACAATGACAATTTTGAATATAAACCTGTTACTGAAACACAGGCGTATACCAGTGAATACTATTATGGGATCAAGCTCAATATTGCTGGGAAAGAACGGGAAGATTTATATGGTGCTTCTCTGTGGAATCACATTGTGCCTGTAGCAAAACACGAAATAGTTAGAGTGAATAGCATTGGATCCATGATGTGGTCCCTAGGAGATACGTATGGAACAGTCTATCCTGCCCCTAGGAACCCTGAAGGGACAGTGAATTTTACAACGGCTGATCGGCCGACCATGTATATCCAATTGGCCAATATTATGCCTAATTTATATCTGGCGGCAAGGAAAGCTGAGATGCGTGTCTATGTGGATTCATGGAATGTGTATGAGGTTGTGAATGGACGTGGTCGGTTAATGTTTGCGAACTAGTGCTTAAAATGGTATATATTAGATTATATATTATAAAAATGAGTATTGGAATTATCATTGCCATACTCGTTTTAATTATGTTAATCTTAGTTGCATGTATTTGCTGTATGATTGTTGAATTGGAAGAAGAACATCAGTATGCAAGACTTTAAGAACTTCTTAAGGCTTTTTAAAAAAAAGCCTGCCAAAAAACTTCTTAGAACTTGGCGGCAAAGCCGATTTTAACAAAGTTCCTGGCAGGCTTTTTTTAAGAACTTGTTAAAAAAGCCTATTTAAACCCCCTTTGCATCCACTGAATTACCTGTTGCGTATCCGATGATTGAAACATCGGTTGTGGAACACCATTCACAATTGCCATAAAACACGGAATAGAACTCACACCACAATACGATGAAGTCTCTTCATTATCATCCACGTCACATTCATACCATACAATCTGATCACTCAGATTTAAGAGTTGAGCAGTATCAATTCGTTTACATGGACCACACCACGTTGCACCGAATTTAATGATAGAGATCGGATCAAGCTCTTTAGGCTTTACTGGATCGTGGAGGAGTGTTTGAAACTGCTGATGGTTGCGGAGGTGCATCATCTTTTTTGACATTTGTTTTAGAATAGTTCTTGTAAAATCCCGTTGCAAATACCAATAAAATAGTAGCTACTAATGTGTAGGGGAGTAGATTTAAGCTCTTATCTGTTTGAGTTAATGAGCCGCCTTTCTGTTTAGTTTTCGCACTTTCTAGAGCAGGACCCGTAATTGTAGAATACAGTGATGTACCAGGCAATACAGAAGATGCCTTAGAACTTGCATTAATAAGTTTGCCCACTCCTGATATAATATCTGAACTTGTTTTCAATGTATTATCCACAACTGTCAGTGTTCTATCATATGCATCCAGACCTTTATCAATGGTAGATGTAATCGGAGTAATGACAGGATCCAAAAAGGATTGTAAGAATTTATAGAACCATCCAGAGAAACGATCAGCCGCAGATGGACCCTTTGATGCCCCAAAGAAGTTCGCATGTTCTTCTACAACATCCTTCGTATTCACAAAAAATTGATACAATTTATATATCCATTCAATTATAGCAATCGGTAGAAAAATGATTGTAATAGTACAGATTAAACGGAAGAGACCAAATTCGGTTTGACCTACCAGAAATGAATCCAGACCGAATAGACCACCGAAAATAAGAGCTGCTGCATATGAGAAAAAACGAAAATGCTTCTTGTCAGGAATGTCTTTTGCTAAGAATCCTGCACCAACTCGTTGATCTACTAACGGAACACTGAGACCATACAAACGCACCGTATCTTCATTAAAGAGCGCCTGAGTTGCATCCCATATCCACCATGCTCCAAAGAAAAATAGATTTACTCCGATTTTAGCCAGGAATGTCCAGGGGGAACGCAGATATAAATGATCTAATGCAATGTATCCGCCGAGTAATGATAGCAAGACAAATGTATTGTAGGATAAAAAACTGGCACCGTCTTTTCCTTCATTTGTATTGGCATTTGCGGGATCATCCCCTTCACGCCAGTATTTTAAATAGGAGACGGTGAGAGGTACTTTTGGTTTTGCTTTTTCTTTCTCTGGTTTCTCTGGCTTATTCGCTTCTTTTTCTTCTTTTTCTTCTTTTACTGGCTTATTTGGTGTTACCTCTGGTTTTTCTGGTTTCTCTGGTTTCTCTGGTTTCTCTAGATTAGGAACAGGCTTAGCATCTGGTTTCTCTAGATTAGGAACAGGCTTAGCATCTGGTTTCTCTAGATTAGGAACAGGCTTAGCATCTGGTTTCTCTAGATTAGGAACAGGCTTAGCATCTGGCTTATCAGATTTATTAGGAGCGGCAGATGCCATTACTAGCACTTTTTAAAAAAATATTAACAAAAGATAACATACTTGTTAGCCGAAGGCCCAAATAGCTACATTTTTAAGAACTTATTAACAACAAAAGCGCCTTAAATGGTAAACAAGAGTCCCCCAAAACCATTAATCACTCGGAATACATTGTAATTGTGAGAATAAATTCTAATTTGTCCATTTCCTCGTGCAGGATATACATTATTCGTACCAGGAATATAGGTAGTAGCACTGATCAACGCTGGATTAAATTTAATCTGCCATACGATGCTATCAATTCTACTTGCATTAAGAGAACCCGTTGGCTGTACGTCTTCTGGTCTCAGTGCAAAGGAATAATTATAAATATACGATAGAACCGGAGTAGTAGTATGATGATCATATGGCTGTTGTAAACGGAAAAAGGATGATGTTCGTTCTGAAAAACGATCATATCCATCTAATTGCAAAACGGCCGTGGACAATAAATCAATACGTAATGCAGTATTGCCACCAATCGTAGATTCTGTCGTAATCCCATTCGCAATTGCGATCGTACTTCCCGCTGCAATTGTAGCAGGCTGTATCTCATTAATCGCCAAACTACTGTAATTAAACCATTCATTGCGGTTCGTCATCTGGTCACGCTGAATGACGAAAAAGAACTCCTTCAATGGGTGATTGAAATCCACCGATATGGTAGCATTTGTCTGTGTATTATAAAAAGAATAGGGCGAAGTATACTGGACTTGTTCAATCAAATACTCATGTGATGTACTCACAAACAAACGGCGCTCCTCCACATCCATATACACATAATCGCCCCATAACGTCATACTCATAATCGGTGTTGTACAATCCACCTGTGTAGAGATACATGGATTAAAAGCTGCCTGTGAACCTGACGGAGGAGTCACCCAAAAGAGTTGTGATAATGGTCTCAGTGTAATATTAATACGAATAGATGTATATTGCAGCGCAATGAGCGGCAGATACAATCCTGGATTATTACAGAAGAAGAATTGAAGCGGGATAAGAAGCTCCAGACCATTTGTGCCTGCATAAATCTGTGTATTCTCATATTGATTTTGTTGTCGTCCAATGAGATAATTGAGTGCATCTCGTTGCGATGCAGGCGTTGAAAATTGTGTCCAGATTTCCATCCATTCTCCTGTCTGTCGGTCAATCTCTTGTTCACCAATTTCTAGCGTAATCTCTTGGATAAGAGCGTGACCAATGGAGTTCGTGTAGGAGAGAATATTTCCCTCTGTATCCTTGATAATAGGAAGAATTACATTGAGATATATGCGACCAAGGAGATCCCCGCGACGTGGGACAAGGCACGTGACACGTTGTCCAAAATTGGGGGTACCGTCAAAATACATGACTTGTGGTTCAATAGCATAATTCGTATGTCTCCGATATACCATTCGGAAAAATGTGATTTGAGGGTTGCCTGTCAGAAAGGCATCTTGTTTCCCTGTTGCTACAAGTTGCAAGAGTCCGCCTCCCGCTGTCATTCTGTTTACTGATCCGGAATGTTCGCTTTATGTTGTCATACAAATCATATGATACAAATCTTAGTTAAATCTTTGTTGAATCTAGATGTCATTGCAAGACCTGAGTCAACAGAATAGTGGTGTTATCGCTGTCAATAGTGGACCGCTTGTTATTAGAACGTATAATCAACAAGGATCAAGCGCTTCCAGCGTAATACAAGGAAATACAACATATGTCGTCGGCAATTATGAATATCCAATATCAAGTAATTATGTGCTCATCACTTCCACAGGCGGTTTATTAAAACCCAGTGATGCAATTTATGTTTCATCTGTTTCAATGTCTACTGTTAGTTCTGTTACTGGCACAATATCTACTCTTTTTATCAGTAATGGCTATTTTTCTACTCTGACAGGATCTACGCTACAGGTAAATACAATATCTGTATCAACATTGACAGGATCTACTATAAACGCTAGTACTATAAACGCAAGTACTATAAACGCACAGTTCATTAATTATTCTACATTAACAGGATCTACTATAAACGCAAGTACTGTAAACGCAAGTACTATAAACGCAAGTACTGTGAATGCACCATTCATTAATTATTCTACATTGACAGGGTCTACTTTAAATGTGTCTACTATTGTAAATACGTCTGGATTTTATGTATCACCTATTATAAATTATAGTACATCTGCTTCCAATGTATTTAACTTACTTGCATATGGAACAGATAATCAAATTGTACAAGGAGTAGGAACAATTGATGATATATCTAATAATGTATTTCTGGGTACAACTGCGGGAAATATAACAGGTACTCAAAATACATTTCTTGGGACTACTGCAGGAACTATAACTACATCTGGTAATTCAAATACATGCATTGGTTATGGAGCAAATCCATTCTCTGCAGTAAGTAATCATGAAATTGTAATTGGAGTAGGAGTAACAGGCAAAGGTACAAACACAAGTCAGATTGGAGCAGGGTCAGGTGATGGACAGCTCATGTCAATCTATTGGGGCAATGGATCTTCTAGTGCATTTAGTACCACATCCGATCGTCGTATCAAAACAAATATCACTGGCATATCAAGTGGTCTTTCTATCCTACTTGCTCTACGTCCTGTTGAATTTGATTATCTCACACATGACAAATCACATCAAATTGGATTTATTGCACAAGAATACCAAACTATTCTACCCGATCAAATTGTATATAGTAATCCTGTTGGGGATGAAGTTGGACTAGTACCTGATAAAGTTATGGGCATTCAAGCCAATCTAATACCCTATTTTGTTAAAGCCATTCAAGAACAACAAGCACAGATCTCTACATTGCAAGGGCAAGTAGCTTCACTTTTACAATCATTACCTCTATAATTCTATATAAGATCTCTATCATAATGCATCCGGTTAATGATACAAGTTAATAATACAAGATAATAATACAAGATAATAATACAGATTATAGTATATTTATTGTGTTTCAGATAAATCTTATAAAAAGATTTATCCGAAATAGTAGATATAATGTCGTATCCCTATGGTGGCATAAATGCCGTTTCGTTAGGAACAGGCGCAGGTTCCACCTTACAGGGTGCTACCGCCATTGCAATAGGATATCAAGCAGGAGCTGTCTCACAACCTGCCTCTTCCATCATCATCAATGCATCAGGCACTGC
>Ga0187844_10001715_pt1 | contig 16349 bp, 12 predicted proteins | sample SpaLakP09_SKY_50_FD_134517 | JGI IMG/M metagenome (GOLD analysis project Ga0187844, IMG submission 134517) | Oligotrophic lake water microbial communities from Sparkling Lake, Wisconsin, USA - SP09_SKY_50 | ecosystem: Environmental > Aquatic > Freshwater > Lake | place: USA: Sparkling Lake...
CCGCCGCGTGCAACTCATCAACAGCAAGCCGGGAGGTCCCATCCTGATCGGGCCGAACGCGCACAAGGGTTTGTTCGAGCTCGAGAATTTTCTCTCGCGCAATGCCTATCCATACACGCGGCGCGATCCGGCCACGGACCCGGAAGCGGCCCAGCTCGTACGCGAGCACTGGCGCAACGAGTCCGACTGGCCGCTCGTCGCGCTGCCGGACGGCTTCGTGCTGAAGAACCCGACCCTGGCCGAAGTCGGCCGCTGCGTCGGCACCTTGCCCCGCATCGAACGGGGGACCGTGTTCGACGTGCTGGTCGTGGGCGCCGGTCCGTCCGGCCTCGCGACGGCCGTGTACGCCGCCTCCGAAGGCTTGCACGTGATGGTGCTGGACCAGCGCGCCTACGGCGGCCAGGCCGGGGCCAGCGCGCGCATCGAGAACTTCCTCGGCTTCCCGACCGGGATCTCCGGCCGCGCGCTGGCAGGCCGCTCGTACGTGCAGGCGGTGAAATTCGGCGCCGAGGTCGCGATCCCCGCCCAGGCCACGCGCCTGCTGTGCCACGAGCGGCCGCTGAAGGTGGAAATGGATGACGGTACCTGTCTGCAGGCCAAGACCGTCGTGCTGGCCGCGGGCGCGCGCTACCGCAAGCCGGACCTGCCCAACCTGGCGCAGTTCGAAGGCCGCGGCGTGTACTACTGGGCGTCGCCGGTGGAAGCGCGGCTGTGCCGCAACGAAGCCGTCATGCTGGTGGGTGGCGGCAATTCGGCCGGGCAGGCGGCCGTGTTTCTTGCGGCGCATGCCTCCGAGGTGCACATGCTGATCCGCCGGGGGCTGGAAGCGACGATGTCGAGCTACCTGATCGAACGCATCGCGGCCACGCCCAACATCCACCTGCACACGCGGCGCGAAATCGCCGCGCTGGAAGGCGACGACAACGGCCTGACGGGCGTGCGTTGCCGCAGCATCGACGGCGACGACGAGCGGTCGTTCGCCGTGCGCCGGCTGTTCCTGTTCATCGGCGCCGATCCGAACAGCGACTGGCTGCACGAGTGCGGCGTCGAACTGGACGACAAGGGCTTCGTGCTGACGGGCGCCGACACGCGCGCGGAACACGGCGCCCGCTCGCTCGAGACGAGCGTCGACGGCGTGTTCGCGGTGGGCGACCTGCGGGCCGGCTCGACCAAGCGGGTGGCCGCGGCGGCGGGCGAGGGTGCGGCGGCGGTGTCGCAAATCCACGGTTATCTGGCGACATTGGCCGAGCGTTGACCCATGGCGCATAAGGAGGGATAAGGTTAAGTTGAACGATCTGGATGACAGCAGGCATAATGCGCCGGCAAGCGGTCGTACGTCCTACGGCCCAGCCCGAGGAGCGCAATGGCCTTTCCCGTACTGTCATCATCCAGCATGCGCGCAGTGTGCGCCGTCGCGGTCTTGTTATGTCCGCTCATGGCCCATGGCAACGACACGCAAGCCCGCCGGCTGCGCGAGGTCGGCGCCATGGCCCGCTTCGTGCCGGACGAGGCGTCGCGCCGGCTGCGCGCGATGGAATGGGAAATGGCGACCGCGCCTGCCTCCTTGCGCACGGACTTCCTGTACCACTACAGCACCGCCGAGCGCGGCATCGGCGACCTCACGCATGCACTGACCTTGGCGGACCAGCTCGTTACGTACGGCCGCCGCAATCACGACAACGTCGCCCTGGCGAAAGGCCTGATCGGGCGCGCCAACACGCTGTATTTGCGGGAAGAACTGGCCGCTTCGCACGCCACGGCGTTCGAGGCGGAACAGGTCGCCCTGACGACGGACGACGTCCCGACCAAGGTGCTGGCGACCATCGCCGCCGGACAGTCGTTCCAGGAGGAGGGCAATTATCCGGCGGCGCTGGCGAAACTGCATGCCGCCGTCGACCTGGCACGCCACGTCAAGGACGACACCGCACCGCTGGCCAGTGCGCTGCACACGCTCGTGCAGCTGTACCTGAACACGGGCGATTTCGACAAGGGCTGGGAGGCGCAGCGGGAAGGGCTGGCCGTGGCCAGGCGGATGGCATCTCCGGGCTATATCGCGACGGCACTGGGCGACGAGTACGCGCTGGCCGTCGAGCAGAAGGCGTTCGCGCCGGCACGGCGCGCCCTGTTCGAGGAACTCAACCTCGAACGCAGCATGGGCGCACGCCAGATGGTGGCGACGACGCTCGTCAACCTCTCGGATTGTTACCTGAAGGAGGGCCTGTTCCACGAAGCCCAGACCTATGCCGCGCAGGCGCTGGAGGCGGCCCTCGACGTCAGGAGCAACAACGATGTCGCCACGGCCCGTATCAACCTGGGCCAGGCGCTGCTCGGACAAGGGCATCTGGTCGAGGGCAAGCGGCAGTTCGAGGCGGGGCTCGCCAGCTATGAAAAACAGGGCGACAAGCCGGAACTGCTGGCGGTCCTGCGCGAATATGGGCACGCCCTGGAGCACGCCGGCGACTACCGGGGCGCCGTCGACGCGTACAACCGCGAACGCAAGCTGTCGGGCGAGATCTTCGACGAGCAGCGCCAGAAGGCGTTGATGGAGCTGCAGCAGAAATACGAGGCCGAGAAGAAGCAGCGCCGGATCGACGCATTGCGCCAGGAAAACCGGGCCACCAGGGCGGAGCTGGACAACCGGCGCCTGCAGCAGCGCATCTGGTGGCTGCTGGCCATCGTGTTCGCGCTGGCGTCGGTGGTCGTCGGCCTGCTGTACCGGAAGGTGCGCCGCGCCAACGCCGAGCTGGAAGAGAAAAACCAGCAATTGAAGCGGCAGAGTGCACTCGATCCGCTCACGCTGCTGTACAACCGGCGCCATTTCCAGGAATTCATGGGCCACGCCGGCAACGAACGGCGCGCGGCCGCCGACGGCACCACGGGCGCGCTGTTCCTGCTCGACGTCGACCGCTTCAAGGACATCAACGACACGCTGGGCCATGCGGCCGGCGACGCGGTGCTGAAGACGGTCGCGCACAACCTGCGCGAGGCATTGCGCGACACCGACATGATCGTGCGCTGGGGCGGCGAGGAATTCCTCGCGTTCGTGCCGGCGGTCGCGCGCGACGGCCTGGACGAGGTGGCACAGCGGATCCTGCACGGCATCTCGTCGCAGGCCGCCGAGCACCGGGGCACGGTCGTGCCCGTGAGCGTGTCCGTGGGCTTCGCGCCGTTTCCGCTGGCGCTCGGCGACACGGCGCTGACGTGGGAACAGGTCGTCAACCTGGCGGACATGGCCTTGTACCGGGCCAAGGCGCGCGGCCGCAACTGCGCATGCGGGGTGCTCGGCTTTCCCGACCACGCCCCGGCCCCGGCCACGCTGGAGACGATCGAGCGGGATCTGGAAGACGCCTGGCGCCAGGGATGGGTGGACCTCTCCATCGTGCCGGGCGACGTCGACTACACCATGCCGGTGCGCTCGCGCGCCTGAGGCTTATCTTCCCGTTCAGCCTCGTGGCAGGTCGGCCTCGAGGTCGGCAACCTGCGCCAGCCAGCGCGCGACGATGTCCAGCTCGTCCGGCGAGAACCCGGCCGTCAGGCGCGCGTTCAGGTCCTGCAGCACGGCGTGGGCCTGGCGGCTCGCCTCCTGTCCCTGCGCGGTCAGGCGCACGCGCGTGATGCGTCCATCGGCGTCGTCGTCCACCCGCTCGATCAGGTCGGCCGCCTGCATCCGCTTGGACAGGTTCGTGACGGCGGCCGGCGCCACCTGCAAGCCCTTCGCGATGTCGCCGACGGTCGCGGGCTCCCCGCGCGACGCGAGCAGGAACAGCAGGCCGGCCTGCGCCGAGCTGATGCCGTCCCAGGCTTGCGGGCGCGTCTCGATCCAGCGTTGCAGCACCTTTTGTGCGCGGTTCAGCAGGAAGACGAAGCGGGGCGGTTTCCTGGCTGCCGTCATTGCGCGGTTTCCTGCGCAGGACAGTGCGCCAGCAGCCAGTCGGCCACCTGCGGCCAGAGGGCTTGCGCGCCCTGGCGGCGGAAGAAGCCCATGTGGCCGATGGCGGGCAGGCCTGCGTCGCGCGGGGCGATCTGGCGCCGGTCCACGCGCGCATTGACGAGCGGCTGCACGAGGATGCCGATGGCGCGCGGATTCGCCCACGGATCGTCGTCGAAGCCGAGCACGAGCAGCGGCACCTGTACGCGCGCCATGCGCCGGCGTGCCTCCATCGTCGGATCGTCGAGGAAATAGCCGGGCAGCGTCGTCCATTGGCTCCACTGCAGCATCACCGAGCTGGGCAGGTCTTCGCCGAGACCGATGCGGCGGCCCGGCATGTAGCCGAGCATGCGGCACAGGACAGGCGCAAGCAGCCGCATCACGCACCACACGCGGGCCCGCTCGACGGCGCCACGGACCGTGCGCGTGATCCCCGCATGCGCCGCCACGAGCACGCCCGCCGTCAGCAGTCCGGTGGCGGACGACAGCGCGATTGCGTGCCCGCCCACGCTGTGTCCGACGGCCAGCAGCGGCAGTCCCTGGAAGCGTGCGGCCGCCCAGCGCGTGACGGCCGCGTTGTCGTCCTCCATCCACTCGGCCATCGTCACGGTGCATTGCCGCAGGTCGGCCGGGCGCGAGCGGCCCGTGCCGCGGTAGTCGTACGTCAGCACGTGCAGGCCCAGGCCGTGCAGGTAATGCGCGAACGCCTCGTAGTAGCGCTGCGTGACGGCGGTAGCCGGGTGGACCAGCACGACGGCGCGGGCATCCTGCGCCTGCCACAGGGTCGCGGCGATCGTGTCGGTGCCGGGGAGGGGGATGGTGACGGGTTCCATGGGGGCGGCGATTTAGTTAACGTGTTAACTAATTTAGCGGCCGGCGCCGGCATCGTCAACGCAGGAATTAGAAGCAATTTCCAAAAACCGGGGTCAGACCCCGGTTTTTGGAAACAAAAACAAAACCCGGCACGTGGCCGGGTCTTGTGGTTGAGGCGCTGTCTGGCGTCAGTGGAAGTGCTCGCTCCCCGCCGGCGTGTCTTCCGGCATTTCGGCATGGACGAGCTCGCCGCTCGGGTCGGCGAACAGCGGCGCGCCGCAGTCGTCGCAGTACTCGGCGACATAGCGTTCGCCGATGCGCTTGACGTGGGTGATGCCGACGTCGTTCAGGTGCTTGACGATCTCGTCCAGCGGCGCGAGCGGGCGGTCGCCGCCGCCGGCCGGGCCTTCCATCGGCGTGCCTTCCTCGTCTTCCTGGCCGTACAGGGGCCAGACGATGCCGTACACGACGTCCGACGACTGGCGCAATGTGAAGCCGACGCGGTATTCGTCCACCTGGCTGTCGTTGACTTCGTCGCCGAAGCCGGCCACGACCGCGCGCAGGTCGTTCGGTTCCACGCCCAGCGTGTTGGTCAGGTAGTGGACGGCGGCGCGGATCGACACGGGGCGGATCAGCTTGTCGGCCTCGCGGCACGCGACGTAATACGCTTCCGGCAGCAGCAGCTCGACGCCGCAGCCCGGCAGCAGGCGTGCGATGTTCGGGCCGGCCTGGGCGCGCCATTGCTCGAGGCAGTTCTCGCGCTCGGCTTCGAAATTGATGTGGTGCTGCGGCTCCTGCCAGCGGAACAGCGGGGCGCCGACCGGGGCCACGACGGCCACGAGCAGGTAGCGCGTGTCGGCCAGGAATTGCGACGTGTCCGGGCCGGGCGCGGCCGGCTTCACCGTCGAGCCCTTGTGGGCGGCGGCGGCGAGCTTGTGCGTCAGGGAATAGGTCTCGGCGTGGGTGCGCGGCAGCTGGTCGATCGAGTACAAGGTCGGCGCGATGGCCAGCTTGGTATTGTCGGCCAGCAGGTGGGCGGAGAAGTGCGCCGTCAGCGTGTTCAGGATGTCGCCGGGGATCGTGCCGGACGCGATCGAAAAGCGGGTCCAGGCAAGGATCGGCGCGGCCACGAGCAGCACCTGCCACGTGGTTTCAAGGCCGTCCTTGGCCTGCTCGGTCATCGTCGAGGACTCGCTGACCGCCTCGACGCCATCCATCAGCACGTCGTAGACGGCAAGATCGCCCTTGAACAGGACGTTGAGGGCGGCGTCGATGCTGTCCTGGTGGTTCGTCTTGAGCAGCTTTTGCAGCTGCGTGTCGAGGTTGCGTTCCCAGGCCCGTTCTTCAACGCGGCTGGCAGCCTGCACGATGGCGTTGCTGATGCTGATGAGACGCTGGCTTTCTGCCGAAAGTTTGGGTGAGTCTTTGGAAGGGCGACGCATACGCTTTGGGGGGTCTCTTCAGTAAGGTGATTCGTATTCTTGGGTGACATCTCGGGTCATGATAAACCCTTATCCCCGACATTGTAGTTGATTCGCTCCCACCCCAGTAACACGACGGCAAGATTGCCGGCGTCGCATTCCTGCCTCACCGCCGTATTTATTGTCCAGTTACGCTTGCTAAAAGTCTTAATCAGAATCATAATGCGAATCGTTCTCATTCATGTTCCTGCTTAGTTCCTGCTGATGATGGCGCGGCGAGACGCCCGGCAGGGCACAATCCCCACACCATGACCACGAAGAAAAACAACACCCCGAATTCCTTCATCACCAGCCGCAAGCATGGTCGTACGCTGCCGACCCCGGCATTGGCCATGCTCGCGTCGCTGGCGCTGCCCGTCGTCGCCCATGCGGGTCCTGACGCCACGCCCGATCCGGCTATCCCAAGCGTTCAGGTGACGGGCGCCAACCAGCCGCAGGCCACCTCGGCCAACAGCAAATTCACCGCACCGCTGCTCGACACGCCGAAATCCGTCACCATCGTGCCGGCCGAAGTGATCGCGCAGACGGGCGCCACGTCGCTGACGGATGCGCTGCGCACCGTGCCCGGCATCACCATCGGCGCGGCCGAGGGCGGCAACCCGGTCGGCGACAACATGTTCATCCGCGGCTACAACGCCCAGACCGACACGTACATCGACGGCATCCGCGATGCCGGTTCGCAGTCGCGCGAGATCTTCGCCGTGGAACAGGTCGAAGTCGTCAAGGGTCCGAATTCGGCGCTGGGCGGCCGCTCGTCGGCCGGCGGCGGCGTCAACCTGATCACGAAGACGGCACAGTCGTACGACTTCAACCACGCCAGCGTCGGCATCGGCACGGACAAGTACCGCCGCATCACGGGCGACATCAACCGCAACATCGGCAGCAACAGCGCGTTCCGCCTGAACGTGATGGCGCACGAGAACGACGTGCCGGGCCGCGATGTCGTCGGCGGCCAGCGCTGGGGCGTGGCGCCGACCGTGACGTTCGGCCTGGCCGGTCCGACGCGCGCCATCGTCAGCGTCTACCACCTGACCTCGCACGAGATCCCGGACACGGGCATCCCGTTCAACAACCCGGTCACGACCGGCACCAACGTGTCGAAGAACGGCAACGGCACCCCGTTCAACGTCGACCGCTCGACGTTCTACGGGCTCGCCAACCGCGACTTCCGCGACACGAAGAGCGACATCGCGACGATCGACCTGCGCCACGAACTGGCGAATGGCGTCGTGCTGCGCAACGTGACGCGCTACGGCAAGTCGAGCAACGACTACGTCTGGACCCAGCCGGACGACTCGAAGGGCAACACGGTCTTGTACGGCACCGTCTGGCGCCGCGCCAACACCCGCGTCACGGAAACCCGCACGCTGTCGAACGTGACGAGCATCGCAGGCGACCTGCAGACCGCCGGCATCAAGCACACGTACAACGCGGGCGTCGAGTTCGACCGCGAGACGACGGACCGTGCAGCCTACGTCTTCACGCCGGGCACGAACAACCCGCTGACGGGCACGTTCACCTGCCCGACGTCGGGTGCCGCCACGCTGTACAACTGCACGACGCTCGTCGATCCGAACCCGTACGATCCGTGGGGCTATACCCGCACCGTGTCCGGCGCGCTGACGCACGTGAGCACGAAGACGAAGGCGGGCTACGCGTTCGACACGATCGAATTCAATCCGCAGTGGCAGGTCAACCTGGGCGCGCGCTACGACGACTTCCAGACCACGCTGAACACGCTGGCGACGTCGTCGACGGCGGCCGTCGCGGCGCACGTCGACAGCACCTTCTGGAGCTGGCAGACGGGCCTCGTCTACAAGCCGGCGTCGAACGGCAGCATCTACCTGGCCTACGCGACATCGGCGACCCCGCCGGGCAACGACGGCGGCGACGGCCTGGACGCGCTGACGGTGGCTGTGCAGAACCTGCAGCCCCAGCGCAGCAAGAACTTTGAACTGGGCACGAAGTGGGACGTGATGCCGGGCGGGCGCCTGTCGCTGACGGCGGCCGTCTTCAAGAGCACGATGAACAATGCCCGCGTGACGGCGCCGGACGGCACCACGCAAAACGTCGGCCGCAAGGAAATCAGGGGCGTCGAGCTGGGCTTCTCGGGCAAGCTGACGTCGCTGTGGAGCGTGTTCGGCGGCTATACGTACCTGGACGCGGAAATCGCGGACAACGGCTACCTGAACGTCGGCACGACCGCGAAGCCCGTGTACGTCGTCTCGCCGTACAACGGCAACCGCTTCCCGACGACGCCGAAGCACTCCGCTTCGCTGTGGACGACGTATGCCGTCACGAAGGACCTCACGTTCGGCATGGGCCTGAACGCGATGTCGATGGTGTACGCGAACGTCAACAACAACAAGAGGGCGCCGGGCTATACCCGCTTCGACGCGATGGCCAGCTATGCGCTGAACAGTGACGTCAGCCTGCAGCTGAACGTGCAGAACCTGACCGATAAATACTACTTCGACAAGGTCTCGTCGCCGCACTACGCCGGCGTGGGTCCGGGCCGCTCGGCCACCTTGTCGGCCAACGTGAAGTTCTAACCATGATGCTCCATATTCCAGGCGTGCTGACCGCGGACCAGGTGCAGTCCATGCGCGCGCGCTTGGAGGCGACGGACTGGATCGACGGCCGCGCGAGCGTCGGGAGCCAGGGCGCGCAGGTCAAGCGCAACCGCCAGCTGGCGGAAGGCTCGCCGGTCGCGCTGGAACTGGGCCAGATCGTGAGCGGCGCACTGATGGCGAACCCGCTGTTCTTTTCGAGCGTGCTCCCGCTGCGCATCCTGCCGCCGTTCTTCAACAGCTACGCGGGCGGCGAGCACTACGGCCCGCACATCGACGGCGCCATCCGCGCGCAGCGGGGCGGGTCCCCGGTCCGTTCGGACGTGTCGTGCACCGTGTTCCTGAGCGATCCGGACGAGTACGACGGCGGCGAGCTGACGGTCGTCGACACGTACGGCACGCACGAAGTCAAGCTGCCGGCGGGCGATGCGATCGTCTATCCGTCGTCCAGCGTGCACGAAGTGAAACCGGTGGCGCGCGGCGAGCGCGTGGCGTCGTTCCTGTGGGTGCAGAGCATGGTGCGCGACGACTGGAAGAGGGCGATGCTGCTGGAGCTGGACACCAACATCCAGGCCTTGCGCGCGAAGCATGGCGATGGCGCGGAGATGGTGGCGCTGACGGGGCATTATCACAACCTGTTGCGGATGTGGGCGGAGACCTAGCTTAAAGACCGTCGTCCCCGCGCAGGCGGGATAGTGCCCTCGGCACTATCCCCCCAAGTTTGCTGGCTGAGCAACGAACTTGGGCCCCTGCCTGCGCAGGGGCGACGGTCTCACGGGTAACAATGAAAAGGGCCGGAACCCCGCAAGGTTCCGGCCCTTTTGCTCTGGCAAATTACGCCGCCAGCAGCTGCCGCAGCACGAACGGCAGAATGCCGCCATGCTTGTAGTAATCCACTTCGATCGGCGTATCGATGCGCAGCAGGACCGAAGTCTCTTTGGTCGAGCCGTCGGCGCGGTGGATCACGAGCGTCGCCTGCATCTGCGGGCGGATCTCGCCTTCCAGGCCCTTCAGGTCATAGGTCTCGTTGCCGGTGATGCCCAGGGTGTCGACGCTGTCGTCGCCCAGGAACTGCAGCGGCAGTACGCCCATGCCGACCAGGTTCGAACGGTGGATGCGCTCGAACGAACGGGCGATCACGGCCTTCACGCCCAGCAGCTGGGTGCCTTTCGCCGCCCAGTCGCGCGAGGAGCCCGTGCCGTACTCTTCGCCCGCGAAGATCATCGTCGGGGTGCCTTCCGCGATGTACTTCATGGCCGCATCGTAGATCGACAGCTGTTCGCCGCTCGGCTGGTGAATCGTGATGCCGCCTTCGACCGCGGAACCGTCGGCCTTCGGCGGGATCATCTTGTTCTTGATGCGGACGTTCGCGAACGTACCGCGCATCATGATCTCGTGATTGCCGCGGCGCGAGCCGTACGAGTTGAAGTCGGCCTTGATGACGCCGTGGTCCTTCAGCCATTTACCGGCCGGACCGTCTTCCTTGATCGAACCGGCCGGGGAGATGTGGTCGGTGGTGATCGAGTCGCCGAACACGCCCAGTGCGCGCGCATTGGCGATGCCGGCGGCGGCCGCTTTCGGGGTCATCGCGAAGTCGGAGAAGAACGGCGGCTCGGCGATGTACGTCGATTCCGGCCAGTCGTAGACCTGGCCCGACACCGACGACACGGCTTCCCACAGCGCGCCCGGGTTGCCCTTGACGTCCGCGTAGTTGGCCTTGAAGACGCTTGAATTCATCGCGAGCTTCATCAGGTCGTGGATTTCCTGCGAGGTCGGCCAGATGTCGCCCAGGTAGACGTCGACGCCGTCCGCACCCTTGCCGACCGGTTCCGTCATCAGGTCGCGCGTGACGTTACCGGCGATCGCATAGGCGACGACCAGCGGCGGCGAGGCCAGGAAGTTGGAGCGGATGTTCGGGTGGATGCGCGCTTCGAAATTGCGGTTGCCCGACAGGACGGCGGCGGCGATGATGTCGTTCGACGTGATCGCGGCGTTCAGTTCCGGGGTCAGGTCGCCGGCGTTGCCGATGCAGGTGGTGCAGCCGTACGCGGTCACGCCGAAGCCCAGCTGCGTCAGGTACGGCAGCAGGCCGGCCGCTTCCAGGTAGTTGGTGACGACGCGCGAGCCCGGGGCCAGCGACGACTTGATGTGCGGAGCGACGGTCAGGCCCTTCTCGACGGCCTTCTTGGCCAGCAGGCCCGCGGCCAGCATCACGCTCGGGTTCGACGTGTTGGTGCACGATGTGATCGCGGCGATCAGCACGTCGCCGTTCTTCACGCGCACGCCGTTGGTCGTCTCGTACACCTTCGACAGGTCTTCCGGCGACTTGTTGAAGCCGTTTTCGCTCGTCGGCTTGGAGAACAGTTCGGCGAAGTTGTGCTTCACGTTGCCCAGTTCGATACGGTCCTGCGGACGCTTCGGGCCGGCCAGCGACGGGGTGACGGTCGACAGGTCCAGGTGCAGCACGCGGGTGTAGTCGATCTCCCCGTCTTTCGGGATGCCGAACAGTTGCTGGGCCTTGAAATAGTTTTCGAAGGCGGCCAGTTCTTCTTCGGTGCGGCCGGTGCCGCGGAAGTAGTCGACGGTCTTGTCGTCGACCGGGAAGAAGCCCATCGTCGCACCGTATTCCGGTGCCATGTTGCCGATGGTGGCGCGGTCGGTGGTCGACAGCGACGCGGTGCCTTCGCCGAAGAATTCCACGAACTTGCCGACGACCTTCTCTTTACGCAGCATCTCGGTGATGGTCAGCACCAGGTCGGTCGCGGTGCAGCCTTCGCGCAGCACGCCGGTCAGGTTGACGCCGATGACGTCCGGGGTCAGGAAGTAGACCGGCTGGCCCAGCATGCCGGCTTCCGCCTCGATGCCGCCCACGCCCCAGCCAACGACGCCGACGCCGTTGATCATGGTGGTGTGCGAGTCCGTGCCGACCAGGGTGTCCGGGTAGTACATGGCGCCGTTCTTCATCACGCCGCGCGCGAGGTATTCCAGGTTGACCTGGTGGACGATGCCGAAGCCCGGGGGCACGACGCCGAACGTGTCGAACGCCTGCATGCCCCACTTCATGAACTGGTAACGCTCGTTATTGCGCTGGAACTCGATCTTCATGTTCAGGTCGAGCGCGTCCGGGGTGCGGAAATGGTCGATGGTGACCGAGTGGTCGACGACCAGGTCCACCGGGACGAGCGGCTCGATCTTCTTCGGATCGGCGCCGGTCTTGGCAGCCACGTTGCGCATCGCGGCCAGGTCGGCCAGCAGCGGCACGCCGGTAAAGTCCTGCAGCACGACGCGGGCGACGACGAACGGGATCTCTTCGGTGCGGGCGGCGGTCGGGGCCCAGTTCGCCAGCTGGCGGACGTGCTCTTCGGTCACCTTCTTGCCGTCGCAATTGCGCAGCACGGATTCGAGGACGATACGGATCGACACCGGCAGGCGCGACAGGTTCACGCCCAGCGATTCGGCCAGGGCCGGCAGCGAGTGGAACTGGCCGGTCTGTCCGCCAGCGAGCGGGAATTCCTTCAGCGTATTCAACGTGTTCTGAGACATTAACTTCTCCTTTGTGGGGATATTGTTGTTACCTGCAATCAATCAGCTTTTCGGTTCGGCCGGGGCCGCGGCCACCACGGCCGGCTTGGCCTGCTCCGCGTCCTTGCATTCGTTGGCCAGCTGGCGGCTCTGCTTCGAGTCGAGCAGGATGCCTTTCGACGGGATGCCGATCCAGACCAGGCCCAGTTTCGCATTTTCGTAGCGCTGCGCGCCCGTGGTCGTGCCGACCTTGTCCATCGTGCGCAGGCGGTTCTTCCAGCGCAGGGCGATGTGGCTGTCGTCCATCAGGTTGCGGTAGATGGTGACCTTGTTGTTCAATTCGCAAGAATACTCGGCCATCGTCGTGTCGGTGATGTCCGGTTCGGGCTCGTTGTCGGCGACTTCCTGCTTAGTGTCCTCTTTTTTTGCCTTTTTATGCTTGGAGGATTTTGCCTTTTCTTTCAGGACTTTGGTTGCCTTCGGGTGCGTTTCGGCAGCGGATGCCGGCGCGCAAAGACCGGCGGCCGCGAGCGCAAAGGCACAGGCGGCAGCGATTTGTTTCAGAGTGATGGCCATCAGATGGATTCCGGTTGATTGACGAGTGCCGCCGCGGCATCCGGCAGCGCAAGGCCGGCCAGCTTCGCGCGCTGCAACACCGTCCAATAATATCGGTAGCTGGCGCGGTCGTGCAAGCGGCCACCGTGGGCGATCGGACCCCAGTCCTTCGCCATGGCGGCAAGCAGGATGCTCGTCGCGTCGTTCACCTCGGCCAGGCGCGGCGTGAACGCCTTGACGATCGGCTTGATCTGGTCGGGGTGGATGCTCCACATGCGCGTAAAGCCGAATTCGGCGGCAGCGCGCTGGGCGTCGTTGGCGACGACCGCACTGTCCTTGATCTCGGTCGTCACATTATGCGAAGGGACTTTGTCATGCGCGTGACATGCCGCAACCATCTCCAGCTTCGCCCGGACGACGAGGGGATGGGTAAATTGACCCGGCGTACGCATCGCGGCGGCCGGCACCGCACCGTAGTGGGCCGAGACGAAATCCATGATGCCGAAGGACAGGGATTCGACCTGGGGCAGGGCGGCGATCGCGTACACGTCGTGCAGGGCGCCGTGCGTTTCGATCAATACGTGCAGGGGCAGGAAATCGCGTCCTGCCCTGGTCGCGGCCTGGTTGACGAGGTCCTGCGCGCGCACGACGTCTTCGAGGCTGTTCGGCTTGGGCAGCACGACGTAGGCGAGGCGCTTCGCGGCCGCGCCGACGATGATCTCGACGTCCTGCGCGAAGTGGGGGCTCCCGACGTCGTGCAGGCGGGCGCCGATGCGGTTATGGCGGTTGTCGTCGCTGTTGATCAGCGCCGCCACGAGCTCGGCGTGAGCACGCTCGTTACCGGCGCTGGCGCCGTCTTCGCAGTCGAAGGTGATGTCGAAAATGGGACCAAGCTCTTGTTGCAGGGCCATCGATTTGCGGATCAGCTTCTCGCTGCCGGCATAGTGGTCGCAGGCAGGGAGCAGCAGCGGCTGGCGTTGGCCCTGGAATAAAACCTCGGAAGGATGCATGGTGTCGTCCTGGCATGCATAAGGTGGGCACGGGGTGCCCACCCTACGTAATTCGGCCGTAGGGTGGGCTCCCCGAGCCCACCAAACGTATGCGTTACCGGGATTACTGGCCCAGCAGGTGAGCGACGCCTGCGCGCTCTTCGTTCAGTTCGTTCAGCGTCAGGTTGATGCGCTCTTGCGAGAACGCGTCGATTTCCAGACCCTGCACGATCTTGTATTCGCCGTTTTCGGTGGTCACCGGGAAGCCGAAGACGATGCCTTCCGGGATACCGTACGAACCGTCCGACGGCACGCCCATCGTGGTCCACTTGCCGTTGGTGCCCAGCACCCAGTCACGCACGTGGTCGATGGCGGCGTTGGCGGCCGAAGCGGCCGACGATGCGCCGCGGGCGTCGATGATGGCGGCGCCGCGCTTGCCGACGGTCGGCAGGAACGTGTTGGCGTTCCATTCCTGGTCGTTGATCAGGTCCTTGACCGACTGGCCGTCGACCGTGGCGAAGCGGTAGTCGGCGTACATGGTCGGCGAGTGGTTGCCCCAGACGACCATCTTCTCGATGCCGCCGACGGCCTTGCCGGTCTTGGCAGCGACTTGCGACAGGGCGCGGTTGTGGTCCAGGCGCAGCATGGCGGTGAAGTTCTTGGCCGGCAGGTTCGGGGCCGATTTCATCGCGATGTGGGCGTTGGTGTTGGCCGGGTTGCCGACCACCAGGACTTTCACGTCGCGCGAAGCGACGGCGTCCAGTGCCTTGCCCTGCACCGTGAAGATCTGGGCGTTGGCTTCCAGCAGGTCTTTACGCTCCATGCCCGGGCCGCGCGGACGGGCGCCGACCAGCAGGGCGACGTCCGCATCCTTGAATGCGGTCATCGGGTCGCTGTGGGCGGTCATGCCGGCCAGCAGCGGGAATGCGCAGTCTTCCAGTTCCATCATGACGCCTTTCAGCGCCTTCTGTGCTTTTTCGTTGTCGATTTCGAGCAGCTGCAGAATGACCGGCTGGTCCTTGCCCAGCATGTCGCCGTTGGCGATGCGGAACAGCAGGGAATAGCCGATCTGGCCGGCCGCGCCGGTAACGGCAACGCGCTTAGGGGTTTTAGCCATGATGAATCTCCAAAGTGGGAAAGAAAAACGGGGCGACGCAGAGGATACGCCAGTTTGGGAAAACTGCAATCATACCAAAAGCACTACCCACGGGCCGGGCGTGCGACGGTTGCCGACAGGCGGGGCGCCCACGCTCGATCGACCGCGAGTGTATGCCCGTGCCATTCCATCTGTCAATTCATATCATATGTCTTATATAAGACACATAATCCGAGGGTTTCTTCACTGGACGGACCCTTGGATTTATGAAAAAATCGCAGTCTATGAACCCAGCCCCGACCAATCCGAACAGCAATGGCGCCACGACTACGGGCGCCGGCGGCGCTGTCGGCGGCGCGGCGCCTTCCCCCACTTTCTCTCCACTTTACCAGCAGATCAAGGCGCTCATCACGCAGAGCCTGCAGTCCGGCGAATGGAAGCCGGGCGAGCTCATCCCCAGCGAAGTCGAGCTGGCCGGCCGCTACAAGGTCAGCCAGGGCACCGTGCGCAAGGCCATCGACGAGCTCGCCGCCGAGCACCTCGTCGTGCGCCGCCAGGGTAAAGGCACGTTCGTTGCCACCCACAACGAGGCGCGCGCGCACTTCCGTTTCCTCAAGCTGATGCCCGACGAGGGCGTCCCCCAGCATTTCGCCCACGAATACCTCGAGGTCAAGCGTATCCGTGCGCCGGCCGAGGTGGCGCGCCTGCTCGACCTGAAGTCGGGCGACGCGGTCGTCTATATCAAACGGCTGATGAGCGACGGCGGCACGCCGACTATCCTGGAAGAGCTCTGGCTGCCGGGGCAGCTGTTCAAGGGACTGACGGCCGAGCGCCTGGCGGAATACAAGGGCCCGATGTACGGCCTGTTCGAATCGGAATTCGGCACGCGCATGATCCGCGCGTCCGAAAAGATCCGGGCGGTGGCGGCAGACGCCCCCACGGCGCAGGCGCTGAAAGTACCGGAAGGGACGCCGCTGCTGTGCGCGGACCGGGTGTCGTTCACCTATGGAGACAAGGCGGTGGAATTGCGGCGCGGGCTGTATCTGACTACCAAGCATCATTACCAAAACGAATTGTCCTGAATTGTTTTTGTGCTCGCTCTATGCTGCTGCATGAATCGCTTGCAGCGATTACAATGCCTTGATTTTGGGCAAGCGTCGAAAGCAAAATCGGCGTAGTCCGGGTCCCAATATAAATAAACGCTTTAAGGGAGGTGTTCCAATGTCCGAAGCCGTGAAAAACGTGCAAAAAAGAGGGCAGCCGATCCGTAATGTGAGCATTACGGACATCACGATGAACTACAAGCAGCCGCCGTCGGCCATCGTGTCGATCCTGCACCGTATCAGCGGCTTCGTGCTGTTCCTCGCCCTGCCGTTCCTGCTCTACCTGTTCGAG
>Ga0187844_10001716_pt1 | contig 16344 bp, 14 predicted proteins | sample SpaLakP09_SKY_50_FD_134517 | JGI IMG/M metagenome (GOLD analysis project Ga0187844, IMG submission 134517) | Oligotrophic lake water microbial communities from Sparkling Lake, Wisconsin, USA - SP09_SKY_50 | ecosystem: Environmental > Aquatic > Freshwater > Lake | place: USA: Sparkling Lake...
CCACGACCCTGCACAAGAGCCGCGCCGGAACCGCCGTCGCACACCTTGCCGTTCGCGTGATGAAGGTGATGGCTGCCGAAGGCGGTCAGCGAAAAGCGGTCCTTGGCGCCGAGGCTGTCGAGCGCGCGCATCGCCAGCGCTTTTGCGATGGCCATCGAATCGCCCGCCATGGAGCCCGAGCAGTCCACGAGCACCTTGAGGCAGATGGGCTGATCGGCCTTGCGCTCGGGAATGCGGAAGACGGCGTGCGCAGCGTGTCCCTCCCCATCCGCAGCCAGCGCGAAGCTCGACTGCCCCGCTCCGGCAGCCTTGAGGTTGAGCACGAAGTCCCGGTCGGCGAACGCGCACGCGTCCGCGATTCGAACCGTCAGTGCCGTTCCTTCGCGCTCGGTGACGATCGCGTGCGTCGGCGACGACAGCATCGCCAGCGACAGGGCACCGCCGATCGTCAGCGACAGCCGATACGGATATTCGGCCAGCGGATCGGTGTGTGGGGCCTGGTGCGGCTGCACGCCGGCCCGCGCGGCGTCGCCGTAGCGCGGCGCCAGCGTCGTAGGCAGGGACAGTCGCAGCGCGTCGCCTTCCCAACGCATCGGCAGCGCGTAATGAAGGTGGATCTGGGCGCTCTCGCCGGCCAGCAGGTTGCCGAGATTGAGCGTGTAGAGGCCGGGTTCCACCTGTTCCAGCATGACGGCCGTGTGCCCTTCCGACAGCGCCTCCTCGTACTTGGCCTCGGCCTGCTGGCGCGAGGCGACCCTGCCCACCAGCGTGCGGTCGGCGATGGTGACCTTGAGTTCGAGCAGCACGGCCTGGACCGGCAGCGGAAAGGTGTAGACAGCCTCGACGTTGACCTCTTCGATGTTGCGGAACGTCTGCGTCAGGCCGATGCGGGCGAGCGCGCCTTCGAGGCGGCCCGAGATGTCGAGGGCCTGCAGCGGGACGACGTGTCCCTGGGTCGTTTTCAGGGAGGGCGCGCGCGTGGCGGCGATAGCGGTGTTCATTTCGATGATTCCTTCTTGATCTGTTGCAGCGCCTCGATGGTTCGGCGCAGTAGTTGGCGGACCTGCTCGGGAGCAAGCCCTGCCCGTGTCGGCTCGATCAGCAGCTCCACGCCCTCGTCGATCAAGAGGTGGCTCCACACTTCGACCGAGCCGGGCCGACGCGTGGGAAGCGGAAGCGACGGCTCCGGGCCGGCTTCCTTCATTTCGCGGATGCGCTCCAGCGACAGGCCGGCGAGCGTCCATTTCTTGACCATCAGCAACTGGTCGACGTGCGACGCGGTGTAGCGCGCGGCACGGGTTTCGCCTTCGGGCCGGTCGACCAGCCCGAGCTGGATGTAATAGCGCACGGTCCGGCGCGGCAGCTCCACCAGGGCGCTGAGTTCGTCCAGCGAGTAGTCGCGATCGGGCGGCGTTTCTTTAGTGACAGTCATACTGTCAATATAAACTGGCTTTATAGAAATGCAAGGCCGGTTGCCTGGACTGCGTCACGCCAGCCGATAATCGGTCCAGTCGCGATCCTCGATAACCAGAACCCAACAGGAGCAACCCGTGTCCTCACCCTTCGATTACTCCGGCAAGAACGTCTTCATCGCCGGCGGCACCAGCGGAATCAACCTGGGTGTCGCGCACGCTTTCGCACGCGCCGGCGCGAAGGTCACGGTGGCGTCCCGCTCGGCCGAGAAGGTCAGCGCGGCGGTGGAAGCGCTCAAGGCACACGGGGGCGAAGCGGCGGGTTTCGCGGTCGACGTGCGCGAGTACGCGAAGGTCGAAGAGGCTTTCAAGGAGACGCATGCCCGCTTCGGTTCGATCGATGTGCTGATCTCCGGCGCTGCCGGAAACTTCCCGGCGCCGGCGCTGGGCATCTCGCCCAACGGCTTCAAGTCGGTCGTCGACATCGACCTGATGGGGACCTTCCACGTCCTGCGCGCGGCGTTCCCCTACCTGACCAAGCCAGGCGCCAGCCTGATCAACATCTCGGCACCGCAGTCCTTCCTGCCGATGGAATTCCAGATGCACGTCTGCGCCGCGAAGGCCGGTGTCGACATGATCACGCGCGTCGCCGCGCTGGAATGGGGCCCGGCCGGCATCCGCGTGAACTCCGTCGTGCCGGGACCGATCGACAACACCGAAGGCATGCGCCGCCTCGCGCCGACACCGGCCGCGATCCAGCTGGCGATCGACAGCGTGCCGATCAAGCGACTCGGCACCGTCGACAACATCGCCGATGCCTGCCTGTGGCTGTCGAGCTCGATGGCGTCGTATGTCAGCGGCGTGGTGCTGCCCGTCGACGGCGGCTGGAGCCTGGGCGGCGCACAGACGCTGGGCAAGGGACTGACCGAAGTCCCGGGCAGCCTGAAGCCGTTCGCGAAGGGCTGAGACGCAACCTTCACCGTAGCCCGGGCGAAGCCCGGGGTTGCACTCCGTTCGCGAGGGGGCCCCGGGTTTCACCCGGGCTACGGTGACGCTAGAACGGCATCCGGAACGTCAGCTCGACGTTGCGATCGCCGGCCTCGCCCTGGCGCGTTCCGCCTTGCGAGCACAGCACGCCGAGGTCCGCCTCGGTGAGCAGGTCTACCAGCGAAGCCGGATCGGCGAGATACAGCGCGCAACGATCGTCTGCGATGGCGAGGCGCCGAGAGTTCTCGACGCCGTGCCCGAAGATCGGGCCGCGAATCGTGCCGGTTCCGTCGCCGTTGTCGAACACCTCGATCAGGCGCTGCTCCTGCGGAAAGTCGATCAGCGACGCGCTCTCGATCTGCCAGAAGCCGGTGCAGGCGCCCGGCGCCTTGCAGGCGACCGGCGCCGTCACGACGCCGTTGGTGCCCGTTTCCCCTGAGACCTTGAACGGCCGCACGCGGTGCCGGTGCGTGTGGCCGGCCACCCAGGCGATCAGGTTCGGATAGCTCGCCAGCAGCCCGTCGAGCTCCACTGCCGTCACGTCGATCGGCACCAGCGCTGCAAACGTGCCGTACTCGGCGAACGTCAGATCCGGATGGTGCGTGAACACCATCACCAGCTGCTTCCGGGTGTAGGCGTCCTGCAACTGCGCCTGCAGCCAGGTGAACTGCGCGCGATCCATGCCGCCGTCGGCCAGCGCCGCCGGGTTGCGCAACAGTTCGGTCGGCAACCGCGGATCGACGCCGTCGATGATGCTGTTGAGCACGATCATGCGGAACTTCCCGCCGCCGGCGTTGAACGCGTAGTAGCCGTCGTTGCGATCGTTGTCGTCGTTCAGGCGCGCCGGTTCGACGAACCCGAAACCGTGACCGATCGGCCCGGGCGTGGCGGATGAGTTGAAGAACTCCCGCACGAACTCGGCCTGGCGAACCATGAAGTGGCGACCGAACGCGAACCCCGCCTCGTTGATGCCCAACTGCAACGGCAGCGTGCCGCGCACGTAGCCGTCGTGGTTGCCGAACACGACGTACCAGGGCGTGGACAGACGGGTATTGGCGCAACCCGGCGCACCCGCGTGGCAGCGCAGGATCTCGGGCATGCCCGGGGCCCGCGTCGCGGTCTGACGCGCCACGTCGGTCGTGCCATCGCTGGCACGGCCGAGGATCGACGAAGTCTGCGTTGCCGTGAGCTGCAACACCGTGCGCGTCACCAGCGGCTGGAACAACAGGTTTTCCGGATCCGGGTCCGGCGTCTGCGTGTCCGCGACGCCACGTCCGGTGAAGCGCGTGCAGGTCAGCGTGAGCACCGACTCCGGCGTTCCCTCGGGTTGCGAGGCACGGCAGATCTGCTCGAAGCGGCTGATCTGGTCGTAGGTGCCGTCCAGGTTGTCGATGAAGCGGCGGATCTCGCCGACCGTCGTCAGGTCCGCGCTGTCGCCGGTGACGATGCTGAACTCCGCGGGGTACTCGGCGACGCAGGCGTTGATGCGTCCCTCGAGGTCATTCAGCACCTCGTCCGAATACTCTTCCTGGAAGCGCATGGCGGATTCGAATTGCACGGTCAACGGATCGATCACCGACGCGCCGATCACGCCCTGCCCGTCGTCGTCGATGATGTGATCGTCGGTGAGATGCACGAAGCGCAGCATCAGCCGGGACGATGGCGTACGCGCGCCGGCCGCAAGTTCCTGGCGCGTGACCGCGGCCTCGTCGATTAGCGCGGCGCAGCGTGCCGCGCCATTGGCGCGGGCGGAGTCTGACTTCGGATACGACCCCGAGTCGCAGGCCACGAGGCCCATCACGACGACGGCGAGCGCGAGGCTCGAAAGACGCCTCACGGAGCTGATGCCTTGCGTGTTTCTCATTGTTCTCTCCCCTGCTCCGCCCACCATTCCCGGATCGTACTGCCCCGCGGTGACGGATCGAAGGAACCGCCAACGTCCCGTTCTCAGCCCGCGGCCCGCGCACCCTTGCGCGGATACCGGTGACACGTCTCCACGTGATCGTTGACCACGCCCATCGCCTGCAGGTACGCGTAGACGATGGTGCTACCCACGAACTTGAAGCCGCGCTTGAGCAGATCCTTGCTGATGCGATCCGACAGCTCGGTCCGGGGCGGCACCTCCTTCAGGTCCTTCCTCGCATTGAGCAGGGGTTTTCCGTCGACCCAGTTCCAGAGATAGCGATCGAAGCTGCCGAACTCCTTCTGCACCTCGAGGAAGGCGCGTGCATTGGTGCGCACCGACCAGACCTTGAGCCGGTTTCGCACGATGCCCGTATCGAGCAGCGCCTTCTCCAGGCAATCGTCATCCCAGCGCGCGAGCTTGGTCGCATCGAACTTCGCGAACACGCGACGGTATCCATCGCGCTTGCCCAGGATGGTGCTCCACGACAGACCCGCCTGAGCGCCTTCGAGAATCAGGAATTCGAACAGCACCGCATCGTCATGCTGTGGCCGTCCCCATTCCTCGTCGTGGTAGGCCTTGTACGCGTCCGAGCCGAGGCACCAGCCACACCGCACTTTCTCGACGGCCACCAGCAGCCTGCTCAGACGAAGCGCAGGCGTTCGCCCTTCGGCGGGCCCACCTTCGATCCATCCCAGGCGAGTTCGCCGTTGACCCAGGTCGCCGCGATGCGCCCGGGCAGCACCATGCCGTCGAGCGGCGTCCAGCCCACCTTGTAGAGGACGTCCTCGTTGCGCACGAGCGTCGTCTGCGTGTCGTCCACCAGGGTCAGGTCGGCCCAGTAGCCCTCGCGGATGTAACCGCGACCGACCACCTGGAACAGCTCGGCGACGGCGTGGCTGGTCTTGCGTACCAGCGTGTGCAGGTCCAGTTCCTTGCGCCGCACGAGTTCCAGGCCCATCAGCAGCGCGTGCTGCACCAGCGGCAGTCCCGACGGCGCCTTGAAGTACTCGCGATTCTTCTCTTCGAGCGTGTGCGGCGCGTGATCGGTGGCGATCACGTCGATGCGATCCTCCATCACGGCGCGCACCAGGGCCACCCGATCGGCGGCCGTCTTGATCGCCGGATTGCACTTGATCAGGCTGCCCCGCGTCGCGTAATCCGACTCGTCCATGAACAGGTGATGGATGCAGGCTTCCACGGTGATGCGCTTGCCGGCGATCGGCCCCGGGTCGAAGAACGACAGTTCCCGCGCGGTCGTCAGATGCAGCACGTGCAGCCGCGCGTTGTGCTTCTTCGCCAGATTCGTCGCGAGCTCGGTGGACGTGTAGCAGGCTTCCGCCGAACGGATGTTCGGATGCTCCGACCACGGCACCGCATCGCCGTACTTCTCGCGTGCCTTGGCCTCGTTGCGCTGGATCGTCGGCGTGTCTTCGCAGTGCGTGACCACCATGATCTTGCAGCGGGCGAAGATGCCGTCGAGGGTGCGCGGATCGTCGACCAGCATGTTTCCGGTCGATGCGCCCATGAAGACCTTCAGCGCGCAGGCCTCGTCCTTCTGCAGCGCCGCGATCTCCTCGAGATTGTCGTTGGCGCCGCCGAAATAGAAACCGTAGTTGGTGTGGACGCGGCCGGCGGCCTTGGCGTATTTCTCCGCCAGCAGCGCGCGCGTCGTGATGGCCGGCACGTTGTTGGGCATGTCCATGACCGACGTGATGCCGCCGGCGACCGCGGCGGAAGATTCCGTCGCCAGATCGCCCTTGTGCGTCAGGCCCGGTTCACGGAAATGCACCTGGTCGTCGATCATGCCGGGCAGCAGCATCTTGCCCTGCGCATCGAAGACCGGGATCCCGACCTGCGCGGGAATGCTGCCGCCCATCTTCTTGATCTTGCCGTCGACCACGAGAACATCCCCGTGGGTCGTGGTGCCTTCGTTGACGATGCGGGCGTTGACGATCAGGACGTTCGACACGGCGGGCATTCCGGTGAGGTGTGAGCCGACAGTGTAAATCGCAGGACGCGGTGACGCCCACGCCGGACAGGTGTTACCCGATGGCGGTTTCCGCGATCTTGCAATCGGCCTGCATCCACTAACGTGAAGCGGGAGTAAGCCAAGTGTCGACACGACACAAATCCTCCCCGAGATCACCGCATGTCATCACTCAAGCAGTTCCTCGCGTGCGGCACGGCCGCCGCGTGCGGCCTGATCGCCGTTGCAGCGCAAGCGTCCAGCCATCGCGAAGCGCCCTTCATCGCCGGCTCCCCGAAAGTGGACGGCACCGACTTCTACATGTTCCGCAGCTACGCCGCGGGCCGCACGGGCTTCGTGACGCTCATCGCCAACTATCAGCCCCTGCAGGACTCCTACGGCGGCCCCAACTACTTCACGATGGATCCCGACGCGCTCTACGAGATCCACGTCGACAACAGCGGCGACTCGCGTGAAGACCTCACGTTCCAGTTCCGCTTCAGCAATCAATATGGCCAGGCCAACATTCCCTCGCTCGGCGTCGCTGGCGGCAAGGTGCCGGTAACCGGCGGGCCCGCGGGCGGTGTGCAGGCCCCGCTCGCCAACATCGGCCCAGGTACCGGCGCCGCGACCGGCGCGCTGAACGTCACGGAGAGCTACTCGCTGGCCGTGGTGCGCGGCAATCGTCGTTCGGGCAATGCGACGATGGTCGCCAACGCGGCGGGCGGCAACACCTTCACCAAGCCGGTGGACAACATCGGCAACAAGTCGATTCCCGACTACGCCGGCTACGCCCGCCAGTACATCTATACGGTCGCCGTCCCCGGCTGCAGCGCGGCGGGGGCCAGCGATTCACGCGTGTTCGTCGGCCAGCGTCGTGAAGGATTCGTCGTCAACCTCGGACAGGTGTTCGACCAGATCAACCTGAATCCGCTGGGCGCCCGCAACTCGGCGAGCAACACCATCGGCGACAAGAACGTCACGTCGCTGGCGCTCGAAGTGCCGATCGCGTGCCTGACGAAGCCAGGTGATCCCGTGATCGGCGCCTGGACCACGGCAAGCAAGCGCCAGGCGCGCCTGCTGAACCCCGCGCCGGCCGGCCCGGTGCAGACGTCCACCGGTCGCGGACCGTCGGTCGAAGGCGGCGCGTGGACACAGGTGTCGCGCCTCGGCAGCCCGCTGGTGAACGAGGTCGTGATCGGCATCACCGACAAGGACAAGTTCAACGCGAGCGAACCGCGCGACGACGTCGCCAACTTCGGCACCTACGTGCTGTACCCGACGCTGCCGGTGCTCGTGAACGTCCTGTTCAGCGTTCCGCCGCCTGCCACGCCTCGCAACGACCTGCTGGCTGCCTTCGTCACCGGCGTCACGACGGGCGCCACCGACACACCCGCCAACTTCAAGTACACCGCGCCGGCGAACCTGACGGTGCCAGGCGAGATGCTGCGCATGAACACGGCGGTCGCACCGGTGGTCCCCGGGGCCGCCGGCTACAGCGACCTGGGTTTCCTGGGCTGCGATCTCGCCGGGTTTCCCAACGGCCGCCGCGTGACCGATGACGTCGTCGATATCGCACTGACAGTGGCAGAAGGTGCACTGACCAGCACCAACGGACTGCAGACCTGCAACCTGTCAGGAACGAGCCCGACGGTGGCCAATGCCGGTGCGGTCGTGAACGACGGTGCGCTGCCGGACCCGGCGCAGTATCTGTCCGTGTTCCCGTACCTGAACACGCCGATTCCCGGTTCGTCCTGAGCCATGACCATGACTCTCAATACGAGGCTTTCGCGAGTCGTGCTCGCAGTCGGAGTCGGCCTTTGCCTGGGACTTGCGAGTTGCAACGACGACGACAAGGAAGCACGCACGGTCTCCGCCGTCGCCACGCAAGAGATCAGTCAGAACACGACCGAACTCGACGAGCCGATCGTCATCAACGACCTGTCGCTTTCCGGTCGTGACACCAACGAGACGGACCTGCCCGGTGCGATCTGAGGACAGGTCTCGATGCAACCGAAGCAAAACCCCCGCTACATGCGGGGGTGTTTTTTTGCGCTGCTGCTCGGCGCGCACGGCGCCGTCGGCGCGGCGCCCTACACGCCGCTGGACGACACGACGGTGATCGAGCGCCTCTCGCCCGATGCGCACGGCGAGGCCCTTCGGCGGCTCGCGCAGTCGAATCCCGGCACGCGATCGCTCGACCCGACGATCGCCGTGACCCTGGCGCGCCGATACATCGAGCGCTCGCGAGCGGAGGCCGACCCACGTCTGCTCGGCTACGCAGAAGGACTGCTGGTGTCCTGGACAACGTCGCCGGACGTACCGACCGATGTGCTGCTGCTGCGGGCCACCGTCCTTCAGGCCCGTCACCGGTTCGACGCCGCGTTGAAGGATCTCGACACGGTCATCTCGCGCCGACCGGACGACGTGCAGGCCTGGCTCACACGCGCCACGGTTCTGCGTGTGCAGGGCCGGTATGCGGACGCGGCGCAGGCCTGCGCGCGCATGCTCGACCTCGCTCCCGGATTTGCCTCCACGCTGTGCGGCCTGTCCGTGATGGGCGTGTCGGGCGACCTGGCGGGCGCCACCCGAGCGATGCAGGCGCTGCAGGCGCACGCGCCGCAACAGCCCCTCGCCGTGCAATCCTGGTTCGACGCCGAACTGGCGGACCTGTTCGAGCGTGCCGGACGGCGCGACGAGGCCGAGGACCGCTATCGCGCGGCGCTGGCGCGCGATCCGACCGAGCCCGGCCTGCTTGCCGCTTACGCCGACTTTCTGCTCGACGGCGATCGCGCCGCGGAGGTCGAACGCATGACCGCGCCGCTGCTTCGCATCGATGCGCTATGCCTTCGCAACGCGATCGCGCGCGAGCGGCTCGGACGGCCGCAGGGCGCGGAAGTCGACGCGCTCGCTTCAAGCTACGCGGCCGCGCATCGGCGCGGCGAAGACCTGCACCTGCGCGAGGAAGCGCGCTTCACGCTCGAGGTGACGAAGAATGCCGCCGCCGCGCTGGCGCTGGCGCAACGCAACTGGGACGTCCAGCACGAACCCTGGGATGCGCGCCTGCTGATCGCAGCGGCCGAGGCGGCCGGCAAGCCGCAGTCGATGCAACCGGTCCGCGACTGGCTGCTGTCGTCGAAGCTGCAGGACGTGCGGCTCCAGGCAGGAACACGGAGCACGCTATGAGTGTCCTGCGCTGGATCACCGGCGCGATGCTGCTGACCGTCGCCACGCTCGCGCAGGCGCACCGTCCGAGCGATGCCTTCCTGACGCTCGACGTGCATGGTCGCGAGATCGGCGGGAGATGGGAGATCGCGCTGCGCGACCTCGACGTCGTTGCCGGCCTCGATGGCGATCACGACAACCAGCTCTCCTGGGGCGAGCTTCGCGGCGCGCGCGCGGCTGGAGACGCAGTTGCTTTCCGCACTGAGCATCACCGGCGACGGCGCGCCCTGCCCGCTGCGCGTCACCGACCTGCAGCTGAACGATCGCGTCGACGGTCATTTCGCGTGGTTCGCGCTCGAGGGCGAATGCGAGAAGCCGCCGGCGAAGCTCGGGATCAGCTATCGCTTCCTGTTCGATCTGGATCCGTCGCATCGCGGCATTCTCGCGTTGACGGCCGGCGACGCCGCGCATTCGGCCGTACTCGGTCCGGAGGAGACGGAGCGCAGCTTCGTCCTCGCCACGCCCTCGACCTGGGATGCATTCCGCGATTACCTCAAAAGCGGCATCTGGCACATCTGGATCGGCTACGACCACATCCTGTTCCTGCTCGCGCTGCTGCTGCCGGCGGTGCTCAGCGTCTCGAAAGGAATGTGGACGCCGCAGCCACGGCTGCGACCCGCGCTATTGAATGTGTTCGGCGTCGTCACGGCGTTCACGCTCGCGCACTCGGTGACGCTGACACTGGCCGCGCTCGGTGTACTGCGCCTTCCGGGCGCGCTGGTGGAATCCGCGATCGCGCTGTCGGTGATGCTCGCCGCGCTGAACAACATCAAGCCGGTCGTCGAACGCGGGCGTTGGGCGATGGCGTTCGGGTTCGGCTTGATCCACGGCTTCGGTTTCGCCTCGGTGCTGGGCGAATTGGGGCTGCCGCCCAACGCGCGCCTGCTCGCACTCGTGGCGTTCAATCTCGGCGTCGAGATCGGGCAGATGAGCATCGTGATCGTCGCGGTGCCGCTGGCATTCTCGTTGCGCAACACCACGTTCTATCGAACCGGCGTGCGGCTCTTCGGCTCGGCCATCGTGGCGCTGCTGGCGCTGGGGTGGCTGTTGCAGCGCAGCGGCGTGCTCTGAGGCCGGCAGTCACCGTAGCCCGGACGAAGTCCGGGGTTGCGCTCGGTATGCGAGGGGAATCCCGGACTTCGTCCGGGCTACGTGGAGCGCAGGTCGCCGGCCAGGCCTTGAAGGATGGAGAGCGCGACGACGCCGGCAGTCTCGGTACGCAGTACACGCGGCCCCATCTGCACCCCCACGCAACCCGCCTCTCCCGCAACGCGGAGCTCCTCGGCACTCAGTCCGCCCTCGGGTCCTACCATGAGGTGAATCGAACCGGCTGCCGCGTCGACGGACGCAAGGCGCCGCGTCGCCATCGGATCGAGCACGAGCCGCGTGCCCGTGACCGGCGACCCGAGCCAGTCGGTGAACTTCATCATCGGGTGCAATTCGGGGATCCGCGTTCGCCCGCTCTGCTCGCAGGCCGAGATCATCACCGAGCGCCAATGATCCAGCCGCTTGGCCTCGCGCTCGCGATCCAGGTGCACGTTGCAGCGCTCGGTCACCACGGGAACGATCGCGCTCACGCCCAGCTCGACCGCTTTCTGCACCGTCCAGTCCATCCGTTCGCCTTTGGAGATGCCCTGCACGAGCGTCAGCTGCAATGGCGATTCCCGGTTAACGTCGTGGAACGCGCCGACGCGCAGGTTCGCGCTGCGCTTGGCCACCGTCTCCAGCATGGCCGTGTATTCCCCGCCCCGCCCGTCGAACACGACCAGCGACTCGCCGGCCTGCATGCGCAGTACCTGAACGAGGTGACGGAACGGACCTTCCGGGAGCTCGACGAGCGCCCCCTCGGCGAGCGGGCCGTCAAGGTGGATGCGCGACTCACTCATCGCGCGTCGCCGCGTCGATCGCCTCGATCGCGATCTTGGCCATCGCCTCGATCTCGCGCGGCTCGATCACGTACGGCGGCATGAAGTAGATGACGTCGCCCAGCGGGCGGAGCAACACGCCGAACTCCTTGTGCGATTTCAGCGCATGGCGATAAGCCCGCAGGCCACGGCGTTCCGACGCCGGGAACGGCTCCCGGTTGCGCGTGCTCTTGGCCAGCTCGATGGCGAGGATCAGGCCCTGCTGGCGCACGTCCGCGACGTAGCGGTGCGAGCGCAGCGGCGCGGTCGACGACCACAGGAACTGCCCCAGCAGTCGCGTGCGCGCGATCCAGTCCTGCTCGGCGAACACGTCGAGCGTGGCCAGCGCCGCACGGCAGGCCAGCGGATTGCCGGTATAGGAATGCGAATGCAGGAACGCCTTGCCGGCGCGGTACTCCGCGTAGAACGCCTGGTAGATCGAATCGCCCGTCAGCACGCAGGCCAGCGGAAGCGTGCCGCCGGTTAGGCCCTTCGACAGGCACAGGAAGTCCGGCGAGATGCCGGCCCATTCGCAGGCGAACATCATCCCGGTGCGACCGAAGCCCACGGCGATCTCGTCGGCGATCAGGTGCACACCGTGCCGGTTGCAGGCCTCGCGCAGCAGGCTCAGGTACACCGGGTGGTACATGCGCATGCCGCCGGCGCATTGCACGAGCGGTTCCAGGATCACGGCGCAGACCTCGTGCGCGTGGTGCTCCAGCGCCAGTTCCATGTCCGCGAACATGCGGCGCGTGTGGTCTTCCCACGACGTGCCCGGCGCGCGCTCGTAGCAGTCCGGCGACGCGACATGGATGGGCTTGAGCAGCAGCGGCGCGTAGGTGTCGCGATAGATGCCGGTGTGACCGACCGCGAGCGCGCCCAGCGTTTCGCCGTGGTAGCCGCCGGTGAGCGAGATATAGCGCGTCTTCTGTGGCTTCCCGACATTGCGCCAGTAATGGAAGCTCATCTTGAGCGCCGCTTCGACGGCGGCAGAACCGTTATCCACGTAGAAGCAGCGATCGAGACCCTTGGGCGCGAGCTTGCACAGGCGTTCGGCGAGCTGCACCGCCGGCTCGTGCGTGAAGCCGGCGAAGATCACGTGATCGAGCGTGTCGAGCTGATCCTTGAGTGACGACACGATGTGCGGATGACGATGGCCGAAGATGTTGGTCCACCAGGAACTCACGGCGTCGATGTAGCGGCGCCCGTCGTGGTCCTCGAGCCAGATCCCTTCGGCCTTGCGGATCGGGATCAGCGGAATCGCCGCATCGGCGCCGCCCGCGTGATCACTCATCTGCGTGCACGGGTGCGAGACGTGGGCGAGGCTGCGTTCCGTGATGGACGCGTTCTTTGAGGTCGGGTTCTCGGACATCGGAATCGTCATCCTGGGATAAAGCGGCTCTTCGTGGCCCGGGCGAAGCCCGGGATTCCGCGGTCCCGAAGAGACCTGTCCCGGGCTGCGCCCGGGCTACTGATGGGAGCGTCTACAGCGTCTTGATCAGCACCGCCGAGTTTCGCTGCCAGTTGTACATCTGCTGACGCTGCACCGGCAGGTCCTCGAGCTTGCCCGGCGCGAAGCCGTGTTCGAGGAACCAGTGCGGCGTGTGCGTCGTCAGCGAAAAGATCTTCTTGATGCCGAGCTTGCGCGCCGTCTCCTCGGAACGGGCGAGCAGCGCCGCAGCGCGGCCGGAACGCCGGTATTCCGGGTGCACGGCCACGCAGGAGAACTCGGCCATGCTGCTTTTCGGAAACGGGAACAGCGCGCAGCACGCGACGACCAGGCCGTCGCGCACCATCACGTCGAACAGGCCGATCTCCAGTTCAAGCTGCTCGCGCGAGCGCGGCACCAGCACGCCGGCGTCTTCCAGCGGCTTGATCAGCGCCAGGATGCCGCCGACGTCCTCGATGCTGGCCTCGCGAACGGCCTCGTAGTGCGCGTCGGCGTAGAGCATCAGGCCGACGCCGTCGCGCGTGTACAGCTCGCGCAACAAGGCGCCCTCGGCTTCGGCGCCGACCAGGTGCACGCGCTTGACCCCGCCCCGCCCGGCAGAGAGCGCGGCGCTGAGGTACAGACGGTCCTGTTCGCCCATGCCGTTGGCGGCGGCCAGCAGGCGTTCGCCCTCGGCCAGCGACAGCTGACCGGCATCGCCGGTGTCGTCGGCGAGCTTCCAGGTGTCGGGGTCGGAGTTCGAGACGAACACCAGCTTGTCGGCCCCGAGCGCCACGGCCATCGCGGTCGCCACGTCGGCCGAGCGCAGATTGAAGATCTCGCCCGTCGGCGAGTAGCCGACCGGCGACACCAGCGCGATGCGACCCTGGTCGAGCACGGCGCGGATGGTCTCGGTGTCGATCCGGCGCACTTCTCCGGTGTGCTGGAAATCGACGCCTTCGCGGATCCCCACGGGCCTTGCCGTCACCCAGTTGCCGCTGGCCACACGGATGCGGGCGCCGCCCATCGGCGTGCTGACCAGCGAGGTGGACAGCCTCGCCTCCAGGTCCATGCGCAGGCTGCCGACGGCCGCCTTGACGCACTCCAGCGCGGCCATGTCGGTGACCCGGAACTCGCCGCAGTAGCGCGGCGACAGGCTGCGATCGGCCAGCGCGCGGTCGATCTGCGGGCGCGCGCCGTGCACCAGCACCAGCTTGACCCCGAGGCTGTGCAGCAGCGCCAGGTCATAGACGAAGGTCTCGAAGTCGTCCCGATCGGCCACCTCGCCCCCGAACGCCACCACGAACACGCGGCCGTTGTGGGCGTGAACGTAGGGCGCAGCAGCGCGCAGGGCGGCGACGAAGTCGGACGGAAGCATTCGCGATTATAGGAGGAGGACCTCCATTCATCCCGACCTGCATTCATCCGGGCCTCCATTCGTCCAAGCTCCGCTCATCCCACCCCCGCCTATACTTCCGGTCATGACCGATATTTCCTACGACCCGGCGCCCGAAGCTCCGGATCACGACGAACTCGCGGCCCTCCTTTCCCGGCTGGGTTACACCGAATCTGCTGCTCACTTCCATGGCGCCCTGTGCGGGGCGCTGTGCGTCGTGGATGCGGACAAGCTCGACGTGGTCGAGCTCCTCGAGGAGGGCGCCACCGAGCCGGAAGCCGCAGACCATCGCGCGCTGGTTCGACTGCGGGACGTCAGCTGCGCCGACCTGCTCTCCACCGAGATGGGCTTCGAGCCGCTGCTGCCCGCCGACGCCTTCCCGCTGGGGACGCGGGTGGACGCCCTGGCCGACTGGTGCGGGGGCTTCCTGTTCGGCTTGTCGAGCCGCCGCACGCTCGATATCCGCGGCATGTCCGAAGAGGCTCGCGAGACGCTGAAGGATCTCACCCAGTTCACGCAGGCCGGGTTCGATCCCGCGGGCGATCCGGAAGCCGAAGAGAACGCCTACGCCGAAGTCGTCGAATACGTGCGCGTCGGCGCACAGCTGCTCTACCTCGAACTCCGCCCCCGGCCGCCTGCGGCAGCCGAAGAAACCCTATCGACGGTGCACTGATGAAGCTCACCCCAGTCCAGCGCCAGGAACATGCCGCCCGCCGTCGCGAGCTGATGCGGCAGATCGGCAAGCACGGCGTCGCCATCGTGCCGGCCTCGCACGAGGTCATCCGCGCGCGTGACACGCACTACCGCTTCCGCCAGAACAGCGATTTCGCCTACCTGACCGGATTCCAGGAACCCGAGTCGATCGCGGTGCTGATCCCCGGTCGTGGCGACGGCGAGTTCGTGCTGTTCGTGCGGCCCAAGGACAAGGTGCGCGAGATCTGGGACGGCCGTCGCGCCGGACCGGAAGGCGCGCGCCGCGGCTTCGGCGCCGACCAGGCTTTCAACCTCGACGAGTTCGACGAGCGCCTGCCCGGTCTGCTCGCCGGCCGCGAGGTGCTGCACTACACGCTCGGCGAATTCCCCGACATGGACGCGCGCGTCTCGCGGCTCGTGCGTCACCTGCGCGAGGTCTCCCGCCGCGGTGGCGCCGCGCCGACCACGGTCGTCGCGCTGGAAACCACGTTGCACGAGATGCGCCTGTTCAAGCGCCCGGCGGAGATCGAGCTGATGCGCAAGGCCGGCCAGATCTCGGCCGCGGCCCACGTGCGCGCCATGCGCGCCACCAAGCCCGGACGCTACGAATGGCAGGTCGCCTCGGAAATCCATTCCGAGTTCGACGCCCATGACATGCAGCCCGGCTACAACTCCATCGTCGGCGGCGGCGAGAACGCTTGCATCCTTCACTACGTCGAGAACGACGCGAAGCTGCGCGACGGCGACCTGCTGCTGATCGACGCGGGTGGCGAGCTGTCCGGCTACACCGCCGACATCACGCGCACCTTCCCGGTGAACGGCAAGTTCTCGCCGGAGCAGAAAGCCGTCTACGAGGTCGTGCTCGAAGCGCAGAAGGCCGCGCTGCGCCAGATGCGTCCCGGCGTGTCGTCCGGCAAGCCGCACGAGGCGGCGACACGCACGCTCACCGAGGGCATGGTCGAGCTGGGCCTGCTGAAGGGCCGGCCCGATGCGCTGATCAAGGCCGAGAAACACCGGACGTTCTACATGCACGGCACCGGCCACTGGCTGGGCATGGACGTGCACGATGTCGGCCGCTACCGCATCAACGGGCGCTACCGTCCGTTCGAGCCCGGCATGGTGATGACGGTGGAACCCGGCCTCTACATCGCGCCCGGCACCAAGGGCGTGAACCGCAAGTTCTGGGGCATCGGCATCCGCATCGAGGACGACGTGCTGATCACTGCCGATGGCCACGAAATCCTGACGGGCGACGTGCCCAAGTCCGTCCGCGACATCGAGCGGCTGATGGCGGCGGCGTGACGTCCGCCCTCGCCGCGGGCGCCTGAGACCTCGCACCATGACCGCCGAAGCCGAACCCTTCGACGTCGCCATCGTCGGCGGCGGGCTGGTCGGCTGCAGCCTTGCCGTCGCGCTGTCCCGACAG
>Ga0187844_10001720_pt1 | contig 16328 bp, 21 predicted proteins | sample SpaLakP09_SKY_50_FD_134517 | JGI IMG/M metagenome (GOLD analysis project Ga0187844, IMG submission 134517) | Oligotrophic lake water microbial communities from Sparkling Lake, Wisconsin, USA - SP09_SKY_50 | ecosystem: Environmental > Aquatic > Freshwater > Lake | place: USA: Sparkling Lake...
ACCACGCATATTATATCTTTTTTTAGAGTATTTTTCCCCTGCTTTTCTACGCATTGTTCTTTTCCTTCTAGAAATTCTCCTTTTGGATTTTCTAAACGGATTTAAAGCTGTGAATATGTTTTTAAACGACTTCATATATTATAATTATAAAATAATTCTAAAATACGGACTTTTTACGTAAAATCAAGCTAAATAAGTACAATAAATAAAAAATTGAAAAGAAAGATATATTATTAATTAAATAATATAATAATATAATAATATAATAAACCAATAATAGTAACAACTAAAATATGTTAATTTTAGAAAAAGATTTACCGGAAGGCGTTGATTGTTTTAAATTATTTGATGTATTTTGCAAAATGGCAAAAGTAATAAACCAATATTACATTTATTCGTTATTTGTAGGTGACAATCGTATAGTATTATATAGCATTGATAATTCAACAAATAATATAGATAACTGTCCATGTGGGTTAATATATAAAGTGGAAAAAAAAGAACACGAACTGACTGTTTATATTTTGTATATTGCGACACATTATAAGTGTCGAAAAACTGGCTATGCCTCAATATTTATAAATGAATTCATTGATTTTATAAAAAAGAGATATTCGCGTAAAAATAAAAATATATCTATTGTTTTAGATGCTCTTGAAACAGCCGTAACTTTTTATGAACATTTCGGTTTCAAATGGACAACAACAGAGAAAAAATATGACGAAATATTTCATGTCGAAGAAACGAAACATGAAATAGAGCATTTTATAATGGTTTATAAATTGTAAAAAGTGAATAAATCCAAAAATATAAACACAAACAAATAATATTTAAAAAATTTGACTTTTTAGGCTATACGGCACAATGCATAAGAATATTTTATAGTATTTGTACTTAAACCAGTTAAACCGTAATACCCTGTAAAATTAAGTTTTGGCTTCGAAGAAGTTACAGAAAATATATGGCACAAATTTAGAGCTCCAACACCTTCATTCGGAGTATTAATATAATTTCCACCCTGACAAATAGTAATACTCCCTGTACTATTATAACCATTACCACTTGTTAAAGATAAAAGTAAATTAAAATTTCCTGAAATAGGGGAAGCCACATTAGTTAAAATACCTGTAAATGTGAACATATATACACCAGTATTTAAACTAAGACTATTCGATAAATCTCCTATGAAATAAAAATAAGAAGGATTACCATCAGTAATAGTTGTTGAAGAAGCATCATTTTTATAATCAGCTAGGTATCCAATCGAATTCGCTGTAAAAGAAGGTAATGTTGTATAACCAAGATTATAAGTTCCTGACATGTTTTATAATATTAAAAGATAAAAATTTATTATTTTTTTCATTTAAATCATATACCCTAACTGGAATTGACAAAAATATTAACTATTACTATTGTTCTCTTGCAAGGGATAGTGATAATATGTGTGGTAAAGAAGGTAAAAAATATATAAATAAATTATCTACCAACGGGCGTTTTTAATGAGAAACAGTCTAAATATTTTTATATTTTTAATATTTTGATATTTCTAGGTTGAGAAATCCTGGTAATATAGGTAAAGCTAGAACATAAAACACAGAGATCCAAAGAGCAGGTATGCTATATAAGCCGCACATTACACCTGTTGTTTCATTTTGAGAATCTGTAAATATGATTCGTGGTTCAGGATAATCTATAATCTCGCATAGTACTCCAGAGTAAACATTGGAACCATTCTCAATCGTAACAAACTTATATCTCACACCCAATTTTAAATTATTTTGTACAAATAATGACATAGTTTTTTGTTATAAAGTTATATTAATAATATTATTATTTTTATATTCAATTTTTTTCGTTTCAAATTTTTTTAAATATATAAATGATTTTTAAAAAAAATTGAATTGAATTAATTCTTTTAATATTAAGATACTTATAACATAGCAATCATGCCGCAATTTAAATTGAAGAATATTGAAATATACTCAAAGGTCGAGGCCATTCAGGCTCAAATGGGAATAATTATTCAATCACAAAAATTAATAAATTATATAAATAATTTAGATTTATATAGTTTGGACGTAAAAAAGATTCGCATTGATGCGGTGAAATGGTTTTGCGCACCGAATGCCATTTCCCCAGAAAAACTTGGATTCTTATTTATGGAAGTAGAATGTATAAACAAAGAAACCGGAATGTGTCTTCCAGGTATGGTGTTCCTTCGTGGAGATTCTGTTGCTGTTTACATAGTCGTAGAAGTTGAAGGTAAAAATTATGTTGTTCTAACCGAGCAGTTTAGGGTTCCTTGTGGTAGAAAAATCTTGGAAATTCCAGCAGGTATGATGGATGGTTCAAATAATTTTGCGGGAGTAGCAATGAAGGAAATAACAGAGGAAACAGGGTTAAAAGCACCAAACATCGAAGATTTATTACCACTTGGTAACGCTATTATTCCAAGTGGTGGAGGATGCGATGAATCCATAGAATTATTCTTTTGGAAGACATCCGTTGACAAAGAGAACTTAGAAAAAATGAAGACAAAGAATTTTGGAGCACCGGACGAAAATGAAATCATTCGACTTTTATTTATTCCAGAAGAAGAGTATGAAAGTAAATTAGTATCAGAAATTGGTGATGTGAAGGCGATATGTGCGTATTTTCGAGCACACTCACGCTACTAAACAAATGAGAAAGTGAGCCCGCATAATTAGTAAATTATATTGTATTTGTATTTATAAAATAAATATCATTATATAACGTTTTTTTCTTATTTTTCTTATTTTTTACACTTTTTCTTATAAGGTTGTAAAATTAAAATATTAATTTAGAAGAGACATATATTCATTTACAATTCGCATATTTAAAGTTCCTATATTGTTTTGTAACATTTGTTTTCTAATTTCATCATTACTACTAATAAATAAATGTAAGTAACAATACTTAGGGAAATCTCTAAATTCAACAAGGACTGTTTCGTTATTCAACTCAAACTTAGTTGATTTTTCATCAATACTATTAGCTACTAACCAATCTCTATTATCATCATTATCCAAACCGATATCTTCATTCTCTTCATTCTCTTCATTCTCTTCATTCTCTTCATTCATTTTATTTGGTTTTTCAAAATGTAAAAAATAATCTGTAATTGAATATAAAGGGTCGCCAAAATATTCTTCTTTTTGACTAGGGTCAGCCTTTATCTTTTTATGTATCTCTGTCTTAAGTGCTCTGGGAGTTTTAAAATTATATATTAAATTTAAAAATATTTTTTCGCGCTGTGTTGGTTTGAGAATATTCTGTATAATGAGTATTATTTGGTCATTTATATATTTATCATCTTTTCCTGTAAATTTAGATGAAAATATTTGTCTAATAATTTTTTTTATTTCCAAATACAAAACATAATTGTTATGTCTTATTGCGAATGATAAATGTTTCTTTAACATATCTCCAGGCTTTGGTTCAATTTTTAGATATGAATTTAAATAAACAAATAACTTATAAAAAATAAGAAAAAAATACATTTTTAATTTGTTTGTATTTTCATTATTAATTGTAAATAAATACTCACTGTTTTCTGTGTTGTCATTGTAAGCTTTAAATAATTTTTTAACAATATCAATTGGAATATTAATAGAATCTAGATCAAAACTTTCGTTTATTTTTATTTGTGTTATTAAAGCATCGACATTTTGAATATTTTCATTATCTGCCATGTTGCTTATATATTTTTTCACAATTGCGATTTCCGAATCAGTATAATTTATTGACAATAGTCGTTTCATTAAAGACAATACATCTAAAATATTACAACCAAAGGTCAATTGAGGAACAAATTTTAAATCATCATTAATATTATAGTCTTTAACATCGTACTCTGAATTGTTATAATATACAAGTGTTGTCTTAGGTAATATATATACCTGATTTGTTGTAGACAATTCCAATTCAACAAATGTATTTTTTTCATCTAAACAATTTAATTTTGCGTTATTAATAGTTATTAATTCTTGTAAATGATTTTTAAGGAGTGTAATGCTTTTAAAAAATGTATTTAAAATAATATTATCAGATTGTTCAGGTTTGTAATGTGTAATAATCCATTCAACATCGGTAAATGTAGAACAATTGTGAAGTAGAGTATCTGGTTCTCTAATCTTAATATCGTAATCGGTTTGTTTCAAATATTTATTTTGTGGTATATTTAATTTAAATATTATATTTTGGCAATCATCATCATCTTCTTTTTTATGATAAACAAATGCTTTTTCTATAGCTTGATTAAAACCACTATCTTCTGCCGAATCATTTGTAATTTTAAATTCTAATTCATTTGGTTTATTAACAACATATGTATATTCGTTTTCATCGGAATATCCATACTCTAAATCAACATTTGTTAAAGAAGAATTCACTAAAATCTCTTTTCCTTCGTTATTTTCAATTGTAAATTTAATAAGTTCAGTTGTTTCGATTTCAAACCCTATACTTTTAATACGTTTAAATATATCTGTGGCAGATATATCTCCTCCAAATTTTTTTACATATTTTTTAGTTGTCTTGTGTTTTTTATTATTACACCTTGGTTTTTTTGTTTTAGTAACGTGTTTTTTAATCATTTTTTATATAATAATTATATATAAAAAATTAGTTAATCAATATTATTTCCTTCAGTTTCATTTATTGAAGTTTCATTTATTGAAGTTTTATTTGGTTCAGTATTATTTACTTCTGCATTTAATTCATTGATGCTTACTTTTTTAGCTACATCTCGCTTTACATTTTGTATTTGCAAAGCGTGTAAAAATATATATGGTGTGATAGCTATATTATTCATATACGTTCTATAATGAAAACACGAAATACTTGTATTACTATTGTTAATTCGAATACTATACCACCAATAAGCAGGTATAAATAAAGGTTTTCCAGGAGTCAATGTGAATTCAAGGCATTTAATTTTATCAAAGTCTGCAACATATTTTGTTTGTGGTTTCCAAGGGTCAACAGGCGACCTAAATTCAAAATTTTCATAATCATATATAGGATAAAGATACTTAGTGCTATGTGGTGGCGCCATTTTAATTTGAGCGCTACCCTGTGTTAAAATAAAGTAGTTTCTATAATTAATTTCGTACCGAAATGGTGTGCATGTGTCTTTGCTTCCCATAATAATATCATAGTTACAATTTGATACCATATATGGTCGCAAAAATTCATCATTATATTTAAAATTTTTGACAACTCCAGTTTCTTCTAAAAATTCACTATTGTTCTCTGAAAAATAACAACCTTTTTTATCTTCATCAAATAATTTGGTAGCAGCATGTAGAGCAAGTGGAATATATAATTCAGTATTAGAGTCTGTATCTGTTGTGTTTCTTATTTTAACTTCAAATGCATTATAATTGTTTATTATGTATGTTTTATTAGATGTTTCTACTATTTTTTGAATATCAAAATCAAACAAAATAGGCTGTCGTATATCACACATCTCTTCTAAATTATCTTTAGAAGGTTGAAAAATTTCATAGACTTCTAGATCCTCACCTGTTTTTAAATGAAATTGTACATGTAAATAAATAAATAAAACTAAACAAAATATGAAAAACCCAATTATTATTTTTACCATAATCTTAAATAAAAATAATATAAAATTTTTATAAACTGGAACGAAGCTAATCACTAGCTTTTGGCGCAATAAAAAAAATTAAAGTACTATCATCTCCTAAATCATATTTAATTTTCATAGGGTAATCTTGACTAATAAAAAATTCAATTTCATTCGATAATTTATTGGTTAAACACATTTTGTTTATATAAGATAAACTATATGTCAAATTAATTTGTTCGCCTTCAATAATAGAATATTCAGTTAAATCTTCAATAGGAATATTTACAGACATTTCACCCGTAATACCATTAGTGACAAGAATAATTTTTTCTTCAGTGCATTTAATATTAATATCACAACCAAAGACTACCATTTGGGATAAAATTTCACAAATTTTTTTGGATGATATAGAAAAATCAGCATCATACTCACTGGAGGGAATATTCATTTCTTCATAATCATACTCACATAATGGAAGCTTAAAATATTTATTAAATTCGCCCTTTGTATTTTCTGATACAATCAAATCAATATGTAAATTGTCTTCCGTTTCGGAATGAATAATAATATTATATCCGTCACTCTTATTACTAATAATTTGATGAAATGTATTTGTATCGAAAGATATATTCTTCAATTCTTCAACATCATAACTAGTAAACCATTTTTTTTGAATAGAAATATCAAAAAGACAAATATGCGACTTATCCATTCCCTGTATATGTATTCTCTCTGTTTCAAAAGAGACGTTTGAAACTGAAGAGCAATTTTTGAGAGTATGAAATAATGCTATAAACAAATCTTTTTTGTATTTTTCGCCAATAGTAATCTTCATTTTACATATAATATAATTATTATATTTAATATCTTTTTCTAAATTTCTATAATACAATTTATACCTTTCGTAAAGAATATAAATAACTCTTCTGGGTAAATATACAATGAATATTTTATATTATATATTTTTTATCACCACTATTCATTCAGTTAAACTTAATTTGATTAAAAATCAAAACAAACCAGTATGCGCGAATTGTAAATTTTTTATTGCGAATAAAAATCTCTGTCGTAATTTTGGTAATGTTAATATAATATCTGGTGAATATACTTACGAGACAGCAATCAGTGTAAGAAATGATAAAGATAAATGTGGCGAAGATGCTATTTTCTTTAAAAAAAACAATTATAAATTTATAACTGTTCCTTACTATTTTGCTATAGATAATACTCTATTTATTAGTCTTATTTCTCTAATTATTTTTAATTTATTTTTGATATTATTAATTAAATAATAATTTTCTTATTAATTGATATCATTCGCCAATTCTTGTTTAATCATATTTTTAAGGTCAACCGTCATAATATTTGAACTGTCAATTTCTGAAGATTCATTGAAATTGTTAGCTTCGAATTCTTGTGGCTCGCGAGTCTCCTCTAATGGTAATTGAATATTTTTTTCAAGTTCAGCAATAGCATACTCATAATCAACGAATTTCTCATTTGTTTCCTTAACAAATAAATCAAATTTCATTAATAAAGTTTTCAATATATCCTTATTTTCAACAAATTCTCTTTCGAATCTCAACATTTGTTCGCTGTGTTTTGCAGCAGATAAATTTGTTTTGACGATTTCATTGTTCAGTTTACTAATACTATCATTTATAACTTTAATATCCTCGCCCACTTGCGTAAATTGTTCATTATTAACTGTAGTAGGTTCTCTCTTTTCCAAAGAATCAAGTCTACTAACCATACTGCTTAAAACACTATTATCAATAATCTTAGAATTTTCAGGAATAGATGAACCGCCAATATTTAAGTGTTGAGATTCGCCGTTTTCCAAGTCAATAATAAATTGTTCGACGCGTCCTAAACGTAATGTAATTAACCCGATTGCATCAGATACTGATAATTTAGAAAAAGGAAGTCCATTTGTACTTTGTTGTTGATGCATTTGTTGTTGTTGCATTTGTTGTTGCTGATACATTTGTTCTCGTTGTTGAATTTGTTGTGGTGGTGGTCCCCTTGCGATTCTAATATTTGAAGGTGGAGGTTGAGACATTGGCGCGAAAGCGGCCTGCGACCCAATAGATGTAATAGGTCGTGAACCATTAACAGGAGGCGCTGGTTCATTACCACGTCTTGCTCTAGCAGCAGCTATTGATCTAGAACTACTCATTATAATATAATTTAAATACAATTTGTTTTTAAATAACTTACGCATATCAATCTTTTTCTAAAGATTTTCATAAAATAATTCTCATACAATCATTTTCATTTTAATAGCTTCATGACTTTTATAATTATGAATTTCAAAATCTTCTACCATATAGTCGTGAATTTTCTCTCTAATTTGTTTAATAGACACAGTTGGGAACTCATATGGTTCTCTATTGATTTGTTCTTTTATAGTTTCGACGTGTTCTTCATAAATATGAATATTTCCCATAAAATGGAGAAATTCAAATGCTTCTAAGCCACAATGTTTTGCTAGTAAATGTGTTAAAAAACAATAGGAAGCAATATTAAACGGAATTCCTAAACAAAAATCAGCGCTACGCTGGTATAAAGCGCACGACAGTTTATTACCATCATGAACGTTAAATTGGCATAAAATATGACACGGCGGTAGAGCCATTTGTTTCAGTTGAGAAGGATTCCATGCAGTTAAAATCAAACGTCTACTGTTCCTAGTTTCTGGATTTTTAAGTTGTTCTATAATTTCTTGCAATTGGTCAACACCTTTAAAATGTATTGTTTCTTTATGAACATCAGTTGGATCATTGTCTAATAATCTTTTGCCCGAAAAACAATTATAATTTGCATTAAAATTACGCCATTGATATCCATAAATCGGACCTAATATTCCCTCAGGATTCAATTTTAACCCTCTTGAATCTAAAAATTCACGTGTAGAATTTCCACCCCAAATATGAACTCCTTGTTGTTGTAATTTTTTCGCATCTGTTTCGCCTCTTATAAACCATAATAATTCCTTTAAACAAGTCTTCCAAGCGGTTTTTTTCGTTGTTAAAATAGGTATCTTATTATCTTTTAGAGAGAAACGCATCATACCACCAAAAAGACTCTGTGTTTTACCATTTCTACCTTCTTCCCAATAACCATTCTCCAAAATATTTTCAATTAAATTGAGATATTGATATTCTTCGTGAGAATGTTTTTTAATATTACTAAAAATTCTCTCTGATACATTACCTATACCATATATTTCATTTTTATACTTTTCTTTTTCAGCTTGCTTCTCACTATAAGCAGATTCTTCTTCAGGAGGTACTCTTCTTAAGCGACTAATTCTACTAATTCCTATATAATATTCTTCAGCCATATGTTCCATTTAATTATTATTTAGAATACCTTTAAATACTTTAGTTTATAGACAATTTTCAGTATTTTTATTTCTAAATATACCCTATAGATATGGATAGTTCAGATGATTCAAATAAAAACTTCTTTAAGCATGTTTTTAATTTTGACGATGATTCAAAATCGGATATATTAAATATTGTTCAATATGCTTTAATCGCTTTAATTCCGGTTGTAATTTTAAATAAAACATTGGCAAAATATGTTCCTGAAGCAGATGATAGAAAGGGAAGTTTAGAAATAAGTGCAGAAATAGTTATCCAAACATTAGTAATGTTTTTAGGAATACTAATAATCCATAGAATTATAACATTTGTGCCAAATTATAGCGGTAAAAAATATAGTGATTGGAGTGTAACAAATCCTATCTTACCAATGTTGGTCATTATTTTAAGTCTCCAAACGAAATTAGGAGAGAAAGTGAATATACTAGTGGAACGTCTAGTTGAATTATGGGAAGGTAAACCAACTAAAAAGGGCAATGGCAAGGGTGGCAAAAATGGAACTGTAAAGGTCTCTCAACCGATTTCAGGACAAATTACAGGTCAAATGATGAATAACGCCGCGATGAACCAATCGTTATATACGGATGGTACTGCGATAGGTTCATTACCTTCAAATGAAGGAGGTGAAGGCACACAACAACCCAATTATAACGCAATGTATAAACAAGATATCACACCATTAGTGGGTGCTGCCTCACCAGTTCAATCCGAAGGTTTTTCTGAACCAATGGCTGCCAATTCGGTTTTAGGTGGAGGTGGATTTGGTAGTGCATGGTAAAAAATAAAATTCCAACCTCAAAATAAAATCCTATAAATAGTATATAAAAATATGATATTATATTAAATATAATATTATGGATGTGCAAAAATTATTACATGCATTAGATGACGAGACAAACGAAAACCTATTAAATTTTACTACAGATAAATTACAGGAAATGACTTTGAATATTTTAAAAGAGCTTCAACTCCCAAGAAAAGATACACTAAATTTATGTAAAAAACTAAAAGACTACAAATATGTAGATGAAATGAATGACTTAAAATATGGAACATATATTAGATGGATTCCAATTGAAGAACCTGATAATATATATTTAACAAAAGGGGCTTTGTTCTGTGAAATGAAAATCACAGATGATGGTGTTTTTTGTGTTTGTAAAAATATGGGTTATATGTCTCGTCATTTTCAGATACAAATGGATAAAAATTTGATATTCCAAAAATTAACAAATCAAGAATTAGTATTATTATCCGCATTAGACCATTTAGCAAAATAATTTCTTACCTCTTTTTTAATGATTTTAAAGCAACAGTTTAATAATATTTTACATCAAAACAAATACCCTCATGTGTTTCATAACTAATCGTAATGTATTCATCGTTTTCTTCAAAAAAATCTTCTTCATATTTGTTTATTTTTTTACAATTGTAATGTTTATTTAGTGGTGTTTTTAATTTCATAGTATATGGGTATTGCTTCAATAAATCGCACTCAAAAACATAAAAAATATTGTATTGGTTATTTACATTTAATAATCTTTTGGCGTCACTTCCTATAGTAGAATAAACAATCCATCCAAACTCTTTACTTTCAAATAATACCATATGTTTCTTTATCATATACCTAATTAACAACTGTATATTTTTATATACTTTTAACAAAAATGATATAAATTATTGTGCTTTTTAAATGTGAAATAAATGTGAAATAAATGTGAAATAAATGTGAAATAAATGTGAAATAAATGTGAAATAAATGTGAAATAAATGTGAAATAAATGTGAAATAAATGTGAAATAAATATATTATAAATAAATATAAATAAATTTATGTTAAAAAATAATTTAATTGTTTTAAATCCAAAAAATATGGTCTTAAATCCAAAAATGAGACACGACAAAATGGAAATAGAATATAGACAAAAAAATACTTATTATAATAAAATAATTCAAGGAAATAATGTTGAGGAAAAAAATGTAAATAAATAAATTGATAAATCTTATAGTAAATGATTTACATAAATCATATTAAAAAAGCGATATTTATTCATATACCAAAAACAGGTGGAAGTTATATTGGTCCAACACTTGTTCAATATTATGGTTTTACAAGTTATCTTCCATTAATAACAAAACGAAGACCTGACCATAATATAGTATGTAAAACCAATTATTTTAGACAAATAAACACTGGAAACAAATTATACGACACGTCGTTTTTTAATAAATATTTAGGTTTGCTTCTATATTGTAAGACAAGCGATTATTTAAATGAGAAGATGGATATGAATGAAGAGAAATGGAATAGTTATACTAAATTTTGCTTTGTGCGAAATCCATATGATAGAGCATTATCAGGATGGAAACATTTTGATATAATATTGAATAAAACCTCGGTTTTTTATGAATATCTTAACAATAAATATAATGTGAGTGATATAGAATATGGTCATATTTTTATGAGTCAACGAACCCAAATCCAAAACACAGATGGTACATGCGGTGTGGATATAATAGGAAAATTTGAAAATCTGGAAGAGGATTTAAGAAAAATATTAAAAAAGATAGGTTTTAATACTATTTTGCATGTTCCCAAAAAGGAAAACGTATCAAACAAGGAGGGTGCTGAAACCATTGTATTAGAGAAAAAAACAATTCAAAAATTGAATGAACTATTTATGGATGATTTAGAGTCATTTCATTATAAAAAAATCAATATTTAACAAGATAAAAGGTATTATGTATTTTATATTTTTTTATATTTTTTTATAGTGATTGACTTTTTAGTTCTACAACTAAATTTCCCTCTTGTAAAACCCTTACGATTGATTACAGCCTTTGTGCAAATACCTATAGCACGTTTTTCATTTTTCGGTTCAATTTTTTTTATACATCTACATAGTTTTTCAGCTAATATTTTTTCAGCATTTAGCCGGAGTAGACGTTTAGATTTAGGTATGTCTTTATTATAATAGTCTAAAATTAGTTTATAATCATTATCATTTAATTCAGACATATATTATATATTATTTAGATATAATATATTTTTTTATACGTGGATTAAGTATTTTTAAAAATCTAAAAGCTAAACATATATTAGTATGAAAATAGTTGTGTTTGATTTAGACGAAACGATGGGGTATTTTACTGAATATGGTATATTTTGGGATTGTCTTATAAAATATATGACATTTAAAAACAAAAATAAATTATCACAAGACGATTTCAATAATACTTTAGATTTATTTCCAGAATTTTTGCGCCCGAATATAATAACTATTTTAAACTACTTAAAGAGCAGAAAAAATTCCAAGTGTTGTAATAAAATGATGATATACACAAATAATACGGGTCCGAGTGAATGGGCGCACCATATTATAGGCTATTTTGAATCAAAAATAAATTTTAAATTAATTGACCAGATAATCGCGGCTTTTAAGGTAAATGGTAAAAGGGTAGAAATTTGTCGAACATCACATAATAAAACACATAAGGATTTTATTAGATGTACGAAGATACCATTAAATGCTGAAATATGTTTTTTAGATGATACTTTTTATCCTGAAATGGCAAATGATAATATTTATTATATTAATATAGAACCTTATTATCACGATTTAAATTTTAATTATATGTTATCTACATTTAGAAATAATAAAGAGGGAAAAAAAATCCTAGGTGATGATATAAGTGATTTTGATTATTTAATGATTAAAGAATTTAAAAAATATAATTACACTGTTAGAGAGAAAAACCCAAAAGAATATGAAGTAGACAACGTTTTAGGTAAACAGATAATCGTACATTTACAAGATTTTTTTAATAAATCAAAAAAAAATAAAACATATAAAAATATGATGTTATATAAAAAAAATAAAACACAAAAAAATAAAAAATAAAACGTAAAATAGTATATTAAATATTATTTTATAATAATAAAAATGATATTTACTCGTGAAAACTTACGCAGTTTATTTTTTGAACATCAAGAAATAAATAGAGAGATAAAAATAGAAAAAGTTATTGACTATATTAAAGAAAATGTAATTAAAAATGCTAAAAAAGGAGAAACAATTTATAATGATTATTTTATTTCTTCAATACATGATATAAAAGATGAAATAATAAAACAATTAAAACAGTTATTTCCTGATAGTATTATTGAAATATATGAAGATTATTCAGATATTAATTCAAAAAGTACAGGCATAATAATTAATTGGAGTGAATAATATGTTTCGCGTTGCCTTTAATATAATTTAGATATTTGTTTAATGCTGTAGTAGTTAATATAAATAAACCAGCACTAAATGCAATTTTTTTATCTAAATTTGTGAATACAATATTTTTTCTAAATGGATTAAAACGCCAAATCAAAAATAAACAAATATAGATTCTCACATAATAATCTATTGTAGTAAGATATATTGGTGCTTGTGAAGATAAATCTAACGCAGAAATAAATATTAATATATAAGAAACAACAACGAAAATATTAAAAAAAAATTCTTGAAAATTATTTATTTTTTGTTTTGTAATCATTATATAATAACAAAACACAATTTTTTATAGTAAATTAATGATGATTATTTCATTTATGTTTTTTTGTAGGATACATTTTTTTATTTTTTAATTATTCTCATCATTATAAAAGTGTAACGTTCTTGCACTCGGGTCTTGTGCATCAGTATATTTTGGCATCCAAAAGTAAGGTAAAATATGTGAACAATTAGGATAAAATTTATCAAATAATTTTTTGTAATAATATTTTTCTGTTTCAATACAAAGTGTGTATTTATTTGTATTCTCTTCTTTATTTAAACATAACGCAATATTTTCTTGAAGTATAACATATAATGACCTCCCTTGTGAGCTAACACCATCGCTGAAGGCTTCTTTTTTTCTAAATAAAATACTATCTGGTAAAATTTGTTTACCTCTATTATCACTAAAATTTAAAAAAGGTTCTTGAGTCTTGTATCGAAAACTTTCTCTCAATAAATTCTTTTCTGGTGCATTAAAATTTTTATGATTTCTATAATATGGCGGGATAGACAATATAAAATTCACAAAATTTCTGTCTAGAAAGGGTGTCCTTGGTTCAAGACCATTAGAAGAAATAGATTTGTCAGAACGTAAAACATCGAAAAGATGAATATCTTTTAATAGTCTTCTAGTTTCCTTGTCAAATTCAATATCGTCAGGACATTTACCCATATAAAGATACCCTCCCAAAAGTTCATCAGAACCATCGCCGTTAAATATAACCTTTGCTTCAGAATGTGCAGCAATATACTTACCCAATAAATAATTACCAATACTTGCTCTTACAGTTGTAGTATCATAGCTTTCGATTGTTTGAATAACTTCTGGAATAATATTAAACATTTCTTTTTCGGTGACAATAATTTCTGTATGTTTACTGCCGATCCAATCAGCAACAATAGCAGCATATTTTAAATCTTCAGAACCTTGCAATCCGATACTATATGTTTCCAACGGTTTATTCATATTACTCGTTCTATAATAGTCTGAAACTAATGCAGAAATTAAACTGCTATCAAGACCACCAGACAATAAACAAGCAATCGGACGCTCTGTAGTTAAACATCTTTTCTGAACTGCAAATTGTAAAAAACTAGCAACCGAAACTGATATTCCATCTAAAATATTTTTAATTGAACTTCCATCTTGTAGAATAGCAAAACTATAGGAAAAGGTAGGAATAAAATAAGGAATGTTTTCTTTCACAGGTTTCCAATTAGAAGATACTTTATCAGATAAATTGAAAATACTATATGTTCCAGGAGCAAACTGTTCAATTGAATAATCTTCTGTATTTTCATTGTACAAATTTACAAGACACTTTAATTCAGATGCAAAGCCATATAAATTATTAGTAGTTTCATTACCTTTTAAATAATATAAAGGTCTAACCCCTAATGGATCACGAGCTACATATAATTTATTATTTAAATCTTCAGAAATGCGATTATCATATAAAACAAAAGCAAAAACACCATCTAGCATAGTAAGTGTTTGTTCAATACCATATTTCATATACAAATGAATAATAACCTCACAGTCAGATTGTGTTCTTGGTGATACACCAATATCTTCATATAATTTTTTATAATTATAAATTTCACCATTACATATTAAAACAACGTTATCAATTAGTAATGGTTGATTCGATTCTTCATTTAAACCATTAATAGCCAATCTATGAAACCCTAATATCATTTTCATATAATCTGTTTCTAATTTAGAAAATTCAGGACCTCGTCGATGACCTTTTTTAAACTCGTCATAAATATAATCCATATATTTTTTTGAGCTATTTAGGAGAGCAAAAATACCGCACATCTAGTTATATATTTATATATATAAATCTTTATATATATTTAAAAATATTATTAAATAAAATAATATATATTTATATCAATGAATAACCCATATAGTGAAAGTAATATATGCAACTCTCAAATACAAGGTGAGACGAATAAAAGAATATATGATAGAAATATTCCTTCTCAATTATTACAACCTTATGTAGATGTAAGACCAGCATTAACAAAGTATTCCTATTTTCCAATTGTAGAACCTAGAAAAGAAATAAAGGTTCCATTAGAACAATTACCAACATATAATGTAAACAAGGTATTTAATCCTGGAAATACACAGTCACCATGGTCGGGATTTGCTTCTAACATAAACAAAGAATCCGAATTGCGAAATCAAATATTTGCTTTACAAAAATGCAGTCAATCAGTATATGTTCCAAATAGTAGCAGTGATCTGTACACATATAATTTTCAAACAAAAACACAACAAGACCCACATTATTTATTATATCAAAATGAAAGTTTTTCTAGTTTTAATCCAAACCCTAGTCCAGCTATAATAGGTGCCAATATGTTTATGAACTCTACAAGAGCTCAAATAAAAGATATGACAAAACACACAAATTGCACATAATAAATTATATATAAAATATTAATATATAATTTACATTAATAGAATGTCAGAAGCGTATGTGAATCAAGTAACTTTAGACTGTCTGTTAAATAAAGATTTATTTATCAAACATATTAAAAATCAAAAATCCAAATCAATAAATAAACAAGACATTAAATTTTATAAAAAACGCATTTTTGGGTTATTTAAAGAGTTAATAACAGGAAATGAGCCAAGAGAACTATTACCAGATGTTAAATATGCTTATAATAATTTTATTAATTCGTGTATTCATTATTTCAAAACGATAGACAATAATGATTTAATACAGGCGGAATATAATGAAATGGATTCCGTTAACAATATAGA
>Ga0187844_10001723_pt1 | contig 16311 bp, 12 predicted proteins | sample SpaLakP09_SKY_50_FD_134517 | JGI IMG/M metagenome (GOLD analysis project Ga0187844, IMG submission 134517) | Oligotrophic lake water microbial communities from Sparkling Lake, Wisconsin, USA - SP09_SKY_50 | ecosystem: Environmental > Aquatic > Freshwater > Lake | place: USA: Sparkling Lake...
GAGCCGATACCGTCCAGACTGGCCAGCAAGCCGACACCTTGCGCGTCCAACTGAAGCTGGTCGCGGCCGATCACAGGAATCATGCTGAGCACCGGCCAGGCGAACAGGTTGAAAAGTATCGTGATCCACAAGATCGACTGAAGGGGCCGGGAATCACGCACTGCGTGCAGGCCGCGCTGCAAAAGTTTGAGTATCGTGAGTTTGGTAGCTGCAGCATGCGCTGGCGGCGAGTCGGTCAAACCGCTGAGCGCCATCAGTACTGGCAGGTAAAGCAGCGTCGCACATAACAACACGGCCTGAAGGCCACCTTGCGCCAGCAAAAGACCACCCAGTATCGGCCCGATCAAGCGGCAGGCATTTGAGGCTACGGCATCCAGGGACATAGCCTGCACCATGCGTCCTTGACCTGCAAGATCACCCATCAGAGCACGTCGCAAGGGCATATCGCCCGCCCAGACGATACCGTTGACGAAGCTGGCTACGGCCAAATGCCAGACCTCGATGGCACCGAATGCGGACACGCTTAGTAAAAGAAAGCAGGTCACAAAAAGAACGGCATGCGTCACGATTAAGAGCCAGCGACGCGACATGTGCGAAGCCAGTGCTCCCAGCGCCAGGCCGAACAGCGACATTGGTAGCAGGCGCAGCATCATCAGGCTGGCTACCCACAGCGCAGATTTGGTTTGATCGTAGGTAAACACCGCAAACGCCAGAATCTCGAGCCATCGTATCAACGACATCAACATGCCAACGGCCCATAGGCGCTGTAGTTGCTGGTCGCGGTGGATCGGCGGTGGATCGGTTAGCTGCGAAATAGAATTTGTCAGGAAAGACAATCGGTAATGTCTGGAACCGGCTCGTGAACTTGTCGAATCAAGATTATCGACCTGTTTACCGGACAGATCTCAAAATTAGATGCTGCTGATTTCTGAGCACTGCCCTTGGCCAAAGGCGTCCGGTTTGCAGGCGAGAAATCGCCTCATGCTCAGGGCTGCGCGGCCAGGATCACTGTGAGCTCATGGGTTAAACCCATCAGCCCCAGCGCTGGTACAAGCGCGGGGGGGGAGTGTGGCGTGAGAGCTTGCGCCACGCGGGCCGCTGCCGCAGCGCCCAGATGAACGGGCGAGTACAAGACTATTACCAGAGCAGGCAAGCGGGTGGAGTGGCGTGCTCACTCCGAGGAAATCAAGGGCTCATACTTTTGCGAACCTGGAGGCCAGCTCGCGCCTGCTGACCGCCTGATCAAGCGCATTGAAATGACCCGGTAATTGTCCGACTTGATCGTGTTCATGGTCAACAGCTACATCCGCCCCACTGACATACGCAACATGCAGCACAAGCATGTGGAAATTATTCGCATAGAGTGGACGTCGCTGGGTAGCTGGCTGCAAGTCAAAACAAACGTAGCGATTTTTTGATGCTGAGCACAGTGCCAGCAGCGTCTTACCAACAGACACCAAATCACCCGCCGGCAAAACCGATTACCACACCATGGGCGCTTGCTGGGATGTGATGCAAACGGGTGGTCTGCAGCCTTGAACGGTGTTTTTCGCTTAAAAACAAAAACGTTTTTGGGGTTTACCCCATGCTCATTGTCTTTGAGCAAAACTAATATCGCTACAGGCCAAAAACGTTTTTGGTTGCTGGGTTCTTTGCCCCGCAGCTGGATGGGACGCGTATCCAATGGTATTGCCGAAGACGAAGATACGATACGGGTGCTTGGCATAGACGTGCCGCGCTACAAACTTGCAGCTTTTGCCATGGGCACCGCTCTTGCTGGCATGTCTGGTGCTTTTTATACCTATCACCTGACGTTTATTGGTGCTGAAAGCTTTGGCTTTGTTGAGTCCATCACCGTTTTGTCCATGGTAGTTTTTGGCGGCATTGGCTCTGTGCCAGGCGTGATCATTGCAGCAGCATTGCTCTCCGTGCTACCGGCCTGGTTTCAGGTGATCGGCGATTACAAATTGTTGGTGTATGGCGGATTGTTGTTTGTCATGATGCGATTTTCGCCTGGAGGGATGGCCGGTTTAGCGGCACGCTTTTTCCCAACATCGTCCTTGCCTATTTGGGGGAAACCGTGAATTTTTCCACCTCCAGTGCGCCTCTGTTGCAAGTGACCGGTGTTACCGTTCGTTTTGGCGGCTTGACTGCCGTAGACGATGTGTCTTTTGATGTTCAACAAGGTGATTTGTTGGGATTGATTGGCCCCAACGGAGCCGGCAAGACCACCATGATGCGAGCCATCATTGGCGTGGTTCAACCGACACTAGGCAGCGTTTTGCTGGGTGGTGAATCACTCAACGGCTTGCCTATTCACAAACGTATCCAACGCGGTATGTCCTTGTCACAGCAATTGGTGAGACCATTGCGCGACATCAGCATTGAAGAAAACGTTGCACTCACCGCGGCCAGCGAAAAGACCATCAGTCCTCTGCGGGCCTTGCTCAATGTCTCCACCGAGCGAGAGCTTGCCATTGCCCAAACTGAATTGGCGCGTGTGGGTATTGCAAGCATGGCTTCGCAAAGTCCAGGTATTCAGCCCCTGGGTGTTCTCAAACGTTTGGAGTTGGCGCGTGCGCTTGCACTCAAACCCCGACTGCTGCTGTTGGATGAACCCTTGGCTGGTTTGAACTCTCAGGAAGAGCGCGCGCTGGCAACGACCATCGCCGAAATCAATCAGCAGGGTTTGACCATTGTGCTCATTGAACACAACCTGGGCGAGGTCATGCGAATTTGCCAACGCCTGGTCGTGCTCGACAACGGCAAGAAAATTGGCGATGGCGATCCGCGTGAGGTCATGGCCGACCCGGCCGTTCGAGCTGCCTATCTGGGTGGTGATGCGTTTGGCGCATCCGCCGCGCAGGGACATGCAACTTTGGAGACACAAAGTGCTTGAGCTAAATTCAATTTCTTGTGGCTATGGCGCATTTCAGGCTGTGCATGGCCTCACACTTTCCTTGCAATCTGGAACCATCACGGGGCTTCTGGGCGCCAATGGCGCTGGTAAGTCTTCAACACTCACGTGCATAGCGGGCCATGTGAAACAGCAAGGCGGCGTTATCCATTTGGACGGACAAGACATTTCAAACTTGGACCCAAACGAACGCGTGCGCAATGGCATTGCCATTTCTCCCGAAGGTCGTCGCTTGTTCAAAGACCTGACGGTCCAGGACAATCTTCGGGTGGGGGGCATGGTGCAATCCGCTAAAGTTTTTAACCATGATCGAGACCGTGTCCTTGCTTTGTTTCCGCGTTTAGGCGAACGCTTGAACTCCTTGGCGGGTAACTTGTCGGGTGGCGAGCAGCAAATGTTGGCCATTGGCCGCGCCCTAATGACGCGTCCCCGACTGATCATGATCGATGAGTTGTCTTTAGGCTTGATGCCCAAGATCATTGATCTCTGCTACCAAGCGCTCATTCAACTCAGGCGCGATGGTATGACCGTGTTGCTGGTGGAGAAAAACACCGAGCGCGTCTTGAAAATTGCAGACAACATCTGTGTATTGGAGTCTGGCAGCACCGTGTGGCTAGGCACAGCCGAAGCGGCTCGCAACGACCCCAAGCTCGCCGAAGCCTACCTGGGCATGCATTAAATCGCTATTTTTCTACTTTTCTGATTAAAAAATGACTCTTAACATCGACTCCAGAATGGACCCTACTCGTGTGGTTCGATCCCCACGTGGCAGCACCTTGTCTTGCAAAAATTGGGTCACAGAAGCGGCCTACCGCATGTTGCAAAACAACCTTGACGCAGAAGTGGCAGAGAATCCGCAAAGTTTGGTGGTGTACGGCGGCATTGGTCGTGCTGCCCGCGACTGGGCTTGCTTTGACCAGATTTTGGCCTCGCTCAAAGACCTGAATGAAGACGAGACCTTGCTCATTCAGTCAGGCAAACCAGTGGGCGTGTTCAAGACGCACGCTAACGCACCTCGCGTGCTGATTGCCAACTCCAACCTCGTGCCCAAGTGGGCCAATTGGGAGCACTTCAACGAACTCGACCGCAAGGGCCTGTTCATGTACGGGCAGATGACTGCGGGCTCGTGGATTTACATCGGCACCCAAGGCATCGTGCAAGGTACCTTCGAGACCTTTGTGGAAGCCGGTCGCCAGCATTACAACAACGACTGGACTGGCCGCTGGATTCTGACGGCTGGTCTGGGTGGCATGGGCGGGGCACAGCCTTTAGCCGCCACGCTGGCAGGTGCCTGCTCGCTGAACATTGAATGCCAACAAAGCAGCATCGACTTCCGTCTGCGAACCCGCTATGTGGACAAGCAGGCCAAAGACATCGACGAGGCCTTGGCCATACTGGCGCATCACATGGCCGCTAAAGAGGCGGTGTCCATAGCCTTGCTCGGCAATGCCGCCGAAATACTGCCCGAGTTAGTCCGGCGCGCCAAGGCAGGTGGCATGCGTCCTGACCTCGTGACAGACCAGACCTCGGCGCACGATTTGATCAACGGCTATTTGCCCCCAGGCTGGACAGTGTCTCAGTGGAAAGCTGCTCAGCACGACCCTGCGCAGCATGCCCGCTTAACGGCGGATGCGTCGAAAGGCTGCGCCACCCAGGTGCAAGCCATGCTAGATTTTCAAGCTATGGGCATTCCAACAGTGGATTACGGCAACAATATTCGCCAGGTGGCGTTTGACCATGGCCTCAAAAACGCGTTTGATTTCCCAGGTTTTGTGCCAGCCTATATTCGCCCCATGTTCTGCGAGGGCAAGGGCCCATTTCGCTGGGTGGCTTTGTCGGGTGACCCTGAAGACATCTACAAAACCGATGCCAAGATCAAGGAGCTTTTCCCTAACAACACGCACACCCACCGCTGGCTCGACATGGCGCGGGAGCGCATCAGCTTTCAGGGCCTGCCTGCGCGCATTTGCTGGTTGGGTCTCGGCGAGCGGCATGTGGCGGGCTTGGCCTTCAACGAGATGGTGCGTACGGGCGAGCTGAAAGCCCCGATCGTGATCGGTCGCGACCACTTGGACACCGGCTCGGTGGCCAGCCCCAACCGCGAGACCGAAGCCATGAAAGACGGAACAGACGCCGTGAGCGACTGGCCACTGCTGAACGCTTTACTCAATACCGCAGGGGGTGCAAGTTGGGTTAGCCTGCATCATGGCGGCGGAGTGGGTATGGGTTATTCGCAACACTCGGGCATGGTCATCGTGGCCGATGGCACCGACGCTGCTGCCGAGCGACTGGCGCGCGTGCTTGTCAATGATTGCGGCTCAGGTGTGATGCGTCACGCCGATGCCGGGTACGAGCTGGCCGTTGCCACCGCCAAAAAGCAGGGACTGAAGCTGCCTATGATCAAGTGAAGATGGCAACTGCAAGCCCGAAATCGCCAAGCAAGTGACCGGGTTAAACCCATGACGCTGAACAGATTCAATGTTCATGATTTACCCGCCATGCCTTGGAAGAACGGTGGTGGCGTGACGCGTGAGATCGTCTGCCAACCCCTTGGCGCAGGCATGGGCGATTTTGACTGGCGAGTGAGTATTGCGCAGATCGCCAGTGATGGTCCGTTTTCGATATTTCCTGGTGTTGACCGTATCATCACATTACTCAATGGCGGGGGCGTGCATTTGCAGAGCAAGGACGCTCAGGTAGACCACCGTTTGGATACGCCACTGGCCCCTTTTGCTTTTGTGGGCGAGTCTTCTGTGCATGCTCGTTTGTTGGCTGGAAATTGCCACGATTTCAACGTCATGACTCGCCGTGCAGTGTGCAGCGCTTCGCTCAAGGTGATACGCAGTGCCTGCGATGTACCTGCCACATCCCATGGCTTGTTGATGGCTGTTGAGGGAAGTTGGCAGCTGCAATCCACTGCTGAGGAGACGCTCATGTCGCAGCAAGGTCTTTGGTGGACCGATGCTTCTTTGGCGTGGCGACTGCGTCCGCAAAGCTGCGATGCTGCGCTGCTGGCCTTGACACTTCACTTTCTTTGACCATGAGCGTTTCGTTAATTCCTGATTCGTGGCCCAGCGCCGATGGCATTTGGCATGACCTGCATTTGGCTCCTGAGGCCTTGGGCGCAGGCTTTCCCGCTATGTCTGATGCGGCCATTGTGGTCGAGCAAGGGGCCATTGCCTGGGTGGGCGCTTACGCCGAATTGCCAGACGATTACCGACAACTGCCCAAACATGCTGGCCAAGGCGCCATGGTCACGCCAGGCCTCATCGACTGCCACACGCACCTTGTGTACGGCGGCCAACGTGCCAACGAATTTGCCATGCGCCTGGCCGGGGCGAGCTACGAAGAGGTGGCGCGTGCTGGGGGCGGCATTGTGTCCAGCGTCAAGTCCACGCGACTGGCGAACGAAGATGCCTTATTCGATGCGGCCGTTCCACGATTACAAGCTTTGCTGGCCGAGGGCGTTTGCGCCATCGAAATCAAATCGGGTTATGGCCTGAGCTTGGAACACGAGCGAAAGCAACTGCGCGTGGCCCGGCGTTTAGGACAGGCTTTTGGCGTCACTGTTTGCACTACGTTTTTGGGGGCACACGCATTACCCCCTGAGTACGCTGGGCGCAGCGACGACTACATTCGTTTGGTGTGTGAAGAGATGCTGCCCGCCTTGGCCGCCGAGGGCTTGGTAGACGCGGTGGATGTGTTTTGCGAAACGATTGGCTTTACGTTGGCGCAAACCGAACAGGTGTTCCAAGCAGCGCAACCGCTGGGTTTGCCGGTCAAACTCCATGCAGAGCAGTTGTCTGATATGGGCGGCTCGGCGCTGGCAGCGCGTTACGGTGCGCTGTCGTGCGACCATATCGAACACCTGAGCGCAGAAGGCATCGCCGCCATGCTGAAGGCGGGCACAGTGGCAGTGCTTTTACCTGGCGCTTATTTCACCTTGCGGGACACTCACATGCCGCCCATTGCCGCCCTTCGCGCAGCGGGCGTGCCCATGGCCGTTTCCACCGACCATAACCCAGGTACCTCGCCTGCTTTGAGTTTGCTTTTGATGCTCAACATGGCCTGCACCCTGTTCCGCTTGACTGTGCCTGAAGCCTTAGCGGGTGTGACGCGACATGCCGCGCAGGCTCTGGGTTTGCAAGCAACGCACGGGCAAATTGCTGCTGGTTGCTCCGCTAATTTTGTGCTCTGGCCTTTGGGCGATGTGGCTGAACTCGCCTATTGGTTGGGTCAACGCCCGGCCTGCAGTGTGGTGCGTCAGGGCCGTTTGGCAGTCGATGGCATGGGCTTGCACCGGAGCGCGGCATGAACAAGCGCAGCCTGTTTGCCGCGCACGCTTTATTACCGACGGGGTGGGCGCGTGATGTGCTGTTGTCATGGAACGAACAAGGCTTGTTGACTGACGTGAAGACCCAGGCCGCTTGTCCGGCAGGCACCCTTCAAACCGCAGGCCCTTTATTGCCTGGCATGCCGAACTTGCATTCGCACGCTTTTCAGAGGGCGTTTGGTGGCCTGACCGAATACCGGGGGGCAGCGCAAGACAGCTTTTGGAGCTGGCGTAGCCTGATGTACCGCTTTGCGGCGGCCGTCACGCCCGATGAACTTGAAGCTATCGCCACCAGCCTGTATGTGGAGATGCTGGAGGCGGGTTACACCAGCGTTTGTGAATTTCATTATGTGCACCACGACCACGATGGTCGCCCCTATGCCGACGATGCCGCCTTGTCGATGTGTCTACTGCGTGCGGCTGCCCGCGCAGGCATAGGTCTCACCTTGTTACCCGTGCTGTACCAGACCAGTGGCTTTGGCGGTACACCACCGAGCGAGGGACAGCGTCGCTTCATTCGCTCGACCGACAACATGCTGGCCTTGCTGCAAAAGTTGAAACCCTTGTGCGAAGCTCAGGGTGCGCGCTTGGGCTTGGCACCCCATTCTTTACGCGCCGTGCCGCCAGACAGCTTGCGCGAAGCATTAGCCGGTTTGCACGCCATGGACACGGCAGCACCTGTGCACATCCATATCGCAGAACAAACTGCCGAGGTCGATGCCTGCCTGGCCTGGAGCGGCCAAAGACCGGTGCAGTGGTTGCTGGAACACGCGTCTGTTGATGCGCGTTGGTGCCTGGTGCATGCGACCCACATGACGCCCGAGGAAAGTATGCGCGCCGCCCGAACGGGCGCTGTGGCGGGCCTGTGCCCGAGCACCGAGGCCAATTTAGGCGATGGTATTTTTGATGCTGCAAGTTGGTTGCAAGGTGGTGGACGATGGGGGGTGGGCTCGGACAGCCACGCTTGCGTCAACGTCGCCGAAGAACTGATGCTGCTCGAATACAGCCAGCGCTTGGCCACACGTCAGCGCAATGTGCTTGCCTCCATCGATCAGCCTTCGGTGGCCACCGCCATGATGCTGGCAGCTGTAGCCGGTGGTGCCCAGGCCAGTGCGCGCCCAGTGGCCGGTATGGCCGTAGGTCAACAGGCCGACTTTATGGAACTTGATGCCCAGCATCTACTGGTGCGCGATTTGCCCTCGCCCGAAGCCATGCTATCAGCCCATGTTTTTGCCAGCCACCGCCAATCTGCTCTGCTGCGCGTGTGGGTGCGCGGTCGCTTAAGAGTTCAATCGGGGCGCCACGACTTGCACGACAGTGCCCTGCGCGGCGGGGTATCAGCACGTCAACAATTACTGAAGAAGACACCATGACTTTTCAGACCACCGTACCTCCATTTCGTTTTCGACAGGGTACACGACCACTGTTGATCTCGATGCCTCATGTGGGCACGCATGTGCCGCCTGCATTGGCAGCCCGGCTGACGCCCGAGGCGCAGCAGGTGCATGACACCGACTGGCATCTGGAACGGCTGTACGGTTTTGCCGATGATTTGGGGGCCTCGGTGCTGGTCGCAACGCATTCGCGTTACGTGATCGACCTGAACCGCCCGCCTGACAACCAGAACCTTTACCCGGGCCAGGATACCACCGCTTTATGCCCGACAGACACCTTTGACAAAACGCCGATCTACGCCAAGGGTGATGTTCCTGACGACTTCGAAACGGCAGAAAGGCGTGAGGCCATTTGGCAGCCATACCACCATCAGCTGCAAGCCGAGCTGACGCGCCTGCGGGCCACATACGGCAGAGTGGTGCTTTGGGATGCGCACTCGATCCGTTCCGTGCTACCGCGGTTTTTTGAAGGCAAACTCACTGACTTAAATTTGGGCACTGCCAACGGCGAGAGTTGCGACCCTGAGCTGGCGCAGACCCTTTTGGCCATCGGGCAAACCGCCACAGGGTTGAGCGCAGTACTTAATGGCAGATTCAAAGGCGGCCACATCACTCGCAGCTACGGCCGGCCAGCGCAAGGAGTACATGCCATTCAGCTGGAAATGACGCAGTGCAGCTACATGCAAGAAGCGATGCCCTTTGACTACCTACCCGAAGTGGCAGCACGCGTGCAGCCCCACTTGCGACAAATGCTTCAAGCAGCGCTGTACTTTGCGCGCAGCCATCAGCCCTAAACTGCTTCCTCTCAGCTTCAACCAACGACGTATTATTGCTAAAGAATGTTTGACCAGATGCACCTGAAATCGATGACTAGCCCTTTGGCTGGCGCTTCAGTTGTCCATGCGGGTTTGCGGCTTTCTTCCCTAGTCAGTCAAAATCTGTCAAGTGGTCAATACGACGTCAGCTTCAACAAGTACACAACATAATGCCTTCGATAGCCAGCTAAAGGATTCTGTAGTGCCTCTCTGCGTTGATCAAACCGTTTTTTCAAGACTTGGCTCAAGCGACCCATGAGGACGGGTGCAGTGGTCCCTTCCAGCAACGCTTTGGCACGTCGCATCACCAGCGATATCTTGCCCAACGGCGGACCTGTTATCGAACTGGGTCCAGGTACTGGCGCCTTCACGCGGGGCACCCTGGGAAAATGGCTGCCCGAAGACAAGCTCAGGCTGGGGATGCGGGCGGCGCTGCCAGCCGACTTAAAAAAAGGCTTCAGCGAGGCCGTTATCGAGCTTGAAAAAGTGAGCTTTAACTTTGACGGCGATGTAGCAGTTGAAAAAGCCGCCCGCGACAAAATCATCAGCCAAGGGAGCACCTTTTACCCGTCATTGCTGGTAGCAGACCAAAAAGCCGTGGACAGCCTGCTGGACGCCTATGAGTTTGCCGAGCCCGGCCCGCAACCGTGCCGCAACAGGTTAGCCGACCCCCAAGTGACCACAGATTTGCCCCCATGCGTACCGATTGGCAGCAGCAGCTGCCAGGAGCGCGCGGGGCGTCCCCCTCTTTTTAAATCCTGAATCCTTTCTTCACCCCATGTCTATCCTTGATCTCACCGAACCCCATGTGTTTTTGCGCAACTGCTGGTATGTGGCCAGCGTCTCACGCGAAGTCGCGCGCAGCCCAAAGGCTGTGCACCTGCTCAACGATAACGTAGTGCTCTACCGCCGCGAAGACGGCTCGCCCGTGGCCCTGGAAGACGCCTGCCCGCACCGCAAGCTGCCGCTGTCCATGGGTCGCATCAAAGGCGACGCCATCGAGTGCGGCTACCACGGCCTGACCTTCGACGGCGGCGGCACATGCATCGAGGCGCCCACGCAGGCGCAGGTTCCGGCCTTGGCACGGGTCCGCAGCTACCCGGTGCAAGACCGCTACGGCTTACTCTGGATCTGGATGGGCGATCCCGCATTGGCTGAGCGTACGCCGGTGCTGGAGATCGAGCACCATAACGACCCTGGCTGGCACATGACCACCGGCGACAGCCTGCACTGCGGCTGCCACTACCTCTGGCTGGTCGACAACCTGCTGGACCCGTCCCACGTGGCCTGGGTGCACCGCAACAGCTTTGCCTCCTCTGGCACCGAGGACACGCCGCTGCAAATTGAGGCCGACGCGCAGGGCGTAGTCTGCAGCCGCTGGATCTACGGCCAGCCGCCGCCACCGTTTTACGCGTCGCTGGTCAAGTTCGAGGGGCCGGCCGACAGGTTGCAGCACTACGAGGTACGCCTGCCGTCCATCGCCATCAACCGCAGCACCTTCGCGCCGGCCGGCATGGGCGGGCCGGGAGTGGGCGAGGATGCACGCATTTACCGTATGGTGTCCTACAACTTCCTAACGCCCGTCGATGCCAACAACACCCTGTACTTCTGGCTGCAGCACCGCAATACCGACCCGCAGGACCAGGCTCTGACCGAGCGCATCGCCGCCGGTGCCAAGGCCGCCTTCGAAGAAGACCGCCAGATTCTGGAAGCCGTACACCAGGGCATGAAGCACAAGCGCACGCCCCACATCGGCTTGCTGCTGGACGCCGGAGCTTCCCGCCTACGCCGGGCCCTGGCCGAGCGCATTGCGGCCGAGCAGGCCTTGGGGAAGGCATGAATACGATCACACCAGGCCGGCTGGGCTGGCAAATGTTGCGCGAGATTCGCCGGGCTCCCCAGCGCCTCGACTTGTCGCCCTTGGCCTGGGCCGAGGTTCGGGCCAGCGCCGATGCGGTGGCCCGGGTGCTGGTCAGCGGCCAGGTGGTCTACGGCCTGAACACCGGCTTTGGCAAATTGGCCAGCACCCGCATTCCGGACAGCGACCACGCCCAGCTGCAACTCAATTTGCTGCGCTCGCACGCCGTGGGCGTGGGCGAGCCCATGACGGACGCCGTGGTGCGGCTGATGCTGCTGCTTAAGGCGGCCAGCCTGGGGCGCGGCCACTCCGGCGTGAGCCCGGCCCTGGTGCGCGGCCTGCTGGACCTGCTGGCGCACGACCTGTTGCCGGTAGTGCCGTGCAAGGGCTCGGTTGGCGCCAGCGGCGACTTGGCACCCTTGGCCCACCTGTGCCTGCCGCTGATCGGCGAGGGCCAGGTGCGGCTGCGCGGCCAGACCCTGCCCGCTGGTCAGGCCCTGCAGGCCTGCGGTCTGCAGCCAATCGCGCTGGGGGCCAAGGAGGGCTTGGCGCTGATCAACGGCACCCAGGCCTCTGCCGCACTGGCCATTGAAGGCTTGTTTGCCGCCGAGCAGCTGCTGTGCGCGGGCGTGATGGTGGGAGCGCTCACGCTGGACGCTGCGCGTGGCAGCGACGCGCCCTTTGACCCGCGCATCCATGCGCTGCGTGGCCAGCCGGGTCAGATGGACACCGCCGCCGCCTACCGTGCGCTGCTGGACGGCAGCGAAATCCGGCGCTCCCACCTCGTCGATGACGAGCGCGTGCAAGACCCCTATTGCCTGCGCTGCCAGCCGCAGGTCATGGGCGCCTGCCTGGACCAGCTGCGCCACGCAGCGCAGGTGCTGCTGCGTGAAGCCAACGCGGTGACCGACAACCCGCTGGTCTTTCACGGCCCGGGCGGGGACGCGCTGCTGTCAGGCGGTAACTTCCACGCCGAACCGGTGGCCCTGGCAGCCGACGGCATGGCGCTGGCGATTGCCGAGATAGGCGCCATCTCTGAGCGGCGTGTGGCCATGTTGGTAGACAGCGCCATCTCAGGCCTGCCGGCCTTTCTCACGCCCGCACCGGGCCTCAATTCGGGTTTCATGATCGTCCATGTGACGGCTGCCGCCCTGGCGTCAGAGAATAAGTCGCTGGCCCATCCCGCCAGCGTGGACAGCCTGCCCACGTCGGCCAACCAGGAGGACCACGTCAGCATGGCCACCTTCGCCGCCCGCCGGCTGGGCCCCATGGCCGAGAACACCGCGCATATCTTGGCCATCGAGCTGTTGGCCGCCGCGCAGGGCTTAGAGTCGCACCGACCCATGCGCAGCACCGACACTCTAGAGCGCCTGCATGCCCAGGTGCGCAGCCTGAGCCCGGCGCTGGTGCAGGACCGCAGCCTGGCCCAAGACATCGAGGCCGTCACCGGCTGGTTGCGCAGCCCGGCTTTTTTTGACGTGGTCCTTCCCCAGTCCCCCGCAGTTCTGCAGCAGGCCATGGACCGGCTGTTTTGCACCGGCCAGGACGCGGATTAAGGCAACTCGGCTGTTGCTGCGTTAGGGGGCGCGCACCACGGCCGCTGTGCGCTCAAGCCACAGCGCCAGGCTGTAGTCCAGGCTGGCTTCGACCCACAGCCGCACCGCGCCCGACTGCGCCGGTTCTGGGGCCAGCACCACGGTGAACGGGCCTAGCCGGCTGCGGCCGGTAAAGTCGGCGGGCAGGTGCTCGAGGTCCAGGTCGCAGCCTGCGGAGAGTAGCGGCCCGGCCGGCGCCGGCAGCAGGCACAGGGCATGTGCGTCGCTCAGGTCCACGCAGGCATGGAACGCACCTGCGGCAGCCTCCTCGACGGCGTGCCGCAGCGTGCTGGCGTCGGTGCCCGCATCTTCATGCCAGCACCACCATTCGTCTGGACCCAGGCGAAGCCACAGTGCAAGCCCGTTTTGCAGCTGGCGGCAGGGCGCCAGCTGAGACAGGCCGCCGGCCAGGCTGTCCAGCCAGGGCGCGGGGCGCGTGCGCAGGCTCAGCAGGCAACCCGTGAGCATCTTGAAAGTCTGGGAATCAGACACGCATACGCCCTCCCTCGGAATCCACAAACACGGGCGCAACAACAGTGGCGCTGCGCAGGCTCAGGCCCTTGGTGGCAGCGGCCGTCACGCGCACGTTCTGGCCGTGGCGTTCGCGTCCGTCTTCCAGCAGCGCCAGCGCCACCGCCCGCCCCAGGCTGGGGCTCCACACGCTGGCAGTGACAAAGCCGGCGCTGGCCAGCGGCGCGGCCCGGGCGCTAGCCAAGTCCAGGCCCTCGCGCAGAATCTGCGCACCTTCCTCCAGCGGCGGCTGGCCGGCCTCCACCAGCAGGCCCACCAACTGCGCGCGGCCTTGAGGGCGCGCGAGGTCGCGCTGTAATGAGCGCTTGCCGATAAAGTCTTCCTTGTCCATGCGCACCGCCCAGGCCAGGCCCAAGTCCAGCGGGTTGACACAGCCGTCAACTTCATGGCCCACCGAGATAAAGCCTTTTTCCACCCGCAGCACGTGGTTGGCTTCCGAGCCCATCACCTCCAGGCCCAGGCTAGCGCCCGCCTGCGCCAGCGTCTGCCACAAGGCAGGGGCGCGGCGTGCTGGCAGGTGGATCTCAAAGCTGAGCTCTCCCGTAAAGCTCACGCGAAACAGGCGCACCGCCTGGCCAGCCAGCTGTCCTTCGCGCCAGGCCATAAAGGGAAAGTCGACTTTTTCCAGCGGCACGCTGCAGCCGCAGGCCGCCAGCAGCTGACGAGCGCGCGGGCCACACACCACCAGCCCCGCCCACTGCTCGCTCACCGGCGTCACGAAGACCTGCAAACGGCCCTGGAAATGCACCTGCCGCACCGACTCCAGCCAGGCGTGTACCGCCAGCGCCTGGCCAGTGGTGGTAGTGATCCACCAGCGGTGTTCGTCCAACCGGAACACCGTGCCGTCGTCGAACACCCGGCCATCCTCGCGCAGCATCACGGCGTAGCGCCCGCGCCCGGGCTTGAGGTCGGACACCCGGCAGGTGTAGACCTGCTCTAGCAGGGCGATCGCATCGGGGCCGGTCACTTCAAACTTGCCAAGCGGCGAACTATCGTACAAGCCCACCGCCTCGCGGCAGGCCCGGCATTCGCGTTCTACGGCCTGCGCCATGGACTCGCCAGGCCGAGGGTAGTAGCCGGGGCGGCGCCAGTTCTGGCCGGACTCGTACATCACCGCACCGGCCTGCTCGTGCCAGGGCGTGATCGGCGTGCGGCGCATTGGGCGGATCAGCAGGCCCGGATCAGCGCCGGCGATGGCGGCAAAGGGCACGGGGGTGTAGGGTGGGCGCAGCCGGGTGGGGCCCAGCGCGCCCGCGTCCAGGCCGCGCAGCCCGGCCATCAGCACCGCGCCGTGGACCGAAGACGTCCGCCCCTGGTCCGGCCCCATGCCCAGGGCGGTGTAGCGCTTGAGGTGCTCGGTGGCCTCATAGCCCTCGCGATGGGCCAGCACCAGGTCGTCCAGGGTGACGTCGCTGGCCAAATCCACAAAGACCTTGCCGCGACAGCCTACGTGTAGGCCAAGGGCGCTGCAGCCCCCGAGCTCGGGGGGGGCCTGGGGCAGCGGCGGCGGTTTCAGGCGCAGCCCCAGCGCCTGCGCCACCTGTGCCACGCCTTGGACGGCCGAGTCCATGCAGGCGGTCGTATCTTGCGGACCTGCGGCCGTGCCAATGCAGCGGACCAGTCCGCCGCCAACCGGCACCATGCCATGGAGCTGCGCGTCGTAGCGGTTGGCGCCGCCGGCCTGGGCATGCAAGGCCAGCGCGCTGCTCCAGCCGCCCGAGACCGCCAACAGGTCGGCCTCGTGCCACTGGACGCGCCCATCAGAGTCCACCAGGGAGACGGCGCGCAACTGAGCGCGACCGCGCACGCCGCCCACCCGCGCGCCCAAGTGCGCAGAAAGACCCCGCGCCTGCGCCTGCGCAAGCAGCTCTGGGTGGACCTGGGGGCGCAGGTCGGCCACGGCCAACACCTGCAGGCCCGCATCGTGCGCGTCCAGGGCCGTGGTCCAAGCCGCGTCGTTGTTGGTGGCCAGCACCATGCGCCGGCCCGGGGCCACTCCCCAGCGCTGCAGGTAGCTGCTGACGGCGCCGGCCAGCATCACGCCGGGGCGGTCGTTGTCGGGAAAAAGCAGGGGCCGTTCGATCTGGCCAGTGGCCAGCAGGACGTGGCGAGCGCGCAGTTTCCAGATGCGTTCTCGCCCGGGTTGGCTGCGGTCCACGGCCACAAAGAGCCCATGGTCGTGCTGCGCCACCACCTGCGTGCAGGACCAGCGCCTGACCAGTGGGTGGGCGTCCAAGGCTTGCTGCGCCAGCGCGATCCAGCCATCCATGGCATGGCCGGCGGGACGGTCCAACCAGCGCCCGCCAGGCTGCGGCGCGTCATCGGCCAGCACCACCCGCGCGCCGGCTTCGGCCAGCGCCCAAGCGGCCCACAGCCCGCTCAAACCCGCGCCCACCACAAGCACGTCGGCATGGGCAAAGCGGCGCTCATGGCCGGCATCGGCGGGCGCGTTCTGCGGCACCTGCCCCATCCCTGCGGCATGGCGCAACGCGCGCTCGAACCAAGGCCAGGCCCAGGCCGGTGACTTGAAGGCTTTGTAGTAAAAGCCCGCAGGCAGCCAGCGGTGCAAGGCGTCGGCGACGGCCATGACATCCCATTGCAGGCTGGGCCAGCCCTGCTGGCTGTGGGCGTGCAGGCCTTGCACCAAAGGCTCGGTGGTGGCCAGCACATTGGGTTCTTGCCGAGGCACGGACAGGCCCAGGAAGGCATTAGGCTCTTCCCAGCCCGCGCCTAAAAGACCGCGCGGACGGTGGTACTTGAAGCTGCGCGAAAGCAGCATTTGGCCGTTTGCCAGCAGGGCCGAGGCCAGGGTGTCACCCTGCAGGCCCTGCAGGGGCCGGCCGTTGAAGGCGAAGTCCAGCGTCTGGC
>Ga0187844_10001726_pt1 | contig 16288 bp, 15 predicted proteins | sample SpaLakP09_SKY_50_FD_134517 | JGI IMG/M metagenome (GOLD analysis project Ga0187844, IMG submission 134517) | Oligotrophic lake water microbial communities from Sparkling Lake, Wisconsin, USA - SP09_SKY_50 | ecosystem: Environmental > Aquatic > Freshwater > Lake | place: USA: Sparkling Lake...
ACCACCAAGCTGGGTTGATAGGCGTCGATGGCTTGCATCAATGCCGAATCGAAAGCCTCGCGGGGATGGGACTGGTTTTCGTAAAGCGTGTGGTCCACGATTTGCGTAGCCAAACCCAGATCAACTGCTTTGGCAAGACCAGCAGCTTGGGGACGGTTGCTGATCACACAGGCAATACGCGCTTGAAACCGCTCCTGCCAGTGTTCGCGTTGGGCAGCTTGGGCGATGGCAAGCATATTGGAGCCGCCGCCTGAAATAAGAATCACGATATTGCGCATAGCTGGTCATTATCACCACGCATGTCCACTGGCATCCAAAAATCGCGCAAAATAGCACGGTCGTTCTAAATTGCAACGGAGACCTTTAATGGATTTGGCTTTCACACCTGAAGAACAGGCTTTTCGCGAAGAGGTGCGCACATGGGTACATGCGCATTTGCCTGCAACCCTTTCGCACAAAGTTCACAACGCCTTGCGCTTGACCCGCGAGGACATGCAAGCTTGGGCCAAAATTTTGGGTACCAAGGGTTGGCTGGGCTACAGCTGGCCCACCCAGTTTGGCGGTCCCGGTTGGAATGCGGTGCAAAAGCATTTGTTTGAAGAAGAGTGCGCCTTGGCCGGCGCGCCGCGCGTGGTGCCGTTTGGTCCTGTGATGGTGGCGCCCGTCATCATGGCGTTTGGCTCGCCCGAGCAACAGCAGCGGTTTTTACCAGGCATTGCCAGCGGCGATGTGTGGTGGAGCCAGGGTTACAGCGAACCAGGTTCGGGCTCAGACCTGGCATCGCTTAAAACCCGTGCCGAGCGCGTGGGTGACAAATTCATTGTTAATGGTCAAAAAACCTGGACCACCTTGGCGCAGTTTGGCGAATGGATTTTTTGTTTGGTGCGCACCAGTTCCGAGGGCAAACCGCAAACCGGCATTTCGTTTTTGCTGATTGACATGAAGTCCAAGGGTGTCAGCGTGCGCCCCATCAAATTGCTGGACGGTGAATGCGAAGTCAATGAGGTGTGGTTTGACAACGTGGAAGTGCCTTCAGAGAACTTGGTAGGTGAAGAAAACAAGGGCTGGAACTATGCCAAGTTTTTGCTGGCACATGAGCGCACCAACATCGCTGACGTCAACCGCGCCAAACGCGAACTCGAGCGCTTGAAACGCATTGCCAAAGTTGAAGGTGTTTGGGAGGATATGCGGTTCAAAGATGAAATCGCCAAGCTGGAAGTCGATGTCATTGCCCTAGAGATGATGGTGCTGCGGGTGTTGAGCGCTGAGAAATCGGGCAAGCAGTCATTGGATATTGCAGGCTTGCTGAAAATTCGCGGCTCTGAAATTCAGCAGCGTTACAGCGAGTTGATGATGATGGCTGCTGGACCCTTCAGTCTGCCGTTTATCCAAGAAGCCATGGATGCGGGCTGGCAAGGTGACCATGTGGGTGCGGCGCATTGCGCACCTTTGGCCTCCACGTATTTCAATATGCGCAAGACCACTATTTATGGTGGCTCAAATGAAGTGCAACGCAACATCGTTGCACAAACTGTTTTGGGGTGAAGCATGGACTTTGATTTTTCTGACGAACAAGAACAATTGCGCGACGCGGTTCGCAAATGGGTAGACAAGGCTTACAGCTTTGACGAGCGCCGCAGCGTGGTGGCCGCCGGCGGGTTTTCTGCCAGCGCCTACCAAGCCATGGCCGAGTTGGGCTTGTGTGGCTTGTATGTGCAAGACACTTACGGCGGCATGAACATGGGCCCCACCGAGGGCATGGTTGCCATGGAAGAGTTGGGCCGTGGCATGGTGATGGAGCCCTTGGCCCATGTATGGATGTGCACCTCGGTGTTGCAAGCTTTTGCACCCGACGATTTGAAAACCGACTGGCTGCCACGCTTGGCCGGTGGCGACGCTTTCTTGGTATTGGCACACCATGAAAAAGGTGTGCGCTACAACTTGCACAAATGCCAAGCCACCGCCAAACAAGCGGGCACGGCTTGGCATATTTATGGCCACAAGAGTTTGGTGGCTGCCGGAGACCATGCCCACGGGTTTTTGGTGCCAGCCACTGTGAACGGAAAACAAGCTCTGTTCTTGGTGCCACGCAGTGCAGCCACCGACACCACCCATGCCTACCAAACCCAAGATGGCAGTCGCATGAGTGAATTGCACTTGAAAGACGCCAGCGCGCACCTCATCAGCCTTGACGGCTTGGCTGCTTTGCAATTGGCCGTGGATGTAGGTGCTACCGCTTTATGCGCCGAGGCCGTGGGTTTGATGGAAAAAACACTGGCCCTCACTGTGGAGTACATGAACACCCGCAAACAGTTTGGCGTGGCGATTGCCAGCTTTCAGTCGTTGCGCCATCGCGTGGCCGATATGAAAATGCAACTCGAGCTTGGCCGCTCCATGAGCTACTACGCTTCGCTCAAACTCAACGCGCCTGCTGCCGAGCGCAGCTTGGCGGTGTCTCGGGCCAAGTACCAAATTGGCCGCTCCACTCGCCATGTGGGCCAAGAGGCGGTGCAATTACACGGCGGTATTGGCGTGACCGACGAGTACATCGTCAGCCATTGCTTTAAACGTTTGACGCAAATCGAACTCAGCTTAGGCGACAGCTTGCACCATTTGGGCGAGGTGTCGGCGCAAATGCAAGAAACCGCAGGTGTGTTTGCCTAAGGTGAAAGCGAGGTGAAGCGCGTTTGCCTAACTCCCTCAATCACCACTTCTTCGGTGAACATGGCAAATGGGCGCACCCAAAGCCCGCGCTCGCCGTACTCGGCGCGGTACAGCACCAAAGGCTCCAAGGTTTCGCTGTGCCGAACGACACCCAGCACTTCATACAGCAGGCCTTTGTAATGGCGATAGGGTCCCAGCTTGAGGGTGGGTAAAGGAGAGAGGTCGCTGTCGGTCATGGTCTGTCAAGCATATAGCTTTCTGGCAAAGCCGATAATCACTGTATGCATCCAAAAGCCTTGTTAGACGCTTGCACCGAACTCACCCGTTTGCTGCTTCGCTTTGACCACCCTGCCGACAGCGTGGTTTCCAAATACTTTCGTGACCAACGTAAACAAATGGCCTTGGGGCCGCGTGAGCGTGGCGTCTTGGCGGAAACCGGCTACAACGTGTTGCGCCAAAAACTGAGGTTCGAGCACTTAGTAAAATCCGGCACCGGCGTGAAAGAGCGGCGCTTGGCTATCTTGGGATGGGCAGCTTACCTAGACGCCCAGGCCAAATTACAGCAACCCCAAGCCACCCATGGCGACCGCGGTTTCATGAAAGCCGCCATGAGCGACATGGAGTTCAAGTGGTTGGCCGATTGCGATGCGGCTACCGACGACGCTTTTTTGGCTCCTCACAAACACAATCTGCCGTCTTGGTTGGCTGAAAGCTTGCAAGCCCAATTGGGCGAGGAGTTTTGGCCTCTGGTGGAGAGCTTGCAGCACACGGCTGGCTTAGATGTGCGGGTCAACACCATGCTGGCCAAACGCGCAGACGTTCAAGCCGAACTTGAAAAGCACAACATCACGGTTCAGCCCACACCTCATTCCCCTTGGGGCTTGCGCATGAACGCCAAGCCCAACCTCAGCAAGCTGGCGCTTTTTGAAAAAGGCATCATCGAAGTTCAAGACGAGGGCTCACAACTGTTGGCATTGCTGGTAGACGCCAAGCGCGGTGAGATGGTCGCCGACTTTTGCGCGGGCGCGGGGGGCAAAACATTGGCCTTGGGCGCGTCCATGCGCAACACCGGCCGTTTATATGCATTCGATACATCAGCGCACCGTTTGGATGCTTTGAAGCCGCGCTTGGCCCGCAGTGGTTTATCCAATATTCATCCTGTGGCCATCGCCCACGAACGCGATGAGCGCATCAAGCGTTTACGCGGCAAGATGGACCGTGTGCTGGTGGATGCACCATGTACCGGCTTGGGAACTTTGCGGCGCAACCCCGACTTGAAATGGCGTCAAACTCCACTCTCAGTAGAGGAGCTCAGCGTCAAGCAAGCTGCGATTTTGGCCAGCGCTGCAAAGTTGCTCAAACCTGGCGGGCGCTTGGTTTATGCCACGTGCAGTTTGTTGCCTGAAGAAAATGAACAGATTGCCCAAGCTTTCAGTGCCGCCCACCCCGATTTCAAACCGCTTCTGGTGAGCGAGGTTTTAAGTGAACTTGAGGTGGTTCAAGCGGCCAGTTTGTGCACTGCAGATGGTTTGTATTTGCGTTTGTGGCCACATCGGCATGCCACCGATGGCTTTTTTGCGGCTGTGTGGCAAGCGGCTTAAAATCACAACCAAGTTTTTTAAAGGATTCCTATGCTGTTGCCCTCATGGCCTTGGTTAGATCTGCTGATGAATTGGCTCGCTTACGGTACTTGGCATTTAAGTGTTAGGCAGTTGGTTTTGTTCACTTTGGTCATGACGCACATCACGATTGCCTCGGTCACGATTTATTTACACCGCCACCAAGCCCATCGCTCCCTCGATTTGCATTGGTTGCCTGCGCACTTTTTCCGCTTTTGGCTGTGGCTGACCACTGGCATGACCACCAAAGCTTGGGCCTCTATTCACCGCAAACACCACGCCAAATGCGAGTCTGAAGACGACCCGCACAGCCCGCAAGTGTTTGGTATTCGAAAAGTCTTTTGGCAAGGCGCTGAGTTGTATGGCGTGGAAGCGGCCAATGAAGAAACTTTACGCAAATATGGCCACGGCACGCCCGATGATTGGCTTGAGCGCAATGTCTATTCAAGATTTGTTTGGCAGGGCGTGGGATTGATGATGATCATCGACTTAGCCTTGTTTGGCGCGATTGGCTTGACCGTGTGGGCGGTGCAAATGATGTGGATTCCCGTCACCGCCGCTGGCGTCATCAATGGTGTTGGCCACTACTGGGGTTACCGTAACTTTGAAGCACCCGACGCCAGTACCAATATCTCGCCTTGGGGCATCTTGATTGGCGGCGAAGAGTTGCACAACAACCACCACACCTATCCCACTTCAGCCAAGTTGTCGGTCAAACCCTATGAATTTGATATTGGCTGGTTGTACATACGCATCTTGGAAACAGTGGGCTTGGCCACAGTGAAAAAAACCCCTCCCAAATTGCACTACGCATCGGCGCAACCGGTGGCTGATGAAAAAACACTGGAAGCCTTGATTGCCAACCGTTATGAGGTGATGGCGGGCTTTGCGCGCCAACTCAAACTGGCTTTGAAACAAGAGGTGGCGAGCATGCCACATTTGCCCACCCAAGCCGCCTTGGCTGCTGCCAAGCGTTGGATGCACCGTGACGAGTTGCAAGTGCCCGAAAAATTCCGTGCCCAACTGGCGCAGGCTCGTGCAGCATTGCCCAATGTCAACACCATGGTCAGTATGCGAGAAGAGCTGCGCCAGATGTGGCTCAACACCCATGCCAACCGAGCCCAGCTGGCTGCCGAGTTGCAAGCTTGGTGCAAACGCGCAGAGGCCAGTGGTGTGGCTGCCTTGCGAGACTTTTCTATGCAGTTGCGTTCAGCTCGCATAGGCTGAATGTCCTTATGACGCGTTTGTTGGCCGCTTTTTTATGCTTGTCCTGCTCCTCTTTGTGGGCGCAGGAGCAAGCAAGAGTGCTTTCAACCACCCCCAGCTATTTACCTACCAACACCGTCAATAGCAACGGCGAGGTGGTCATGTCTACCGTCTTCAATGTGGTTTATGAATACGCCGGCAAGCAGTACACAGTGCAACTACCCAATGATCCAGGTGCTTTTGTCACCTTGCAAATCAACCCCACATTCTCAGCCTCCACACCACCCCCGCCTTTGGCGCCAGCGCCTCAGGTTATTTATTTACAAAGCCCACCACAGGTATTGAGTAACCCTGTCTATGTCATGCCGTATTCGCCGCCTTATTACTATGGCAATCCACTGCCTTTCACGTTTAACTTTGGCTTAGGTTATTACCGTTGGCGACGGTGAAACACCCATAAAAAAACCCGCCTAGGCGGGTTTCTTATGACATACAAAGACTGAATTACTTCAGTTTGATTTCTTTGTATTCCACATGCTTGCGAGCTTTGGGATCAAATTTCATGATCAACATTTTTTCGGGCATGGTTTTTTTGTTTTTGGTGGTCGTATAGAAGTGACCTGTTCCAGCTGTTGATTCAAGCTTGATTTTTTCGCGTCCGCCTTTGGAAGCCATGATGAAGTCCTTTCGAAGTCGGTGAAAATTTAAGCTTGGCCGCGAGCGCGCATGTCTGCGAGCACGACGTCAATGCCTTTTTTGTCGATCAAGCGCAATGCAGCGCTGGAGACGCGCAAACGCACCCAACGGTTCTCGGTTTCCACCCAGAAACGGCGGTACTGCAAATTGGGCATGAAACGACGCTTGGTTTTGTTGTTGGCGTGGGAGACATTGTTCCCAACCATGGGGCCTTTGCCCGTAACTTCACATACACGTGCCATTCAGACACTCCTTCATAAAACAGCCTGCCAACCAAAGTTGTCAGACTTGACCTCGCCAAAAAAGGGGGCGGTAACCCTTGGATGCAATCCTTAGAGCCAGAGATTGTAGCCCGAAACCCTAGGGAGTTGCCGCCAAGCCCTTATTGCTCTAAAAAGCGCTGGGCATCCAAGGCCGCCATGCAGCCTGTGCCTGCGCTGGTAATGGCTTGTCGGTAAATATGGTCTTGCACATCGCCAGCCGCAAAAACCCCGGGGACACTGGTTTGTGTGGCCATGCCTTGCAAGCCGCTTTGGGTGATGATGTAACCGTCTTTCATGGCCAGTTGGCCTTCAAAAATACCGGTGTTGGGCTGATGTCCAATGGCGATGAAGCAGCCGTGAACATCCAAGTCGCGGGTGTTGTTGTCTAAAGTGCTTTTCAATCGCACGCCTGTGACGCCGGAGGGGTCGCCCAGCACCTCTTCCAACACGCTGTGCAGCTCCAACACAATTTTGCCATTAGCAACCTTGTCCATGAGCTTGTCGATCATGATGGCTTCGGCTTTGAATTTATCGCGACGGTGAATCAGGTGAACCTTGCTGGCGATATTGGACAGGTACAAGGCTTCTTCCACCGCGGTATTGCCGCCACCCACCACACAACAAACTTTGTCTCGGTAAAAAAAACCGTCGCAGGTGGCGCAACCTGAAACCCCACGACCCATGAATGTCTGCTCGGAAGGCAGTCCGAGGTATTTGGCTGATGCGCCCGTGGCAATGATGAGCGCGTCGCAGGTGTAAGTACCGCTGTCACCCACCAAAGTGAAGGGTCGCTTTAAAAAATCTACCTTGTTGATGTGGTCGAAAACCATTTGCGTGTTGAAACGCTCTGCGTGCTCCAGGAAGCGTTGCATCAGGTCTGGGCCTTGCACGCCATGGACATCAGCGGGCCAGTTATCAACCTCGGTGGTGGTCATGAGCTGACCGCCTTGCGCCATACCGGTAATGAGTGTGGGTTTGAGATTGGCGCGGGCTGCGTAAACCGCGGCAGTGTAGCCGGCAGGGCCGGAGCCCAGAATAAGTACTTTGCTGTGTTGGGGGGATGTCATGAAATCGATTCGTCTAAGCCTAGAGAGTGGGCATACATTGCCGCACGGGAAGAGGCAATTTTAGGCCTTGTGTCTGTAGACTGCTGGCAGGCTCCTGTTAAGCTTAGCGTTTGTCATGACTTACTCATTGCACACCCTCAACAACTCGCGTGAAAAGCCTGCCGAAATGACTGGTTTTCAGCGGTTTATCCAAGAAATCGCCTTGGCAGTTGGGTTTGTGGTTTTACTTTTTTGGCTTTTGGCGATCCTGAGCCACTCCCCGCTTGACCCTGCTTGGACAACTTCAGGCTCGAATCCGAATATTCGCAACTGGGGTGGACGCATAGGTGCGGCCGTCAGCGATCTGTCGTTTTTTCTGCTCGGCTATTCCGTGTTTTGGTGTTATTTGGCCGGCCTGGTCAGTTGGTTGTCTGCCTTGGCCAATCGATTGCGCGCTGGAGAAGTTGTTGCGCCCGACCCGCAGATTTGGCGTTTGACCCGCTGGGCATTTTGGAGCGGCTTGGTCATGTTGCTGCTGTCCAGCACAGGTTTGGAGTTCACCCGTCTTTACCGTTTTGAAGCGCAATTACCAGGGCATCATGCGGGCGGCATATTGGGTTTTTTGGTGGGCAGTTCCGCCGACAAATGGCTTGGCTTTAATGGCTCTGGCTTGATATTTATTGTGTTTATGGTGATTGGCTTATCTTGGGTTTTTCGTTTCTCATGGGTACAAGTCGCTGAAAAAATAGGCTCTGCCATCGATGGCTTTATTGAGCAACAGCGTGAAAAGCGCGAAATTGCACAAGACTTGGCGCTGGGAGAAGCCGCAGCCCGAGCGCGTGAAAAAGACATGGTCTGGGAGCGCGATGAAAACGCCGATATGCCTGTGCATCCCGTGCGTATCTTGGTGGAGCCCGAACCTGCCCCCCAAAAAAGCGAGCGCGTGGCACGCGAGCGGCAAAAGCCTTTGTTCAACGACTTACCAGATTCCCGTTTGCCTCAGGTTGAATTGCTCGATGCTTCTCAACTCAAGCTTGATCCCGTGGACGCGGAAACGATTGAGTTCACCAGCCGCTTGATTGAGAAAAAATTACGCGACTTCGGTGTAGAGGTGAAGGTGCTGGCTGCCGCACCCGGCCCAGTGGTGACCCGCTATGAAATTGAACCCGCCACCGGTGTCAAAGGTTCGCAAGTGGTGAATTTGGCCAAAGATCTGGCGCGATCGCTGAGCATGGTATCCATACGTGTGGTGGAAACCATTCCAGGTAAAAACTTCATGGCGCTGGAGTTGCCCAACAGCAAACGCCAGACCATTCGCTTGAGCGAAATATTAGGCTCGTCGGTTTACAACGAAGCCAAATCCATGCTGACCATGGGCTTGGGCAAAGACATTGGCGGCAACCCCGTGGTGGCGGATTTGGCCAAAATGCCGCATGTTTTGGTGGCCGGCACCACAGGCTCAGGCAAGTCGGTGGGTATCAATGCAATGATTTTGTCGCTGCTCTACAAAGCTGAAGCGCGCGATGTACGCATGCTGATGATTGACCCCAAGATGCTGGAGATGTCGGTCTATGAAGGCATCCCGCATCTGCTGGCACCGGTGGTCACTGATATGCGACAAGCTGCGAATGGTTTGAATTGGTGTGTGGGTGAAATGGAGCGCCGCTATAAATTGATGAGCAAGCTGGGCGTTCGAAATTTGGCGGGCTATAACCACAAGCTCGATGAAGCGCGTGAGAGCGGTGTGTCTTTGACCAATCCTTTCAGTCTCACGCCCGATGACCCCGAACCGCTGGACCGTTTGCCGCATATTGTGGTGGTCATCGACGAGTTGGCTGACTTGATGATGGTTGTGGGGAAAAAAATTGAAGAGCTCATCGCCCGTTTGGCGCAAAAGGCGCGGGCGGCTGGCATTCATTTGATTTTGGCCACCCAACGCCCAAGCGTTGACGTCATCACCGGTTTGATCAAAGCGAATATCCCCACCCGTATCGCATTTCAGGTGAGCAGCAAGATTGACAGCCGCACCATTCTTGACCAAATGGGTGCTGAAGCATTGCTTGGCATGGGCGATATGTTGTATTTGCCCAGTGGCACGGGTTTCCCCATACGCGTGCATGGTGCTTTTGTCAGTGACGACGAAGTACACCGCGTGGTGAGTTATTTGAAAACCCAAGGCGAGCCCAATTACATTGAAGGCGTGCTCGAGGGCGGCACGGTGGAGGGTGGTTCCGAGGGCCCCGATTTGTTTGGCGATATATCCGGTGAAAAAGACCCGCTTTACGATCAAGCCGTGGAAGTGGTGCTGAAGAACCGCAAGGCCAGTATTTCCTTGGTTCAGCGGCATTTGAAAATTGGTTACAACCGCGCTGCGCGTTTGGTCGAGGACATGGAAAAAGCGGGCATGGTCAGCTCCATGAGCAGCAATGGGCAACGTGAAATTTTGGTGCCTACCCATTCAGAATGAACAAGAAACTACGCTGCACTGTCGCTGCACTCCTACTGTTGAGCATGGGGTTGGTGCATGCCGACAGCTTGGACACTTTGGCGCAGTTTTTGAAATCCACCCGCAGTTTGCGTGCAGACTTCGTGCAAGTGGTGGCCGCGCCTGCCAAAGAAGGGCGACCGGCCAAACCCAAAACCTCATCGGGCGTGTTTGCTTTCATTCGCCCCAGTGTGTTTCGCTTTGATTACAGCAAACCCTATGTGCAAAACATCGTGGCCGATGGTCAACAGTTGTGGCTGTTTGATGCCGACTTGAACCAAGTGACTGTGCGCAACCAAGCGCAAACTTTAGGCAGTACGCCGGCCGCCTTGATTGCTTCGGCCCAAGACTTGGCCAGCTTGGGTAAAGATTTCAACTTGAAGGCCGCGGCTTCAGAAGAAGGACTTGACTGGGTGCTGGCCACGCCCAAAACCCAAGACACCAGTTTGCAAACCGTACGCATTGGTTTGCGTCCCGATGCAGGTCAGGTGTTGTTGAGCCAGCTAGACATCACCGATGCATTTGGCAACCGCTCTGTCATACGTTTCGAGCGGGTTGAATTAAACCCCAGCAATTTGACCCTTAAGCAATTTCATTTTGTTCCGCCCAAAGGTGCGGATGTGGTGCGGCCTTGACACATACCCCCTTGGCCGAGCGCCTGCGCCCGCGCAGCTTGGGTGAGGTGATTGGTCAACAGCACATCTTGGGCGAGGGCATGGCGCTGCGCGTGGCTTTCGAGTCGGGTCAACCCCATAGCTGCATTTTGTGGGGGCCGCCTGGGGTGGGCAAAACCACCATCGCCAGGCTTATGGCCGATGCCTTTGACGCACAATTTTTAGCCATCAGTGCGGTGCTCGGTGGCGTGAAAGACATTCGCGAAGCAGTGGAACAAGCCCAAGCGGCACGGGATGGTTTGCAAGCCCAACGCACCATTGTGTTTGTTGATGAGGTGCACCGCTTTAACAAAAGCCAACAAGACGCTTTCTTGCCGCATGTTGAATCGGGCTTGTTCACTTTTATTGGCGCGACCACCGAGAACCCCTCGTTTGAAGTGAATTCCGCACTGTTATCGAGGGCAGCGGTGTATGTGTTGCAGCCTTTGTCTGAAATCGATTTATCGCTCATCGTGGCCAAGGCGCACGCCATTGATGCGGTGCCTGAGCTGACTGCAGAAGCACAAAACCGCTTGATTGCTTATGCCGATGGCGACGCCAGGCGTTTGCTCAACACCTTGGAAACTTTGGCGGTGGCTGCAGTGGCCGACAAGCGCACGCTGATTGCCGATGAATGGTTGATGAAGGTGCTGGGCGAGCGCATGCGTCGCTATGACAAGGGTGGCGAGCAGTTCTACGACAGTATCAGTGCCTTGCATAAATCGGTGCGCGGCTCAGACCCAGATGCTGCTCTGTATTGGTTGGTGCGCATGCTCGACGGTGGTGCCGAGCCCAAGTACATGGCGCGGCGCATGATCCGTATGGCCGCCGAAGACATTGGTTTAGCCGACCCGAGGGCCTTGCGATTGGCTTTGGACGCCGCCGAGGTTTACGAGCGTTTGGGCAGCCCAGAAGGTGAACTGGCTTTGGCCGAGTGTGTGGTGTATTTGGCCGTTGCGCCCAAGTCCAACGCGGTTTACAAGGCCTACAACAGCGTACGAAAACTCATCAAGTCCGAGGGTACCCGCCCTGTGCCGCTGCATTTGCGTAACGCGCCAACCGCCTTGATGAAAAACTTGGATTACGGCAAAGCCTATCGCTACGCCCATGATGAGCCTGATGGCTTTGCCGCTGGCGAAAGCTATTGGCCCGCTGGCATGACGCCGCCCACGCTGTATGAACCCGTGGAGCGGGGCTTAGAGATCAAGATTGCCGAAAAAATGCGCTTGCTGCGCGAGAAAAATCTTCAGTCGCGCAAACCCTAAACTTTAAGCGCTGGCTTTGTCTGCTTCGCTGGTGAATGAATCTGCGAAGAACTCGTCTTCAGACAAACCGCTGGCGATGTAGTCTTTGCGTGCCGAGTCCACCACGATGGGCGCACCACACGCATACACCTGATAACCGCTCAAACTGGGCGAGTCTTGCAGCACGGCCTTGTGCACAAAACCGGTTCGCCCTGTCCACGCGTCTTCGGGTAAAGCATCTGACACCACAGGGATGTATTGCACATGCGGCATACCGGCAAGTTGCGCCAACACCCAGTCGTGAAGGTACAAGTCTGCGGGGCGACGTCCACCCCAATACAAACGCGTGGGGCGTGTGATGCCCTTGTGTTGCATATGTTCTAACAAAGCTTTGATAGGGGCAAAGCCGGTGCCCGAAGCCAGCAACACCATGGGCGCAGCGCTGTCTTCTCGCAGGTAAAAACTTCCCTGCGGTCCCTCAATGCGCTGAATGTCTTTTTCTTTCATCGCACCAAACACCACGTCAGTGAATTTGCCACCGGGCATATGGCGTATATGCAGTTCCAGCTTGGGCGAATCAGTGTCCAAGGTGTGCGGCGCATTCGCCATGGAATAAGCCCTGCGCGAGCCGTCGCGCAGCAAAAATTCGATGTACTGGCCTGCGTGAAACTGCATGACTTCGGTGGCCGGCAGTTGCAAAAACACGCGCATCACGTCGGGCGACATTTTTTCCATGGCCGAAATGCGAACCGGCATTTTTTTCATGGGCAAGGCGTCTGCCGAACTGACTTGTTTGGATTCGAGCACCACGTCCGAAAGGGCTGTGGCGCAACAGGTCAGCACCCAACCCTGGGCAAGTTCTTCAGCACTCAGTGCTTTGGCTTGGTAAGTGCCCAACTGCACTTGGCCGCTGATTTTTTTGCATTTGCAAGAACCGCAGGCGCCATCTTTGCAACCATAGGGCATGTTCAAGCCTTGGCGAATACCCGCAGCAAGCAAAGTTTCATCGCCCTCCACGGTGAAACTGCGTCCGCTGGGTTGCACCACAATCTGAAAAGCCATGCTTGTTATCCTTGGAAACCAGTAAGTTATCGAAAGCGCTGATTTTGCCTTCAATCCAAAGTCCCCTAGGCGCATTGCCTGCAAGGTTTCGCCGCCCGCGTGTGTTGATCGTCGGTTGCGGTGATGTGGGCATGCGCGTGGCCGGCTTGCTGCGTCCCTCAAGCCGACTGTTGGCCTTGACCCGCTCTGTGCAAAAAGCAGATGTTTTGCGGGAACGAGGCATCACCGCCTTGCAAGGGAATTTGGATGAACCCTCTACTTTGCGCAGGCTTGCGGGTGTGGCCACCCATGTGGTGCATATGGCGCCGCCGCCTCTTGAGGGGCGCACCGATCCGCGCACCCGCGCCTTGGTGCAAGCCCTGAGGCTGCGCAGTTTGCCCGCGGTGCTTATCTATGGTTCAACCACCGGCGTGTACGGTGACTGCGCGGGTGAGTGGGTGGATGAAGTTCGTCAGTTACAGCCACAAACCTTACGCGCACAACGACGCGTCGATGCCCAAGCGTGGGTGGATTATTTGGGGAAAACGGGCTACACCCGAACCCAAGTGCTGCGCATCCCCGGCATTTATGCCCTAGACCGAGACGGGGGCACACCGCGTGAACGTCTCTTGCGCGGCACGCCCGTGTTGCAAGCCTCCGAAGATGTTTATACCAACCATATTCATGCAGATGATTTGGCCCGTGCCACCGTCTTAGCGCTGTGGCGAGGTAAGCCACTGCGTGCGGTCAATGTTTGCGATCACACCGACATGAAAATGGGCGACTATATGGACAGCGTGGCTGCGATGTGGAATTTGCCTTTGCCGCCCAGAATCAGCCGTGCGCAAGCGCAAGACCAATTGACCCCTATGGTGATGAGTTTCTTGAATGAGTCTAGGCGCATACGCGCTGATCGCCTGAGGCAAGAACTGGGCTTGCGCCTGCGCTACCCCACCGTGCTTGACGGCTTGAAAGCCGACAAAGCTTTCTAGCGCATGCCAATCTTGGCTGCGCCAAAAATACCGTTGGCTTCCTTGGGCAGACTGCGCCAGTATTGCTGCGTGGCTTGAACTTGAGCGCCCATTTCAGCAGCGGCTTCCCAAGCCCAGCGCGGCTTGTATAAAAAGCTGCGTCCCAGTGCAACCAAGTCAGCTTCTCCTTTGCGCAAAACTTCTTCAGCTTGTTGGGCTTGGGTGATGAGGCCTACCGCAATGGTGGGCATTTGCGTTTTTTGCCGTACATGGTGCGCAAACGGCACTTGGTAGCCAGGACCAACGCTGATTTTTTGCTGAGGGGCAATACCGCCCGAAGAAATGTGTATGAAGTCTGCGCCTGCTTGCTTGAGCATGAGCGCAAAGTCGGCGGTTTCTTCCAATGTCCAGCCGCCTTCTATCCAGTCAGTCGCTGACAAACGCACACCGAACACGCCATCAAATACTTTGCGCACGGCTTGAAAGACTTGCAAGGGGAATCGGGTTCTGCCGGCAAAGTTGCCGCCATAGCTGTCGCTGCGTTGGTTAGCAATGGGGGATAAAAACTCATGTAATAAATAGCCATGGGCGCTGTGCAGTTCAATCATCTCCAAGCCCATGGCTTGCGCGTATTGGGCAGTTTGTACAAAAGCGTGTTCGATGGCGATTAAACCTGCCGCATCAATTTCGTGGGGCGGCGCTTCCCCTTCCAGCAATTGAATAGGCGAGGGGGCGATGGTTTCCCATCCCCCGTTGGCTTGGGGAATCAGCATGCCGCCTTGCCAAGGTTGGGCGCTGGAGGCCTTGCGACCCGCGTGGGCGATTTGCAAACACACGGGCACAGGGGGTGCCAAGCGACGCGCTCTGGCCAAAGTGTCAGACAAAGCATGGGCAGTGGCGTCATCCCACAAGCCCAAGCAGTTGGGAGTGATGCGGCCTTGGGCCGTCACCGCGGTTGCTTCAATCATGAACAAACCCGCGCCGCTGTTGAGCAAATTACCCCAATGCATCAAATGCCAATCATTGGCTTGCCCGTTCAGGTCACAGGCGTACTGGCACATGGGTGCCACCACGATGCGGTTGGACAGGTTTAAAGGGCCACGGGGAGACCCGAGTTGGAAGGGGGAAAAAAGTTGGCTCATCGTTCAGAAGACTTTTAAATAGGGACTATTTACATCTTAAAGCCGGTTTTGTATTCAAGTTTGAGTGGCATCATGCCGATTCCCTGAGCAACTCCTATATTTAGTGTGTTTTCATGCGCCTTTTACGTCTTCATTGTTGGTTGATATTGCTTGCCTTAGCCGGCTGTGGCGGCGGCGGCGGCGGCGGTGGGGGCGCAGCTGTGACCGCTGCAAGTGTGTCTGGACTGTCTACCGGTCGGTTGATTGACAGTTCTGTGCAGGGTGTGACCTATACAGTGACCACCAAGGACGGCCAAATCATCACCGGCGTGACCGATGCATCGGGAACATTCAAATATGTTGAATGCGAAAAAGTGGTTTTCTCGATTGGCGACATCGTCTTTCCCGCGACCCAAGGTGATTCCGTCATCACGCCTTTAACCATGGCGCAGGGTGGTACGGGACCGGTGGCAACCAATGTGGCCTTTTTGTTGCAGTCTTTGGACTACGACCTCGACCCCTCCAACGGCATCACTATTGACCCCAAAGTCGCTGAACTCAAAGCCATTGCTGCATTTGGCAGCAGCAGAATTGATTGGACACAAGATTCAGGCAGCTTTGCCAACAATGCGCAAATCAAAACCCTGATCACCCAAGCCAAGGTGCTCAATCCCGATAACAGCAACCCTGCCATTCCTGCCAAACCACCCATCACCCCAGAAACTGCGGTTAAGCATTTAAATGACACCTTGTTTGGTTCTTTAGATACCCAGTTTGTGCAGCCCGAAGGTTGTGCCGAAAGCCATGGTTTACGCATACCCACAGTGACAGATTTGTCCAACAATATGTGGACGGATTTGCTGGCAAAACCCAAAGCACCAGTCTATCCAGGGTGGATTTTTGACGGCGAGATCACCCAGGCTAATGCCTTGAGCGCGCCTGGCGGGGATATGCGGATTTACAAACCAACGGCTGGTTCACCTGAAGTCAAGGCGGCGATGAAGACCATTGACTGGGTGTCTTTGGACGCTGATATTTGGCTCAAGCACCAAGGCAACCCGAATGTGATTTTGCGCATTGCAGGCAAACAGCGACTTGGCGGGGACTCTGTCTATTACCCCAAACTTTCTGGCGGGGCGATGTATTTGCATTACACCGGCAGCACCGACACCGCATTGGAATTCCAGTTTGCCCCTGGCTCTGAGTCCACAGCATTTTTCAGCTTTCTAGGCAACAACACGGACTACTATTACAGAGCAACCGCAGGCAAGGACGGCGT
>Ga0187844_10001727_pt1 | contig 16281 bp, 12 predicted proteins | sample SpaLakP09_SKY_50_FD_134517 | JGI IMG/M metagenome (GOLD analysis project Ga0187844, IMG submission 134517) | Oligotrophic lake water microbial communities from Sparkling Lake, Wisconsin, USA - SP09_SKY_50 | ecosystem: Environmental > Aquatic > Freshwater > Lake | place: USA: Sparkling Lake...
ACGCTGGAGCTGCGGACGGTCGGCCACGAGGGCGGCGTAGGCATCGTGCAGGGTAACGGCCGCGCCTAGGGTCAGCACGTCAGGTGTGTGGCGCAGCTCGCGCAGTTCCGCCACGCGGGTCACGTCAAGCACCTGGGCAAACTGCCGGTGCTGTTTGGTGACCCAGAGCCCCACATCGGTGCAGCCGGCCACCAGCTGGGCCTGGGGCGAATCAGCGCGGAGCCTCAGAAGCTCAGCCAATGTTGTGGGCGCGTTGTAGTCGGCCGCGGAGGTAGGGGGAATCTGGCGCAGCTGGGCCAGCACCGCAGCTTCGTCCACCTGAACACGCGGCAGCTCACCCATCTGCTGCGCAGCGTCAAAGATGGGGCGGTAGCCGGTGCAGCGGCAGAGGTTGCCGGAGAGGTCGGCCTGTGCGACTTCCCGGTTGATGGTCTCGCCGGCGAGCACGCGGTTCTGGTACATGCCGAACAGGCTCATGACAAACCCCGGGGTGCAGAAACCGCACTGGCTGCCGTGGCAGTTGACCATGGCCTGCTGGCAAGGATGCAGAGCGCCATCGGCAGCGGGCAGGTCCTGTGCCGTCCAGACCGCCATGCCATGCACCGAATGCGCCAGGCGGATGCAGCTGTTGATGGCCTTGTAGGCCAGGCCTGCGCCCTGAGGTTCGGCCAGCACCACGGTGCAGGCGCCGCAATCACCCTCGCCGCAGCCTTCCTTGACGGCCGTGCACTGCAAATCCTCGCGCAGCACTTCCAGCAGGGTGCGCGTGGGCGCCACGTTCTCCAGGCTGACCAGCTGGCCGCGGCGCACGAACTGCAAGGGTCTTACGTTCATCTCGGTCTCCGAAGCAAGCCTGATACCAAATGTCGCCCACCTGCACCCATTTGTATGCGATAGTTGTATACAGGACTTGGGACAGTTATAGCTTAAGCTAGGAATGGCTCACACCATAGGGCCTGCTTACACTCATTTCTCAAGATGCGTTGCGGATCAAAAAAGTCATGCGGTAGGCGCGTGGATGCCGCCGGGGTCACCCCCCGGCAAGTCCGCGCAACACCCCGCATGGCTTTTTTGGCCGCAACCCGCAGGGAACGAGGCGAAAACGACGCCACTCGTTGTTGTACTCCTCACCCAGACGGCCAGTCAGGGCTTCGTCGTACGCCTAGATTGGCGCCGTTTTCGCCTCGTTCGCACTTGAGAAATGAGTGTAAGCAGGCCCTTGACCCGTGCGTACACCCCTTCTGACATCATGAGCACTGCCGCGGCCCACGCCAGCCTACGCCTCCAACTCTCGGGTATCACCAAGCGTTACCCCGGGGTGGTGGCCAACCGCCAGGTGGCGCTGGCGGTGCAGGCTGGCCAGATCCATGCGGTGCTGGGCGAAAACGGGGCGGGCAAGTCCACCCTGATGAAGATCATCTACGGCGCCGTCAAACCCGACGAGGGCCAGATCGTCTACAACGGCCAGCCGGTGCAGATCCGCAACCCCCAGCAGGCGCGGGCCCTGGGCATCAGCATGGTGTTCCAGCATTTCAGCCTGTTCGACTCGCTGACCGTGGCCGAGAACGTCTGGATCGGCCTGGACAAGAGCCTGACGCTGGCCGTGGTGACGCAGCGCATCCGCGACAAGGCCCAGCAATACGGCCTGGACATCGACCCCGAGCGCCCCGTGCACAGCCTGAGCGTGGGCGAGATGCAGCGCGTCGAGATCATCCGCGCCCTGCTGGGCGAGCCGCAGCTGCTGATCCTGGACGAACCTACCTCGGTGCTGACACCGCAGGCGGTGGAAAAACTCTTCGAGGTGCTGCGCCAGCTGGCCGCCCAGGGCTGCAGCATCCTGTACATCAGCCACAAGCTGCACGAGATCCGCGCCCTGTGCACGGCCTGCACGGTGCTGCGCGGCGGCGAAGTGACCGGCACCTGCGACCCGCGCGAGGAGAGCAATGCCTCGCTGAGCCGCCTGATGATCGGCGCCGAGCCGCCGGCCCTGCAACACAAGCCGCCGCATACCGGCGCAGTACAGCTGGACGTGAGCGGCCTGAGCCTGGCGCGGCAGGACCCGTTCGGCGTGGACCTGGACGACATCGCGCTGCAGGTGCGCGCGGGTGAAGTGGTGGGCATCGCGGGTGTGTCGGGCAACGGCCAGCGCGAGCTGCTGTACGCCCTGTCGGGGGAAGACCTGCGCAGCCCGGGCGGCAGCATCCGCCTGGGCGAGCAGGACGCGACCCGGCTGGACCCGGCGCGCCGTCGTACCCTGGGCCTGCATTTCGTACCCGAAGAGCGTCTGGGCCGCGGCGCCGTGCCCGCCATGGGCCTGGACCACAACCTGCTGCTCACGCGCCACGAATCGCTGGGCCCGCTGGGCTGGATCCGCACGGGCGTGCTGGCCGCCCAGGCGCGCGGCATCATCGCGCGCCTGCACGTGAAAGCGGCCGACGAACACGCCGCGGCGCGCAGTCTCTCGGGCGGCAATCTGCAGAAATTCATCGTGGGCCGCGAGATCGACGCCGGCCCCAAACTGCTGATCGTCTCGCAGCCCACCTGGGGTGTGGACGTGGGCGCGGCCGCCCAGATCCGCGCCGAGATTCTGGCGCTGCGCGACGCCGGCTGTGCCGTACTGGTGGTGAGCGAGGAGCTGGAAGAGTTGTTCGAGCTCAGCGACCGCCTGCACGTGATGGCCAAGGGCCGGCTCTCGCCCTCCTTGCCCATGGCCGAGGCGACCACCGAGCGCATCGGCGCGTGGATGAGCGGCCTGTGGCACGAAGCGGTGCAGGGACATCTGCACGAACTGGAGGCCGGCCATGCTGCGGCTTGAACTGCGCCCCCAACCCTCGCGCGCCTGGCGCCTGGCTTCGCCCCTGCTGGCGCTGGCGCTCACCGTGCTGCTGGGCGTGATCCTCTTCGTGGCGCTGGGCAAGGACCCGCTGCGCGGCCTGCAGATGTTCTTCTGGGAACCGGTCAAGTCGGGTTACGCCCTGGGCGAGCTGATGGTCAAGGCCACGCCGCTGCTCATCATCGCGCTGGGCCTGGCGGTGTGTTTCCGCTCCAATGTCTGGAACATCGGCGCCGAGGGGCAGTTTGTCATTGGCGCGGTCTGCGCCGGCGGCGTGGCGCTGCTGGCCGACAAGACCACCGGCCCCTGGATCATCCCGGCCCTGCTGATCGCCGGTGTGCTGGGCGGCATGGTCTGGGCGGGTATCACGGCGCTGCTACGCGACCGCTTCAACGCCAACGAGATCCTGGTGAGCCTGATGCTGGTCTATGTGGCCATCCAGCTGCTGAACTTCATGGTGCATGGCCCCTGGAAGGACCCGGGCGGCTACAACTTTCCGCAGACCAAGAATTTCGAGGCGGTGACGCAGATCCCGCGCTTGATGAGCGGCTCGCGCTTGAACATCGGCCTCATCCTGGCGCTGCTGGGTGCGGGCGTGCTCTGGGTCTTCCTGTTCCGGCTGCGCGCGGGTTTTGCGCTGCAGGTCGGCGGCCTGGCGCCGGCGGCCGCGCGTTACGCGGGTTTCTCTTCGCGCAAGGCGCTGTGGACGGCGCTGCTGGTCTCGGGCGGCGCGGCGGGCCTGGCCGGGGCGCTGGAGGTAGCCGGGCCCATCGGGCAGCTCACGCCCTATGTGCCGGCGGGTTACGGTTTTGCGGCCATTATCGTGGCCTTCGTGGGGCGGCTGCACCCGGTGGGCATGGTGTTTTCGGCCATCCTCATGAGCATGTTTTACATCGGCGGCGAACTGGCGCAGTCGCGCCTGGGCCTGCCCAAGTCCATCACCGGCGTGTTCCAGGGCCTGCTGCTCTTCACGCTGCTGACCTGCGACACGCTGATCAACTACCGCCTCAAGCTGGGAGGGAAGCGCTGATGGAGTCCTACGCCCTGCTGCTCGCGGCCACGCTCAATGCCGGCACGGTGCTGGCCCTGGCCGCCCTGGGCCTGCTGCTCAATGAGAAGTCGGGCATCGTCAACCTGGGGGCCGAGGGCATGATGCTGTGCGCGGCCATTGCCGGTTTCGCCGCCGTGGTGCACACGGGCAACGACTGGCTGGGTTTTGCCGCCGGCATGGGCGCCGGGGCGCTGCTGGCCGCGCTCTTCGGCTGGCTGGTGATCTGGCTCAACACCAACCCCTATGCCACCGGCCTGGCCCTGAGTCTTTTTGGTGCGGGCTTCTCGGCCTTTGCGGGCATCGCCTACGTGCAGGCCAAATTGCCCGAGCGCACGCAGTGGGTGGTGCCGGTGCTGGGCGACATCCCCTGGATCGGCCCGGCGCTGTTCCGCCAGCATCCCCTGGTCTACGTGACCATGGCCCTGGTGGTGGCCCTGGTCTTCTGGTTCGGGCGCAGCCGCAGCGGCCTGATCCTGCGCGCCGTGGGCGAATCGCACGAGTCGGCCCATGCCCTGGGCTACCCGGTGCGGCGCATCCGCCTGGCGGCCGTGGTGGCCGGCGGTGCGCTGTGCGGCCTCTCGGGCGCCTATCTTTCTGTGGTCTACACCCCGCTGTGGGTGGAGGGCATGGTGGCCGGCAAGGGCTGGATCGCCCTGGCCCTGACCACCTTTGCCACCTGGCGCCCGGCACGCGTCTTGCTCGGTGCTTACCTGTTCGGCGGTGTGACCATGCTGCAGTTCCATCTGCAGGGCGTGGGCGTGGACATCCCCAGCCAGTTCCTGGACATGCTGCCCTACCTGGCCACCATCGTGGTGCTGGCCCTGATCTCGCGCAACCCGGACTGGATCCGCGTGAACATGCCCGCATCGCTGGGCAAGCCTTTCACGCCAAGCTCATAATCGCAACGTTTTTTCAACCCAGTGAGGACACCCATGACCGACCTGACCCAACGCCGCCTGCTCCAGGCTGCTGCCCTGATCACCCTGGCCACGGCCGCCCTGGTGGGCTGCGGCAAGAAGGAAGAACCCGCTGCTGCCGCACCGGCCGCAACACCCGCCGCCAAACCCGCACCGCTGAAGATCGCCTTTGCCTACGTGGGCCCCGTCGGTGACGGCGGCTGGACCTTTGCGCACGACAACGGGCGCAAGGCCATCGAGAAGGAATTCGGCGACAAGGTCGTCACCAGCTTCGTCGAGAAGGTGCCGGAAAGCGCCGACGCCGAGCGCGTGATCCGCGACATGGCCGGCCAGGGCAACACCCTGATCTTCGGCACCACCTTCGGTTACATGGAGCCGATGCTCAAGGTCGCCGCCGACACCAAGGGCGTGAAGTTCGAGCACGCCACCGGCTACAAGACCGCCGAGAACATGCGCACCTACGACAGCCGTACCTACGAAGGCGCCTACATGGCCGGCGTGATCGCGGGCAAGATGACCAAGAGCAACACCCTGGGCGTGGTCGGATCCATCCCGATCCCCGAGGTGATCCGCAACATCAACAGCTTCACGCTGGGCGCGCAGTCGGTCAACCCCAAGGTCAAGACCCGCGTGGTCTGGGTAGGTGACTGGTTCAACCCACCGAAGGAAACCGAAGCCGCCACCGCCCTGATCAACGGCGGCGCCGACGTGCTGATGCAGAACACCGACTCCTCGGCCGTGTTGCAGACCGCCGAGAAGATGGGCAAGCGCGCCTTCGGCTGGGACAGCGACATGACCGCCTACGGCCCCAAGGCGCACCTCGGTTCGGCCGTGATCAACTGGGCTCCGTACTACATCAAGGCCACGCGTGATGCGCTCGAAGGCAAGTGGACCACGGGCCAAGCCTGGTGGGGCGTGAAGGAAGGCGCGATCGACATGGTATCCATCGCCGCCGACGTGCCGGACGAGACCAAGAAGAAGATCGACGAGGTCAAGGCCGGCCTGAAGGACGGCAGCTTCGCCATCTGGAAGGGGCCCATCGTCGGCCAGGACGGCAAGGAAGTGCTGAAGAAGGATGAAGTCGCCGACGACAAGTTCCTCGGCGGCATCAACTTCTACGTCAAGGGCGTGGAAGGCAAGATTCCCGGGGGCAAGTAAAGCCTCAGGGGGAGTGCAAGGGGCTGCTTCGGCAGCCCTTTTTGTTTCAGAAAACAGGAGGAACCGGTCATGCCATCCATCCCCGACATCCCGGCGCAGCGTCTGCCCGATCTGCTGCGGGCCATGCCCAAGGCCGAGCTGCACATCCATATCGAAGGCTCGCTCGAACCCGAGCTGATCTTCGCGCTGGCGCAGCGCAATGGCCTGAGCCTGCCCTACGCCAGCGTGGAGGCCTTGCGCGCGGCCTACGCCTTCACCGACCTGCAGAGTTTCCTGGACATCTATTACGCCGGCGCCGGTGTGCTGCAGACCGAGCAGGATTTCTACGAGATGGGCATGGCCTATCTGAAGCGCGCGGCGGCCGACCATGTGGTGCGTGCCGAGCTCTTCTTCGACCCGCAGACCCACACCGCGCGCGGCGTGAGCATGGAAACCGTGATCCAGGGCCTGCACCGGGCCTGCCGCGATGGCGCGGCCCTGGGCGTGAGCGCCGAGCTCATCCTCTGTTTCCTGCGCCACCTCAGCGAAAAGGAGGCCTTCGAGACATTGGAGCAGGCCCTGCCTTACCGCGACCTCTTCATAGGCGTCGGTCTGGATTCGAGTGAATTGGGCCATCCGCCCGAGAAGTTCGCGCACGTGTTCGCGCGCTGCCGCGAGCTGGGCCTGCGCCTGGTGGCCCATGCCGGCGAAGAAGGGCCACCGGCCTATGTGTGGAGTGCGCTGGACGTACTGAAGGTGGAGCGCATCGACCACGGCGTGCAAAGCGTGCACGACGCTGCGCTGATGCGCCGCCTGGCCCAGGACCGCATCCCGCTCACCGTCTGTCCGCTGAGCAACCTCAAGCTCTGTGTCTTCCCCACACTGGCTGCGCACAACCTGGGTGCGCTGCTGGATGCCGGCCTGGTGGCCACGGTCAATTCCGACGACCCGGCCTATTTCGGCGGTTACGTCAACGACAACTACACGCAGACCTTCACGGCCACCGGTTTGAGCGGGGCACACGCCTACGCGCTGGCGAAGAACAGTTTCGAGGCAAGTTTTGCCGAGGCGCGGCAGAAGCAGCAATGGATGGCTACGCTCGACGCGGCCTTCGAGCAGGCGGCGCGTTGAAGCCGCTGCGCGGTGGCGTTCAGCCCATGCGCGCCAGCAGCGTCTCCATGTCTTTCATCATGGCCGAGAGATCGGCCTTCTGCTCTTCGCCGGGCGAGAGGCGCGCCTCGAGTTCCTGCTCCATGAAGCAGACCGTCATGCGCAGGTAGGTGCTGTCCAGCGCCTTGCGCACGGCCGAGAACTGCTGGCCGATCTTGAGGCAGCTCTCGCCATCTTCGATCATGCGCTGGATGCCGCGCAGCTGGCCTTCGGCGCGGCGCAGGCGGTTAAGGACCTCGGTGCGCGCGTCGCTGTCGGTCAGGACCGTGGGGTCGCAGCCGGCGGCGGGGCTGCTACTGCTGGCTGTCTTTTTCACGGCGGTCGTCTTGCCCATGAGGGACTTCCTTACTTCAGTTGCTGGCCTGCGGCGTCACGCACGCTGACATGCAGGGGGATGCCCTGGGCCACGCTGGCGCCCACGGTGCAGAAGGACTCGAACTGTTCGAGCACGCGGTCCAGATGCTGCAGGCTGGCCGCGGGCACGCCCAGGGTGAGCGCCACGTCCAGCCCCAGCACGCGCAGGCGGTTGTCGGCATTGCGGCCGATCTCGGCCGTGACTTCGCAGCTGATCGGCTCCGGCGCCTGCTTGAACTTGCGCAGGGCAAACAGCAGCGAGTCCGACAGGCAGTTGCCCACGGCAGCCGCCAGCAGCTGCACGGGCGTGGGCCCCTGGCCCTGGCCCAGCGGCGGGTGCTCGTCACCGATCAGCGGCGGCTGGCCGGTACCGAAGTCAATGGCGAACTGGAAGTCCTGCTGCTGGCGCAGCACGACACGGGGTTTGGACTCGCTCATGGTGATGGCTTACTTGGTGCCGCAGGAGCCGCCTTCAGGCACGCCCAGTTTCCTGAGCAGGATGCCGGGCGGGCAGAAGCCGGTAAAACCGGACTGGAACAGGTTGAAGCCGACAAAGGCGGTGAAGGCCAGGAACCAGGGGCTCACGAAGATCGGGCTGCCTTCGATGCCCAGGGCCAGCGACAGCATGACAAAGAAACCGGCCATGATGCGGATGTAGCGTTCAACAGTCATTTTTAACTCCTAAGGTTCAGGTTGCGGATGCGGGTTGCAGGGGCGTGCCGTCGGCACTCTCATACCTCCGGCGGTATAGGGAATAGTAAAGCACGGGGATCACCACCAGCGTCAGCAGGGTGGAGACCAGGATGCCGAAGATCAGGGCAATCGCCAGGCCGTTGAAGATCGGGTCATCGAGGATGAAGAAGGCGCCGATCATGGCGGCCAGGCCGGTCAGCGCGATGGGTTGCGCGCGCACGGCAGCCGACTGCACCACGGCGTCGCGGAACTTCATGCCCTGGCTGACCTGCAGCTCGATGAAGTCCACCAGCAGGATGGAGTTGCGCACGATGATGCCGGCCAGAGCGATCATGCCGATCATGGAAGTGGCGGTAAACTGCGCGCCCAGCAGGGCATGGCCCGGCATCACACCGATGATGGTCAGCGGGATTGGCGCCATGATGACCAGCGGCGTGGTGTAGGAGCGGAACTGCGCCACCACCAGCAGGTAGATCAGGATGAGCCCCACGCCATAGGCGGCGCCCATGTCGCGGAAAGTCTCGTAGGTGATCTGCCATTCGCCATCCCACTTGAGCGCGTACTGGCGCCAGGTGTCGGTGGGCTGGCTGATCCAGTATTCGTTCAGTTCACCCGTGCCCGGCAGGGCAGCGGCGTCTGCCAGGCGCGGGCGGATGGCGAACAGGCCGTAGAGCGGCGAGTCCAGCTTGCCGGCCATGTCGCCGAAGACGTAGCTCACATTGGCCAGGTCCTTGGTGAACAGGGGCTTGTCAATCACACCGCGCTCCACACGCACCAGTTCCGACAGGGGCACGAGTTGCCCGTTGGCTGCGCGCATGGGCAGGGCCAGCAGCGCATCCAGGCCGACCTGCTGCTCGCGCGGCAGCTGCAGGCGCACCGGCACCGGGTACTTGGACTGGGCGTCGTGCAGCCAGGCGGCGTCGGTACCCGACAGCGCGGCCGACACGGTCTGCGCCACGGCGGCCACCGGGATGCCCAGCGACTCGGCGCGCTGGCGGCGCACACGCAACCAGGCGCGCGGAGCGTCTTCCTTCAGGGACGTATCAACCCCCACGATGTCGGCCGTCTCGCCGTAGGCTTTGGCGACGCGCTTGGCCAGCGCCTGGCGGCCGGCTTCGTCGGGGCCGTAGATCTCGGCGACCAGGGGGCTCATGACGGGCGGGCCCGGCGGCACTTCGACCACCTTGACGCGCGCACCGTGTTTGACGCCGATCTTTTCCAGTTCGGGGCGCAGACGCTGGGCGATCACGTGGCTCTTGTCGCTGCGGTGGTGCTTGTCGACCAGGTTGACCTGCAGGTCGCCCTGCTCGGCCTCACTGCGCAGGTAGTACTGACGCACCAGGCCGTTGAAGGTGATGGGCGAGGCCGAGCCGGCATAACCCTGCAGGTCCTGCACTTCGGGCTGCTGCGAGAGGAAGGCACCCAACTCATGCAGGGTGGCCGCCGTGTCTTCCAGCGGAGCGCCGGCCGGCATCTCGACCAGCACCTGGAACTCGCTCTTGTTGTCGAAGGGCAGCATCTTGAGCACCACGCCGACGAAGGACGATGGCACCAGGGTCAGGGCCACCGACAGCAGCAACGCGCCGCCGATGCCGGCCAGCAGCAGCAGGCGCTGGCGCGAGCTGGCCAGGAAGGGCGTGAGCACCCGGGTGAACAGCGTTTGCAGTTTGGCGCCGATGCCGCCGCCGGCAGGCGCGTCGTGCGCGGCATGGCCGGGGCCGTGTTCCTTCATCAGCTTGAGCGCCAGCCAGGGTGTGACCGTGAAGGCAATCGCCAGCGAGATCGCCATGCCCAAGCTGGAGTTGATCGGGATCGGGCTCATGTAGGGGCCCATCAGGCCGGACACGAAGGCCATGGGCAGCAAGGCGGCGATCACGGTCAGCGTGGCCAGGATGGTGGGACCGCCCACTTCATCGACGGCGCGCGGAATGATCTCGCGCAGCGGCGCCTCGGGGGTGAGTTGCTGGTGGCGGTGGATGTTCTCCACCACGACGATGGCGTCGTCCACCAAAATGCCGATGGAGAAGATCAGCGCAAACAGCGAAACTCGGTTGAGCGTGAAGCCCCAGGCCCAGGAGGCAAAGAGCGTGGCCATCAGCGTCAGGATCACGGCGGCGCCGACGATGACCGCCTCGCGCCGGCCCAGGGCAAAACCCACCAGCAGGATGACGGAGCCGGTGGCGAAGGCCAGCTTCTGGATCAGCTTGTTGGCCTTCTCGGCCGCGGTCTCGCCGTAGTTGCGGGTGACGGTGGCTTCGATGTTGCCGGGGATGACGGTGTTGCGCAGCGACTGGACGCGGGCGTTGGCAGCACGGGCCACGTCCACCGCGTTCTCGCTTGGCTTCTTGGTCACGGTCAGCGTCACGGCCGGGTAGACCTGGCCGGCGAGGGCGGCATCGCTGCCCTCGCCCTGGGCCATGGCGGTGCCAGGAGTGAACCAGACATAACGTTGCGGCTGCTGCGCGCCGGCTTCGACCCGTGCCACTTCGCGCAGGTAGACCGGGGCCCCCCGGCTCACGCCGACCACGATATCGCCCACGTCCTGCGCCGAGCGCAGGAACTCGCCGGTTTCGACGCTGAGCATCTGCGGCGCAGCGCCATTCTTCTTGCCCTTCGTGTCCAGCACGCTGCCGGCCGGCATTCCGAAGTTGGCCGCGGTCAGCGTCTGCTTGAGCGTGAGCACGTCAATGCCACGGGCGCGCAGGCGCGTGGGGTCCAGCCATACATGCACCGCACGGCCGGGCCCACCGATGGTCTGCACCTCGCGCGTGCCCTTGACGCGCTTGAGTTCGGTTTCCACCTCATGGGCCACGCGCTCCAGTTCCTGGGCGGGCTGGGCGTCCTTGCTCCACAAGGTCACGGCCAGCACCGGCACGTCGTCGATGCCTTTCGGCTTCACGATGGGCGCCAGCGTGCCCAGGTCGCGCGGCAACCAGTCCTGGTTGGCGTTCAGCACGTCGTACAGGCGCACCAGCGCCTCGGTGCGCGGCACGCCCACCTTGAACTGCACGGTCAGCACGGCCAGGCCCGGGCGGGCCACGGAATAGGTGTGTTCGATGCCGGCGATCTGGCTGAGCACCTGCTCGGCCGGGCGCGCCACCATGTTCTGCACGTCGGTGCTGCTGGCCCCGGGGAAAGGGATCAGCACATTGGCCATGGTCACGTTGATCTGCGGCTCTTCCTCCCGCGGCGTGACGAACACGGCGAACAGGCCCAGCAGCAGGGCCACCAGGGCCAGCAGGGGCGTGATGGCGTTGGCCTGGAAGGCCGCCGCGATGCGTCCGGAAATGCCCATGCGCTGCTCCTGGCTGTTGTTCATGGCAGTTCTCAAGGTTGGGCGGCGACGGCACCGGCCAGGCCGGCCTTGACCGGGTCCAGCGCCACACGCTCACCAGCGGCCAGACCGGCCACGATCTCCACTCCCTCGGCGCCATGGTCGGCACCCAGGCGCACTGCGCGCAGCACGAAACCGCGCTCCGTCGCCACATAGACCGCGGTCAACTCGCCACGGCGCAGCACCGCGGCCGCGGGCACCACGGTACGGTTGGCCTGGCCGCCGACGAAACGCACGCGCACCTGCTGGCCCGGCAGCAGATTCTGCGCCGCCTGCGGCGAGAGGTCCAGACGCCACACCACGGTCTGCGACACGGGATCGGCCGCCGGCATGGCACTGCGCTTGACGGGCGCCACCCACTTCGATTCGCCGTTGGCCTCGCTCAGCTGTACCAGCACTTCCTTGGCCGCGCGGGTGCTGTCGGCCAGCGAGGCCGGCACCTGCACCACGGCGCGCAAGGGCAGCGGCGCGTAGACCGTCACGATGGGCTTGCCCGGCACGGCCAGGTCACCGGCTTCGACATGCGTCTGCAGCACCCAGCCGTCGTAAGGCGCGGTCACCCGCGTGTAGCCCTGGGACAGGGCCGAGGCACGCGCGCCGGCCGAGGCCTGGGCATTGCCTGCCTGGGCCGCCTGGTATTGGGTCTCGGCCACGTCCAGCGCGGCCTGGCTCACGAAGCCCTGGGCCCGCAGGTCACGCGTGCGCTCGAAGTTGACCCGGGCGTTGCGCAGTTCGGCTTCGCTCTGCGCCACCTGGGCGGCGCTGCGCTGCACGCCGACCGCGCTTTCCTGGTCGTCGATGGTGGCCAGCAGCTGGCCCGCCTTGACGCGGTCGCCCATCTTGACCAGCAGCTTGACGACCCGGCCCGAGGCCTGCGCCGAGACCACGCTCTGCTTGACCGGCTCGATGACGCCGTCGATCTCATAGCCGGTGGAGACGGCACGCGCCCCGATCTGGACCGTCGGCACGGTGACGCCGCCCTGGGCCAGGCCGGGCGCCCCGGCCAGGACGGCCAGGGAAACGACAAAGGCGATGGTGTGGATCGATTTCATGGGGTTCTCCATATACTGGGTGCAGTATACATCAGATACCCCCAGGAGTACAAGACGCGGGTTCAAAAAACCCCGCCGACCTTGCGGTGAGCGGGGTTTCCGGGCCGGGGAAGTCTCCCTGGGGGGGGTCAGAAAGGAATGTCGTCGTCCATGTCCTCGAAGCCGCTGGCCGATTTGGCCGGGGCCTGCGGGCGCGGGGCAGCGCTGGGCGCCGGGCGCGAGGCCGGGGGAGCGCTGCGGCGGGGCGCGCCACCGCCGTCGTCGTCCGCCGGGCCGCCCGAGCCTTCGCGGCCGCCGAGCAGCTGCATTTCGGTGGCAATGATGTCGCAGGTGTTCTGCTCAACGCCGTCCTTGTTGGTGAACTTGCCGTACTTCAGACGGCCTTCGACGTAGACCGGGCGACCCTTCTTGAGGTACTCGCCAGCGATCTCGGCCAGGCGGTCATAGAAGGTGACACGGTGCCACTGGGTGTCTTCGATCATCTCGCCGGAATTCTTGTCCTTGCGGCGGCTGGAGGTGGCCACGCTGACGTTGGCCACGGCCTGGCCCGAGGGCAGGTAACGGATTTCAGGGTCGCGGCCGCAATTGCCGACCAGGATGACTTTGTTGACGGATGCCATGGGGAATTCCTCCAGATATTCGGGTGATTATGGCGCTTTGCGGCCGGGCGCCACCATGGGCCAGGCCAGCAGCAGCCACAGGCCCATGCCGACCGCGCAGGCGATGAAAAGCGCCGGCACACCCTGGGTCTTGACCAGCCAGCCGCCGGCCGCACCACCGGCAAAGAAACCCAGGGACTGCAGGGTGTTGTACACGCCCAGGGCCGCGCCGCGCGCATGCGGCGGGGCCACACGCGAGGCCAGGCTGGGCTGGCTGGCTTCAAGCACATTGAAGCCGCAGAAGAACAGGAAAAGCATGAAGGCCAGCCAGGCGATGTGCGGCGCCTGCGCGGCCCACAGCAGGCCGAGCTGGACCAGCGCGATCAACGCGATGGCGCCCAGGAACACGGCGCGCAGGTAACTGCGGCGCTCCAGCGGGAACAGCGTGGCGCCCATGACAAAGAAGGAGGCCAGCACGGCCGGCAGGTAGACCCACCAGTGCCGCACCGGGGGCAGACCTGCCTGCACCAGCAAGGCGGGGATGGCCACCCACATGGCCAGTTGCACGGCGTGCAGGATGAACACGCCGGCGTCCAGGCGCAAGAGGGCGACGTGCCTAAGCACTTCGGAGAGTTTGCCGCGTGGCTGGTTCTTGTGCTGCAGCGGCTCGGCCGGCACCCAACAGATCACCACGGCCACGCCGCCCAGGGCCAGCGAGCCGGTCAGCGTGAACAGGCCGGCCAGGCCGATGTAGGTCACCAGCAGGGGGGCCAGCACCAGGGAAAGCGCGAACATCAGGCCGATGCTGGCACCCACCAGGGCCATGGCCTTGGTGCGCACCTCGTCGCGGGTCTGGTCCGCCAGCAGGGCGGTGACGGCGGCGGAGACGGCACCGGCGCCCTGCAGGGAGCGGCCGATGATGAGCCAGGTCAGGCTGCCGGCCAAGGCGGCCACGAAACTGCCCAGGGCAAATACCAGCAGGCCGGCGATGATGACGCGCTTGCGCCCCAGGCGGTCGGAAGCCATGCCGAAGGGGATTTGCAGGAGGCCCTGGGTCAGGCCGTAGATGCCCATCGCCAGGCCGATCAGCACCGGGTCATCGCCGCCCGGGTAGCGGGCGGCTTCCAGGGCGAAGACCGGCAGCACCAGGAACAAGCCCAGCATGCGCAGGGCGAAGATAGCGGCCAGCGAGGCACTGGCACGCCGCTCGCGCGCGGTCATGGCGTAGGCATCGGGGCTGGCGGCGGGCGTAGCGACGGAGGAGGACACGGGAAAGCGGGCACCGGAATAGAGAAGGCCCGCGCAGGGGCGGGCAGGACCTGTATTGTCCCCGATCCGGCCGGCCGGCGTGTCAGGCCGCCCGGAATTCTCTATCATGGACAGTTTTGCCCATAGGCTGCCCTTGAACTCCACCCCTGAAGGCCAGCGCGCCCCCGTTCTCGCCGAAGAAGTCTCCGGTCGTTACCTGGCCCACGCCCTGCAACAGCAGGCCATGCACATCCGCGGGGCACGCACGCACAACCTCAAGAACATCGACTTGGACATCCCGCGCAACCAGCTGGTGGTGATCACGGGCCTCTCGGGTTCGGGCAAGTCCAGCCTGGCGTTCGACACGCTGTACGCCGAGGGCCAGCGCCGTTATGTGGAAAGCCTCTCTACCTACGCGCGCCAGTTCCTGCAGCTGATGGACAAGCCCGACGTGGACCTGATCGAGGGCCTGTCGCCGGCGATTTCCATCGAGCAGAAGGCCACCAGCCACAACCCGCGCTCCACTGTGGGCACGGTGACCGAAATCCACGACTACCTGCGCCTGCTCTACGCGCGTGCCGGCACCCCCCACTGCCCCGACCACAATCTGCCGCTGCAGGCACAGACGGTGAGCCAGATGGTGGACGCCGTGCTGGCCCTGCCGGCCGACACGCGCCTCATGATCCTGGCGCCACTTGCGCGCCAGAAAAAAGGCGAATTCACCGAGGTCTTCGAGGACATGCAGGCCCAGGGTTATGTGCGCTTTCGCATCGACGGCCAGGCTGTCAACTTCGACGAACTGCCCACGCTCAAGAAGACCGAGAAACACGACGTCGACGTGGTGATCGACCGCCTCAAGGTGCGCGGCGCCGACGAGCCCGAACACGCTGCCCTGCGCCAGCGCCTGGCCGAAAGCTTCGAGGCCGCACTGCGCATCGCCCAGGGCTGCGCCATTGCGCTGGAGACGGACCAGGGCACCGAACACATGTTCAACGCGCGCTACGCCTGCCCGCTGTGCCACTACTCGATCAGCGAGCTGGAGCCGCGCCTGTTTTCCTTCAATTCGCCGCAAGGGGCCTGCCCCAGCTGCGACGGTATCGGCCAGCAGGAGTTCTTCGACCCGGCGCGGGTGGTGGCCTTCCCCAGCCTGAGCCTGGCCGGCGGCGCCATCAAGGGCTGGGACCGGCGCAACGCCTATTACTTCGCCATGCTGGAGAGCCTGGCCAAACACTACAAGTTCAAGCTTGAAGATCCCTTCGAAGAGCTGCCGCTGCCGATCCAGGAGGTGCTGCTGCACGGCTCGGGCGAGGAGGAGATCAAGTTCAGCTACGTGATGGACTCGGGCGCCTCCAAGGGCCGCAAGGTCAGCAAGACCCACCCCTTCGAAGGCATCATCCCCAACATGACGCGGCGCTACCGCGAGACCGATTCGGCCCTGGTGCGCGAGGATCTGGCCCGGCTGCGCGGCACCCAGCCCTGCCCGGCCTGCGCCGGCACCCGGCTGCGCCCCGAAGCACGGCACGTGAGGCTCGGTGAAGGCCCGCAGGCGCGCGCGATCTTCGAGGTCAGCCACCTGACGCTGCGCGAATGCTTTGATTATTTTGAGCAACTGCAGCTGCACGGCGCCAAGGCTGGCATCGCCGACAAGGTGGTGCGCGAGATCCGCCTGCGCCTGAAGTTCCTCAATGACGTGGGTCTGAACTACCTCAGCCTGGACCGCAGCGCAGAGACGCTGTCGGGCGGCGAATCACAGCGCATCCGCTTGGCCAGCCAGATCGGCTCTGGCCTGACCGGCGTGATGTACGTGCTCGACGAGCCCAGCATCGGCCTGCACCAGCGCGACAACGACCGCCTGATCGGCACGCTCAAGCACTTGCGCAACATCGGCAACAG
>Ga0187844_10001729_pt1 | contig 16279 bp, 11 predicted proteins | sample SpaLakP09_SKY_50_FD_134517 | JGI IMG/M metagenome (GOLD analysis project Ga0187844, IMG submission 134517) | Oligotrophic lake water microbial communities from Sparkling Lake, Wisconsin, USA - SP09_SKY_50 | ecosystem: Environmental > Aquatic > Freshwater > Lake | place: USA: Sparkling Lake...
GCCAAACGGCTCCGACGCACCAGCGCCCCGACCTCCGCCCCCGTTGCGGCCCCCGCAGCCCCCACCACCCCATCTGGCAAACCCCAGCGCCACTTCGCCATCATCGGCGCGGGCATGGCGGGCATTGCCTGTGCCCGCACCCTGGTGCAGGCCGGGCACCGCGTGACGGTGTTCGAGAAATCCTCCCAGGCCGGTGGCCGCACCGCCACCATCGACACCCCGTTTGGCAACTTTGACGCCGGGGCCCAGTATTTCACCGTGCGCGACCCGCGTTTTGCCCGCGCCATCGACACCGTGCCCGGCATCTGCAAGCGCTGGAGCGCCAATTCCGTTCAGGTGCTGGACGCCGCAGGCCGCGTGGCCGCTGCGGGCCTGCCCCACCGCGAGGCGCACTGGGTGGCCAGCCCCGGCATGCAGGCCCTGGTGGGCACCTGGGCCGAGCCGCTGCGCATGGCGGGCCAGCTCCTCACCGACACCCGCGTCACCCGCATCGAACCCGACCCCCTGAACACACCCGGCTGGCAACTTCGCACCGAAGGGCCCGGTGGCAGCCAGCATGTGTATGCCGGTTTTGACGCCGTGCTGCTGGCCCAGCCCGCCGTGCCCGCGCAGGCGCTGCTGGCCAGCTCGGCCGTGGACACGCCGCTGACCGACGCTCTCTCCAAGGTGGCCATTGCCCCCTGCTGGACGCTGATGCTGGCCTACCCGCAGGCCGTGCGCCCGGGCCTGACGACGCTGGGCCCGCAATGGAACGCGGCGCGCAGCACCCACCACCGCATCGCCTGGCTGGCGCGCGAATCGTCCAAGCCCGGCCGCAACGTGGTCGAACGCTGGACGGTGCAGGCCAGCCCCGCCTGGTCGGCCGAACACCTCGAAGACGACGCGGCCCGCGTGCAGGCCAAGCTGCTCAAGGCCTTTGCCGAAGTCACCGGCATCCGCGCCACCCCGGCCCATGCCGACACGCGCCGCTGGCGCTATGCACAAACCACCCACCCCCTGGGCAAAACCCACCTGTGGGACACCGCCATGGGCCTGGGCGCCTGCGGCGACTGGTGCCTGGGGCACCGCGTGGAAGACGCCTTCGTGTCGGGCCTGGAGCTGGCACTCGCGGTGGCATGACGGAGAGCGCGGCCCCTGAACCCAGCGGCGCCGCCCGGTACATCGGGCGCTTCGCCCCCTCCCCCACCGGCCCGCTGCACGCGGGCTCCTTGGTAGCTGCCCTGGCCAGCTGGCTGGACGCGCGCGCCCACGGCGGCCAGTGGCTGGTGCGCATCGAAGACGTGGACACCCCCCGCTGTGTGCCGGGCGCCGACCAGTTCATCCTGCAGCAGCTGGCCACCTGCGGCCTGGTGCCGGATGCGCCACCCGAGTGGCAGTCGGCCCGTTCGGCCCACTACCAGCGGGCGCTGGACCAGCTGGTGGCCCAGGGCCACGCCTACCCCTGCGCCTGCTCGCGCAAGGACATCGAAGACGCCCAGGCGGCACTCGGCCATGCGCGCGAACGCCATGCCGCGCTGCCCTACCCCGGCACCTGCCGCCACGGGCTGCGGGGCCGCACAGGGCGCTCGTGGCGCTTCAACGCCACAGATTTCAAACAAAAACAGGCCCTACCGCCTGATGGATATGCCTCATCAGCTATCAATTCAATAGCAAATAACACCCTGCACTGGCATGACCGCCGCCTGGGCCTGCAGCAGCAGGACGTGGCCCGCAGCGTGGGTGACTTTGTGCTGCACCGGGCCGACGGACTCTGGGCCTACCAGCTGGCCGTGGTGGTGGACGACGCGGCCCAGGGCATCACCGACGTGGTGCGCGGCGAGGACCTGGCAGACAACACCCCGCGCCAGATCCTGCTGCAGCAGGCCCTGGGTGTGCCCACGCCCCGCTACCTGCACACCCCGCTGGTGTGCGGCGCCAATGGCGAGAAGCTCTCCAAGCAGAACGGCGCCCGTGCGCTGGACCTGGCCGACCCGCTGCAGGCCCTCTCGCAAGCGGCCCTGGTACTGGGCCTGCCCGCACTGGAACATCCGCACAACAATCACCTGGGCGACGCGCAAACACAGTGGGTTGCGGCGTGGCGACGTCACTACAATGGCTCACCGTGATTGAACCGACCCTTGCTTCCGCCCCCGCGAGCGCAGCACCCGCTGCCGCTCCCTCCGCCCCCGGCGCTGCGCCTGCGGGCGTGACCCACCCCAAGACCATCAAGAGCTTTGTGCGCCGCGCAGGCCGCACCACCACCGGCCAGGCCAAGGCCTTTGAAGACTTCGGCCCCCGTTTTGTCCTGCCCTACGCCCCGGCGCCGCTGGACGCCACCACCGCCTTTGGCCGCAGCGCCCCGCTGGTGCTCGAAATCGGCTTTGGCATGGGCGAAGCCACGGCCCACATCGCCCGCGTGCGCCCGGACGACAACTTTTTGTGCTGCGAAGTGCATGAGCCCGGCGTGGGTGCGCTGCTCAAGCGCATTGGCGAGCAGGAGCTGACCAACATCCGCATCCTGCAGCACGACGCCGTGGAGGTCATCGACCACATGCTGCCACCCGGCGTTCTCGACGGCGTGCACATCTTCTTCCCCGACCCCTGGCACAAGACCAAGCACAACAAGCGCCGTCTCATCCAATCCCCGCTGGTGGCCAAGCTGGCCGCCCGCCTCAAACCCGGTGGCTACCTGCATTGCGCCACCGACTGGCAACCTTACGCAGAGCAGATGCTGCAGGTGCTGAGCGCCGAGCCCCTGCTCCAGAACTCCGCCGCTGGCTTTGCACCGCAGCCCGACTACCGCCCCCTTACCAAGTTTGAGAACCGCGGCCTGCGGCTCGGACATGGGGTGTGGGACGTGGTGTTCGTGCGACGCAACCAATAGCAGCACCAGCCACCATGCCCCGACAGGCCCGCCAAACACCGCCTATGAAACCCATCCTGCAAAACCTGGTGGAGATGACTGGACACCGCGACCACCTGCGGTTGGAGGTGTCGGTGTTGTCCACGCTGCAAAAGCTCAGCAGCATCACCGAAGTGCGGGCCCTGGAGCTTTTCACCGACTCAGGCGTGCCCTATGTGCGCCCGCGCACCTGGGTAGACAACGGCCAGCTGGTTTCCACCGACTCGGAAGCCGCTGCAGACCCCCGTCGCGAGCCGCTGGAGAACTACCCCGCGCTGCGTGGCTGCGTGGACACCCACGGCGAAAGCGCCCTGGCCTCGCCGCGCAAGGGCCGGTATGTGCTGTGGCTGCCGGTGTGGATGCATGACAAGGTCAGCACCTGCCTGGAAATCACGCAGTCACGCCCCTTCTCGGCCCACAAGCTGGATGTGCTCATGGGCGTGTTCCAGGTCTACCAGAACTACCAGAGCCTGCTCGACTACAGCGAGCGCGATGCGCTGACCGGGCTGTTCAACCGCAAGACGTTTGACGAGCAGTTCTCGCGCCACACCATGAGCGGGCTGGCCAGCCGCACGAGCGCCGCCAACGAATCGCTGGTGGCCGACGAAAGCCCGGTGGCCAACGAACACGAACCCGTGCAGCAATGGTTGGCCGTGGTCGATATCGACCACTTCAAGCAGGTCAACGACCGCTTCGGCCACCTGTATGGCGACGAGGTGCTGATCCTGATCGCCAACATCCTGCGCAGCTCGTTCCGCAGCCACGACCGCATCTTCCGCTTTGGCGGCGAGGAGTTTGTGGTGCTGCTGCGCTCCACCACGCTGAGCACGGCCCACAAGGTGTTCAACCGCTTCCGGCTGGCGGTGCAGGAGTACAACTTTCCGCAGGTGGGCCGGGTCACGGTGAGCCTGGGTTTTGTCTGCACCACCAAGGGCTCACCCGTCGAAATCCTGGGCCAGGCCGACCAGGCGCTCTACTACGCCAAGGAGCACGGCCGCAACCAGGTCTGCTTCTATGACGACCTGGTGGCCAACGGCCACCTCACGGCCAAGGTCGCCAACGACGACGTCGAACTGTTCTGACGCAGCCGGGCTGGGCACTTGCCTGGCCGCAGCTGGCGCAGTACCCGCTTGGCTTGCTCAGGCCAGCGACGCCAGGATGGCGTCCACATCCACCGCATCGCGCTGCGCAGGCGCCAGAAACTGCTCGGCATACTCGCGCCACACACCGCTGGTGAGGAAAAACCGGAACACCTCGGCATCGATGTGCCGGTCGCGCACCATGTGGGCCATGATCTTGAGCGACTCGGACAAGGTCTTGGGCGGCTTGTAAGGCCGGTCGGCCGCCGTCAGCGCCTCGAAGATGTCTGCCAGGGTCATCACCCGGTCGGCCAGGGTCAGCTCGGTGGCCTTCAGGCGGCGGGGGTAGCCAGTGCCATCCAGCTTTTCGTGGTGCGAGCCCGCAATCATCGGCACCCGCGCCAGGTGGGGCGGAAACGGCAGGCTGCTGAGCATGATGATGGTCTGCACGATGTGGTCGTTGATCTTGAAGCGGTCTTCCGCCGTGAGCGTGCCGCGCTGGATCGACAGGTTGTGCAGCTCGCCCAGGTGCGCCTCCTGCGGCGGCAGCACCATGTCGAAGCCCCAGCGGTTGGCCGGGTGCCCCGCCTCCACCGGTGGCCTGCGCGTGCCCCAGGGCACGATGTGCTCGGGGCGGTCGGCCAGCAGCGGCTCGTTGGCGGGCAGGGGCCGCACCGGCACATTCGCCAGCCGCCCCCTTTCGGTGGCCGACAGGCCCAGGCGGTCGTCAAAATGCCGCTGCCACACCTGGCGGCCAATGGCCTTGAGGCGGGCAATGTCGGCCTCGGCCATGAACTCGCCGCCCACATTGCTGCGGGCCACAAAGGCAAAGTCTTCCAGCAGCTGCTCGCGCCGCTGCAGCAGCTCGCGCTGCAGGCGCACCGGGTCCACACCCGCCACCTGCTGCTTCCAGTAGTCCAGCTCGGCATCGCGCCACAGCACCTCGAAGCGCATGCGCACCTCGTGGATGCGGTTGTAGAGCGTCTCCAGCTTGGTGGCCTTGTCGATGATGTGCTCGGGGCTGGTGACCTTGCCGCAGTCGTGCAGCCAGGCGCCCAGGCGAAACTCGTAGCGCTCGGCATCGGTCATGCTCACCTGCGCAAAAGGCCCCTCGTCGGCCTCACACATGCGCAGCATCAGCGACTCGGCCAGCTGCGGCACCCGCTCGCAGTGCCCGCCGGTGTAGGGGCTCTTGGCGTCGATGGCGTCGGCCAGCAGGCGGATCACGGCGTCCAGCAGCTTCTTCTGCCCTTCGATCAGGTTGCGCGTTTCAATCGCCACCGACAGCGTGCCTGAGAGCTTCTCGACAAAGGCGCGGAAATGCGCGTCGTCCTGCAACGCATCGGCCACATACCGCAGCACCAGCAGCCCCAGGGGCTGCCCGTCGCGCGTGCGCAGTTGCACGCGCAGCACGCGCACGGGTTCGGCGCCGTCATCGTCTTCGTGCTGGTCGCCTGCCTGGGGCTGGGTGTGGTTGATGAAATGCACCATGCCCAGGTGATCGGGGAAGCGGGACTGCTGAGCGGGGTCTTCGCAGTAGCGGGCGGTGCGCAGCAGGCCTGCACGCTGGGGCTCCACCATGTAGACCGCGCCGCCCGTGCAACTGGTGGCACGCACCAGCTCATACAACACGCTGGACAACATCAGGTCAGTGCGCGATTCGGCGCTGATGTGGTGGGTGATGTGCAGAAACTCCTGGATGGTGTCCGACATGCGGTCCATCACCTGCCCGAGGTCGCGCACCTCGCGCACGGGCGACAGGGAGCGGGCCGCACGCCGGAAGTCGAACCGCGCCAGCGCCCGCGCCTGCGACGCCAGGCCAAACAGGCTGCGCCCCACCCGCCGTCCGGCCAGCCAGCCCACGGGCAGCATGAGCCCGATGAGCGACACCGACAGCCACACCTGGCGCCGCAGGTTCTCGTTCACATCGGCCAGCAGCGCCTGGGTGGGAATCGCCATCAGGATCTGCAGCCCCCGCCAACGCATGGATTCGAGCGGCAGGGCACGCGTCAGCCACTCCTCGCCATCGGCCACCAGGCGCTGCGACTTTCCGCTTTGCAGCCCGGGCCCCTGCATGGCCTGCAGGCTGCTCACCCCCAGGTCGCCCAGTGTGCGCAGGCGCAGGCTGGACGTCGCGCCGTCGCGCATGATCACGCGGGACATATCGGGGTAGGCCAGCACGCGCAGGTCTTTGTCCACCACCGCGATTTCGGTGCGGGGCATCAGGCGCAGCCCGGCAATCTCGTGCCCCAGGTCGGTCAGCGCCACATCCAGGCCGATCACGGCCCGCCCGTCTTCGCTGGGCTGGCTCAGCGTAACGCCCACCTCCTGCGTGGTGAAAAACACATACGGGGCAGTGAGAATCTGGGTGTTCTTTTCAGCCGCCTCGGCATACCAGGGCCGGGTGCGCGGGTCATAGCGGTACTCGGGCCGCACGGAGGAGTCGATCTGGCGCAGCGCGGCGTCGTAGTAGCTCCAGCGCCCCACCATGCCGCTCATGCCCCGCTCGCGCGCCATGGACTGCACCAGGAAGGCCGTCTCACGGGGCGCATCCAGCCGCAGGCGCATGGCCTCGTCGCGCACGGGGCGCACCAGCAAGAACTGGCCGTCGGGGTAGCCGATGAACACGGCCGAGAGCAGCAGGTTCTGCTCCAGCAAGCGCGCCAGCACCGGCAGGCGGCGCATGCGTGTGGGCAGCGAGGTGGCCGAGGCAATGGGGTCAAACGCCAGCAGGCGGATGGCCGCGTCGGCCGGGTCCACGATGCGCTGCACCCGCTCGCCCACCAGCTGGCTGATGTGCTGCGCACTGTCGTCGGACGCCGCAATGATGGCCTGGCGTGCGCTGGTGCTGACCTGATAGACCAGCAGCGCCGTGAGCAGCAGCATGGCCGACACCACCACGGAGGCGATCAACACCTCGAACGGCACGGTGATGCGCCGCCACCACGGCAAGTCGGCCGCCACGCCCTGGCTGAGCAGGGTCGGCGAGTCGTCAGGCACGGTGGGCTTGGGCGCTGGCGGGCTTTCGCGCATGGTGTCGTCCATGCGGCTGAATGTAGGGGGAAAGCCCTCCGCGCGTCATCCCCTTTTTGGCCACACCACCCAGGCGGCCAGCGCCGCCGGGGTGGTGCCGGGTATCAACCCAGCTGCTGCGTGACCCAGCCGGTCACCGAGGCCAGCGCTGCGGGCAGCTTGGAAGCATCGGTGCCGCCGGCCATGGCCATGTCGGGCTTGCCGCCGCCCTTGCCGCCGACTTGCTGGGCCACAAAGTTGACCAGTTCGCCCGCCTTGAGCTTGCCCACGCTGTCAGCCGTGACGCCTGCAGCGATCTGCACCTTGTCGCCGTCCACGGCGGCCAGCACGATGGCAGCGGTCTTGAGCTTGTCCTTGAGCTTGTCCATGGTGTCGCGCAGGGTCTTGGCGTCTGCGCCGGGCAGCGCGGCGGCCAGGACCTTCAGGCCCTTCACATCCACCGCCTGGTTCACCAGCTCGTCGCCCTGGCTAGAGGCCAGCTTGCCCTTGAGCGCAGCGACTTCCTTCTCCAGAGCGCGGGCGTTGTCCAGTGCCTGGCTGATGCGGCCATTCAACTCAGCCACCGGCGCCTTGAGGGTGCTGGCGGCCTGGTTCACGGTGTCTTCCAGGTTCTGCAGATAGGCCAGCGCGTTGGCGCCCGTCACGGCCTCGATGCGGCGAATGCCCGCAGCCACGCCGCCCTCGCCCACCACCTTGAACAGGCCGATGTCACCCGTGCGCTGCACGTGGGTGCCGCCGCACAGTTCACGGCTGGTGCCGATGTCGAGCACGCGCACGGTTTCGCCGTACTTCTCGCCAAACAGCATCATGGCGCCGGTCTTCTGGGCCGACTCGATGTCCATCACGCGCGCCTGCGTGGGCTGGTTGGCCAGGATTTCTTCGTTGACGCGGCGCTCGATCTCGCGGATCTTGGCGGCCGTCACAGCGCCGTTGTGCGTGAAGTCAAAACGCGTGCGGTCGGCATTCACCAGGCTGCCCTTTTGCTGCACATGGCTGCCCAGCACTTCGCGCAGGGCCTTGTGCATGATGTGCGTGACCGAGTGGTTGCGCACCGTGGCGGCCCGCACGGCCGTGTTCACCTGGGCCTGCACCGTGTCGCCCACGTTCAGCGTGCCCTCTTCGAGCGTACCGTGGTGGCCGAACACATCGGCCTTGATCTTGAGCGTGTCGCCCACTTCAAAACGGGCGGAGCCGCTGGTGATGACGCCTTCGTCACCCACCTGGCCACCGCTTTCGGCGTAGAACGGGGTCGTGTCGAGCACCACCACGCCGTTTTGACCGGCTTTCAGGGCTGCTGCGCCCGTCCCATCTACATAGATTGCTACGATTTTTGCAGTCTCTGCCAGATGTTCGTAGCCAGTGAACTGGTTGGCCACGCCGGTGTATTCCAGCGCCTTGTCCATCTTGAACTTGCCAGCGGCACGGGCCTGGGCCTTCTGCTTCTCCATGGCGGTCTTGAACCCGGCTTCATCCACCTCGACGTCGCGCTCACGGCACACGTCGTTGGTCAGATCGAGCGGGAAGCCGTAGGTGTCGTGCAGCTTGAAAGCCACATCGCCCGGCAGCACCTTGGCGCCGCCGTCCAGCGTTGCGTCCAGGATCTCCATACCGTTGGCCAGCGTCTCGAAGAAGCGCTCTTCTTCGGTCTTGAGCACGTCGGTGATGCGCTGCTCCTGCGCGCGCAGGGACGGGTAGGCGTCGCCCATAAGGCGCACAAGATCGGCCACCAGCTTGTGGAAGAACGGGGTCTTCTTGCCCAGCTTGTAGCCGTGGCGAATGGCGCGGCGCACGATACGGCGCTGCACATAGCCCCGGCCTTCGTTGCTGGGGATCACGCCGTCGCTCACCAAAAACGCTGTGGCGCGGATGTGGTCGGCAATCACGCGCAGGCTCTTGTTGTTGAGGTCGGTCACACCGGTCTCGCGGCCGGCGGCCTTGATGAGCTGGTCGAACAGGTCGATTTCGTAATTGCTGTGCACGTGCTGCAGGATGGCGGCCAGGCGCTCCAGGCCCATGCCGGTGTCCACGCAGGGTGCGGGCAGCGGCGTGACCGAGCCGTCTTCGGCCATGTCGAACTGCATGAACACGTTGTTCCAGATCTCGATGAAGCGGTCGCCGTCTTCATCGGGGCTGCCAGGAGGGCCGCCAGCGATGTGCGGGCCGTGGTCATAGAAGATTTCGCTGCAGGGGCCGCAGGGGCCGGTGTCGGCCATCATCCAGAAGTTGTCGGACTTGTAGCGGCCACCCTTGTTGTCGCCGATGCGGATCACGCGCTCGGGCGGCAGGCCGATCTCCTTGGTCCAGATGTCATAGGCCTCGTCGTCTTCCTGGTACACCGTGGCCAGCAGGCGCTCGGGTGGCAGCTTGTAGACCTCGGTCAGCAGCTCCCACGCCCACTTGAGCGACTCGCGCTTGAAGTAGTCGCCAAACGACCAGTTGCCCAGCATTTCAAAGAAGGTGTGGTGGCGCGCGGTGTAGCCCACGTTTTCCAGGTCGTTGTGCTTGCCACCGGCACGCAGGCAGGCCTGCACGGACACGGCCCGGTTGTAGGGGCGCTTGTCGGTGCCCAGGAAAACGTCCTTGAACTGCACCATGCCCGAGTTGGTGAACATCAGCGTGGGGTCGTTGCCCGGCACCAGGGGGCTCGATGCCACAACGGTGTGGCCCTTGGAGACGAAGAAGTCCAGGAAGGACTTGCGGATGTCGGCGACAGAAAAAGTGGGTGTGCTGCTCATGGTGTGGTGGAGTGGTTTCACACAGTGGGGCGCCGTGCAGGCCGATGCCTGCGGGCGGCCCAGCGGGACCAACCTTTCATTATAGGTTTGGCGCCTAACAGCCCGTGGCAGCGGAGCGACACCGCCCGGCTACCAGCCTGTGCCCGCTCCAGCCCAACCGTCCCGATCGCAGATGCCTGCCGCCACCCCACGCCACACGCACTTTGCAAAAAGATGAAAACGCCCATTGCATTTCAAATATTTCTTTAATATATTTACAACATACTGAAGTTTCTCACCCACCCCGGAGCACGTTCCCATGAATCCCCAACCCCGCTGGCAAGGCATCTTCCCCGCCATCACCACCAAATTCCACGCCGACGAGTCGATTGATGCCGAAGGCACGGCCCGCCACATCGACTTCCAGATCCGCAACGGCATCCACGGCCTGGTCACCTGCGGCTCGCTGGGCGAAGCCAGCACGCTGAGCCTGGAAGAAAAGCTCCAGGTAGCAAAGATCGCCCTCGAAGCCGCCGACGGCCGCGTGCCCGTGCTGGCCAATGTGTCCGAAACCAGCACCCGCGAGGCCCTGCGCTACATCGACGGCGCCAACAAGCTCGGCGTGGCGGGCTATATGGTCATGCCCTCGGTAATTTACGTAGCTGATGCGCGCGAAGCCATGGCCAATGTGCGCGCCATGGCCGCAGCCGCCCAGCGCCCGCTGATGGTCTACAACAACCCCGTGGCCTACCGCGTGGACCTGAAGCCCGAGCACATGCTGGAGCTGGCCGATTGCGAGTGGATTGCCGCCATCAAGGAAAGCACGGGCGACATCCGCCGCATCACCGACCTGCGCAATACCGTGGGCAACCGCTACCAGCTCTTCCTGGGTGTGGACGACCTGGCCTATGAAGGCCTGGCGCTGGGCTGCGACGGCCTGCTGGCGGGCGTGGGCTGCGCCTTCCCGCGCGAAACCGTGGCGCTGTACGACCTGATGAAGGCGGGAAATTTTGCCGAAGCGCTGCCGCTGTACCAGTGGATGACGCCCATGCTGCACCTGGATGTGTCGAACAAGCTGGTGCAGAACCTCAAGCTCATCGACGTGCTGGTGGGCGTGGGCACCGAGCACATGCGCCGCCCCCGCCTGCCGCTGGTGGGCGAAGAGCGCGCGTTTGTCGAACGCGTGGTGCGCCAGGCGCTCGAAACCCGCCCGACCAAGTACCAGTCCGTGGCCTGACGAGCCACCACGTCCCTGTCACCGGGCCGGACGAGACACCGGCCCTTTCCATCACGCACACACAAGAGGTTTTCCATGACACGTGCATCTTTCGGATTTCGGACGCTCACGCCCGCTGCCATTGCGACCCTGCTGCTGGCGGGCCACGCCCATCAGGCCAGCGCGCAGGAGCAGGTCATCAAGATCGGCCACAGCGGCCCGCTCTCGGGCCCCAATGCCTTTGCAGGCAAGGACAACGAGAACGGCGTGCGCCTGGCCGTCGAGGAACTCAACGCGAAAAAGATCGTGGTCGAGGGCAAGACGCTGAAATTCGAACTCGTGTCAGAAGACGACCAGTGCGATGCGCGCACCGGCGTGAGCGTAGCGCAGAAGCTGGTGGACAGCGGCGTGAAGTTCGTCATGGGCCCGTACTGCTCGGGCGTGGCCATCCCGGCGTCGCGGGTCTACAGCGACGGCGGTGCCCTGGTGTCCACCGTGGGCACCAACCCCAAGGTGACGGAAGGCGGCTACAAGAACCTGTTCCGCATCATCGCCAGCGACACCCAGATCGGCTCCAACATGGCCGTTTACGCGGCCCAGGTGCTCAAGGTGAAACAGGTGGCCGTCATCGACGACCGCACCGCCTTTGGCCAAGGCGTGGCCGAGCAGTTCACCAAGGAGGCGAAAAAGCAGGGCCTCACGGTGGTGGGCCAGGAGTTCACCACCGACAAGGCCACCGATTTCCTCTCCATCCTCACCAGCCTCAAGGCCAAGCAGCCGCAGGCCATCTTCTTTGGCGGCTACGCGCCCCAGGCCGCGCCCATGGCACGGCAGATGAAGCAACTGGGCCTTACCGCCAAGCTGCTGGGCGGCGACACCCTGTGCAGCCCCGAAGTGGGCAAGCTCGGCGGCGAGGCCGTGAACGACACCGTGGTCTGCGCCCAGGGCGGCACCATGCTCGACAAAGTGGCCAACGGCCCGGCCTTCAAGGCCAAGTACAAGGCGCGCTTCAAGCTGGATGCCGACGCGTATGCAGCCTCCTACTACGATCAGGTGATGTTCATGGCCGACGCGATGCAAAAGGCCAACTCCACCCAGCCTGCCAAGGTGGGCGCACAGATGCTCCAATCCAGCCACCAGGGCGTGGCGGGCACCTATGCCTACGATGACAAGGGCAACCTCAAGCAGGCGCCCATCACGGTGCTGACCTTCCGCAATGCCGCGCCTGTGCCTTTGGCAAGTTACTGACCCCGTTCTCAGCCCTTACCCCTGAAGCAACTCCATGAAACGCATCCAGATCCTTGATTCCCACACCGGTGGCGAGCCCACACGGCTCGTTATCGGCGGCTTCCCTGACCTGGGTGCGGGCAGCATGGCCGAGCGGCGCGAGCGGCTGGCGCGCGAGCACGATGCCTGGCGCGCCGCCACCGTGCTGGAGCCGCGCGGCAGCGACGTGGTGGTAGGTGCGCTGCTCTGCACACCGCAGGACCCAGCCAACGCGGCGGGCGTGATCTTCTTCAACAACAGCGGCTACCTGGGCATGTGTGGCCACGGCACCATTGGCCTGGTGGCATCACTGGCCTACATGGGCCGCATCCAGCCTGGCGAGCACCGCATCGAAACACCGGTGGGCACCGTCACCACCACCTTGCACACCGATGGTTCTGTCAGCGTGCGCAACGTGCCCGCCTACCGCCTTCACCACCAGCTGGCGGTGGATGTGCCCGGCTACGGCCGCGTGGTGGGCGATGTGGCCTGGGGCGGCAACTGGTTCTTTTTGATCTCCGACCACGGCCAGCGCGTGACCAGCGACAACCTGGAGGCGCTGATGCACTACAGCTGCGCGGTGCAGCAAGCGCTGAAGGACCAGGGCATCCGTGGCGACAATGGAGGCGAGATCGACCACATCGAACTCTTCGCTGATGATGAAGCGGAGGAACCCGCCGATAGCCGCAACTACGTGCTGTGCCCTGGCAAGGCCTATGACCGCTCGCCCTGCGGCACCGGCACCAGCGCCAAGATTGCCTGCCTGGCCGCCGATGGCAAGCTGGCGCCCGGTGCCGTCTGGCGCCAGGCCAGCATCATCGGCAGCCAGTTCGAGGCCAGCTACACGCTGCAGGACGATGGCAAGCTCATCCCCACATTGCGTGGCCGCGCGCACATGAGTGCGGAAGCCACGCTGCTCATTGAAGACAGCGACCCCTTCGGCTGGGGCATCCGGCTGTAAAGCGCCTCTTTCCATCCGCACAGGCCCTATGCAAACCACCGATGTCCTTGTGATTGGCGCTGGCATCGTCGGCGCCACCTGTGCCCATGCGCTGGCCCTGGCTGGGTTGTCGGTGCGCGTCATCGACGCGCGGCTGGGCGGGGCCACGGCAGCGGGCATGGGGCATCTGGTGGTGATGGACGACAACCCCGCCGAACTGGCGCTCAGCAAATCATCGCTGGACCTCTGGCACACGTGGGCACCGCAGATGGATGCGGGCTGCGCCTTCACCGCCTGCGGCACGCTGTGGATCGCAGCCAATGAAGAAGAACTGCAGGCCGCGCACGCCAAACGCGCCACCCTGCAAACGCAAGGGATTGCCTGCGACATGCTGGACGCCGCCGCGTTGGCCCGCGCTGAGCCCGCGCTGCGCCCCGGCCTGGCGGGCGCGCTCAAGGTGCGGGGCGACAGCGTGGTCTACGCCCCGCGCGCCGCGCAATGGCTGCTGGACCAGGCCGCAGCGCATGGGAAAGTTGTTTTTGAACAGGCCGAAGCCACGCAGATCGACGGCCACACCGTCACCTTGCGCGATGGCAGCCAGCGCAGCGCAGGCGCCATCGTGCTGGCCAGCGGCATCCAGGCCCCGCAGCTGTGCCCCGGCCTGCCGCTGCGCCCCAAAAAAGGCCACCTCGTCATCACCGACCGCTACCCGGGCACCGTGCACCACCAACTGGTGGAGCTGGGCTACATCACCAGCGCGCACCACAGCGATGGCACCTCGGTGGCCTTCAATGTGCAGCCCCGGCCCACGGGGCAGTTGCTGATCGGCTCGTCGCGCGAGTTCGACACCACCGACCCGGCCATCCACCGCGCCGTGCTGGCGCGCATGCTCCAACGCGCACTGACGTACCTGCCCGGCCTCGCAGACCTGAATGCCGTCCGCACCTGGACAGGGTTCCGTGCCGCCACGCCCGACAGCCTGCCCATCATCGGCCCGCACCCCACGCATCCCCACCTGTGGCTGGCCGTGGGCCACGAAGGCCTGGGCGTGACCACCGCGCCTGCCACGGCGCAGTTGCTGGCGGCGCAGATCACCGGGGGCACGCCCCTGATCGACCCCAGCCCCTACGCAGCGCAGCGTTTTGCTTTGCAGGTCGCGGCATGACATACACATCCAACACCCCGCGCACCGTGCAGATCGCCGTGAACGGCGTCCCCCGGCAGGTGCCAGCGGGCACCAGCGTGGCTGCCGCGCTGGCGCAGCAACCGCCGGGCACCACCCGCACCTCCGTCACCGGCCAATTGCGCGCACCGCTGTGTGGCATGGGCGTGTGCCACGAATGCCGCGTGCGCATCCAGGGCCGCATCCGCCTGGCCTGCCAGACGGTGTGCGCCGAGGGCATGGCCATCGACACCGATGCAGGCAACGCCCCCGGGAGCGCCATGCCATGCCCCTGAACCGCCCCACCCCCATGCACGAACGCTGCGACATCCTCATCATCGGCGCGGGCCCGGCGGGCATGGCCGCAGCCCTGGCCGCCGCGCCCAGCGGTGCGGCCATCACCGTGGTGGACGACAACCCCCAGCCCGGCGGACAGATCTGGCGCGATGGCCCGCAGGTGGCCCTGCCGCCACTGGCGCAGCAGCACCGCGCGGCCCTGGCCCAGCACGCCAACATCCGCGTGTTGACCGGCACCCGGGTGGTGGGCCTGGGCGCACGCCAACCCACCGACAAGGCCCCCGCCCTGCTGCTGGAAGACGCCGACCGGGGCTGGACCCAACACAGCCACCGCATCATCCTGTGCACCGGCGCGCGCGAGCTGCTGCTGCCCTTCCCCGGCTGGACCTTGCCCGGCGTGACGGGCGCAGGTGCGCTGCAGGCCCTCATCAAGGCGGGGCTGGATGTGCGCGGCCAGCGCATCGTGATCGCTGGCACCGGCCCGCTGCTGCTGGCGGCGGCCGCCACGGCCACGCAAGCAGGCGCCACCGTGGTGCGCATTGCCGAGCAGGCCGCCTGGGCAGCACTGGCGGGCTTTGCGGCGCAGCTGCCGCGCTGGCCTGCCAAGGCGCTGCAGGCCCTCACGCTGCTGAATACCGGTGTGCGCGCCAACACCCATGTGCTGGAGGCACAAGGCACCACCCAGGTGCAGTCCGTGCGGCTGCGCCAGGGCGCGCACGCAGAAGAAACCATCGCCTGCGACCGCGTGGCCTGCGGCTTTGGCCTGGTGCCCAACACCCAGCTGGGCCAGCTGCTGGGCTGCGCCTTGGGCGGGCCGCTGAGCAATGGCCAGGGACTGGCCGTGGATGCGCAGATGCGCACCACAGTGCCAGGCGTGTTGGCGGCCGGTGAAAACACGGGTTTTGGCGGCAGCGAACGTGCCCTGGTGCAGGGCGCGATTGCAGGCCATACAGCAGCAGGCCACGTGCAGCAGGCCCAGGCATTGCGCGGGCAGCTAGCGCGCTGGGAAGGTTTTGCCCAGGCGCTGCAGACCTCGTTTGTGCTGAACGAACAGCTCAAGGCCCTGCCCCGCGCCGACACCCTGGTGTGCCGCTGCGAAGACGTGGCCTATGCCGACCTGGCCCCGCGCCAGGGCTGGATCGACGCCAAGCTGCACACCCGCTGCGGCATGGGCGCCTGCCAGGGGCGCATTTGCGGTGCAGCCACGCAGCACCTGTTTGGCTGGACACCTGCCGCGCCCCGGCACCTGCTGGCCCCCGCACGCATCGCCACCCTGGCTGCCTGTGGCGGGCCCGCGCCGGAAGACCCCGGCGCAGCGCCGCCTGGCTGAGCGGCCGCCTTTTCTCCAGCCCCGCAGCGCGATGCCCCTGCCCACCACCAACAGGCATCCATCTTGCTTACAAATATATCAACCAGATATTAAAAAACCCGCATTACCAAGCCGCCTGCCCAACCCCCTCCACCCCGCGCTCCGCACCATGCCTTCATCCCACAGCCCCACCCCACCACCCGCTGCCACGCCGCGTGCCCCTGTTCGCTGGGTGCTGGCGCTGTCCTCGCACATCCTGCGCACCGAGCGGCAGGTGCTCACCGGCCTGAGTACCTAGCTTGGCCTGCCCATCCTGCAGAGCGAGGCGCCGCGCTACACCGGCATGCCCATCTACTGGCGGAACGGGGCGAGGGGCGCCACC
>Ga0187844_10001732_pt1 | contig 16259 bp, 12 predicted proteins | sample SpaLakP09_SKY_50_FD_134517 | JGI IMG/M metagenome (GOLD analysis project Ga0187844, IMG submission 134517) | Oligotrophic lake water microbial communities from Sparkling Lake, Wisconsin, USA - SP09_SKY_50 | ecosystem: Environmental > Aquatic > Freshwater > Lake | place: USA: Sparkling Lake...
GCGCACGGCCGAGAAGGCGCTCACCGCCGTCATCCAGGAGGCCTACATCAAGGGCATCTCCACCCGCTCGGTGGACGACCTGGTCAAGGCCATGGGCATGAGCGGCGTGTCCAAGAGCCAGGTTTCGCGGCTGTGCGCTGAACTCGATGAGCGAGTCGGGGCGTTCCTGAACCGCCAGATCGAAGGCGACTGGCCGTATCTCTGGATCGACGCCACCTATGTCAAGACACGCGAGGCTGGACGCATTGTGAGCGTGGCCGTGATAGTGGCGGTGGGCGTGAACACCGAGGGCCAGCGCGAGGTCCTGGGGCTCAAGGTCGGTGCCAGCGAGGCCGAGCCGTTCTGGACAGAGTTCCTGCGCAGCCTGAACCGGCGCGGCTTGCGCGGCGTGAAGCTCGTCATCAGCGACAGCCACGAAGGCATCAAGGCGGCTGCGGCCAAGACGCTCAAGGCCACCTGGCAGCGCTGCCGGGTGCACTTCATGCGCAACGCCCTGGCCTACGCCAACAAGACGCAGCGGCGCATGGTCAGTGCGGCCATCGGCACGGTGTTCGTGCAGGAGACCGCTGAGGCGGCAAGGGCGCAATGGCGCAGCGTGGCCGATCAGTTCCGGGAGAAGCTGCCCAAGCTCAGCGTCATGATGGACGATGCCGAACACGACGTGCTGGCCTTCATGGGCTTCCCAAGGGCGCACTGGCCGCAGATCTACAGCACCAACCCGCTGGAGCGGCTGAACGCGGAGATCAAACGCCGAACCAACGTGGTGGGCATCTTCCCCAACGACGCCTCGATCACGCGGCTGGTCGGCGCCATGATGCTGGAGCAGAACGACGAGTGGAGCCTGAACCAGCGCTACATGCAGCTCGAGGGGCTTCAGACTCTCAGCGATACTGTGCCGACTCGACTGTCCGCAGTGGCACGCTGAGTACCCCGCGCATCTCAGCCTCTCCGGGCTGCGGACTTACACCACGCGCCGGGACATCACCCTATCGAGCATCAGCCAATGCTCGGAGCACAGCCACGCGGGTGCCGGGTTGGCCTATCACCGACGCCATCTCGTTGGCGTACCAGGCGGCATCCGATAGCGACGCGTTGGTAGCGTTGCTCGATCCGAGAATGATCGCGGTTGATTCATGATCGCGGTACTTTGCTGGACCGGCCACCATTGAGCGCCTTTTGATGCCCGGCCTCGGCGAGGAGTAGGCATATATTTGTTGTAACACCTACATCTTGTAATAAACTCCACATAAATTATTGGCTGGGATCTACCCATGGCTACCGAGCGACTACTCACCTTGGCCTTGCTCTATCCGGGTGACCGTGGGGCCCGGGACCGACGCGATCCCGCGGAGAGCCGCCTTCTTGCCCTGTTCGAGGCCTTTGTCGCGGCCGGCGTGGCGGTTGAGCCGGCGGTCTATCACGATGACTTCGCCGATGAGGTGGCCGAGCAGTTGCGCAGGGTCGATGGCGTGCTGGTCTGGTGCAATCCCATCGATTCAGGCCGGAGACGGGATCGACTCGATGCGATGCTGAGAGATGTCGCCAGGGCAGGTGTCTTCGTCAGCGCGCACCCGGACGCCATCTTGAAACTGGGCACCAAGGATGTGCTCGTGGACGTGCGGGATCTTCCGTTCGGCAGCGATGCGATCCGCGTGGACAGCATTGCCCAACTCGCTGCCGAACTGCCCGCGCGGCTGCAGCGGGGTGCTCGTGTGCTGAAGCAGCACAGAGGACACAGCGGCATGGGGGTCTGGCGCGTCGAGCAGCTCGACGGCTCCCCGCTGCTCAAGGTGCGGCATGCGCTGCGCGGCAGCGAGGAGGAGCTCATCGACCTCTGCACACTGCTGCAACGTTTGGCCAGCTACTTCGAGCCGGAGAACGGCGGTCACATGATTGACCAGGCATGGCAATCGCGCCTGGTCGAGGGCATGATCCGCGCCTACCTGGTTGACGATCGCGTCGCTGGTTTTGGTCATCAGGCGATCAACGCGCTCTACCCTGGCAGGCCCGGTGAACCTGCGCCCATGCCTGGCCCGCGCATCTACCACCCAGCCGATTTGCAGCAGTTCCAGCCCCTGCGGCGCTTGCTGGAGGACCACTGGGTCGAGCAATTGCGCGACCGCATCTGCCTGGCGCGGGAGCAACTGCCCATGCTGTGGGATTGCGACTTCATGTTGGGTGATGCCACGACCGGCCGGGCGGAGTCCTTCGTGCTTTGCGAGATCAACGTCAGCAGCGTGTCGCCCTTCCCGCCATCGGCCATCGAGCCACTGGTGTCTGTGGTCAAAGCTCGGTTGGCTGCGGCTGAGCCGAGAACCTGAGCCATCGGGTACCGTGCCCCGACCAAGGGCACGGGCAAGGGCAAGGACGCTTGGCGTCCTTGGACGAACTCCAGGCGCATCTGGCTCGCTGGATGCGCGAGGTCGCCGAGGTTGGGCGCTGCGCCTTCTGCTGCACGCTCCGTGGCGGCCAACAGCCGTTGCGGGTGGCACAACAGTGGCCAGCCCCCTCAACAGTGCGCTCACCCTGGCTTGGTTCGATCAACTGGGCTGCTCCGGCTCTCATAGGCTCAAGCGCTCGAACCGCCCGGTGCGAACCGGCATGCCGAAATGGTGTGGGAGGGGCTGCGCCATCAATGACGGACCCCTTTCCCGGTTGCCTGAACGACTTCGGCGAATTCAGCCGCGGCGCCGGCGAAGGGCGCCGGCACCGATGGCCAGAATGCCCAGGCCCATCATCGCCCAGGTGCTGGCCTCGGGCACGGCCGTGATGTTGTAGGTGATGTCCTGCGAGAGTGAATAGCCGGCGAAGGGCCCCATGCCCTGCGTGAACGAGGTGAAGTGCAGTTGGTGGGCGCCCTGTGACAGGCCTTCCATCGCGACGATGTAGCCGTCAACAATGGCCGGCACCACTGAGACGGGCCAGCCGGCGACGTTACCGTCGATGAAGGTGAGCGGGAACAGCGGCGAGGACTGGCGGAACTGCTCCAGCGAGGTGAAGCCGGCAGGCATGAGGGCCGGCGCACCGTCCATGGTGAGGGTCAGCACAGGGTTCACACCCAGGACATTGGCCGCCTCTTGCCGAATTTCCGCCTCGGTATCGAGACTGCCGCCCATCCAGTCAATCACCATGCCGAGGTTGATGACCAACTTCTGGTCCGAGCGCACCGTCACGCTGCGCACCACGGGTGTGGCGTCGAAAGAGCCGCTCAGAAAGAAGTAGCTGCCCTGATCGCCTGCGGCCGACAGCGCCCCGGTGGTGTCGAGCAGCGGGTTGGTCGCCGCCGGATACGAGAGCGTCCACTGGCCCATCTGGGCGGCGATATAGCTCTGGCTCAGGCCCGCCACCGGGGCATTGGGCGCAATCAGCTGTTGCGCCGATGAAGCGCCGGACGCGAGGGCCAGGACCGCCGCGGTGACCAGCGGGAGCAGTTGTCGTGCGCTGGAGGCTTGTTGCTTAGACATGTCGTTCGTCCCTTCAGATTGAGATGGATGATCGCGGCAGCCAGCGTCGGGGCGTCTTGCGACCGCCAGGCCACTATCGCGTTAGCTGCAGCCGCCGTCCTTAAAGCACCTGAGGTGCCGCTGAAACTTCCTGAAACAGCCATGCCCATCGGGGTTTACTCGCTGACACGGCGGCTTGAACTCCCTATGCTTGGCCGACGATGAGGACCCCATGACAAGTTCATTGGCTATTCCGGATGCCGCTGCGCCAGCCGGCACGCGGCCGCCCTCGGGCTCCAACACCCGGACCTGGCAGATCCTGCTGCTGGCGCTGTGCCTCAGCTGCGGTGGCTTGCGGCTGTGGGCCATGGCCTATGTGGATCGCAGCGTGGTGCCAGAGGCGGCGGGGGGCATGGGTGTCAGGTTCACGGGCGTCTTCAGCGGGCCTTTGTGGATGCGCGAGGTGGCCAGCGTCCAGCCCGACTCGGACCTTGCCCGTGCGGGCGTACGGGCGGGCGACCGGATCTCCTTTGACGTGCCCGGGGACGCCTGGCGTTACAAGGGTATCGGCGAGTCGATTGCGGTCACCGTCGAGTCGCAGGGGCAGCTGCGCAAGCTGAGCGTGCGCACCGTGCCCGATCCCGGCCGCGTCAACCTGCTCGCCGTGACGGCCCTGCTGGGCGACTGGGTGGACAGCTGGATGGCCCTGCTCGTCGCGACCGTCCTGGCCTGGCGCCGCGCGGACAGCAAGCCAATCCGCGCACTCGCCATCGCGCTTGCGATTTACAGCGTGGCGGGCATGACCCGCGGCTTGCCGGGCGGCATGCTGCAGACACTTCTGTTCCTGACCAACTCCAGCGTGCTGGCCTACTTCACCACGGCGGGCTACCTTTACTTCGCCCTCAGCTTTTCGACTGGCGGCATCCGCTTTGCTCAGCCGTGGCATCGCACGGCGGCCATCACCTTGATCTGCCTGGGCCTGCTGTTTCCCTTGTTTGAGGCGCTCCATTCGCTGCGCTTGCTGCCGGTGGACGCGTCTTGGAAGAAGACGATAGAGACCATCAGCAAGCACGCCATCAACCTGGTCGCGCTGGCGACTGCTGCATGCCTGTGGTTCGCCTGGCGACGCGCCTCCGGCATGGACAAGTACCGCTCCGCCTGGGTCGGTGTCTGCGTAGGTGCCTTGGTATTGGGCAGCATCGTGTTCAATCTGGTGGGATCGCTGCCCGGGCGGACGACTGAGCGTCAGTTCGTCGTCACCTGTGTCCAGGTGGTGCTGGACATCGCAGCCATGCTCGGACTGGCCTACGCCGTGCTTCGCCATCGAGTCTTCGGCTTCGGCTTTGCGCTCAGCCGGGCGCTGGTCTGGGCCATCGTGGTGGCCCTTCTGCTGGCGGGCGTCACTTTGCTCCATCTGCTGTTTTCGCCGCTGCTGAATCTGGCCGACGCCGGCACCAACCTGGGCTTCACGACCGCCTCGGCAGCACTCACCGCCCTGGGTCTGCCGCGCGGCTACGAGTGGGCGCAGCGCCTGGTGCAGGCGTTGTTCTACCGTCCCTGGAAGGCCAAGGAGGATACGCTTCGGCAGGCCGTAGCCGGCGCGGCGGAGGTGAACGGACGTGATGCGCTGCTGAGCCACTATATGGACGCCGTGAGCAGCTTTGCCGACGGCGCCGGTGTCGCGATCTACCGCACCGACTCGGCGTCGGGCCTGTGCCCCAGGCTCTCCGCCACACTTGCGGGTGCACCAGAGCAACTGGTCCTCGGCCCGGCCGATCTGCGCGCCATCCTGGTCCAGCGGCTGCCAGCCACGCTGGCCGGCCTTGCCGGCCGCGATGCGCTGGTCGTGCCGACCACCCACCGCGACCAGCTCACCGGCTTCTTGCTGATGGCCGCCAAGCCTGGCCTGATCCCCTACCGGCCCGACGAGGTGCGCGCCGTGGTCCGCGCCACCCATATGCTGCAGCAGGACTTGCAGGCCGAGGCTGCCCGCACCCAGGCGCAGCTGCTCGAAGACAAGTTGATCGCCGAGGCGCAGGCGCGGGAGGCCGCGCAGTCGGCCAATGCGGCCAAGAGCGCCTTCCTGGCCACCGTCAGCCATGAGATCCGCACGCCGATGAATGGCGTGATCGGCATGAGCGGCCTGCTGCTCAGCTCAGACCTGAGCGAGGACCAGCGCGACCATGCGCAGACCATTCGCGACTCGGCCGAGCTGCTGCTGACCATCATCAACGACGTGCTCGACTTCTCGAAGATCGAGGCCGGCAAGCTGGAGCTGGAGAATCAGCCGTTCGACCTGCGCGAATGCGTGCGCCTGGCGCTGGATCTGGTGGGCGTGCGTGCCGCGCAGAAGGGTTTGAGGCTGAGCTGTCACTTCGATGCCGACGTGCCCGCGGCCGTGGTGGGTGACGCCGCCCATCTGCGCCAGATTTTGCTCAACCTCTTGAGCAATGCGGTCAAGTTCACCGACCGGGGCGAAGTGACACTCAAGGTCTCTCGGCCCGGCGAGGGACGCCTGGCCTTCGAGGTGCGTGACACCGGCATCGGCCTGAGCGAGGAGGGCCGTTCGCGCCTGTTCCAACGCTTCAGCCAGGCCGACGCCAGCATCGCCAGCCGCTATGGTGGCACCGGTCTGGGCCTGGCGATCAGCAGGCAGCTGACCGAGCTGATGGGCGGGACGATGGGCGTGGACAGCGCCGGCATGGGCCAGGGCAGCTGCTTCCACTTTGACATCGAGGCGCCGGCCGCCGCGCTGGACCTGCTGCCCCAGCGCGCCGCCGCGGTGGCGCCGGACCCGCAGATGGCTGCCCGCCACCCGCTGCGCATCCTGCTGGCCGAGGACAACGGCGTGAACCAGAAGCTCGCCCTGCGGCTGCTGGAGCAACTGGGCTACCGGGCCGACCTGGCCAGCAACGGCCGCGAGGCCATCGACAGCGTCGCCCGCCAGGCCTACGATCTGTTGCTGATGGATGTGCGCATGCCCGAGATGGACGGCCTGGAAGCGACACGTCAGATCACTGCGCGCTGGCCGGCCGGCCAACGCCCGCGTATCGTTGCCATGACGGCCAACGCCCTCAACGGCGACCGCCCGCAATGCCTGGCCGCCGGCATGGACGAGCACCTGAGCAAACCGTTGCGCGTCGAGGCCCTGATCGCCGCGCTGACCGACACCGCTGCACGAGCTCATAGCTGAATGTCTCCTTCCCCGATCGACACTCACAGCTTCGAAGCGCTCCAGGCCAATGCCGGCGCGGATTTCGTCGTCACCCTCGTCGCGGCCTTTGCCGAGGAGGCGCCCCGGCTGATGGTCGAGCTGCGCCGCGCGGCGGCCGCGGCCGACGCCGAGCGCTTCGAAACCCTGGCCCACACGCTGAAGAGCAATGGCGTCGCCTTTGGCGCGACGCGGCTGGCTGAGGCGGCGCGCCGGCTGGAGTGGCAGGGGCCATCGGCCGGGGTGGCGGCCATCGCCGACCTGGCCGCCGAGCTCGACACCGCGCTGGCCGCCCTGCAGACGCTGGCGCGACGCGAATGAGCGTACAGCCCACGGCCCTGGTCTTTGGCCATATCGAGCTGCGCCTGGCCGAGCGCCAGTTGCTGGTCCATGGCGAGCCGGTGGCCCTGGGCAGTCGAGGTTTTGACCTGCTGAAGGCTTTGGTCGGCAAGCGCGACCGTGTCGTCGGCAAGGACGAGTTGCTCGACGAGGTCTGGCCGGGCCTGGTGGTGGAGGAGAACAACTTGCAGGTGCAGATCTCCGGCCTGCGCCGTGTGCTGGGCGCGCGGGCGATCTCCACCGTGGCCGGTCTGGGGTACCGCTTCACCCTCGCGCCTGGCACCGTTGAGCCTCCGAGGCTGCCGGGGGTGCCGCCCCAGCCCGCCGCCGCACAGGCAAAGGCGCGCGTGCTGGTGGCCGACGACAACCGGGTCAACCGCCTGTTGCTATGCCGTTCGCTGGAGCTGATGGGCCACCAGGTCAGCAGTGCCGACAACGGCCGCCAGGCGCTGGAGCTGCTGAGGCGCCAGCCCTTCGAGCTGCTGTTGCTCGACCTGGCCATGCCCGAGCTCGACGGCTTCGGCCTGCTGCAGGTCCGTGCTGATGACGCCGAGCTGCGCGAGGTGGCCGTCATCGTCACCAGCGCGCTGGGCGGCGTGGCGCCGGTGGCGCGTTGCATCGAGCTGGGGGCCGACGACTTCCTGCACAAGCCTGTTGATCCCTGGCTGCTGAAGGCCCGGGTCGAATCCAGCCTGGCGCGCAAGCAGCACCGCGACCTGCAGAGCGAGGCCCTGCGCCGGCTGACGCCCGGCGGGCCGGCCGAACCCAGCCGCCTGGCCGACGCCTGCGTGCTGGTGGCTCGCCTGCATGAGCCGCAGCGCTCGCAGCAGACGCCGACAGACCTGATGGAGTTGCTGAACAGCTGGGGGACCCTGATGTTCGATGCCATCGAAGGCCGGGCCGGCGAGGTGGCGCAGTTCAATGGCGATGGCCTGCTGGCTCTGTTCGCCGAGCCCAGGGCTGCGGCGCAGGCGGGGCGGGACATGCTTGAGCTGGTCGAACTGTTCAACGGGCAGCGCCACGCTGAAGGCCAGGCGGCGATCGCCCTTGGCATAGGCATCGCTCGAGGCGAACTCATCGCCGGTTCGGCCGCCACGGCACGGCGTGCGGCTTATGCCTGCGTGGGGGCACCGGTGCTGAGCGCCGAGCAGTTGGCGCTGGCCTGCGCTCGGGGTGGGCACGGCCTGCTGATGGATGCGCTGACACGATCGGGCCTGCCTGCCGACATGGGCGCCGCGGTCGTGAACCTATCACCGGAATGGGTGGCCTATCGGTCCATCCAGGGCAGGGCGTGACGGAGCTTACAGCGCGGCGGATTCGCGGCTAGCATCGGTGCCTGGCCACGACCGCCTGCCGCATGACACCCAAGCAAGACCTGTCCCTTCCGGAGCGCCGACTTGACGTGAAGCACGCTGTGGCGTTGTGCGTGGGCATGGTGGTCGGCGCCGGCATCTTCAAGACGTCCCCGATGGTGGCCGGTGCGCTGTCCAGCGACGTGGCGCTGTACCTGGCCTGGGCCTTCGGCGGCCTGCTGTCCTTTGTCGGTGCGCTGTGCTTTGCCGAGATGGCCGCCGCCTTTCCCGATGCCGGCGGCGACTATCACTTCCTGCGCCGCGCCTATGGCCGGCGCCTGGGTTTTCTGTTCGCCTGGTCGCGCTTTGCCGTCATCCACACCGGGTCCATGGCCCTGCTGGCCTTTGTCTTCGGCGACTATCTGGCCAAGGTGGTGGACCTCAGCCCCTGGCTGGGGCCCCATGCCAGCGCGTGGCTGGCCGCCGGACTGATCGTGTTGCTGACGGTGCTCAATCTGCTGGGCGTGCAGATCGGTCTGGGCACGCAGCTGGGGTTGATGGTGGTGGTGCTGGGAGGCCTGCTGCTGCTGGGCGCCGGTGCCGCATCGATGGCGCTGGCGGGCGTGCCCCCGATGACATCACTGCAGGTCAGCGATCCGGCCCGCCACGACTGGGGCATGGCGATGGTGTTCGTGTTCCTGGCCTACGGCGGCTGGAGCGATGCGGCCACCCTTTCGGCCGAGATGCGCGACGACCGGCGCGGCATCGTTCGCGCGCTGTGGTGGGGCCTGGCCCTGGTGATGGCCTTCTATCTGCTCGCCAACTGGGCGTATTTGCGCGTACTGGGCCTGGACGGCTTGGCGCGCAGCGAGGCGCCTACCGCCGAGCTGATGCGGCTGTGCTTCGGCCGGCCCGGCGAGCTGCTGATGGTGGGCATCGTCACGCTGACGGCGCTGTCGGTGATGAACGCGATCCTGATTGCGGGTCCGCGAACCACCTATGCCGCTGCGCGTGACCTGGCTGCCGAGCTGCATCTGGCGCGATGGAATGCCAAGCGCGGCACACCCACCGCCGCCGTGCTGGCCACCAGCGGCGTGGCCCTGGCCCTGGTGGTGTTTGGCACGCTGACCCGCGACGGCTTTTCGACCATGGTGGACTATCTGTCGCCGGTGTACTGGTTCTTCCTGATGCTCAGCGGCCTGGCGCTGATCGTGTTGCGCCGGCGCGAGCCCGCCGTGCCGCGCCCCTACCAGGTGCCGTTCTATCCCTGGTTGCCCCTGGCCTTTGCCGCCTGCAGCGCCTATGTGCTGTGGTCCAGCCTGGTCTATGTGAAGACCGGCGCCCTGGTCGGCGTGGCGGTGCTGGTACTGGGTGGCCTGCTGCTGTGGCCGCTCATGCGCGGTCGGCGCTGAGGCCTCAGCCAGTGACCGCCACGTGCTGCTGCAGCCCCTCGACCAGCGCGTCGAAAGTGACGCGGCAGCGCGGGCTGTTGCGCAGGTCTTCGTGCATCGTCACCCAGGTCTCCAGCTGCAGCGAGAACTGCCCGCGCAGCAGCCGGTGCAGGGCAGGGTCGCGGCGGGCCAGCGCGACCTGGCAGATGCCCAGACCGGCGCCGCTGCGTATCAGGGCCAGCTGGGCCAGGTCGCTGTCCGCGCGCAGCGCAAAACTGTCGCGTGTGAAGCCTTGCAATGACTTGGCGAGGCCGCGTATGAAGGCAGTCGACTGGTCGTAGCCGATGACCGAGTGAGTGGCCAGCTCGGCCAGCGTTTGCGGCGTGCCCTGTCGCGCGAGATAGTCCTGATGGGCGTGCAGGCCCAGCTCGATCTGCCCGATGCGCCGCGCCACCAACTGTTCCTGCTTCGGCGCCAGCATGCGCACGGCGATGTCGGCCTCGCGTTGCAGCAGGTCCTGCACCCGGTTGCTCAACATCAGCTCGATCTGCAGCTGCGGATGCTGCCGACGCAGGCGCGCCAAAATGGGCGGCAGCACCTCGACGCCTATCACCTCGCTGGCCGAGATCCGCACCGCACCGCGCACACCATCGCCCTGGCTGGAGGCCACGCGCTCCAGCGAAGCGGCCATGCTCTCCATCGCCTCGGCATGACCGCGCAGGGCCAGCGCGGCCTCGGTCGGCATCAGCCCCAGCTGGGAGCGGGTGAACAGCGGCACGCCCAGCGCCTGCTCCAGCGCGACGACATGGCGGCCCGCGGTCGGCTGGGTGATGCCCAGCGCCCGGGCGGCGCCGGACAGCGAGCCCTCCTTGAGCACGCCCAGAAACGTTCGGTACAACTCCCAGCCAATCGTCGACGCCATACATAAATGTATAGCTGATGGGCGATGTTAGGCAATTTCAAATCAGGCCAGGCTTGCCCAGAATCGAGCCATCGACAACCAGCAGGAGTGAGTGATGGCAGGCAACAACAAGGTTCTGGTGCTTGGCGCCAGCGGTGGCATCGGTGGTGAGTTGGCTCGGCAGCTGTGCGACGCAGGATGGGAGGTCAGCGCGCTGAAGCGCGGCGCTTTGCAGGCTGCCGAGCGCAGGCACGGCATCCGCTGGCTGCGTGGCGACGCGTTGAACCGGCAGGACGTGTTGGATGCCGCTCGCGGTTGCTCGGTGATTGTTCATGCGGTCAACCCGCCCGGCTACCGCTGCTGGGCGGAGCTGGTGTTGCCGATGCTGGACAACACGGTCGCGGCGGCCACTGCGGAGGGCGCGACCATCGTGCTGCCTGGCACCGTCTACAACTACCGGCCGGATGCCTTCCCGATGTTTGCTGAAGACGCGCCGCAGCGCCCGCTGACGCGCAAGGGAGCCATCCGCGTCGAGCTGGAGCAGCGGCTTCTGGCGGCCAGCGGCCGAGGCGCACGGGTGATCATCGTGCGTGCCGGTGATTTCTTCGGGCCCCGGGCCGGCAACAACTGGTTCTCGCAGGGCCTGGTCAAACCGGGCCAGCCGGTGAAGACCATCAGCGTGCCCGGCCGAGCAGGTATGGGCCACCAATGGGCCTACCTGCCCGACGTGGCCCGCACCATGGTCGAACTGCTGGCGCGGCGCGACACGCTGGAGCCCTTCGCCCGTTTCCACATGGCCGGCCATTGGGATGCCGACGGCCGGCAGATGAGCGAGGCGATCCGTCGCGTGGTGGCCAGCCGCACAGGTGTGGCGCCCAGGATTCGCGCCTTCCCCTGGTGGTTGGTGACCCTGGCCTCGCCCTTTGTCACGACCCTGCGCGAGATGCTGGAGATGCGCTATTTGTGGCGCACCGGGCTGCGCATGGACAACGCGCGGCTGGTCGCCGAACTGGGTCGGGAGCCGCACACGCCGCTGGAGCAGGCCGTCGAGGCCGCGCTGGTCGGCATGGGCTGCCTGGCTGGCGACGAATCGCCTGCGCTTGCGGGCCGCGCAAGCGCACTGGGCTGAGGTGCTGCCGCTGCGGTGTCAGCGTGGGGCCGAGGTGCCGGCCGCGATCGAGGTGGAGCCCGAGGTGGAGCGGCCCAGGATGGCACTGTGCAGCTGGTTGTCCAGAGTGCTTTCGTTGGCGACATTGAGCTCCAGCGCGTCATCGCGGCCCAGGCGCTTGTCTTTCCACAGCAGCTTGACTGGCACCAGCACGCGACCGAAGAAGTACTCGCCGCCCGACACCTGGGCCAGCGGAATCAGCACCTGGGTGCGCATGCTGCGTGCCTCGGCGCTGACCTCCATCAGCGCAGACAGCGGCAAGGTGGTCTCCGTCCAGCCTGCGGTGTTGAGCAGGCCGTAGCGCTTGACCTGGGTGCCCAGCTTCTCGTCGAAGTCTTTCTGCCGCACCACCAGGCGCAGATCGGTGACAGCGGTCTTGCCCATGCTGCTCAGCTTCAGATAAACGATCTGGCGCAGGTACAGCCCGTTGACGGCCGAACCGGTCATGAGGTTGTTGCCGTCCTTCCACCGCCCGACCCCATCGACCAACTGGCGGCGCAACTCGGCGTCGGGCACCTCGACCGGCGGCTGCTTCTGTGCATAGGTGGCCGAGAACTCGCGCGCGTTCTGCGCGCCGAACTCATGTATCACCCGGGCGGCCAGGTCGTACTGCGTGCTGGAGAGATTGAGTTTCTCGACCTCGGCCTTGGTCGTGGCCAGGCGCTCGTTGGTTTCACGGGTGCTGAAGGCGATGTACAGCGACAGCGCCGCCGTGGCCATGCCCAGCAGCGGGCCCAGGTACTTGATCAGCGTGTCCAGCGGATTGCCCGCAGAAGCTGTGTTGTCACCCATGGTCCGCTCTCCTTCGCGTTGTTGACTGCCTCGCTGTCAGCCCTGCAACTCGCGCTCGGCGCGCAGCACGGCCGGGCGCTGCGCGACGCGCTGGCGATGGGCCTGCAGCCGCGGGAACTGGGCGATGTCCACCCCGTCGCCGGCCAGCCAGCCGGTGACGACGTACAGATAGGCGTCGGCCACGCTGTAGTCGGCGCCCAGCACATGGTCGCCGCTCAGCTGGGCCTCGATCAAGGCCATGTGTGCCGCCATATTGGCACTGACCTTGCGGCGCATCGCCTCATGGGCTTCGGGCTCGTCGGCCCAGCGCGCGCTGCGGTGTTTGTGAGCGTGCGAGACATGGACGGTGCTGCACAGATAGCTGTTGAACTCCTGCATCTTGGCGAACGCAAAGCTGTCGTGCAGCGGCGCCAGCGCGGCCTGCGGAAACTGCTGGGCGACAAAGGCCAGCAGCGCCGGGGTTTCCGTCAGGATGCCCCGCTCGGTGACCAGGGCTGGCACCCGGCCCTTGGGATTGACGCTCAGAAACTCGGGCGCCTGCTGGCCCTGGGCGGCGAAGTCCACCAGGCGCAGCTCGAAGGCGGCGCCAGCCTCGTGCAGGGCGATATGGGTGGCCAGGGCGCAGGTGCCCCGTGCGGAGTAGAAGATCCAAGTTGACATGGCAGAAGCCGCGACCCGGCTGAATCGGAAGGGAGCGCCATGATGCCATGTGCCTGGCGTGGACGGGCCGGCGGGCCTCGCTGGCCGTGTGGGCTATGCTCATGCAAACTCATGGCGCTGTCCGATGTCCAAGAATGCAATGAGTGTGGGTGCAGGCCGATGGATCTTCTTGGCCGGGGCCTTGTTTGCCGCCCCTGCCGGCGCCGCCGAGCGCATCACCTGGCTGATGCCCGAGTTCGCTCTCTTCGATGGGCAGACGCCAGGGCAGTCGCGCAAAGGCATGGTCGAGCCGATGGCGGACTACCTGATTCGCAATTGGCCCGAGGCCGATCACGAGGTGGTGGTTGCCAACGTCAAGCGCAGCTGGCGCATGATAGAGGCGGGTGAGCCTGCCTGCCATCTGGTCTCTCTGCGCACGCCCGAGCGCGAGCAGCTGGCCTATTTCGCCAACACCCATCTGGTGCCACCGGCGCAGCTGATCGTGCGGCGCGCCAAGCTGGCGCAGCTACCTCGCGTGGCCGGCGGCGAGGTGGATCTGGACCGCCTGCTGAGCGAAGGCCGCCTGCGTGGCGCCTTGATCGAGGGCCGCAGCTATGGCAAGACGCTGGACGCGCAGCTGGCGCGCCGGCCGGCCAAGGCAATTGACCTTTATGCGCCCGCCGACTTCGGCGGCCGGCTGCTGCATATGGTGGCCCTGGGCCGGGCGGACTACTCGATCGACTTTGATTTCACCCTGCAATTCCAGCGCCAGCAGTCGGCGGCGCTGAACGATCTGGTCAGCATGCCCATCCAGGGCAGCAGCGAGTTGCTGCAGTCGGGGGTGGCTTGCCCGCACACCGAGTGGGGCCGGCTAACGGCCGCCCGCGTGGAGAGAATCTTTCGCACGCCGACCGGTGCCGCCGCGCTGCGCAGCATTTTCGATCTATGGCTGACGCCCGAAGCGCGAGCCATCTACGGCGCGCGCATCAACGCCTACTACGCTGACCGCCTGCCGCCGCGTAAATAGGCCGGACTCGCAGGGCGCCTCGATCACCCGGTCGCGGCCCTGCGCAGCGCCTGCTGGCTGGCCGGGGTGGCCGCCTGCTGCGGGCGCGGCGCCCTGGCGGTGGAGAATGGCGGATCTTCCTACCTTCCTGAAGCGCATGACAGCTTTGATTCAAGACCTTGTGTTGCCGTCCACACTTGACGACCTGCCGGCCCGTTTGCAGGCACTGAGCGCGACGCGGGCCGAGGTCTGGGTGTTCGAGGACGAGCAGCGGCGGCGCAACGTCGAGCGCGGGCTGGAGCGGCTGGGCTTGGACGTGCAGGTGCGCTGCGCGTACAAGCCGTTGCTGCACTTTTTCGTCGAGGAGGCTGGTCCTTTGCTGGATCTGCACGAGATCACTGTGCATGCGCCTATCGCCCTGCTGCAACGCATCAAGGTCGACGCCTATCCGCTGGCCGGCCTGCTGGGCGCGCAGACGCGGCTGGCGTTTGTTGCCGATGCCGACATCGCCGTCAGTCTGGATGGCCGACGTCAGACTGTGTTCGTGCCGCTGAATGGCGAGGGCTCGCCGATCGGCTGGCTGCGCGCCTGGCGAGGCGACGAGTTGCTGCACGACGGCCCGATGCGGACCGACTACGAGGCCGTGTTCGAGCAGGCGATGGCGGCCGTGCGCGAGCATGACTGGCCGGCGACCGAGCCCTATTTCGACACCCTGCGGATCGACATCGCGATGCGCGGCATCGAGCGCGAGCTGGACTATGGCGACGAGGTCATCAGCACGGCTGAGGCGCTGCACGAGGACCTGTATTTCTCCATCCTGGAGCACTTCCAGAGACACAGCGGCAAGCCGCCCGGCGACCGCACGCTGCGCCCCGGGCAGATTGTGCCGAATGTGGTGCGCGGCGATGGGCCGACGACGTTGAGCGTGAGAGTGCTGGCCCATCAAGCGGACGCGCCGGCCGAGGTGGCCTCGCCGGCCCTGGAGCACCTGGACCGGCCGCTGCATCCCGACGAGGTGCGGGCGGCGTTCGCGCCGCTGACCGGCGAACGTTTTGCGTGCAAGTCCTGGCAGGGCCGTCAGGTCGAAGGGCTGTATCGAACCGGCAGCCTGCCGGGGGTGGTCATCAGCGGTGGCCAGCATGCCAATGAAAGCTCGGGCATTGTGGCCGTGCTGCGTGCCGGCGCGGTGCTGCAGCAGCGCCCCGACGCGCACTACGCGCTGGTGCCGCTGGAGAACCCCGACGGCGCGACCCTGCACCACCTGCTGAGTCAGAGCAACCCGCGCCATATGCTGCATGCGGCCCGCTTCACCGCGCTGGGCGATGACCTTGAGGTGCGCAAGCCGCCCGAACTGGGTGAGAAGGCCGCGAGGCAGGAGGCCATCACCCGCACCCAGGCCGGCCTGCATCTGAGCCTGCATGGCTATCCGGCCCATGAGTGGACGCGGCCGTTCTCGGGCTATCTGCCGCGCGGCATGCCCGACTGGGCCCTGCCCAAGGGCTTCTTCCTGATCCTGCGCCAGCATCCGGGCCATGATGGCCGGGCTTTCCTTGAAGCGCTGACCGCCGGCCTGGCGCAAGACCCGGCCTTAGGTGCATTGATTGCATTGAACGCACGCCAGCTTGCGCTGTGGCAGGCGCACTGGGGCGAGCTGCCGTTCCCGGTGCTCAACGGCATCCCCTGTCTGGTCAGCGAGGATCAGCGCTCCAGGGTGCCCTTCACCCTGATCACCGAGTACCCCGACGAGACGGTCTATGGCGAGGCCTTTGTGCTGGCCCACGAGACGTTGACGCGCACCGTGCTGCTGGCCACAGAACTTTACTGGCAGGGCTTGCTGGGGCAGCCCCGCTTGTCAACGGGCTAGCTTGACCAGCAGCGCCGCGGCCTCGGCCTGCAACGCCAGCACGAACTGGTCCACCAGCGCATTGCCGGGCCGACGCTCGGGCCGCACCAGGCTGACGCGAAATGGAATCGATCGCGTCAGCGGCCTGATCTGCAGGCCGTGGCCCAGGTACTCCAGCGCCGTCAGCGGATTGACGACCGCCACGCCCAGGCCCTGGCGCACCATGGCGCAGAC
>Ga0187844_10001735_pt1 | contig 16246 bp, 14 predicted proteins | sample SpaLakP09_SKY_50_FD_134517 | JGI IMG/M metagenome (GOLD analysis project Ga0187844, IMG submission 134517) | Oligotrophic lake water microbial communities from Sparkling Lake, Wisconsin, USA - SP09_SKY_50 | ecosystem: Environmental > Aquatic > Freshwater > Lake | place: USA: Sparkling Lake...
CTGCCTGCCGTCCCCGTCGACCCTGTCACCCCACGTCGTTTCTGTGATCCACGGCCGACCGCCGCCAGAGGGATGGAGGTTGCTCCCGGGGCCACGCGGACCCCGGATCGCATCGACGAGCACGTCCGGCTCGATCGCCCTCCAGGCCCGCGAAGGTCGCTGGCCGCGCGCCCTCTCCATCGCCCTGAAGTGAAGTCAGGATACGGCGGGCGGTAAAGGTGCGGACAAGTTTTTGTGGGGTTGAAGGATTTCAGTGGGTTAGGCGGAAAAGGACGGGGAATGGCAGGGGGAGATCCGCCCGGCCAGCGAAGGTCCGGCTTACGGACAGGGGGCGACTTCTGCTCCCGACCAATTGCGGCTGTTCGCTGCGGCAGTACGTTGGGGACCATGTCCGCAACCAAGAAGAAGCCGCGCGATCTGATTTTCGGCGCTCGCCCGCATGAGCAAGCGCTCTGGCTCGCTCACAAAATGGTCGAAGAAAGCGAAGTGCGCTTCGACGGACCAGAGGGCTGGGTGGGCATAACTCTGAAAGCCGACCCGCCAGGAGTCATCGAGCGTGTCTTGGCCGAGCGCACGAACTCGGAGGCCACCCGTGATGACCCAGATTTGTACTTCTGGGGTGAAGGCGACTGTCCGATAGAGCTATTCGAAACCGCGCCAAACGTCGGCAGTCTCCGCGCATTTGTGGAGGGTCCCATCGACGGCGATGACCGGACATGGTGGTCCGTTGGCATATGGCACAGTCGCAAAGCCTAGGTATGGTTTAGCGGCCAGGCGGCAACGTCCGGTTTCGGGCGGAGGTCTGGTTTCGGCTCGCGGCTCTAGTCGGACGCTTGGAAGTTCAGTTTCAAAATCAAAGAAGCCGTCATCCCGCGCTTTATGCGCGGGACCCATGGTTCGGCTTCCACATGAGAGATCCACGCCGTACCGCATCTGCGGCAGGCAAATGGGTCCCGCGTATAAAGCGCACGATGACGGCTATTGTGTCGTTGCCTCCCCTCCCCCTTTCAGACGCTGAGTGGGTCTGCACTGCGCTCTTTTGAACCGCTCTCCCCGGCGAAAGCCGGGGCCCAGATTCAGCCTGAGCCCCCGGGGATGATGCGCCTACGCGCCCGGCCGAACGCGATCGGCGTTCGGGGTTCGATCTGGACCCCGGCTTTCGCCGGGGAGAGCGGAGATGCGGGTCGGTCCGATGCGCGGGCTCCCACCTCCCCCCAAAAGTCATGTCATCCCGGCCGGACGCCCGCGAGGGCGGGAGCGCCGGACTCCTGCGGCAAGGGCAGTGCGGTGGCCGCTGGGTCGCGGCTCTTCCCCCGGCTTTCGCCGGGGTACGGCTGGGAAGACAGGATGATTGGGGGCCGCCGGGAATTGGGGTTAGCTGTCGCTTCCGTTCCCCGCGAGTCGCCCATGCGCCCGTTGATCACCGCCCTTGCCCTGGCCCTGACGGCGACCACCGCCCAGGCCGCCCCGCCGATCCTGCTGAAGCCCGCGCGGGTCTGGACGGCCGAGGACGCCGGGCCACCGCATGAGGGCTGGGGCGTGCTGGTGCGCGACAACCGCATCGCCGCCGTCGGGCCGGTCGCGGGCCTCGACGCGACCGGGGCCGAGGTCATCGACCTGCCCGGCGCGACCGTGATCCCCGGCCTGATGGACCTGCACAGCCATCTGCTGCTGCATCCCTATAACGAGGCCTCGTGGGACGATCAGGTCCTGAAGGAGACGCCCGACTACCGGGTGATCCGCGCGACGGTTCAGGCCAGGGCGACGCTGGACGCCGGCTTCACCACCCTGCGCGAACTGGGCACCGAGGGGGCGGGCACCTCGGACGTGGCGCTCAAGCGCGCCATCGGCGACCGGCTGATCCCCGGGCCGCGCCTGTTTGTCACCACCCGGGCTATTGTGGCCACCGGGGCCTATGGCCCGGCGCGGCGAAGCTTCAATCCCGACGCCGAGATCCCCCAGGGGGCCCAGGAGGTCAGCGGCATCGACGAGGCCGTCCGGGCCGTGCGCGAACAGGCCGCCGCCGGGGCCGACTGGATCAAGATCTATGCCGACTATCGCGTCGGGCCCGACGGCGCGACGCGGGCGACCTTCACCCAGGAGGAGCTGAAGGCCATGGTCGAGGTGGCCCATTCGGGCGGCCGTCCGGTGGCCGTCCATGCCGCCAGCGATGAGGGCATGCGCCGGGCGATCCTGGCCGGGGTCGACACGATCGAGCACGGCTATGGCGGCAGCGAAGCCACCTTCAGGCTGATGGCCGAAAAGGGCGTGGCCTATTTCCCGACCCTGACGGCCAGCGAGAGCACCTCGACCTATTTCGGTGGCTATGTCGCCGGCAAGACCCCGCCGACCCCGGCCATGCAGGCGGCCGAACGGGCCTTCAGACTGGCCCTGAAGAGCGGGGTGACGATCGGCATGGGCAGCGACGTCGGCGTCTTCCGCCACGGCGACAACGCCCGCGAGCTGGTCTGGATGGTCCGCCTCGGCATGAGCCCGTCCCAGGCCCTGCTGGCAGCCACCGCCGTCGATGCCCGGGTGCTGGGCCGGCAGGATGATCTGGGCCGGCTGAAGCCCGGCTTCCTGGCCGATATCGTGGCCGTCTCGGGCGACCCGACCAGCGATATCGAGGCCAGCAAGGCCGTCGTTCTGGTGATCAAGGACGGCGTGGTGCACCGCAGGCCGTGAAGGCTCAGACCCCGTCAGGCTCTGCAAGCTCGCGTCCCTGGGCGAGCGCAGCCGAGAGGGCCGCGACCAGGCCCATGGCCGAGACCGGCTTGGCGATCTCGCCATCGAACAGGCCGTCGTCCGCCAGGCTGGAGGCATCGGCGGAGAAGGCCAGCATCGGGGTTGACCGGTTCCGGCCCGCGCGCCGGATATGGGCCGCTGCGGTTCGGCCGTCGACCCGGGGCATCCGCAAGTCCATCAGAATGGCATCGAAGGCCGTTTCGTTCGCCGAAGCAATGGCCTCGTCACCGTCCGACGCCTCGCTGAGCTGCAAGTCAAACGGGTTCAATATGGCCCGCACCAGCGCCCGGTTGGCGCTGTTGTCGTCGACGATCAGGATATGGGCCGCGTCGGGCAGGGACAGTCCCTGACCTTCCGACGGCTCAGGCGCGTCCCGGGCAGCGACCGCCTCGGCCGGGACCGAGAACCAGAACCGGGACCCCTGCCCTTCCCGGCTCTCGACGCCGATCTCGCCGCCCATGGCCTCGACCAGGCCCTTGCAGATCGCCAGACCCAGCCCGGTGCCGCCGTGGCGACGGGCCGCCGCCCCGTCGATCTGGGAGAACCGCTGGAAAAGCTGCCCGACCCGCTCGGCCGGCATGCCCGGGCCGGTATCGCTGACCGCCACGGACAGCCTGGAGGCCTCGAGATCATAGGCCAGGACCACCTCGACCGACCCGGCCTCGGTAAACTTCACCGCATTGCCAATCAGGTTCAGCAGGACCTGACGCAGGCGGTCGGGATCGGCCGTCACCTGTGAGGGCAGCCCCTGCAGCCCGGACAGATGCAGCGACAGGCCCTTGTCCACGGCCTGGGCCTCGAAAAGCTCGACCGTTTCGCGCGCCAGGTCCGAAAGCGCCATCGCGACCGGCTTGATCTCGACCTGTCCCGCTTCAAGCCTGGAGAAATCGAGGATGTCATTGACCGTCGCCATCAGGGCCTTGCCGGCATTGGACACCCTGGCGACATAGCTGCGGGTCGTCGGGCTGAGCTCGGGCTGATCCTCGACCAGGCGCGAGAAGCCGAGCACGGCGGTCACGGGGGTCCGCAGCTCGTGGCTCATATTGGCCAGGAATTCGGCCTTCACCGCCGCCGCGTCTTCGGCCTCGGCCCGGGCCCGGCGTAGATCACTTTCCAGCGCCTTCTGTTCGGTGATGTCGCGAATGATGTCGGTCACGCCCGTCGGCTTGCCGGTATCGGGGTCGAAGACCACCGTCGGACGGGCTTCAAGCCAGACCGTTCCCCCGTCCTTGTGACGGGCCCGGTAGGCGACACGGATCGGCGTGGACCGGCCCCGGCTTTCAATCTGGGCCGCAACGGCGGCCTGGACTGCGCCGGCGTCTTCAGGATGGATCTCGGCCGCAAAGCTCCGTCCGAGCAGGTCTTCCGGCGTGTAACCCATCCGCAGCGCAACGGAGGGAGAGATATAGGTCAGGACGCCGTCAATGCGCGTATGGGTCACCAGGTCGCTGCCGTTCTCGGTCAGGGTCCGGTAGCGCGCTTCGCTCTGCATGATGGCGATCTCGGCCTGCTTCTGCGCCGTGATGTCCATGATCACGCCGAAGATGGTGACGGGCCGCCCTTCGGCATTGCGCTCGACCCGCATGTTGCCGGCGGCATAGCGCTGCTCACCAGACCGGGTCAGCAGCCGTCCGATATTGTTGCCGGCCGTGGCCGGTGCCTCCAGCGCCTTGCGAAACCGTATCTTCATGGCCTCGCGGTCGTCAGGATGCACACAGTTCAGGGCCAGGGCCGGAGACAAGGGCGCGTCGCGCGGCACATCCATGATCACGTACATCTGGTCGGACCAGGTCATGACCTTGGTCGCCAGGTCGAGCCGCCAGTAGCCGACGCCGGCCAGGGTCGCGGCCATGCCGGCCCAGCGCGTCTGCTCCTGGGCCACGTCGCGCAGCCGCCGCCGCTGGGTATTGATCGTTGCGAGCGGCAGGGCCGAAGCGGCGGTGACCAGCAACACGATCTGCAGGAAGACCACCCGGTCAGTCAGGTCGGTGACCACAAGGCTGATCGGACCCAGGCCCATCGCCGTGAAGGCCATGGCGAGGATCGCAATGATGGCAAGGCCGACCACCGCCCCGAGGATCTCGAGTTCCAGAGCGACGAAGGCCAGGATCGGCGGCAGCAGGAAAAGCAGCGGATAGCGGGTATTGCTGAAGACCAGGACCGTCGCGGCGACCAGCAGCAGCAGGGCCAGCCAGCCGGTCAGCCGAACCGGCCGCTCGGCCAGCAGATCCCGCGCCCGACTGACCGTCAACAGGAAGGGCGTTCCGAGCATCAGGCCAAGACCGTTGGCGAGGGCCCAGGTGGACAGGGTGGTCCAGAGGTCCGTGCCCCGGCTCAAGAACAGAACCAGGGCGGCGAGGCCTCCGGAGAGCAGCGGCGCGCAAAGGCCGCAGGTGGCGGCGATCCACAGCAGATCGCGCGGCCGGCCCACATCGATGTCGCGGCCAAGGACCTTCAACAGAACAAGGGCGCAGAGCAGGTATTCCAGGCTGTTGGCCAGGCTCAGGCTCACGACGATGGCGATCTGGCCACCGGAGTGGAGGCCGGCCACCACATTGCCGATCAGGGCAAAGAGCCCGTAGAGCGGCCAGTCGCGGCGCTCTGTCCGCAGCAGAACCGCCAGCACGGCCGCATTCGCCAGCCAGACCGGGGTGACCTGGTTGTGCTCACGCGGAAGGTCCACGCAGAGATAGGCCAGCACCGCGACAAGAACACCCAGACCCGCCGCCCGCCCGAGGCGGAGCGCGAGCGACCGGAAATCACGTCGGGACTCGGCGAGGGTCATGAGCGCAGCTTACCCGGGAGGGGTTTAGGATTGCTTGTCCCGCAACCGCGGGCCGTGCTCCCCTCGCCTAGAGCCCTTTCCGACCTGATGGCTTCATCGGGGTCGGGCGAAAAGGGCTCTAAATCATAAGTTTAGAGCATTTTTCGATCCGATAACCGTTTCACACTTATCGGAAAATGCTCTAGCGTGTCCCGAACGTCCGGTCGCCGGCGTCGCCGAGGCCCGGCACGATATAGCCGTGATCGTTCAGCTCGGCATCGATGGCCGCTGTCCAGATCGGCACGTCCGGATGGGCGGCACTCAGGTTGTCGATGCCGGTCTGGGCTGACAACAGGCAGACGAAGCGCAGGTCGGTGACGCCGGCCGCCTTCAGGCGACTGATGGCGGCGATCGCCGAATGGCCGGTCGCCAGCATGGGATCCACCACGATCACGAGGCGTCCGGCGATGTCCTGCGGAGCCTTGAAATAGTATTCGACGGCCTCCAGCGTCTCCGGGTCGCGGTAGAGGCCGACATGGGCCACGCGGGCCGAGGGGACCAGATCCAGCATGCCGTCGGCCATGCCCAGGCCCGCCCGCAGGATCGGCGCAAAGACCAGCTTCTTGCCGGCGATCTCCCGGGCCGTGGTCGGGGCGACGGGGGTCTCGATCTCGACCTCCTCCATCGGCAGGTCGCGGGTGACCTCGTAGCAGATCAGGGTCGCCGTCTCGCGCATCAGGGCCCGGAAGGTCCGGGTTGAGGTCGTCTTGTCCCGCATCCGGGTCAGCTTGTGCTGGACCAGCGGATGGCTGACGACAGTGACGTGGGACATGACACGGCTCGGCTTGATACGGGGATCCCCGTTCCTAGAGGGTTTTCCGGTCGCTGTGAAACGACGTGCGGAAAACCCTCGGGCGTCCTGATCCGGCGGCCGCCGGATCAGGCCAGCTGATCTCCGATCGGCAGGGTCCGGATGCGCTTGCCGGTGGCGGCGAACAGCGCGTTGCACAGGGCCGGCGGGGTCGGCGGATAGGCCGGCTCGCCCAGCCCGGTGGGCGGATGGTCGGACAGCACAAAGGCCACCTCGACCGGCGGAGCCTCGGCAAAGCGCAGCAGCGGATAGTCGCCGAAATTGCCCTCGACCACGGCCCCGTTCTCCAGGGTGATCTTCTGGCGAAGCGTACTGCCGATGGCATCCAGCACCGAGCCCTGCACCTGCTGTTCGGTACCGCTGGGATTGAGGATCTGGCGACCGACATCGACGGCCGCCCAGGCCTTGTGGACCACGGGTGTCCCGTCGTCGCCCACAGACGCTTCGATGACCACCGCCACATAGCCCAGGTGACTGAAATGGGCGGCGATGCCCAGACCGGTGCCCTTGGCAATTGCGCGTCCCCACCCCGCCATCTCGGCGGCGCGGTCCAGCACGCCGCGCATCCGACCGGTGTCGAGATTGTCCCAGCCGCCCGGCTTGCCCAGCGCCCGGGGCTCACCCAGCAGGCGACGGCGGAAGGCCACAGGGTCCTGGCCCGAGGCATGGGCCAGCTCGTCGATGAAGCTCTGGAACACCCAGCCGAAGGCATTGTTGCCCGGCGCCCGCAGCCAGCCCGTGGGGACCGCCAGAGGCAGGGTGGACACCGTCTGGAGATGGTTGGCCACCGCTCGGGCCGGGAACTGGCTGGCGTCAACCTCGGCGGCGCGGACGAACTTGTCCCCTTCGCCGAAGCTTACGGCGTGGCTGCGCCAGGCCACCAGCGCCCCCTGGGCATCCAGACCGGCGGTCAGATTGTGCCAGCCGGCCGGGCGGTAGAAGTCGTGCCGGGTGTCGTCCTCCCGGCTCCAGATCAGCTGGGTCGGGGCTCCGGCCTTGCGGGCGATCCAGGCCGCCTCAACCATGTAGTCATTCATCAGCCGGCGACCGAAACCGCCGCCGCTGCGGGTCAGGTGGATCGTTACGTCGCCGGGCGCGATACCCAGGGTCCGGGCGACCAGCGCACGGCCCTCCTCGGGGTCCTGGGCCGGAGCCCAGATCTCGACCTTGCCGTCCGTCCAGGCCGCCGTGCAGTTCTGCGGCTCAAGGGTCGCGTGGGCCAGGAAGGGGTAGTGGTAGGCGGCCTCAACCACCTTGGCCGCACCGGCCAGGGCTGTCTCGACATTGCCCTCCTGTCGCATGACCCGCTGAGGGGCCTGACGGGCCAGTTCGGCCGCGCGGGTGGCCATGGCGGCCGTGCTTTGCCCGGGCGACGGATGATCGGCCCAGACGACCTCGAGGGCCTGGCGACCCTTGCGGGCCGTCCACCAGCTGTCGGCCACCACCGCGACGCCGGGCAACAGGCCGTCCAGCGCGGTGCCGCCTTCGACGACAAAGGCGGCGCGCACACCCTTCACGGCCAGGGCCGGTGCAAGATCGACCCGATCGACCCGCGCCCCAAACACCGGGGCCTTGAGGAAGGTGGCGTACAGCATGCCGGGCAGCCGCACGTCGAGGCCATAGAGCGGCTGGCCGGTGACGATCGCCGGATTGTCGGACTGCGGATGGGCCTTGCCGATGATGCGGTAGCGGGCAGGATCCTTCAGCGTCAGCGCCTGCGGGTCCGGCACGGGCAGATTGGCCGCCGCCTCAACCAGCTCGCCATAGGCGAGGCGGCGCTTGCCGGCCGGATCGATCACGACACCGGGCTCGGTGACGAGGCCGGCGGCCGGGACACCCCAGCGCTGCGCGGCCGCCGCGATCAGCAGGGCCCGGGCGACAGCGCCGACCCGGCGGGTCGGCTCCCACTCCTGTGGCGTCGACATCGAGCCCCCGGCCCACTGGTCGCCATAGACGGCGTTGTCGACCGGAGCCTGTTCGATCCGAACCTTGGCCCAGTCGACGTCGAGCTCTTCGGCGATCAGCATCGGCAGGGTGGTCTTCATGCCCTGGCCAATTTCCGCGCGCTTGGCGGCGATGGTGACTGTTCCGTCCCCGGCGATGCGGACAAAGGCATTCAGACGCGACGGGACCGCCGCATCGGCCGCGCGGCCGGACGCCGGCAGATTGAACGACAGGAGCAGGCCACCGCCGACGGCGGCACTGGTCTGCAGAAACAGGCGCCGCGAGGGGCTTGCGAGCCGCTTGTCCATGCTCAGACCTCCTGGCCGGAGGCCGCCTTGATGGCCGACCGGATGCGGTTGTAGGTGGCGCAGCGGCACAGGTTGCCGTTCATGGCTGCGTCAATATCGGCGTTGGTCGGCCTGGGCTTGGCCGTCAGGAGCGCCGTGGCCGCCATGATCTGGCCGGCCTGGCAGTAGCCACACTGGGGCACGTCGATGGTTTTCCAGGCCTCTTGCACCCGGGCCCCGACCGGATCGCTGCCGACCCCCTCGATGGTGGTGACCGCCTTGGTTCCGACCCGCCGCACCGGCGTGACGCAGGCCCGCACCGGGACGCCGTCGAGGTGAACGGTGCAGGCCCCGCACTGGGCCGCGCCGCAACCGAACTTGGTGCCGACCATGTTCAGCGCGTCGCGCAGCACCCACAGCAGGGGCGTATCGCCTTCGACCTCGACGTTGCGAGACTGACCGTTGATCGTGAGCGTGAACGCCATGTCCGACTCCTGCCTTCGCGAATGCCGCCGCACCATGACGCAGACCAGGTCAGGTGACGAGAGGTTCGACGCGCCTTGCCATCGATCCGGGCCCCGGCGCGCCCGGACGTGACCTCACGGTGACGCTCGGGGTCGGAGGGCCACTTACGCGCGATCTGCACGCGCAACGGTGCGCTTTCGGGTTTAGCGTAGCGGCTTCAGCCGTCGGCCGATTCTCCGGGAACCCAACAGGAGCGGCCTTCGGGACCTCAGGACCTTTGGATCACGTGACGGAAAAGCCAGCCACAAAGTCAGGAAACGGCAAGCGACGCCAGATCGCGGCCCTGCACTGGCGTGGCGAGGGCGAAGCTTTGGAGATCCTGCTGGTCTCGTCGCGAGAGACCAAACGCTGGGTGATCCCGAAGGGCTGGCCGATGAAGGGGCGGACGGATCCGGCCGCCGCCGCCCAGGAGGCCTATGAGGAGGCGGGCCTGGACGGCGTGATCAGCCAGACCCCTGTCGGCGAGTACGAGTATCTCAAGCGCCTGAAGAACGGCACCGCCCGCCAGGTCAGGGTCGATGTCTTCCCGCTCGAAGTGACGGGCGAGCATGCGACCTGGCCGGAAATAGGCCAGAGAACCCTGCACTGGATGAAGCCGGTCGAGGCCGCCCTCGCCGTTCAGGAACCCGAATTGCGGGACCTGATCGCCCGGTTTGCCGGCGTCACCCTGCCGGAGGAAGAGCGCCCGGCTCCGATCAGGCCCCCCACGCCGGTGAAGGTCGCCCTGCAGCGCCTGCGTCGCCGGGTCATAACCCTGTGGGGCCGCCCGCGAAGATAGTCACAGCCTGTGGACAATAGGCGGCCAGCGACATAATGTTCTCATTATGTTCTCGCGAGGCGTGTCGTGCAGCTGTCCCTTGGCCTTTCCCGCTCCCCACTAGAGGGCATCCGTGACCGCCTGCTGGCCGAGTTCGGGCCGCAGCGACCGGTGGCGCGAATGGATCCGGTTTCGCAGCTCGTAAAATCATCAATCAGTACACGGACGGCAGACGCCGTTTCATGGGCCGCCTTTCTGCGGCTGCGGGCGGCCTTCAAATGCTGGGAGGATCTGGCCCGCGCCGAAGAGGCCCTGGTTCTCGACGGCCTGGGGGACGTAGCCGGGGCCCGCGACAAGGCCCGTCGCCTGCCACTGGCCCTGCGGATGATCGAGGCCCGTATCGGCTGGCTGTCGCTCAGCCACCTGCGCAACCTGTCGGTCGATGCCGCCCGCCATGAACTGCAGAGCCTGCCCGGTGTCGGGACCCGGGTCGCCGCCAGCGTCCTGAACTTCAGCAGCCTGGCGATGCGGGCCCTGGTGGTCGACAGCCACATCCAGCGTACGGCCCTGCGCCTCGGCCTGGCCGATGCGGCGGATGCGACCGGGGCCTATCACGCCCTGATGGCGCAGGTTCCCGATCACTGGAGCGCCGATGACCTGTTCGAGCTGCACTGGCTGATGAAACGGGGTCTCGGCCAGATGCTCTGCCTTGAGGATGGCCCGCAGTGCGGTGCCTGTCCGCTGAAACAGGCCTGCCCCAAGACGGGTGTGGGTCGCAGCGCCGAGATCCTGGCGTGGCGTCAGCGCGAAGCCAGGGACGAGAAGCTCTCGGTGCCGATCCCGTAGGCGGCCCAGTCCCGGTAGTCGAAGTGCCACCATTCCTCGGGCAGGACGGTGAAGCCCTCGGCCTCCATGGCTTCGCGCAGCAGTCCCCGCAGCCGGCGCTGCCCGGTGGTTCCGCCCGGGAAGTCGGCATAGGAGCGCGCCGACATCTCGTCATAGCGGCCGGGCATCTCGACGACCTTGCCGGTCTTCAGATCATAGAGGGTCAGGTCCACAGCGCTGCCCCGGTTGTGCCGCGAGCCCCTGGCCGGATCGGCAACAAACATCTGGAACTGCGGCGGCGTCGCCTCCCAGAACATCCAGGTCACGAACCATGGCCGGTAGGCATCGTGGATCAGCAGGCCGTAGCCCTTTTCGGCCAGGGCCCGGTGGGCCCGCCCCAGGGCCTCGGCCGCCGGACGCTGCAGATAGGCGGCCGGGCGCTCATAGAGCGGCAGGCCCATGAAATTGTCGGAGCCCGCATAGCGGATATCAAACCGGATGGCCGGATCGACCGTGGCCAGGTCGACCAGATCGGCGGGCCGGAACGGACCCGTCTCGACCGGCGGGACGGCCGCCAAGGCCCGGGCCCGCAACGCCACGGGATCGGCCCGTACCGTCTTGCGGATCGCCGCCTCGGCCTCGGCCCCGAAATCGCGGCGCGGCAACAGGCTGTCGTCCAGCACCAGCCCGCCGCGCTCGAAGCGCAGGGTCCCGCCACCGTCGAGGCGGTAGGCCCCGCGCCCCTGCGGGTTCAGGCGGGCTTGGCTGTGGCCATTGCCGTCCAGCCGCAGCACACCGTCGCGTTCGAGGATGGTGACCGGGGCTTCGGGGGATCCGTACTGCCCCACGCGTGAAAGGTCAGCGCCTTGCGGAGCCGCCACGATCACGGCCGGCGAGGCCGTCAGGATCGCCGCTGCGACCAGCCCACAGAATGCCCTGATCATCACAGCTCCCCTATCGCCCGCTCGCTCTCCGGATCAGGCGTCGACGTGAACGCGCCGGAACCGGCCCTGCAGATAGACGAGCGGCTCATGGTCGGGGTCGTAGCGCAGCTTGACCACCCGACCGACATAGATGCGGTGATCCCCGGAATCGAACACCTGATGGGTCTCGCACTCGAAATTGGCCATGCAGCCGGGCAGGACCGGCGTGCCGGTGCGCCAGGTCTCGACCTCGACGCCTTCGAAGCGATCGCCGTCCTTGCGGGTGAACTGCTTGGCCAGGGCCTCGTGATCGGCATGCAGCACATTGACCGTGAACACCCCGGCGGCATCCAGGGCCGGCAGGCTGGACGAGGTCAGGGCCACGCAGATCAGGGCCAGCGGCGGGTCCAGCGACACCGAGGTGAAGGAGTTGGCGGTCAGCCCGATCTTGCGACCGTCCTCGCCCGTGGTGGTGACCACGGTCACCCCCGTGGTGAAACACCCGAAAGCGTTACGCAGGGCCCGGGCATCGTGCTCCGCGCCCTCCCCCAGTTCAATCGTGACGGCCTGACTCATCGGCCACTACTGCGATGAAGCGCCGGGCGGGGCAAGCCTTAGCCGACCGCCTGGTCAATCAGAACGCCGGGCTGCGCAGGATCCAGCCCGAAGGTGACCGGCAGGTGACGCACATGCGGGGTCTGCAGATTCAGGGCCTTGGCCCCGCGCGCCACGGCCAGCTTGGTCAGGGCGACCGGGCCAAAGCCGTTCTGGATCTTCGGCCTCGCCCCCATGCGCCGGCGCAGCACGCCGTTGGCATAGATCACATTGGCCCGCATCAGGGCCGGCGGGGTCATGAACTCGATCGACAGCGAGACGTTCAGCATCGGACCGTTCTCGATCCGGTGCGGCGCGTTCTGGCTCCAGGTGGCCATCACCCCCGGCTCCAGATCATAGACCTGGGCACCGGCATCCCAGGCCGGATCGAAGGCAAACTGTTCGGCCGTCTCACGCAACACGATCTTTTCCAGCGCCAGTTCCCCGACATAGGGATCGGCCACCGGATAGACCCAGACCGTCTTGCGGCCGCGGATCTGCCACAGCGACACCAGCGGCACGTCCAGATGGTAGAAGACCTGGGCATTGGCCGAGCTGATCAGCATGCCCAGATCGCGCTTGAAGGTGCGCAGGCCGGGCACCTGCGCTTCCTTTTCGGCGAAGATCTCTTCGGCCAGGGCGGCGTATTCGGGCACGAAATCATTAGTGTGGCGCAGGTTCAGCCAGATGCGGCCGCTCTGGGCCGCGTCCAGAAGCTGGTCGCCCGAGAGGTTGCCGGCCGCGCCCCGACGCCAGGTCGTCCAGGCCTTGGGGTCCTCGCCCATGGTGAACACGCCCAGCTGATCGCGAGGATACTGGTCGAGCAGTCGCGCCAGGCCCTCGTCGTCGAACATCGGCCGTTCGTGCAGGCTGTGGCGGAAGCTGAGGTTCTCGCGGCCGAAAGCCTTCGCCTTTTCCGGGGTCCAGTCGGTGATGATGCTCATGCCGTCCGTCCGTAGAACTGGATCTTGAAGGGGCCCCACCAGAGGGTCTTGCCCAGCCCCCGGGCTGCCCGGTCCAGCCAGTCGGCCCGGTCGCGGGCCCGGACCAGCCATTTGGCGGCGGCCACGGTCCCGAACACGGCCGCCTGGGCCAGACCCACCGCCATCCAGCGGGCAATGCCCTTGCGGTCCGGCGGGCTGGCGGCGGCGCAGTGGGCCGAGGGCCCCTGGCCATAGGCGAAGGCCCGGGCGATCGTGTAGTCGAGGCTCAGGCGCGACGGCACGGGATCTTCCCAGACAAAGGCCTCCGGCGACCAGGCAAACCGGGCTCCGGCCGCCTGCATCTGCCCGAACAGCATGTCGTCCTCGCCGCCGATCTGGTTGCGCTCGACCGCGAAGGGGCTGAGTGGATCCGGCAGGGCCGCGCGGCGCAGCAGGCTGTCGCCGCAGCCGTAATAGTGGTCGATCACGCCCTCTTCGGCCGGTCCCAGCCGCGAGAAAAAGCGTTCCAGATAGTCGCGATGCTCGACGACGCTGTCCGGTGCCCGCGCCCTGACCGGACCGAACACGGCGTCGGCGTCAAAGCGGGCCTGGGTCGCCAGCAGGGCCGCAAGCCAGCCCGCCGGGGCCTCTTCGTCGTCATCAAGGAAGGCAATGAAGTCGCCGCCGGCCCGGGCCATGCCGGCATTGCGGGCATTGGCCACGCCGGCCTTGGGCTCATGCACATAGATCACCGGAAACGGCGCGCTGACCGCAGCGGCCTCGACCGCCGCGCGGGCCGAGTCGGTCTGGTCGTTGTCGACCACGATCAGCTCAAGTCCTGCGAGGTCGACGCCCTGCTGGGCCAGCACCGAGGCAACCGCCACCGCCAGGCCGTCGGGGCGACGCTGGGTCGGGATCATGATCGAGACGCGCGCCATCAGCCGTCCTCGCGGGCACTCGTCCCGCCCTGGCGGCGCGACTGGCCGGCCACCGCATCGACCAGACCGCGCACCCGGCCGCCGACCGTCAGCTCGACACTGGCAATGGCATCCATCCGCCGGCGCAGGCGTCCGACCAGACCGGCCCGCCGCGATCCGGCGAGGGTCCAGGCCCCCTCGACCGAGCTGGCCATCAGGCCGCCGACACTCGGAGCGGTGGCGACACCGTCCAGCGCCGCCGTCTGGCTGAGCGCATAGGACCGCTTGTAGTGGTCATGGCTGGGCCCGAGATCGTAGCGGGTCAGGCCCAGGCCCGGCATGGCCGCAATGGCCCGCAGGAAGAAGATCTGGCCCGGCGACCAGGCCCCGAAGGCCGGATGGGTCGAGGCGATCCACGGGTGATAGATCCCGCCCAGCCGCACGCCGAAATGTCCCGCCACCAGCTGGTCACCGGCATAGAGGCTGACCATCAGGCCCTGGAAGTCTCCGCTCTGGCGGCTGAACAGGTCGGACAGCAGGCCGCTGGTCCAGGCGGGGCGCAGGAAGTCGTGCATGCCGGTGCGCTGCAGCTGCTCGCGCTTCCAGGTGATCAGCAGGTCGAAGGCCTCGCGCGAGGTGTCCGGGGCGACCAGCCGGACCGGCCCGATCTCGCGCTCCAGCTTGCTGTCGAGCCGGCGGTAGTTCTTGATCTTCTTGGGACTGGCGGCCCGCACGGCCTCCAGATAGGGCTCGGCTGGTCCGTCCAGGGCGATGACATGGGCGGTCTTGACCTCGCCCTGGCCGCCAAAGGCACCCTGCGGATCCACGAGGCCGGTATAGCGGAACGCACTGATCCCGGCGGCGCGCAGCACCTGGGCCCCGTCCAGCAGCACACCGGGCCGCGAAACCATGGCGTGATAGTCTGACAGCGGCGCGCCGATGGCCCGGGCCATGCCGCCGAACCTTTGATGAAACGGGAAGAAGCCGACGATCTCGCCCTGCCGACGGATGATCGCCACCCGCGCATCCTCCCGCACCGCACCGACGGCCGCGGCAAAATCCTGGCCCAGCAGGGGGTTGGCGAAATCGGGTTGCGCCGCCGCAAAGGCCCGCCAGAGGCCGGCCTCGGAAGCGCCCAGGGCGTCGGGATGCACGAGTTCCACGTCAATCATGACATCGACCCTAACCGGCCGAGGTTATGAAACCGTGCAAACGCTGGCAGGATCAGGCGAAGGTGGCCGCCAGTATGGTCTCTAGGCCGGCCTGGTCGATCGCGTCGAAGGCGGCGGGCCGGTCGGAATCGACGTCGAACACCGCCAGCAGGGTTCCGGCCGCATCGAACACCGGCACGACGATCTCGCTCTCCGAGCGGCTGTCGCAGGCGATGTGGCCCGGAAAGGCATGGACGTCAGCGACCAGCTGGGTCTGGCCCGTCGCCGCCGCCGCGCCGCAGACCCCGCGTCCGAAGGCGATCCGCAGGCATCCCAGTGTGCCCTGATAGGGCCCGACCACCAGTTCGCCCGGCTTGTCAGGGTCGACCACATAGAAGCCGGTCCAGAAATAGTGGTCGAGGCTGTTGGCCAGCATCGAGGCCACTGTCGCCATGCGGGCGGTGCGGTTGGGCTCGCCGTCCAGCACCGAGGCGATCTCGGCGGCCACCTCGGCATAGCGGGCAGCCTTGTCGGCGGAAAGGGTGAGGTCGTTGAACGCTTCGGCCATGATGGCGGGGATATAGCGTGTCCGGGGCCGATTGCGAGGGGACTTGCACCAGATCCGCCCCGTGAAGGGGGAGGATCTGCAGGATGCTGGGCGTCCGGCTCCGGGAACGGATGCAAGGTCGGCTGCCGGTCCAAGTCGGACGTCGCCGACGCGCGTGGCTACTGAGGCTGATCAGTAGCTCCAAACCGACGGGCGAGGCTGGTCGCCGACTTGCCAGCTAGGGCGAGCCCGACCAAACCTATCAGAACCGACTGTGAAGAGCCGGAGATGATTGCGTAAGCTATCAGTCCGAGCCCGAGCATAGCTGCGACTGCAAATGCCCAAGTCGGCGCTCTATCCAAAGTGCTCATGACTCAATCCTATGTCGATCACCTCATGCAGGCAACGTCCGCCCTTCACCCATTGCAGGCGCTGCCCGCGCCAGAAGTTGGCTCTTTTCACCCGCTCTCCCC
>Ga0187844_10001736_pt1 | contig 16245 bp, 14 predicted proteins | sample SpaLakP09_SKY_50_FD_134517 | JGI IMG/M metagenome (GOLD analysis project Ga0187844, IMG submission 134517) | Oligotrophic lake water microbial communities from Sparkling Lake, Wisconsin, USA - SP09_SKY_50 | ecosystem: Environmental > Aquatic > Freshwater > Lake | place: USA: Sparkling Lake...
CTCGCGCTGGTCGCGCTGTGCGTCAGTGCCGTTTGTGCGGCCCAATCCCCGCCCACCAAGCCTGCCGCCCCAGCTGCGGCGGCGAGCGCCCCCGCGCCGGCCGCCAGCAGTGCGGGCAACCGCCTGGAGCGCGTGGAGGTCAGCAGCGGCCCGAGCGCCAACAGCCGGCGTCGCAACAGCACGGCCAGCAAGATCGTCATCGAGCGCGAGGACCTGGAGAAGTACGGCGACACGGCGCTGGGCGACGTGCTGCGCCGCCTGCCGGGCGTGACGCTGGGCGGCCGCCCGGGCCGCGGCGGCGACATCCGCATGCGCGGCATGGGCGGCGGCGCCACGCAGATCCTCATCGACGAGGAACGCCCGCCGCCCGGCTTCGCAGTGGAAGACCTGCCGCCCGACCAGATCGAGCGCATCGAGATCTACCGCGCGCCCACCGCTGCCACCGGTGCGCGGGCCATTGCCGGCACCATCAACATCGTGCTGCGCGAGCCGCTGCAGAAGTCCAACCACGAGGTGCGCATGGGCGTGGGCTGGGACCGCAACAAGCCCCAGGTGGACGGCAGCTGGACGCGCAACCTGAAGTGGGGTGGGCCTAACGGCGATGAGTTCGTGGGCGCCATATCCACCAACGGCGCCATCCGCCGCTTCTTCAACAACGTCGATTCAGGCAACCGCCGGACCGACACCGAGACCGGCCAGGTCGTCGAGCAGAACACGCAGGTCGGCACCAGCGAAAGCCAGAACACCAGCCTCAACGGCAATGCGCGGCTGCGCTGGAAGTACAGCGACACGCTGAACTTCAACCTCACGCCGTCGTTCTTCCTGTCGCAGAACGAGGGCAGCAGCCAGTTCAATTCCGAGGGCACGCGCTTTCGCGACGTGCACAGCGAGAACGACGCCAAGAACCACAACCTGCGCCTGAACCTGTCGGCCGACTACCGGCCCAAGCTGGGCGAGAGCTTCACCGTCCGCCTGGGCACCGGCACCTCCAAGAACACGAGAAACAGCCATCGCCACGACACCATGGCCATCGGCGGCGTCACCACCGAGCGCACGCAGGAAGACCGCAGCTCGGTCGAAGAAGATCAGACCAGCCTCAGCGGCCGCTGGAGCCTGAAGACCGCGCTGGAGCATCAGTGGGTCACCGGCGTCGAAGCCGAGCGCAGCCAGCGCACGCAGGTGGTCGACACGCTGGTCAACGGCGTCGTGCTGCCGGGCCTGGTGCGCTTTGGCAACACACTGGCCTCGCGCAACGAGCGCTTTGCCGCCTTCACGCAGGACGAGTGGAGCCCGAGCAAGCAGTGGTCGTTTTACGCGGGCCTGCGCTACGAGCGCATCGAGACGACGGCCGCCGCAGCAGGCACGCTGCCCGAGACGCGCAACGTCTCCCAGGTCACTTCGCCGCTGTTCCACATCCTGTGGAAGCCCGAGGCATTCCCCAAGGACCAGGTGCGCCTGAGCCTGACGCGCAGCTACCGCTCGCCCAACCTGAACAACCTCGTCGCCCGGCCCAGCATCAACACCACTTATCCCGAGGGCCCCAACTACCAGACCCACGCCGACCGCGCCGGCAACCCCGACCTCAAACCGGAACTGGCCAACGGCGTGGACCTCAGCCTGGAGCACTGGCTGCCCACGGGCGGCATCATCTCGGGCACCGCCTTCGTGCGCGACATCAAGGGCGTGATTCGCAACCAGGTGCTGCTGGAAACCGTCAGCTGGGACACCGCGCAACGCTGGGTTAGCCGCCCGCGCAACATGGGCACCGCGCGCCGCATGGGGCTGGAGTTCGAGTTCAAGGCCCGCATGGACGAACTCTGGGAAGACGCGCCGGCCGAACTGCAGATGATGCTGCTGCGCTTCAACGCCGCTGTCTTCAAGAACCAGGTGAACGGCATCCCGGGCCGAAGCAACCGCATCGACGATCAGCCGCGCGGCAGCTTCAACTTCGGCATCGACCACCGCTGGAAGGCCTGGGGCCAGAACTTCGGCAGCGGCTTCAATGCGAACTATGTGCCGGCCACGCGCTCGCAGGAGACCGAGACGCTGCGCCGCGACATCACGGCGCGGCGCCAGTTCGACGCCTACCTGTCCTGGAGCAGCGGCGCCGTGCGCGACGGCATCAACTGGCGCCTGAGCATGGCCAACCTGCTGCCTCGCGACGCCGAGGACCGCTCGGAAGGCCTCAGCACCGACAGCGTCACGCTGCACGAGTACCTGACCGAAAGCTGGTCGCGCAACAAGACCTTCCGCGTCATTTCCCTGCGCGCCGACATGCGGTTCTGAAGAAAAGGCGCCCCTCGGCCAAGGAATACCTTGGCCGGTCCCCCTCGGGGACGGCGGGCCGGCTTGGGAGCGGCCCGGCGCTCGGCCCCGAAGAGAATGCGGCCATGACACGCCGCATCCTCTTCTTCTGCATGGGCAACATCTGCCGCAGCCCGACCGCCGAGGGCGTCATGCGCGCCAAGCTGAGGGCGGCGGGCATCGACGTCGAGGTCGAGGTCGACTCCGCAGGCACGCACGGCTATCACGTCGGCGAACCGCCCGACGAGCGCAGCCAGGAACATGCGGCGCTGCGCGGCTACGACCTGAGCACGCTACGCGCCCGCAAGCTGGTGCCCGACGACTTCAGCCGCTTCGACCTGGTGCTGGCCATGGATGACGACAACCTGGCCAACGCCCAGCGCCTGTGCCCGCCGGCCCAGCGGCACCGGCTCAAGCTGCTGATGGACTACGCGCCCCACACCGGCAAGCACCATGTGCCCGACCCGTACTACGGCGGCCCGGCCGGCTTCGACGAGGTGCTGGACCTGGTGGAGGCCGCCTGCGACGGGCTCATCGCGACCGAATTGCGTTAGGAGGCTGTCGGGAGCGGCCCAAGGGCCGTCAGCTCAAGCCCTTGCCGAAGCGTTCGCCCCCTCGGGCGCCAGCTTGTTGTTGCCCCAGCACTGCTCGTACTTCCAGCCGGTCAGCTCTTCCGCCACGGCACGGGCTTCTGCGGGAGCGTCGGCGATGCTGCCACCGGCTTTGATGCGGGCGATTTCCTTCAGCAGGACGGCGTGGTTCTGACGGTCCAGCTTCATCTGGTAGGTGTAGTAGATGCCGCCCAGGCCCAGGCCGATCACGCCGAACGTGAAGATGTAGACGATGGCGTTGACTGCGGTTTCCGGCTGGGTGGCCTGGCCCGACAGGAAGCCGAACTTGCCGAGCAGCCAGCCCATCGCGAAAACGACGATGGAGCGGGTGATCTTGCCGGCAAAGGTCATTGCGCCGGCATAGATGCCTTCACGCCGCCGGCCGGTCAGCACCTCGTCGACGTCGGCCAGGAAGGTGTAGACCGTCCAGGGGATGTAGTAGACGCCGCCGGTACCCAGGCCGAAGACGGCCGTGATGGCGAACAGCGCGATGACGGTCGTTTCCTTGGACCAGCCCAGGTAGTACAGGGCGGCATAGGCCAGCACGCTGCCGCAGACAACCAGCAACGCAATCCGGTAGGGCCGCGCGAAACCGAACTTGATGCACAGGCCAATGAAGGCCATGGTCGATATCAGCTGCATCACCGAGCTGAAACTGTTCAGATACCCGACAGTGGCCTTGTCCTGGCCGATCGCGAAAATGATGAAGTAGGTGAATATCGAGGCGAACAGCCATTCCGCGCCAAACCCCAGCAGATACATGCCCAGGTGCTTGCGGAAAATCTTCAGGTGGAAGGTGGACAGCATGTCCTTGCACAGTTTCTTCAGGGCTTGCCACAGGCTGCCGGCACGCTCCTGCACCACCTCGTGCACAGGCCGCTCCCAGGACATGAAGTACAGGGCCGACATGGCGCCGCACATGATGAGCGCGTAGATGATGCCGGTCAGCAGGAAGGGCGTGGCCGAGTCCTTGCTGTAGATGAGGAACAGCTGGGCCGGGATGAAGGCCGCCAGGAAATTGGCGGCCTTGCCGAACATGGCCTTGGAGCCGGTCAGCTTGGAGCGCACCGCGAAGTCGTCGGTCATCTCCGTGGCGAGGGTTTCATACGGCACCATGATCATGGTGTAAACCAGTTCGAAAAGGACGAACATGGTCAGGTAATACCAGAAACCGAAGCCCTCGAGCCACATCAGCGGATAGATCAGGACCGCCGGAATGCCGACCAGAATGAAAAATCGCCGACGCCCGAATTTTCGCCCTAGTCGCGTGTTGTAGAAGTTGTCGCTGACATACCCGATCACCGGGTTGCTGATGGCGTCGATGATGTTGGCCACGGCGAAGATGGTGGCCGCCTCGACGACTGTCAGGCCGCAGAAGGTCGTGTAGAAATACAGCAGCCACGCCGACGCGATGGCCAGGGCGCCGCTGCCCAGCAGGTTCGCACTGCCGTAGCTCAGCGTGTGCTTCATCGAGATCGTTCTGCTCATGATGTCTGTCTCTTGCTGCAAATGGAATCACGTTCCATTTTTTGTGGCTTCTCGTTCCATCAGGAAAGTATCACATTTCCAAACACTTTGGGACCTGCCGTGAACCCTGGCCTCCTAGGCGTGGAACGCCCGGTTTCCACGGGTTAACCGTATTTGTTCGGCGCGCGAACAAATTAGCATGCCGGCACTCGAACAAGACCTGTCGGAGACATGAACCCCATCAAGCCCCTGCTGGGCGCCCTGCTGCTGGCGGGTGCCACCGCCCAGGCTGCGCCGCCCAAGGACGCGCCCTACCAATGGCGCCCGGTCGCCATCGTTGGTGGCGGCTTTGTCGACGGCTTTGCCTTCCAGCCCGCCGTGCCGGGCCTGATGTACGCCCGCACCGACATGGGCGGCGCCTACCGCCGCGACACGGCGACCGGCCCCTGGCAGCCGCTGCTGGACTGGCTGCCGCTGGCCGATGTGAACCTGATGGGTGTGGAGAGCCTGGCCGTCGACCCCAACAACCCCGACGCGCTGTACCTGGCCTGCGGCACTTACACCAACCCCGCCGTGCCCAACGGCGCGGTGCTGCGCTCCATGGACCGCGGCAAGACGTTCCAGCGCACCGAACTGCCCTTCAAGCTGGGCGGCAACGAAGGTGGGCGCGGGAATGGCGAGCGCCTGGCCGTGGACCCCAACGACGGCCGCGTGATCTATCTCGCCAGCCGCCTCGCCGGCCTGTGGCGCAGCGGCGATGCGGCGGCCAGCTTCCAGCGTGTCGACGCCTTCCCCGACTCGGCCTGGAAGCGCGACGCCTCCGACGGCCCACTGCCCAGTTGGGGCGGCAGCGACGGCAAGGCGACGATCAACTTCTTGCTGTTCGACCCCAAGAGCGGCACGCGCGGCCAGCCCAGCCGCACCCTCTACGCAGGCGTGTCGGTCGTCGGCCGGCCCAGCCTGTGGGTCAGCCGCGATGCCGGCGCGACCTGGGTGCCCGTGCCCGGCGCGCCCACGCAACACCGCCCCATGCGCGCCGCGCTGGCCGGCGACGGGCGGCTCTACATCGCCTACGCCAGCGAGCCCGGCCCGCACCGCATGACCGACGGTGCGGTCTGGCGCTATGACGCGCCCAAACAAGTCTGGGCCGACATCACGCCCGAACGTCCCAGCGCCACCAACCTCTTCGGCTACGCCACCGTGGCTGTCGACCCCAGCCACCCTCAACGCCTGCTCGCCAGCACCGCTGGCCGAGGCAAGGGCGACCAGCTGTTCCGCAGCACGGACGGCGGCACGACCTGGCAGCCGCTGTTCCCCGCCGCCCGTTTCGACGCCGCTGCCGCGCCCTACGTGGCCGACACCCATCTGCACTGGCTCTACGACGTCAGGATCAACCCCACCAACCCCGACCATGCCCTCTTCACCACCGGCTACGGTGGCTGGGAGACGCTGGACCTGACCCAAGCCGACGCCGGCAAGCCGACGACCTGGCGCGTCATGGCCACGGGCATCGAGGAGACCGTGGCCCTGGCCCTGCACAGCCCGACGACCGGCGTGCCGCTGGTAACGGCCATCGGCGACTACTCCGGCTTCGTGCACACCGACCTCGACAAGCCCGCGCCCGGCAACCCCAAGCCGCCCTTCTTCGGCAACACGCACGACGTGACCGGGGCCGAGCTGGCGCCGGAGGTCATCGTTCGCATCGGCCACGCGCGCGACGGCGGCAAGAACCTCGGCTATTCGCTCGACGGCGGCGCCAGCTGGCGCGAGCCGAAGACGGCGCCGCAAGACAAGAAGAGCGGCGACGGCTTCATCGCCGTGTCCGCTGACGGCCGGGCCTGGGTGTGGACACCCAAGGGCGGTGTTCCCCACGTCAGCCACGACCGAGGCGACACCTGGACCGCCGTGCAAGGACTGCCCGCAGGCACCCGCGTCATCGCCGACCGCGTGAACCCGAAGCGCTTCCACGCGATGGCGCTGTTCGACGACAAGCTCTACGCCAGCGACGACGGCGGTGCCACGTTCAGCGCCAGGCCACTGGCCCTGCCCGATGGCCCCGTCATGCGCACGGCGGCGGGCAGCCACAACCAAAGCAACCGCGGCGACGACCGTGGCGGCCAGGACCGCCTCTACGCCACGCCCGGCCGCGAGGGCGAGCTCTGGGTGGCGGCCTTCCACGGCCTCTACCGCGCCGGCAGCGGCCAGCACTTCAAGCGCCTGCCCGGCGTCTCGCAGATCCACGCCTTCGGCTTCGGCCGCGCGGCGCCGGGGGCGGCCGACCCGGCCGTCTACCTCGTCGGCACCGTGTCGGGCCAGTACGGCGTGTTCCGCTCCACCGACGGCGCGGCAAGCTGGCGCCGCATCAACGACGACGCCCATCAGTGGGGCCTGATCCTGCAGATCAGCGGCGACCCCAAGCTGTTCGGCCGCGTCTACGTCGGCACGCATGGGCGGGGCGTGCAGTACGGCGATCCAAAGCCCTAGTACCGCTGTCCGTCCACGCGCCGCAGCGACGTCTTCAGCAGCCGGCCGTCTACGCCGAACAAGCTGACCAGTTCCAGCTGCAATAGCCCGGCCGCGCTCTTGATCTCGTGCAGGTGGCGCTGCAGCCGCCGGCCCGATTCAAAGCGGGTGTCATCGCTGGCCGCACCCAGCCGCTGCCCGACCTCGGCGGGCGTCAGGCCCGGCGCACATGCCAGCGCCGCCTGCACCCAGTCGTCTGCAAGCGCCTGCAGCGCGGCATCCGGCGGCGCTGCAGGGTCGTCCATCGCCTCGAAGACGACCCGCGCGTCGTCCGGCCAGCTCGGGTCGCCGATGGGCAGGCGGAACATGCGCTCACGCAGCGAATAGCCCCAGTCGTAGTCCTTCGCGCCACCGTCGCGCAGACCGTGCAGCAGTCGCGCGCTGAGCGTCAGCCGCCGCTCGCCGTGCACCAGCGTGACGGCAAAGACGGGACGGTCGGCGAAGTTGCTGGGGCTCCAGTTGCGGTCCTCGCAGTCGTCGATGACCAGGGAGCGCAGCCAGCCGAAGCCGACGGCGCCTCTTGCGACGCCGCTGCCAAAGCCCACCCGGCATTGCAGCCGCAGGTCGCCCAGACGGCGTTCGCCCTCGGCGACGGCGGGCGTGCGGATATCGGGGCGCCACGTCACGCGGCCGTCCGCCAGGCGGCTGCGCAACTCGGTACGCTCGGGCAGCGTGCGCCAGGCGGGGTCGACGACGAAGCGGTCCTGCTCATCCAGCACCACCGGCTGGCGGCCGCCGGGTGTCATCAGTCCCAACTCCAGGCGCTGCGTCGTCTCGGCCTGCGTACGCGCGTAGACCTTGAAAGTCAGCGCCGCAGCGGGCGCCAGCGCGCGGTGCCGCTCGAACAGTGCCTCGGCCTTGAAGAGCTGGGCCAGCGTCTTCTTCTCCCTCGCCACCGCCGACTCGCCCTGCACGTCAACACGGCCGAGCTGGACGTCGGGCAGCGGCGCGCTGGCGGGCAGCGCGAGCGCACTGGCCAGCAGCGCCGCAGCAACGCTCATCAGGCCACCGCGAAAGCGTCCCGCGTCAGGTTCTCCGGCGCCTCACCCGCCGCGCGGCAGGCCACGTCGTCCTCGATGCGAATGCCGCCGTAGCGCGACAGGCGCTCGACCACCGCCCAGTCGACCTGCCCGGCATGCTTCGAGGCCCGCAGCTCGCGCAGCAGCATGGGGATGAAGTACAGCCCCGGCTCGATGGTGACCACCATGCCGGCCTGCAGCGGTCGCGTCAGGCGCAGGTAGCGGTGGCCCTCGGGCTTGTCCGCCACGCCGCCATCCTGGCTGGCCATGAAGCCACCGACGTCATGCACCTGCAGGCCCAGCAGATGGCCGATGCCGTGCGGGAAGAAGGGCTTGGTGACGCCCTCTTCCACCATGGCTTCCTCGCTCATCTTCACGATGCCGGCGCCGCGCAGCACGCGCGCCGTGCGGCGGTGGGCGCTGAGGTGGATGTCGCGGTAGTCCACGCCCTCGCGCACCTCGTCGACCAGGCCCAGTTGCTCGACCTCCATCGCCGCGATCAGCGCGGCGAACTCGTCATGACCGTGAGCAACCCAGGTGCGAGTGATGTCGCTGGCATAACCGTTCACCTGAGCGCCAGCGTCGATGAGAAAGCTGCGCGACTCGGGCGGCGGGCTGTCGTCCTGGTACTGGTAGTGCAGGACGGCCGCGTGCTCGTTGAGGCCGACGATGTTGCTGTAGGGCAGGTCGCGGTCGGTGTGCCCGCTGGCGACGAGGTAGGCGCGGTGGATCTCGGCCTCGCTGGCGCCGGCCAGGAAGGCCGCGCGTGCGGCCCGGTGCGCCGGCACCGCGCGGCGCTGGGCGGCGCGCATCTGCTCCAGCTCGTACGGCGTCTTCACGCCGCGCGCCCAGTGCAGCAGGTTCAGCAGCAGCTCGGGGTTGTTGGGAGTCATGCCCGGCAGCGCTGCATCCGACTCACCGACGATGGCCGCGCGCGGCGTGACGACGTCGGCCAGCGCCTTGGCCGCCTCCTCCGGCTCGCGGATGACGACCAGCTCGACCGCATCCACCCACTCGCCGGTTGGCGCGCTGGGCGGCACATGCCAGTAGTCGTCGGGCTGAAAGTAGACGATGCGCGGCTTCCTGCCCGGCCGCACCGCGATCCACGAATGCGGGTGGTTGGTCAGCGGCAGCCAGTGCTTGAAGTGCGGGCTGGGCTGGAAGAGGTAGGGTCGGTCATCGAGGAAGGCGTACTTCTCGATGCCGGACGCGATCAGCAGCGTGTCGAAGCCGGTGCGCTCCAGCGCAGACTCGGCCTGGCGCTGAAGCGTGGCGAGGTGGTCGAGGTACAGGCTCATGGCCGTCACTTCACTTGCGCACGTAGGTCAGCTTCTTCGTGCCGCCATCGCAGCTGCCGATGACCTTTGCGTCGCCGACCTTGTCGTTGTCGACGGCCGCGATCTCGTAGCCCTTGACACCCTTTTCATCGAGCTTGGCGGCGATCTCGGCCTTGAGTTCGTCGCAGGGCTTGGGGGCGGCTTGGGCAGTCTGGGTCAGCAGGATGGCAGTGGCCGAGAGCAACAGCAAGGTGGGCTTGGTGGACATGAGGTTTGCTTGTGGCAGTGGAGTCGACATTGTCCGGCAGCAGGCTGCCATAGTCCCGCCGACGCCTTCTCACGCGAACCTGCCCACAACGCCCATGCTGAAGTTCCTTCGCTCGCTCGTGACCCGGCAACCCGACGCGGGCACCCCTGTCGACATGGCTCCCCGGATCGCACCGGCAACACGGGTGGCCGCAGCGGGCGCGCCCGAGTTCGACATCGCCGCGAACCTGATCGACGCGAACGGCCTGCCGGTACTCGACTGGGACGCCGCTCATGCGTGGGTCGCGGGCATCGTCGATGAGAACGCACAGGCGCAGGCCTGGGCGTCCTGCGAAATCGCATGGCTGCAACAGCTCGGCACGAGGCTCGGCCCGGGCTACCGGGCGGTCCAGCGCGGCCAGGTGGTCCTGCTGTCCAGCCTGGACGACCGCGTCGCTGCAGCCGCGATCAGCTTCGTCGACAAGACCCTGCAGCGCATCGTGCGCGTGCTCGACGGCATGGCGCGGTCCGTCCAGGCGCATGAGCAGGAGATCCTCATCGTCTTCGACGACGACGAGACCTACTACCGCTACCTGGCGCACTACTACCCAGACGCGGGCGAGTTCGCCGGCAGCGGCGGCGTCTTCATCAACGCGGGCTGTGCGCACTTCGCCACCGTCAAGGCCGACCTGCGCGCCATCGAGCCCGTCATCGCCCATGAGCTGACGCACAGTTGCCTCAGCCACCTGCCCATTCCCGCCTGGCTGAACGAGGGTCTGGCCGTCAACACCGAGCAGCGCGTGTGCCCGCCGCCGCCCAACACCTTCGGCAACCGGCCAAGCCCGCAGCAGATGCACGCCCGCCACCAACAGTTCTGGGGCGCGGCCGAGATCCAGGAGTTCTGGTCGGGCAAGTCCTTCCTGCGGGCGGACGAAGGCAACGAGCTGTCCTATGACCTGGCACGCATCCTGGTCTCGCAACTCGCGGCCGACTGGGGGCGCTTCCGTCCGTTCGTGCTCGCGGCCGACGGGGCCGATGGCGGCAGCGCCGCCGCCCGGGAACACCTCGGCGTACCGCTCGAAGACCTTGCAGCCGCGCTACTGGAGCAGCCGGCCGACGCCCGCTGGGCGCCGGACCCGCGGCTGTGGCATGGCGAGCCCGAGCGCGGCGCGTTCTAGGCGATCAACCGCCCTCGCGGTCCCACACCACGCCTTCCTCGGTCAACATCGCGTCCAGCGGCATGTCGAGCGGGCTGGGCTTGAGCAGCGGCAGAAACCCATGCGCATAGCCGATGCCCACCGCCGCCGGTCGCGGGTTCATCTCGGCCAGCGTCTTGTCCATGAAGCCGCCGCCATAGCCCAGCCGCAGCCCCGCCGGGCCGAAGCCCAGGCAGGGCACCAGCATCAGCTGCGGCTTGAACTCTTCCGTGCCCTTGGGCTTGGGGATGTGGAAGGCGTCTTCCTCCATCGGGCAGCCGGGGTACCAGACGTGAAAGCGCAGCGTGCCGTGAACCTTGTCAACGACCGGCAGGCCGATGCGGCGGTGCGGGTGGGTCTCGCCCCAGCGGTAGAGCGTGGGCAGGGGATCGAACTCGCCCTTGATGGGCCAGTAGGCGCCGATGGTGGTCTCGCGCCGGCGCAGCAGCCAGACGCTCAGCACCTCCTGCAACTCAGCAGCCAGGTCCAGCCGGTTCGGCAGGGCCAGGCGTTGTTCGATCAGCTTGTGCCGGATGGCGGCGCGGTCGTTGGCATCCATGGCCGCGAGCTTACAGTTGACCGCGTGTCTGAACCATTCACGGATTTCTGCGTCGAACTGCTGTCACCGCTCGGCCCCGTTCGCACGCGTGCGATGTTCGGTGGCTGCGGCTTTTACGTCGACGGCCTGTTCATGGCGCTGATCGCCTATGGCCAGTTCTTCCTGAAGGCGGACGACACGACGCGCGAGCGCTTCGTCGCTGCGGGCTGCCAGCCCTTCGCCTTCCAGACGAAGGACGGCGAGCGCGTCGTGATGAGCTACTTCCAGCCGCCCGAGGAGGCGATGGAATCGCCGCCCTTGATGCTGCCCTGGGCACGGCTGGCCTTCGAGGCCGCCTTGCGTGCCGCCAATGCCAAGGCCAAGCAGCCAGCGGCCAAGCCGCGCTCAGCGGCCAAGAAGGCGCCGGCCAAGAAAGCTGCGGCTCGGGGCGACTGAGGCCGGCGGCACCAGCAGCTCGAACTCGGCTGCCGGCCAGCCTTCCAGCACCGCCGTCTGGCCGGGCGCCAGGGCCAGCGCGTCGCCGGCCTGCAGCCACTTGTCTTCGGCCGGCTGCTCGGCGGTGCCAGACAACGTCAGCCACACGCGGCCGCGGGCCACCGCCAGGCGGCGCGCCTCGGTGCCACCGGCCAGCGTCATCGCCCGGCCGCCGTCCAGATGCCATACAGATTGCGCATCGCTCATGATCTCTCTCCTGGGTTGATGTCAGGGATTCTGCTTAGATCACCCAGGACGGTCCAATGACTCCGGCGCGCGGATTGATACCATCCGCGCATGAATCAGCCCATTCAGCCGTTGCGCCAGAGGCCGTTGTCCATCGGCCCCCTGCGCGCCTTCGAGGCCGTCGCCCGGCTGCTGTCGTTCCGCGCCGCCGCCGAGGAACTGAGCCTGACGCAGTCGGCCATCAGCCGGCAGATCCAATCGCTGGAGGAGGAGATCGGCTGCGTGCTGTTCCTGCGCGGCACGCGCAAGGTAGAGCTGTCCGGCGAGGGCGCCGTGCTGCTGCCCACCGCCGTGGCCGTGCTGTCCCGCCTGGACCAGACCGTGCGCCAGATCCGCCGCACGCGCGGCCGGCGCGTCGTCAACGTGACCACCTTTGCCTCGTTCGCCTCGCTGTGGCTGATCCCGCGGCTGTGCGACTTCCAGAAGCACCACCCGGACATCGACATCCGCGTGTCGGCCGCCGATGGCCTGGCCGACCTGGAGGACGGCGAGCACGATCTGGCGCTGCGCTACATCGCCGGCGCAGGCGTCAAGGCCGCGGGTGAGCTGATGTTCGAGGAGACGGTGTCGCCCGTCGTCAGCCCCTGGTATGCCGAGGCCGCGCGCAGCGGCCGGCTGCCGGTGCTGCGCCGCCCTGGCGACTTGGCCGCCCACGCACTGACCGAGGAGGACGACGCGCGGCCCAGCGCCGAGTTCCTGTCCTGGAGGCATTGGCTGACCCGCCAGCAGGAGCCCGACCTGCAGCCACTGCGCTGGATGTATTTCAACTTCACCTACCAGCAGATCCAGGCCGCGCTGGCTGGCCAGGGCGTGGCGCTGGCACGCCTGCCGCTGGTGCACGAGCACCTGAAGCGCGCCGAACTGGTGGAACCCTTCGGCCCCGCCGGCCGGCTGACCAGCCCCTATGCCTACTGGCTCTTGCCCGCCCCGGCTGCCGCCTCACGGCCCGAGGTGCAGGCCTTTGCGGACTGGGTGCGCGAGCAGGCGGCAATCACGCGGGATCAGCTGGCGGGGGTCTGAGCGGGAACGGCCACCACCCGCGCCAGCGCCTGCGCCAACGCCTGCTGCGCGCGCAGCACATGGGTGATGCCGGCGTCGCGCAGCCACTGCTCTTCCTCATCGGTGTGCGCCAGCACGACGCAGCGCAGTTGCGGGTTGAGCTGGCGCGCCAGCGCCAGCACGGCCGGCGCGCCGCGCACATCGGTCACGGCCATGACCAGCCACGCTGCCTGGGCGATGTGAGCCTGCACCAGCGTCGCCGCCTCGGCAGCGTCGCCCAGCACGGCGGCCTGGCCGGCGGTGCGCAGCTTCTCGACGATGTCGCGGTCGCGCTCGATGACGACCAGCGGCTGGCTGCCCAGCAGCTCGTGCAGCGCGGTGCCCACGCTGCCATGGCCCACCAGCACGATCTGCCCCGCCAGCGCGCTTCGCGGCGTGTCGGCCGGCAGTTCGGCCAGCGGGTCGTCGCGCGCTTCCAGCTTGCGTGCCCAGGCCGAGCGCCCCAGCACCCAGCGCCGCAGCGGCTCGACGCCGGCGAACAGCAGCGGATTCACCGCGATGGACACGATGGCACCAGCCACGACCAGGCTGGTCGCCTCCGGCGGCACGAGCTTGAGGCTCTGACCCAGGCCCAGCAGGATGAAGCTGAACTCGCCGATCTGCGCCAGGCTGACGGCCACCGTCAGCGCCGTGGAGAGCGGGTAGCCCAGCAGCAGCACCAGCACGCCCGCTGCGACCGTCTTGCCGACGAGGATGACCGCCACCGTGGCAAGCACGGCCAGCGGCTGCTGGACGAGGATGAGTGGGTCGAACAGCATGCCCACCGCGACGAAGAACAGCACCGCGAACGCGTCGCGCAGCGGCAGGCTCTCGTGCGCCGCACGCTCGCTGAAGGCCGACTCGCGCAGCACCAGGCCGGCGAAGAAGGCGCCCAGCGCCACGCTGACACCAAACAGCGCCGCCGCGCCCACCGCCAGACCGATGGCCGCCGCCACGGTGGCCAGCGTGAACAGCTCGCGCGAGCCGGTGCGGTTGACCTGCCACAGCATCCAGGGCAGCAGGCGCCGGCCGGCGATGAGCATGAGGGCGACGAAGGCGGCGACGGCGAGCAGCGTCGTGATGATGGTGACGGCGAGGTTGCCTTGTGAGCCGCTCTCGCCCTTGGCGCCGAGCACCGGGATCAGCACCAGGGCCAGCACCATCGCAAGGTCTTCCACGATGAGCCAGCCCACGGCGATGCGGCCGTTGCCGGTGTGCAGCAGCTCGCGCGACTCCAACGCCCGCAGCAGCACCACCGTGCTGGCCACCGACAGCGCCAGGCCGAAGATCAGCGACGCCGCCAGGTCCCAGCCCAGCCACCAGTGCGCCAGCCCTGCGCCCATGGCCGTAGCCGCCGCCATCTGCACCAGCGCGCCGGGCAGGGCGATGCCCTTGACCGACATCAGGTCGCCCACCGAAAAGTGCAGGCCCACGCCGAACATCAGCAGCATGACGCCGACCTCGGACAGCTGATGCGCCAGATGCACGTCGCCGACGAAGCCAGGCGTGTGCGGGCCGATCAGCACGCCGGCCAGCAGATAGCCGACCAGGGCGGGCAAGCGCGCCCACTGCGCCAACAGGCCCAGCACCAACGCCAGGCCGAATGCGGCGGCCAGCGTGGAGATGAGGGTCATGCCGTCGTGCATGGCTGACTCACTCCGGCGCGATCAGCTCGCGCTCGGTCAGGATCAAGGTCAAGGCCCGGTCATGCGCTTCGACGGCGAAATGCGTCTCGCCGCCCGACCAGCCCAGGCCGATGGTCGTCACGCCCGGGTGGGCCGCCAGCCAACGGTCGAAGTACCCGCCGCCGTAGCCCAGCCGAAAGCCCTCGCGCGTGAAGCCCACGCAGGGCACCAGCACGACATCGGGCACGGCGACGGCGCCCGTGCTGGTGGCAATGCCGCATTCGTCCTGGGCCGTGGGCTCGGCACCATCCCAGCGGCGAAAGACCATCTCGGCCGGGTCGCGGCGGGCGAAGGGCAGCGCGCGCGGGCAGGCGAAGGCGCCAGGGTCGAACTCACCGCCCAGCGGCCAGTAGACGCCCAGCAGTTCGGGCTCCAGTTGCTCAAGCAGCGCTGCCAGCGACTGGCGCACCGCATGCTCGGCCGCCTGGAAGCCCGGCGTGGCGGCAAAGGCACGGCGCTGGGCCAGCAGGCTGCGGCGAAGCTCGGCGCGGTCGTGAGGGATGGCAGCAGACATGGGTGCGCGTCAGTGGAGTTGGCGCATTGGAACCCATGAAAAAAAAGCCCCCGGAAGCCAGGGCCACCGGGGGCGTGTGGACGACGGCAGCGTCAGCCTCGGCGGCGGCGCAGCACCGTCAGGCCGGCGGCACCACCCAGCAGCAGCGCCCAGCTGGCCGGCTCGGGCACGGCGGTGATCTGGATGACGAAGCCATGGTCTGCGTAGTTGAAGTCGCCACCACCCGCAAGGTCCTCAAAGGCCACATGAAGGCCGGCCGGCACGACCGTGTCGCCCGCGTAGGCGGTCGACCACGCATGGTTGACGCCCACGCCGCCGGGGCCGTCGAAGTTCAGGCTGGGATCGGCGTAGTAGCGCACCGTGCCAGGGCCGACGTCGATGAAGAAAACCACCGTGTCGCCGGCGTTCACCGTGCCCAGCACGAAGCTGCTGCCGTAGGCGCTGGTGTGGTTGTTCAGGCCGGTCGGGCCGTCCACGCCATTGATGCGCGCGCCGACGAGGTTGGTCAGCCCGCCGCTCAGGCCCGTGAAATAGCCAACGAGCTGCCCGCTGGACAAGGCCACGAAGCTGGCCGACACCGGGGCCTCACCGGACTCGCCGTCGTCACCGTACCGAGCCGGGGCTGCCAACGCGCTCAGGCTCAGCAGCGCGGCGGCCGCACCCAGGATCAGGCATTGCAAGGGGTTCTTCACGGCTTTCTCCTCATCGTTTGCCGCGCAGGTTAGTGATTAGGTAGCGCTATCACCAGCCCCTAGGACGTGGCGAACAGCCCCATGCGTGGGAGGCGCGGCGGGCCGTGGGGTTAAATCGCCCCGAGAGGCGGGCGCAGTAGTCATGAAGCAATTGGGTGGAGAAGTTCTGAAAGCACTGGGCCGGGCGGCGGGGGTACTGCTGGCGGCGGTGGCGCTGAGTGCGCCAACTTTGGCGGCACCGGCGCCATCGGACAACGACCTCGCCGTCCAGGCCCGCGAGGCCTGGGTCAAGCGCGACCGCAAGCGCCTGGCCGGGCTGGTGGACGCGGCCCGCGCGCAAAACCACCCGCTGGCCGGCTGGGTCGAGTATTTCGACCTGAATGCGCGCCTGGCC
>Ga0187844_10001737_pt1 | contig 16240 bp, 9 predicted proteins | sample SpaLakP09_SKY_50_FD_134517 | JGI IMG/M metagenome (GOLD analysis project Ga0187844, IMG submission 134517) | Oligotrophic lake water microbial communities from Sparkling Lake, Wisconsin, USA - SP09_SKY_50 | ecosystem: Environmental > Aquatic > Freshwater > Lake | place: USA: Sparkling Lake...
ATCGCCTGCTGCTCTTGCGGATGGCTGGCCATGCACCAGCCCCACCAGGTCAGCGCGGCGGCCGTGGTCTCGTGGCCGGCCAGAAAGGTGGTCATGCATTCATCGCGCAGGCCGCCTTCGTCAAAACCGCGGCCCCCGGGGTCGCGGGCCCGGATCATCATGTCCAGCAGGTCCTCGTGCGGCGTGTCGTCCTCGCGGCGGCGCGCCAGCTCGCGGCGGATGAAGCCATCCAGCGTCGCCAGGGCACGCCGCTTGGGGGCTTTCCAGGGCGCCCACAGCGGGCTGCTGACGGGCCAGTAGAACTCGCCCATGGCCACCACGCTGAGCACATGCACGGCCTCGGCGGCAGCGCGGCCCTGAGCCTCGTCGCTGCGCGAAAACAGGCTGCGCAGAATCACCTCCATGGTCAGCTGGGTCATGGCGGCTTCGAAACCGAAGGCCTCGCGGCCGGCGCCTTGCCAGCGCTGCAGGGCCTGCTGTCCGGCCGCCACCATCAGCGGCAGCAGGGCGTCCACCCGTTTGGGCGCAAAGCCCGGCTGTAGCATCTGGCGCTGGCGCTTCCAGGCGCTTCCTTCAGCCACCAGCACGCTCTGGCCATGGGCCGAAGCAAAGATCTCGGTCGCGCGCTGCCAGCGGATCAGCTGCTCGTGCGAAGCCACCAGCAGCTCGCGCACATGCTCGGGGTGCAAAAAGCTGTAGTCGCGGTAGACCATCAGGCGCTGCTGCACCACATCGCCCCAGCGCTGGTGCCAGCCTCCCACCGTGCCGAGATAGTCCCGGCGCATGGCGCGCATCTGCTGAAAGCCGATGCCGGCCGGGCCGGGCGGCCGCGCCGCCCTTGATGGGGAGGTGGCCTGGGCGGCCTGGGTGGCCATGAAGGAAGTTTCGGGCTGATTGCTCTTGTCCATGGCGCGCATGATGCGCAGGCGGCAGACCCCGGTCTTGAACGAATTCGACATGGCCCTGGGCGTGTGCGCAGAGCGCCATCGACTCGGCAGGGTGTCACCGTCCGGGCCCAGCGCTCTCGGCCGCGCGAGCCTGTCCCGCGCCTGCCTACACTTCCGCCATGCCTGCCGATCGCCACCCCGACACTGTTGCCCGCCTGCTGGTGCCCAGCCTGGCCCTGTCCGGCTGCCTGCGGGCTTGCTTGTGGCGCGATACCACGCGGGTGGCCGGCTCGCTCAGCGAGGCACAACGCGAGAGTCACTTCGCCGCCACCCCGCTGTGCGGCCTGACCTGGACCCTGCAGGGCGGCGGCTGGGAGGTGCTGGAGGCTGGCGCGCTGCGGCCCATCGACCACCGCGCCCTGCTCGGCGGCCCGCGCAGCCGGCCGGTGCATTTCCGCTCGGACGGCGGTATTCGCAGCTTCATGGTGGCCTTGCAACCCGAGGCCTTGCATGCGCTGACCGGCCTGGATCTGTCCGCCTTGCTGGATCGTTATGTGGCGATCGAGCAGCTGCTGCCGGGCGAGGACTGGCGCCAGCTCAACACCCAGATGCTGGCCGCGCGCGACGAGCAGGAATGCATGGCACTGCTGGAGGCCTTTTTTCTGCCGCGCTGGCGGGCGCTGCAGCAGGAGCGGACCGCCGCCCCCGAGCGCGGCCGCTACCGCGACTGGATGCAACACCTGGCCCTGCGCGCCATCGCCGGCGGCCATGGCGCCAGCCTGCGCCAGATGGAGCGGCGCATCAAGCAGTGGAGCGGCCAGAGCCTGCGCGCCCTGCGCGGCATCAGCCGGGCCGAGGCCACCTTCTTCCAGGTGCGCCGCGAGATGGAGGCCGGCGAGGTGGTCTGGAGCGCCCTGGCCCAAGACGCCGGCTACACCGACCAGGCCCACCTTTGCCGCGAAACCCGCCGCGTCACCGGCTTCAGCCCCGAGGAGCTGCGCCGCCGCATTGAGGAGGACGAGGCTTTCTGGCCTTACCGCATCTGGGCCTGAGCAGCGCCGACCTGGCCGCCGGTTTCGGCCCGCCAGCACGTGCCGTCTTCCTCGCTGCAGAAGGACGCCAGCAAGGCCGTGTCCAGGGCCTGGCCCGGCAGGGGCAGCTCTTCGTTGGGCCAGCGCTTGACCAGATGGCCGTTGGCCACGCCGCCGGCATGGAGCGCTTGGTAGGCGCGGCGGTGCTGCATGGTCACGCCGGCGTTGGCATTGGCGATGATGCGGCTCTCGCCCAGCTGCCAGGGTTCGAAGTAAGCGTCGGCCAGGCGATCGACCTCGCGGAAGTAGGCGCGTGCGCCTTCGGCGTCGAGCTTGCGGCGCACGGTGCGGGTGATCTGACCCTGCAGCTGGTCCAGCGTTTCATAACTCATGGCCTGCACGGCAGCCGGCGAGAGGTCTCGGCCCTGCATCAGTGCCTGCAGCGCCGGCGCCGCAGCCAGCTCGTCGGACAAGGCCTGCACCATGGCCGACACCACCGCATGGTGGGGCGCCACGGCGGTGGCGATGGAGCGGGTTTGCGGCTGATAAGGGCAGCGGATTTCGACGAAGCGCGGCTTGGTCGGGCCCGAGCAGCCGTCGTGGTGGTAGTACTCGCCCTGGCTCAAGCGGCCCTTGCTGGAGCGGCCGCGCACATCGCGGTAGCTCGGGTGCCGGCTGTCCAGATTCAGGCAGACCACCAGGCCGGTGGCATCGGCCAGCTGGAAAAAAGGCTCGCGCCATTCGGGCTGCAGCAGGATGTCGTGCAGATAGTCGCTGGGCGCAATGCTGCCATCCAAGGCCTCGGGCTCCAGGCCCTCGATCACCAGCACAAAAGGCTTGGGCCGGCGCACGCGCCAGCGCCGGCCGGCGAAATCGAGGGAGGTGGTGGCAGACATGGGCGGGTGGGCAGACATCAGGGCGGGCCGATCGAAAAACAAAGGCCGCAGCCGCCCGGCAAGGGCAGTGCGGCGCTCGTGATTTTAGGCGCCCGCCTTCCCGAGCGCGGCGGCCTCAGGGGCCGAGGATCAGGTTGACGCTGAAGCTGCCCGAACCGGTCAGGCTGGAGGTGGGCGTGGCCACCTTGGTCCAGTTGCCGCTCCAGACCATGCCCTGCACCCGGCCGTTGAAGCTGTAGCCGTAGGAATCGGCCGCCATGTTCACCGTCACATCCGCGTTGCTGCCGTTCTTGTTCAGCGGGCCGCTTTGCGTGGCCGTGCCAAAGCTGTTGCTGGCGCCGATGCAGCTGAGGTCGCCGCTGAAGGTGCAGGGCGTCTGCGTGCCCCGGAGCTTGTGGAAGTCGTAGCCGCCGCCGGTCAGCTGGCCCGTGTTGCTGAGCGTCAGATTGACGCGCAGCGGGTAGCTCTCGCCGTCGCTGCCGATCAGCAGATTGCTGCCGGAGCCGGCGGGCGCCATATTGCTGGTGTAGACGTTGACGCGCCAGCCGCTCACGCGCGCCGTCGTGCCCACCGCCTCCAGCACGACCATGCGGCCCTGGCGGTTCTGCAGCAGCTTCCATTCGCGCACCGTGCTGCCGCGCTGCAGGCGCAGGGCACCGTCCGCCGTGAGGCTCCAGCTCAGCGGGAAGCGGGTTTCGCTGCCGTCCGGGTTGCGCTGCACCTGGTTGCCCACGCCTCGGCTGCCGATCTCGAAGGACAGGTCCGGCGCGAAGCCATGCTGCCAGCGGCTGTAGATCCAGGGGCTGTCGCTGAAGGCTTCGTTTTCCACGCCCACGGCCGCCACCTCATGGGAGCGCCGCGTGGCACCGTACTGCGTGTCCACGGCGATCAGCTGCTTCATGCCCAGGCTGTCGTCGTTGGCCAGTTCGGCATAGCTGCGCTCAAACACCGCGGTGCTGAGAATCAAGCGGCCCTCGCTGAGGCGCCATTTGAACTGCGTGCCGCTGCGCAGCAGGCGGGCGGTGTCGGGCCCGGTGAACTCGAGGATGTCGGCACCGTGTCCATCGTCGATGGCCTGCACGCCGGCTATGCGTTCTCCCACCTGGAAGCCGCCGGTCAGCGGCGTCAGCTGGCTGGCATCGCTGGCCTTGACCAGGCCCGCGGCTGTCCACTGCTCGTTGCGGATCTGGCCCGCCTGCGGGCCGCTGAGCACCTTCTCGCGGGTGCGCAGGCTCAGCGCCTGTGTGCCGCCGTCCAGATCGCCGGTCAGCTGCCGAAAACGCAGGCCGAGGGTTTCATGGCGCAGCTGTACTTGCTGGCCCGTGGTCGGGTCGATGTCGCTGCTGAGGCTGGTGTTGCCGTAGGGCTGGTCGAGGGTCAGGGTGACGCCCTCGGCGTCGGCGACCCAGGTGGCCGATTCACCGAATAGGCTGTTCAGTACCCGCGCCTTGCCGTCGGGCTGGAAGTCGATCACAAAGCCGCCCGAGGTGCCCAGCTTCTGCACCCATTGCACCAGGCGGAAGGCCTGGCTGGGCGCAAAGCGCGGAGCGGCGCCGCCGAGGCCTTCACCCGCGCTGACCTCGCGCAGCGCCGCCTGGTAGGCGCTGCTGTTGCTGCTGGACTGCTGGTTGAGGAAGGCGCTCACGGCGCCAGAGGCCTGGCCCACCAGAGCGGCCGTGTCGGCAATGCCCGCGGGCAGGGCGGCGCCCTTGTCCACCACCAGCTTGATGGCCAGGGCCATGTCCTGCAGGCGCTCGCCCGAGACCTGGCGGCTCAAGCTCTTGATCTGGGCCAGGGTGGTGGGCAGCTGGTTCTGGTTGGCCTCGCGCATCAGCACCTGCAGCGCCGTGCTGTAGTGGCTGATGGTGGTGCCGGCGGCCTGACTCGCGCCCAGCACCCCATCCTTGTCCGCCAGCTTGGCCAGGCTGGCCAGGTCGCCCAGGCTGCTGCTTAGCTTCACATGGCTTTGCGCGCCCGCGCCGCTGGCGCTGAGCTGGATGGGCTCGCTCGTGCTGTCGCTGAGCACGGTCAGGCGGTAGGCGCCGTTGCCATCGGCCGTGGCGCTGAAGCTCTTGCCGCCCACGCTGGCGCTGACCAGTGCGTTGGCAATCGGCCCGTCGCTGACCAGGCCCTGCAGGGTCAGCGCCGCCTGCACCTTGAGCGTGACCGTGGCATTGGCCTTGCCGCCGTCCTCGGCCTGGGCGGTGTAGCTGAAGCTGTCCGGGCCCACATAACCGGCCGCCGGCGTGTACTCCAGCTCATTGCCGACGATCTTCACCGCGCCATGGCTGGGCGTGCCCACCGCCGCCAGGCTCAGGCTGCCCTTGCTGGCGCTGTCATTGGCCAGGGGCTTGAGCACAAACGACTTGTTCCAGGGCAGGCTGGCTTCGTCGGCGCTCAGGGATAGGGCAATCGGTGCGGGCGCAGGCGCTGGGCTCTCGCCACCGCCGCCGCCACAGGCGGAAAGCAACAGCAGCGCTAGCGGCGACAGCACCGCCGGCAGGCCCAGGCGGGCCGGTCGCGGCAGGGCCGTGAGAGGACGTTGAGAAAGATGGGGCGACAGTTTCGGATGCATGTGCAGCTCAACTCACAAACAAGTCTCGGCATGGGCCCATGCCTGAAAGGCTGCCCACCGCTGTGGCGGGCTTGTGAGGTGAGAGTGGGCGGCCGGACAAACCTCAGGCCCTGAAGTGCGGGGGAGGGAAAGCCCTCGGGTCAGGTCTTGCCATCGTGCGTCGTTAATCTGGAAATGAGTAGACGTCCAACACGTCAAGCTGTCAGTTCTGACAGATGGACGAACCCGCAGGGCATGGGCAGATTGGCGCCCGGGACAAACGCGGGCCTTGGATCAGCTCCAATTCAGCGCGCTTGGCGACATCAAGCAGAGAACCACAACAGGTTCCGTGACCGAACCGTGAGCGAAGCCGCCAGGCCGCCCGGATCTTGACGAGGGAGTGAGTCATCAAATGGGTGAGCTTTCATCAACGCCTGTGCGTGGGGCCGTGGTTCGCCTGCGCGCTCTATGGGTGGCCGTGGTAACGATCTCGGCCTGCGTTTCCGCAGGAGCGGCAACGTACTACGAGGAGCAGGGGCAGCTTGTGCGTGCAGGGCGTTCGGTGACGGCGCTCGGACCGGATCTGTTTGGTGACAGGGTCAATCACTACAACGGCAGTTTGCAGTTTGTGCAGACCGATGTGTCTTTGCCCGGCATCGGGGCTTTGCCGGTATCTGTAAGCCGGCGTTTTTCCGGTGCCGGCCCATTGGATTTGGTGAACGGCTACTTTGGTCGTTGGGATCTCGAGGTCCCCAGGGTTCACGGTGTGTTCGCTTCGGGAACTGGCTTCAAGAACGCATGGAAGGGAAGCGACCGTTGTTCGCGGTTCTCAGCGCCACCGTCGTTTGTCACTGGTGCACTCAGCGAGGGCGCATGGGCTCCTCGTGAGTATTGGCGCGGAACTCAGCTCTACGTGCCCGGTCTAGGCGATCAGGAAATTTTGAAACGATCGTCGGAGTACACGGGGGCTCCTTCGGATGGCAATGCTTACCCCTTGGTCACACGGGATCGATGGGTTATTCGATGTGTACCGTTAGCTCGGGGCGACGGTGAGGGTTTTTTGGCGGTTTCCCCGGAAGGCGTTGAATATCGATTTGACTGGATGGTTTCCAGGCCTCTGATCAGCCTGACTCGCCCCGATGCGTTTCCAGGCCCTGAGCTGACGGATCAGGACTCTAAGTCTGGCGGCGCTAGACCGATTGATTACATTTTGAATCGACAAGCAGTTTGGATTCTTCCAACTCTCGTCAAGGATAGATTTGGCAATACGGTTCGCTACGAATATTCTTCAAGTCAACCTTGGCGACTGGACCGAATGCTGGCGAGCGACGGGCGAAAGCTTGAATTGCAATACTTGGATGACAAGCGCATCAGTTCAGTAACCGACGGCAGCCGTGTATGGACCTACTTGTACGACCAACAAGGTGATCTGCAGAATGTGGTGCAGCCTGACCAAAGTCGTTGGACCTTCTCTGGTGCGGCCTTTTTCCTATCGACCGATGGAATCTATATCGGTTCGCCTGCCTGCGAAGGCTCAGGCATCGTCAATACCTTGTCCAGAACCATGACCATGACGCATCCGAGCGGCATGGTGGGCCAGTTCACGGTAACCAATACTGAACATGCCCGTGCTTTTGTGGAGAAGCGATGTTTCGGCTATGGCGCGATCTACAGCAACTCACCGCCGTATTACGCCATTCCGTCATTGACCAGCAAGCAAATTTCTGGGCCGGGTACTCCATCCGCCACCTGGAGCTATAGCTATAGCAGCGCCGCCGGCTCAGGAAGTTACACCACGTGCACTGGCAATTGCCCTGAAACTCGCTGGACGCTCGTCACCGAGCCGAGCGGATTCCAGAAGAAATTCACTTATGGAATTCGCGCCGATAAGAATGAAGGTTTGCTCTTGCAAACAGACCATTTGAACTTAAACGGGCAGACCGTTCGTTCAGATGCGACTTCCTATCGTGCCTGGAATGCAGGGCCGTACCCATCTCAGATGGGTATCAGCATGATTAACTTTGGCAACGATGCGCCCACGACGCGCATCTTCCCTGCCGAAGTGAAAACTGTGTCACTTCAGGGCAGTACTTTTACTTGGCGCGTGGATAGTTTTGATGCAAATGCCCGCCCATTGACCGTGACCCGCTCGGGCCCGGGCGGCAGCCGCAGCGAGACGACCAGCTACTCGGACAACACCAGCCTTTGGGTTCTCGGCCAGGTGGACACCATCACGTCCAATGGCCAGACGGTGGTGGACAACGACTATTTCCCCAGCAACGCCATGCTGCGCAGCAGCAGCAAGTTCGGGGTCTTTCAGCACAGCTTCACCTACAACACCGACGGCACCCTGGCCAGCCGCACCGACGGCCGCAACCACACCACGTATTTCAACAACTACAAGCTCGGGCTGCCGCAAAGCGTGAGCTATCCGGACGACACCAGTGAGTCGGCCGAAGTGAGTGACCTTGGCTTGGTCACCCGCGTGACCAGTGCTGCGGGTTACACCACCGACTATGGCTACGACAGCATGGGCCGATTGGCCAGCATCAGCCCGCCTTCGGGCTGGGCGGCGACCAGCCTGAGTTTCGAGCAGGTATGGGCACCGGAGTACGGCCTGCCTGCCGGCCACTGGCGCCAGACCATCAGCAAGGGCAATGCCCGCACCATCACGTACTACGATGCGTTCTGGCGGCCGGTGATGACACGCAGCTTTGATGCGGGGGACGAGGCCAACACCCGCAAGGTCACGGTCAAGTCGTATGACGCCGACGGTCGTGTGACTTTTGAGAGTTACCCGCAGCGCGATTTCAGCACGGTGGCGGTCACCTCACCCGGCAAGCGCAGCAGCTACGACGCCCTCGGTCGCCTCAAGCAGCAAGATGCCGACAGTGAACTCGGCACCCTGAGCAGCACGACCGAGTACCTCAGCGGCTTCCAGGTCCGCCACACCAACCCACGCGGCAAGCAAAGCACACAAACCCTGTGGGCGCTGGACAACCCGTCCGAATCGCAACTCAGCGCCATCAGCGTGCCGGCCGGTGGCGGCTTGCCCGGGGGCATGAGCGTCAGCATCGCGCGTGATGCCTTTGGCAAGCCCACCAGCATCACCCGCAGCGGCAATGGCGCCAGTGTCACGCGCAGCTACGTCTATGACGCCGGCCAGCGCCTGTGCAAGACCGTGGAGCCCGAGGTCGGCGCCACGATTCAAAACTATGACGCCGCTGGCAATATCGACTGGCGCGCGCCGGGCGTGGGCTACACCGGCCTGGGCAGCTGTGACCAGGCCAGCGTCCCCGCAGCTGCGCGCATCAGCCATGGCTACGACGCCGTCAACCAACTGACCAGCACCAGCTACGGCGATGGCAGCCCCAGTGTCACGCGCGCCTACTGGCCCGATGGCAAACTCAAGACCGTGAGCACCGGCAGCGGTGACAGCTGGAGCTACAGCTACAACGCCCTGCGCCTGCTGGACAACGAAACCTTCAGCTATGCCGGCCAGAGCTTTGCCTTCAGCTGGGGCTACGACGGCAACGGCAGCCTCAGCAGCCTGAGCTACCCCACGGGCGGCCCCGTCATCACCTACCTGCCCAATGCCCTGGGCGAGCCCAGCCGTGTGGGCGGCTACGCCACGGCCGTGAAGTTCCACCCCAACGGCGCTGTGTCCGACTACACCTTGGGCAACGGCATTGCCCACAGCCTGACGCAAAACCTGCGCGGCCTGCCCCTGGTGAACCGCGACGCCGGGGTGATGCAAGACCAGTACAGCTACGACGCCAACGGCAACGTCACTGCCATTGCCGATCAGCAAGAGGCGGGCCTGTTCAATCGGGCCATGAGTTACGACGATCTGGACCGGTTGTGGACGGCCAACGCTCCAGGTGTTTGGGGCAATGCGACGTACACCTATGACGCGCTGGACAACCTCAAAACTGCTGTCGTCGGTAATCGCAGCAGCACGCTGAACTATGACGCCAGCAACAAGCTCAGCAACATCGTCACCAACGGCAGTACGGCCAACTATCTGTACGACCCGCGCGGCAACGTCAACAAGAAAGGACTTCAGACCTTCGAGTTTGACCTGGGCAACCGCCTGAAAAGCTCCAGCCTGGGGGGAGGCTATCTGTATGACGGGCACGGCAGGCGCATTCAAATCACGGGCAATGATGGCGTCAAGCGGCTGCAGCTGTACAGCCAGGCCGGTCAGCTTCTTTGGGCAGAGTCACTATCTGTCGGCTCAATTCCAGCCATCCAAACTCCAACTTGCACAGCCGGCCAACTTTTCAACGGCCAATGTGTCACTCGAAATGAGTACGTTGCGACGGAGCGCTATGTTTGTGAACTCGGCGATGGCGAGCCCCAGGGGCCAGATCATCTCTGCACCAAGGTGACGCCGACGCCGTACCCTGCGACACCGACTGGCTATGAGTGCAAGGCCGGAGATGGTGTTCCGCAAGGTCCGGATCACGTGTGCTGGCGTCGAGTCGATACGCCTTACCAAGGCACGATCAGCGGCTATGCATGCAATCCAGGTGATCAGGGACCGAGCGGCCCCAACCATTTGTGCACGGAAACCAAGGTGCTCGGGCCGGCTACCGCAGTCTATGTGTGTCCGGCAGGTTTTACGCTGAGCGGCCAATTCTGTACTCGCGAGGTGCCTAGCGATCCATCCATGAGCTTCGATTGCCTGGGACTCGGTCAACCCCGGCCCCACGGAGGTGGGTACTACGGACAAGCATGCAAGGATGGAAAGGTCTCACCATACTTGAACGAAGGTGAAGCTCGGGTGGCGTGTTCCGAGGAATATGGCCAGTATGGCCTCTCGCTGCGGGGTGTGCTGCGTGTTGGACCCAAAACGTTCGCATGCATCTACGACCCGGTCGTTACGTTCAGCTGCCCTGCAGGCAGCACTTTGAACACCAGCACCAACAAGTGCATGACGCCCGAGCGCCAGGCGGCAACCCTGGACCACTATGAATGCAATTCAGGCACGGTTTCGGGAAGCTCGTGCATTGCGCAACGCGAATACGACGCTATCAAATCCTACCGATGCAATGATGGAGACCCGCCTCCTGTTGAAGGTCGTTGTGTCCACACGTCCTACACACCGTATGCAGCGGAACCCAAGCGCTGGGAGTGCAACGCCGGTGATGCGCCCCCTTTTGGCCAACAATGCCTGCGCAACGTCGTTACCCAATACCCAGGCAAGCTTGAAAGCCGGACTTGCAATAGCGGTGACGGCCCCCCCAACGCGAGCGGCATGTGTACACACATCACTGTCCTTGGCGATCCAACAGTGGTCTACAGCTGCCAGAGCGGTGCAACACCCACGCCGCAACACACCTGCCCCGGTGCCACCACTCGCGTCGGCACGGCCTACATCTACCTGGGCGGCAAGCAGATTGCTGAGGTCGTGGTGGGCGGGGCAACCCAGTATGTGCACACCGATGCGCTGGGCAGCCCGGTGGCACACACGAACACTTCGGGCGCGCTGCTGAACCGGACGCGGTACGAGGCATATGGCTTCACGGCGGCGGGCACCAAGCCGGGGCCGAACACCAGCAGCATTGGCTTCACGGGGCATGTGAATGATCCGGAGACGGATCTGGTGTACATGCAGCAGCGGTATTACGACCCGATTGCGGGGAGGTTCTTGAGTGTAGATCCGGTGGTGACGGATGCCTCGACCGGAAACTCGTTTGATCGCTATTCTTATGTTGGAAACAACCCATACTCTAGAGTCGACCCTGACGGAATGAGGTGCGAAACTATTGAGGGGAGGTCTGATTGCAAGATAGATGAAGTGATGGGGAAGGTTTCTGAGGAAAACAAAAAGAAGATTGCGGATGGCATGACCAAGCTCTACCGAGAGCTCAAAAAAAAGAAGCCAAATGAAAGCTACAAGCTGGATAACGGAAAAGGGCAGTCGGCGACCATAACAGTTGCTCAGCTTGTGGAAGTGCTTGAAAGTGTTCCGCTTACTGTAAACGAGGGGCGGCCAGACATGCCTGCAGCACAGTATGCGAGTATGACTGCAAAAGGTATCCAATTTAACGTCGGGGCAATTCAGTTTGGAGTGTACTTGAATGCATATGGTAGTTCATACGGTATTAAGTATATTGGGCTTCATGAGGCAATTCATGGGCTAAGGTCAATGAGTAGTCATGCCAGATCTGACTTTGGTAATGAAAACGATTCGGCCCATGGCGCGCGATTTGGCGTCGTAATTGAGCGAGCAATTGGACCTGCTACGCGTAGCCCCCGTTCCGCAAATGAACCAAGGTCTGCAAATGGTAAAAACTAGTGTGGCCTTCTTTCTGGCCGTTTGCTCTAGTTGGCAATCAGCGGATGTGATGGCTTTCGATAGCCGCACGGTGAACTACACTTGTGGTCGATATACAGGTTATCAGCAGTTTGCTTTATCCAAAAAGACTGGGCAGATTCCCGTGTTTCAGGTGAATCGATATTTTGGCGAAGAATACTGGGGGCAATTATCTCGAATTGCTTCGAGGACCGCCGTTTCGCAAGCAAACTTGCGAGACTGTTCGAGTCGCGAGTTCCTCTGTATCGCGGAGCAAACGGCCGGAGATATGAGTTCCGAACAAGAGTTTGTGTACGCGGTTCCACGCGTCGTGTTCGCGCCATCCAAGTTTGTAAAAGAAGGTCAAGAATTCAATGTTGCTCTCTACTTCGGCTGGACGCCGGCCGGGGATGGTTATGCGGAAATTTGGTCAACGAATAAAATAGGCCAGCGATACAAGTATGTTGTTGACGGCCGCCGAGGGATCACGTTCATCCACTACTCTGCCCTGATCATGTTTGATTTGGCTGACGGGCATGTGATTCCGTACTCGGAGGTGAGCTGCGCCTTGGATAGTCGTTTGGGACTTTTTTCGGGCGTGAAAGTGCGCGGGGATATTGAGGAGAAGGTCCCGTGACAGATTGAGTGCCATGCGAACTGGAGCAGATGAGTTGGCGCGCTTATCTGCTTGCTTGCCGGTTCGCTTATTCATCCTTCACTCAAGTTCAATCCGCCCAAAGATGACGCGGGTTATATCAGCTAGTTGTGCCCAGCGCTGCCAACCTCGCCCTCTGCACCGCCCGCCCGATCTCCGGCCCCTTGAGTGCGCAAGAGAGTGCGCAAGAGTGCGCAAGAGGGTCAGGCCTTAAATCTAAATGCAAGACCTGACCCTCCACCGTTCTGCAGTTCGGGGTCAAGTCTTAAATATTCACCCGCTCTCACTTTCTTGCTCGGTCAGCTCAGAATGTAGGCCATGTCGCGGCCACTTCGCATCGAGTTTCCCGGCGCTCTGTACCACGTGTCTGCACGTGGAGACAGGCGGGAAGACATCTTTGTGGATGACGCAGATCGAGCGAGCTTGCTGGCGGTGGTGGCGCAGGGGCTGGGGCGAATTGATGCGGTGATGCTGTCTTACTGTCTGATGAGCAATCGCTAGCACTTCGTGTTGCAGACGAGGCAGGTTAATTTTTCGCTGCTGACGCGCCACATCAATGGCGTGTACTCGCAGGCCTACAAACGGCGTCGCGGCAAGGTGGGCCATGTGTTCCAGGGTCGATTCAAGGCCATTCTGGTTGACGAGGATGCGTACTTGCTGGAGGTCTGCCGGTACGTGGAACTGAACCCGGTACGGGCGGGCATGGTGGCTGAGCCGGGCGCCTGGCTTTGGTCCAGCTACCGGGTGCATGTGGGCAAGGCTGCTCGGGTGTCGTGGCTGGACACTGCAGCCTTGCACGGCTTCATGCTCGGGCAGGATGTCGACTCTCCAAAGGCCTCGGCACGTGCGCTGAAGGTGTATGCCGCCCACGTGGCGGCCGGGCACGGCGTGAGCTTGTGGGACCAAGCGCTGAACCGGCAGATCTACCTGGGCGACAACGGCTTTGTGCAGCGCATGCTGGATGCCGCCGAACCGGGGGCCGCACGCAGCCGCGAGGTGCCCAAGGCACAGAGACCGAAGGAGACCATGAAGCTCAGTCTCACGCAGTGGCTGGCCCAAGGCCCCAGCCACGAGGAGGCGCTGAGACGGGCGCACACCGAGGGCGGGCTGACGATGAGCGCCATGGCCGCTGAATTGGGGTTGACGGTGGCTCGTGTGAGCCAATTGGTGAGCCGGGCGGAGCGGGGGAGGGAGATGAAGTCGGGGCGAAGACATGATCTACAAGACTTTGCCCCGATTCCGTGGCCCCGATTTCGCCGCCGATCTCGCCAATTTCGGCCCCACGGCCGCATGATGCATCACCAGTTAGAGGAAGCCGTACCTTTCGTATGTGGCAAGCGCATTTGCTCGTGCTTGATCCCAAACGACCTGTAAGCGCTTACAGGTCAGGATGGTGTTCTTTTCCTCTATTCTCGGGCGCCGATCACGCACTGGTAACGCGCTATCTGAGCAGCACAAAGTGTTGCATCATGGCGAATTTGATCTGACTCGAATGTGGCTCCGCGAATCAGTAGATCTTCGGCAATACCAATTGCGCCATTTACAGGGAGAGCACCATGAACCTCAATCAAAAACTGGCCTGTTCTGTCGGACTGCTTGCGTTTGCAAGCAGCGCCGGAGCAGCGTCCGGCAATGTCTATCAGTCATCCGTCGCCGGAACAAGCTATTCAGTCACGGCAAATTGGCAAGGGAGTACCACCCCACCGGTGAACGGGAACCTTGAGCAATCTCAACAGATGCGAGAGCTCGTTAACACTGCGCAAGCCTATTACCTGTCAATTGAGTCAGGCATGAACGATGCAGTCGGCGCAGCGATGATTCGACTGAGCCAAAGCAATCTTCAAGCTCGACTCAAATACCCAGGCGCACTTGCTGGACAGTTGGCAGGCAGCCTTGCTCGGAACCCTGGTGGAGATTTGCACCTCGCCATCAGCGGAATCAACTACTCGGCGGCGCTTGGCGTCAGTGGCTCGGAGGGACTGTTGAACTTCGACTGCAACGTGGGGCTTGAGATGGGTGACCTCCGATTTGGTCTGGATTTCAATCCAACCACGGGTACCTCAAGCAACAAAACCTCCAGCTCTGCGACGCCGACTCACACAGTCAGTTGCACCAACTCTTTTGGCTGGCTCCCGTGGATTGGCAAGGAGATCAATAGACGAATTGAAGAGCTCATTCGTTCCAAGATCAATGGTGGCTTCGATATCGGTGCTTCAGTCTTGCATACCGAACCGCAAAGAGCCCTGTTCGCCTTCGTGAACTCGATTCAACCCAACACCCTGATGCTGGGCCCGATCGATGTGGGGATGTATATCCAAAACAATATTCGGAACCTCTACCTCAACCATCAGGTCACACTGACGGTCGCTAAACCCTCCAGCTTCTACGCGCCGACGCGGAATCACATCCCCAGCCCCTTGGTTCGTTCGGGAAATGCGGTGTCCTTCGACTTCTATGAAAACGGCGTCAAACGTACCGGCTTTCGCGCAGACCTCGCCCGACGCTTCAACTGGACACTGATTTCCGGTACAGGCGACGATTGAGTCTTCTAGGCCGGAGGGTCATGCGAGGCCCCCTGGCCAGGCCCAAAACCTGAAGGCAAGACCTGACCCCCTGTAGCTCCACGGAATCGTCCCCCTGGCGATGATTCGGTACGAGCCCCAAAAGAGGGGCGAAAGTGTGCAGAAGGCTCGACCGAACCGTGCTGTTCAGAGCGCTCAAGCGCACTCCGCAGGGGGCAAGGCTTGCTGGCTTGAGCAGTGGCCATCGAGGTGCCGCTGAGGTTGAGCGTTTGCTGGAGTGCCTCAAAGAGCAGTCGAGCCATGATTGCCAGGGTGATGCCAAGGGCGCGGGGGGCACTGTATACGCTGCTGGCTGCTGCAGCATTCGGTGTCCCGGTGCGCCGCTTGCACCTCAAGGGTGGTGCCGGCTATCGAATGGTTCGAACTCGGCCAAAGGGAATGAGGGGAAGCTCAGCTGGCGGCTGCTGGTTCTTGTCGGCCTGTCGTTGCGGTAGGCCTGGTCGACGCGTCTTCCGGTCAGGAAATTGGTCGAGCTCGTGGCTGCCAGTTCCAGATCACCGTTCTCGCCACAGCGGGGTTGGCGGGTGTCCATCCCGGCCAGCACCCAAGTGCCTTTCTCATGCTGCGCGAAGCGGTAGATCGTGACATGGACGCCGCAGGCCGACCTGGCGTTGATCTGCAGCGAAAAGCGGCGCTCCGACTGGGCCTCGATGATTTCGAAGTCGGTTCGGCCGCTGGCGTCCGAAAAATCGAAGGGCTGGGATCGTGCAAGTTCCCGCAGGCCCCCGCTGCCAGGGACGCGTTCCAGCACAAAGATCAAGGCCTGGCGGCCACGGCCTTCCTGCCCGAGAGCAATGCCGAAAACGCGATGCAAGGATGGAGATCCTTCGTCGGTGGACAAGTGCCGGACTTCAGAGCCCTGGAAGCAGGCCCTGGCATAAGCGTCGACGCTGGCGTGGATCTCACCACCGCCTCTGGTGGTCGCACGGGCCTGCGTGGCCATCCCGATAGGAATCAGGGCCAGGCTTGTGACGACCAGTGCGCGTCGGCTTGGCGAGTGGCCGGCTTGCCGATTGCGGATGGGCTGTTTCATGTGAGCACATCCAGGAGGGGAATTGGGGTGAAGCGCCGAATCTCTTGGGGCCGCGGCCACCGAGCCTCGACGTTCCTTCAACGATCCGCGTGCGCCAGCGTGTCTTCCGGCATCAAGCCGAAGACGCTGCCGGGGCTGCCCGCCGCCACTCCCCCGCCGTCGCCCCCAGCTCCTTCCTCAAGCTGCGGCTCAGATGGCTGGCGCTGGCGTAGCCGCAGTGGGCGGCGACTTGCGCCAGGCTCAGGCTGGGGCGCTCGCGAAGCAGGGCCAGGGCGCGGGCGCTGCGGCGCTGGCTGATCCA
>Ga0187844_10001738_pt1 | contig 16237 bp, 11 predicted proteins | sample SpaLakP09_SKY_50_FD_134517 | JGI IMG/M metagenome (GOLD analysis project Ga0187844, IMG submission 134517) | Oligotrophic lake water microbial communities from Sparkling Lake, Wisconsin, USA - SP09_SKY_50 | ecosystem: Environmental > Aquatic > Freshwater > Lake | place: USA: Sparkling Lake...
ATTTAACGACATTTTCCGCAGTCCGCTGGCGGCGCAGCTGGGTGTGCTCGATACCGGGCATCTGCCGCATACGCTGACCGAGGCACTGTTCTGGCCATTCGTGTTCACGCGCGATATCGCGCGCATCGCCGAAGTGCCGCTGCGGCAGATGATCTGGCCGCTGCTGATGGTGCTGCTGGTGGCCTATGCGGCGCGGCAACTGTGGTGCCGCTACCGCGCTGCTAGTATTCCTGCCACCAGGTCCGCTGCGGCATCAGCACTGGCGCCGGCAGCGCGTGTGCTGCTGGTGTTCATGCTGCTGGCCTATCTGATCTGGCTGAAGCTGTTCAGCATCTACCGCTATCTGGTGCCGCTGGAGCTGCTGGCGCCAGTGCTGGTTTGGCTGCTGTGTCACGCGCTGATGGCGGCGGGCCGCGCCCAGCGCGTCGCCGGCTGGACGCTGGTGGCCTGCGTGCTGTACACGCTGCCGTTTGTGACATGGGGCCACAGCGGCTGGACGGCGCAGGCGTTCCGCGCCGAAGTGCCGCAACTGGCACAGCCGCAGGCCAGCGTGGTGTACATGGTGCGCACGCCGATGGCATGGCTGACCCGCTTCTTCCAGCCAGAGCTGGCGTTCATGGCGATCGGCAGCGGCTTCCCCGAATCGGACGCCTATCTGCAGCGCTTGCGTGCGCAGGCGGCGGCGCGCACTGGACAGCACTACGTGATGCTGCCCGCTGCGGTGAATATTCGCCAGAGCGGCGCGCAACGCAAGCTGGCGCTGGCCCGCGCGCTGGGCCTGACAGCCAGTGCAGCCGATTGCACCAGGCTTGCCGGCTGGCTGGGCAAGGTCCGTTTTCAGGTTGAGGTGCAGGCACTGGCCCCTGCAGAAGCCGCTGCGTCGGGACAGGCCTGCACGCTGGTATTGCAGCCTCAGTATCGCGTCGATCTGGCGGCCGAGGATGCAGCGCTGCAGGCCGAAGTGCAGGGCCATCTGGCCCATTACGGACTGACGCTGCTGCCCGCAGGCTGCCGTACCTACCCGGCCTACGTGGGCACGGAAGCCCATCCCTACCGCCTGTGTCCGGTGCAGCGCCTGCCCTCAGTGCAGCCCTGAGCGCTGCCTATTCCTCGATCTTGACGGTATGGCCGGCGGCGCGCAGTGCCGCCAGCGCCTGCTCGCGCTTGTCGTCCTTGAACATCACGTAATCCGTGTCATAGGTGGAGACGGTGAAGATGCTGATACCGGCCTGGGCTAGCGGGGCGGTAATCGAGGCCAGTATGCCGACCAGAGCGAAGTCGAGCGGGCCTTCGACGCGCACGATGCGGTAGCCGGTTTCCTGTTTGAGTCTAGTGGGAATGACCGCCTGCGGACAGACGATGGACAATTCACTGGCCGTGCGGGTGATGGAGACGAAACTGTCGCAGCGCTTGCTCCAGCCCGGTATGCGTGCGATAGCGGGCAGCTGTGCCACGCCGAGCCGGGTTTTCATCAGCGTCAGGGTCATCTTCGGCGGCTCCGCCGGTTCGGCACGGGCCGGCACGATACAAAACAACAGTGAACTCAGGCACAGTAGCGGGAGCAGGGTCTTTTTCATGGCGTAGGGACGTCGAACAGGGGTATAGTCTTGTGAGAATAACATGCTTATCCGGCATGTATCCGCTTCTTTCCAACCCAGTTCCGGAGGTGTGCGATGTCGCTGTTCTCCCGTAGTCTAGCCCTGATCACGTCGCTGCTGCTGGCCTTGCCAGCCTCGTCCCAGCAACCGAGCTACGGTGCGCCTATCGCGCTGGAGCAGGCCAAGCAGGCGGCCGCCGGTGCCATGGCGGAAGCGCGCAAGCTGAAACTGTCGGTGGCGGTAGCGGTAGTCGATACCCATGGCACGCCGGTGTATCTGGAAGTGCTGGACGACACCATGACCGCCAGCCCCAACTTCGCCATACAGAAAGCCCGCACGGCTGCCATGTTGCGCCGTCCCAGCAAGGCGCTGGAAGATGGCATTGCCGGTGGCCGCAACGCTTTGCTAAGCCTGCCCGATCTGCTAATGATAGAGGGCGGTGAACCGATACTGTTGAACGGTAAGCTGGTCGGCGCGATCGGTGTTTCCGGTGGTGCCAGCACGCAGGATGGCCAGATAGCCCGCGCCGGCGTGGCGGCCAGCCGCTAGGTCTGGATAAGAGCGGCAGCGTAGCACTACTTTTCGGATGGATGCAGGTCCCGCTGCGTTGCCATAGTCGCCAGATCAGCTTCGTATTGTTGTTGTATGCCGATCCATAATTGTGCACTGGTGCCCAGTACTGATGCCAGCCTGGCGGCGATTTCTGATGAGATTGCAGTGTTTCCTTCAAGTAGGCGCTGTAAGGCTTGCTGTTCCAGACCGAGTTGCATGGCCGCAGTAGTGATCGGCATTTCGCCAAGATACTCCTGAAGGACCGTGCCCGGATGCGGCGGATTGTGCATGCGTTTCATGGGTATTTCCAGCTTCAGGGATAATCGAGATAGTCGAGTAAAACAACATCCGTCCCGTCAAAGCGGAAAACCAGGCGCCAATGGCCATTCACAATCAGCGCCCAGTGTCCCGAGTAGCGTCCCTTCATGGGATGCAGTTTCCATCCCGGAGCTTTTAGATCCTGCGGACCGACTGCCCGATCGAGCGCGGCCAGTTGCAAGCCTAATTTTGATGCATGAGCAGGCTGTATGCCTGCGCGGTTTCCATCAAAGAAAAAGCGCTTCAAGCCTTGCTGGCGAAAGCTCCGGATCATGGACAGTATAGGATATCCAGACGCTTGTTGCTGCAGCCTGTTTTATGTGCAAAATCCGGTGGGATGATGCGGAGTATCCGCTATAACAGGGAGTTTGGTTTGCGCCTGAACATACATGCCGTAGTGCCTATGCTTGTCGCGAGCGAAAATTGCCAGCTGCTCCTGTAGCGCTTGGGCGAAGCCGTTCTGGCGGCGCGGTGGTATCCGTTTGTTGAGCCGCAGGCGGGCAGGCGCGGGTGCCGTTACGTGCTAGCGCTGTTTGGCCGTGTAACTGTATGAAAGAAATTTCATAGAGGCATGATATGCAGTTATATAATCATTAACCTTAACTTTCATACAGGGGATATTAAGAGTGAAGCTACTAACTGCCATCATGCTCAGCGCCGGCATACTGTCGCCCGCGTTCGCCACGACTGCCGCAGCACCGGCTACCGCCTCTGTTGCTGTCAAAGCTGCTCCCGTTAAAGTCACTTCGGTGGAAGGCATTACCGAATATCGTCTGGCCAATGGCTTGCGCGTGCTGCTGTTCCCCGACGCCAGCAAACCTACCCTGACCACCAACATCGTCTACATGGTCGGTTCGCGCCACGAGAATTACGGCGAGACCGGCATGGCGCACTTGCTCGAACACCTGCTGTTCAAGCCAACCGCCAATTTCGGCATCAAGAAAGGCAGCAAGACACCGGTAGAAGTGCTGAACCAGATCGGTGGCCGCTTCAACGGCACCACCTGGTATGACCGCACCAACTACTTCGCCACTTTCCCCGCCAACGACGACAATCTGAAACAGATGCTGGCGCTGGAAGCGGACCGCATGGTCAATTCTCCCATCAGCCAGGACGATCTGTGGAATAACAAGACCCAGAAGGGCGAGATGACGGTGGTGCGCAACGAGTTCGAAAGCGGCGAGAGCGATCCGTTCCGCGTCACGCTGGAGCGCACCATGGCCGTGGCCTTCGACTGGCACAACTACGGCAAGTCCACCATCGGCGCGCGTTCGGATATCGAAGGCGTCAGCGTGGACCGCCTGCGCGCTTTCTACCAGCGCTACTACCAGCCCGACAACGCAATTCTGATGGTGGCCGGCCGCTTCGATGAAAGCAAGGTGCTGGCCCAGATTAACGAATTGTTCGGCAAGATTCCCAAGCCGACCCGCGTGCTGGCGCCGACCTACACGGCCGAACCGACGCAGGACGGCGAACGTTCGGTCAACGTCCGTCGCAGCGGCGGCACCCAGTTGCTGGCCACTGGCTACCACGTGGCGCCAGCCAGCCACGCCGATGCCGCCGCGCTGCAGGTACTGGGCAAGATACTGACCGACGCGCCGAGCGGCCGTCTGCACAAGGCGCTGGTCGACAGCAAGCTGGCTTCCAATGTGATCGATCTGGACTTCAACCAGATGGAACCGGGCTACCGCCTGTTCGGCGCCGTGGTGCCGAAAGACGTGCCGCTGGCAGCGGTGGAAGACGCCATGCTGAAGACGCTGGAAGACATCAAGGACCATCCCGTTACGGACGCCGAAGTGGCGCGTGCCAAAGTCGCCATCGCCAAGGATATCGACCAGATCGTCAATGACACGGCGCGCTTTACCATTGCCCTGACCTCGGCGCAGGCCGCCGGCGACTGGCGCCTGTTCTACCAGCGTCGCGATCAGGTTGAAGCAGTGGATGCTGCTGCCGTGCAGGCCGCCGCAGTGAAATATCTGAAGGCGTCTAACCGTACGCTGGCACGCTTTATCCCGACCGATAGCGCCGACCGCACCGAAGTGCCGAAAACCCCGGATGTGGCTGCGCTGGTCAAGGACTACAAGGGCCGTGCCGTGATCGCACAGGGTGAAGTGTTCGACCCTAGCCCGGAGAATATCGAGAAGCGCGTGCAGCGTTCCGCCCTGGCCAATGGCATGAAGCTGGCGCTGCTGTCCAAGAGCACCAAGGGCAATACCGTCAGCGCCACCGTGCAGCTGCGCATGGGCACGGCCGGCAGCCTGCAAGGCAAGGCGGCCATCGGCGAAATGACGGCGGCATTGCTGATGGATGGCACCGCCCGTCTGTCGCGGCAGGAAGTCAAGGATAGCTTCGACAAGCTCAAAGCCAGTGTGAATATCTCCGGCGGCGCGGAAGGCGTCACCGCCAGCATCACCACCACGCGGGCGAATCTGGCGGCAGCGCTGGATCTGCTGGGCGAATCGCTGATGCATCCGGCCCTGAGCGAGAAGGACTTCTCCGAGCGCCAGCGCGAGTCGATTTCGGGCACCGAGCAGCAGATGACGGAACCGCAGCCGCTGGCCAGCGTGGCCATGCGCCGCCTGACCAGCCCATTCCCGCAGGGCCACGTGCGCTACGTGAAGACGCTGCCGGAACAGCTGGCGGAAGAAAAGGCCGTGACGCTGGAGCAGGTCAAGGCCTTCCACCAGGCCTACTATGGTGCCGGCTCCGGCAGTCTGTCGGTAGTGGGCGACTTCGATGTGGCGGCGGTACAGGCGCAGGCAGCCAAACTGTTCGGCAACTGGAAAGCCGAACAGGCCTATGTGCGCATTCCGGCCGAGATGAAAGCCGTGGCCGGCCAGCAGGTGACGCTGGAAACCCCGGACAAAGCCAACTCGGTGCTGCTGGCGATCCAGCCGGTGCCGCTGAAGGATGATGCCGCCGTGTATCCGGCTCTGCTGATGGGTAACTATATGCTCGGTGGCGGCGCACTGCGCAGCCGTCTGGCCGACCGTATCCGCCAGAAGGAAGGCCTGTCTTACGGTATCGGTTCGCAGCTGTCGGTGCCGTCGCGTGATCCGGCCGGCCTGTGGCTGGCTTTCGCGATCAGCGCGCCGCAAAACACCGCCAAGGTGGAAGCCGCTCTGCGCGAAGAAATCGACAAGGTACTGAAGGACGGCTTCACCGAGGCAGAGCTGGTCGATGCCAAGAAAGCCTGGCTGCAATCGCAGCAGGTGGGCCGCACCAGCGATAGCGGTCTGGCTGGCCGCCTGTCGAACTACCTGAGCTTCGACCGCACCATGGCCTTCGAGAAGGATCTGGAAGCCAAGGTCAGCGCGCTGACGCTGGCACAGGTGAATGAAGCCCTGCGCGCCAACCTGAAGCCGGAAGCCATTTCGGTGGTCAAGGCAGGCGACTTCGCCAAAGCCGCTGCTGCAGCACCGGCTGCCGCAGCAGCGCCGGCCACCAAACCTTAAGCCGGATCAGCCGCAGCGCATCCCCTAGCGGATGCGCTGCCGGTGGATGGTGTAGCGCGTCACCCGCTCCTCCAGCACGTTGACGCCTATGCCCGGCCCCGTGGGCATGGCAATGTAGCCATCGTCGGCCAGCACCACCGGCTGGTCGACTATATCCTCCCTGAAGTAGCTGGCCGTTTCTGCCGTATCGCCTGCCAGCGTGAATCCCGTTGCCGCCTGCAGCTTGATATTGAAGGCCCGGCCTATGCCGGTTTCATCCATTCCGCCTGACCACACACCGACACCGGCCTGCTCGCACAGCGCAGCAATGCGCAGCGATTCGATCATGCCGCCTACCCGTCCTTGCTTGATGTTGATGATGCGTGCCGCATCGAGCGCCAGCGCTGCGCGGGCATCGTCGAGGTCATGGATGGACTCGTCCAGACAGAGCGGGGTGCCCAGCTCCTGCTGCAAGGCTGCATGCTGCACGATGTCGCTGTAGGACAGCGGCTGCTCTATCATGGTCAGATTGAAGGCATCGAGCTGGCGCAGCAGCGCAGCATGTTCGAGCCCGTAGTCGCCATTGGCATCGGCCATCAGGGCGATGTCGGGATAGGCGGCACGCACGGCAGCGACCCATTCCACATCCTTGCCCTGCATGATCTTCAGTTTGACGCGGTGATAGGGACGGTGCAGCGCATCGCCTACGGCGTCCAGCAGCGCCTTGATGGACGGCTGGATACCCAGCGCCACGCCGGACTGGATAGGGCGCGGGTGTAAGCCCAGCAGCTGGTGCAAGGGCACGCCCTGCTGGCGCGCGATCAGATCGAGCAGGGCGTTTTCCAGCATGGCCTTGGCCATGCCGTGGCCGCGTACAGGGCTCCAGCTGGCCAGCAGTTCCGCCAGCGTCTGGCCCGGCACCAGCAGCGGCAGCAGGAAATCTTCGAAGATGTGGCGCACCGTGCGCGTGGTTTCGCTGGCGTAGAACGGGTCGGGATCGGCCACGCATTCGCCCCAGCCCACCACGCCGCCCGATTCCAGCCGCAGCAGCAGCGCCTCTTTGGCTGCCCATGTGTGCACGCTGGTGGAGAATGGCCGCAGATAGGGTATGCGTACCGTAATCAGGTCGATCCGGTCCAGTACCGGCACATGCGCTTGCGCGGCGGGGGAAACGGGAACGGAACAGTACAAATAGTGTGGATTCATGGCGAGGCAGTCATAAAACGGATAGTAAGTGTGGGTGCTGCATGCATGCCGGGCGATCAGTTGTAGCCATACACCACGGCAAATGCCACCATCCCCATCGACATCAGCAGAATCAGCAGCTGGAAGCGCCAGATGATGCCGAACCAGCGTGTCCACGGCACGCCCGCCACGCCTAGCGTCGCCATCAGGATGGCGCCGGTGGGGACGCTCATATTCGCCATGGCGTTACCCAGCTGGTAGGCCAGCACGGCGGTCTGGCGGGTGACGCCGACCAGATCGGACAGGCCCGCCATCAGCGGCATATTGATGGCGGCCTGCGCGCTGCCGGAATGGATCACGAAGGTAAAGGCCGTCTGCACCGCCAGCATGCCCTGTGCAGCCAGTATCGGCGGCCAGGTTTCCAGCATGGTGCCCATGCTGTGCAGGAAGGTGTTGAGCACCGAGGGGGCGTGCGGATTGGAGCCGCCCAGCAGGTATTCGATGCCCTTGGCCATGGAAATCACCAGTACCGCCGGCATCAGCTGCTGGGCGCCGTTGATGAAGGCTTCTGCCGCGCCGTCGGCCGTCAGGCGTTTGGCGACGATGGCGACCAGCGCCGTGTAGCAGCACAGGGTGACGAACTGGGTGGCGATTTCCGGAATAAAGTAGCCTGCCACCACCACACCCCAGACGATCCAGAGGATGGTGGCGACGATGCCGGCCAGGATCAGGCGGTCGGCCATGGTCATACTGGGCGTTGCCGGCGCGGTGGCAGTGCTGTGAGCAGCATGGTCAGCACCGTCCGCTGCAACGTTAGCGGACCAGCCAGTAGTCGCAGCAGTGCCGCTGGCCGTCAGCGGCTGCTGCTTGCGGTGGCGCTCGGCGTACCACAGCGTGAAGGCGATGCCGGTGCTGACGAAGATGACGAACATGACGATGCGCAGCGGTGCGCCCGACAGCAGCGGCAAGTTGGCGATGCCCTGCGCCAGCGCCACGCCGAATGGATTCATCCACGAGGTGCCAAAGCCGATCTGGCTGGCCACATAGGTCATCATTACGCCCACTTCGGGCGGATAGCCCATGCGCCGGATCAGCGGCAGCAGCAGGGCCAGAAAGGCGATAGTTTCTTCGCCCATGCCGAACACGGCGCCACCGGCAGCGAAAGCCGCAAACAGGCTGCCCAGCAGCAGGCGCGGGTGGTCGCCCGTCATGGCGATCAGGCGCAGCAGGCCACGGTCCACCGCGCCGCTGGCGTTGATGACGCCGAAGGCGCCGCCCACCAGCAGGATGAAGGCGATCACGCCGATGGCCGAGCCGGTGCGGCTGCCCGACGTCATGCCTTCGAACGGGGCATTGAACAGGCCGACCTCCTTGCCGCTGGCGAACCAGGCGATGTGGATGTTGTGCTCGGCCACGCGATAGGAATCGAGCGAAATGGCCACGCCTTTTTCGAAATAGCCGGCCGGTACCCACGGTACCAGCAGCGCCACAAACAGGGCAATGAACAGCAGGATGATCAGGGTGTTGGGAACTTTGAAGCGGCTGGCTGGACTGCTCATGGCAAGGGTCTCGGCAAAATAAGGTGGCGCCCTGCCTGCCATGCTTACATCTGCATGACAGGACAGGGCGCCGGAGGGGACTTAGAACTTGTACTGCAGGTTGGCGAAGAACGAGCGGCCGCGTGGATCGCCGTAGGTCGGATCCCAGGTCACTTCGAAGTAGCGCGACTGGTTGGTGAACGGTGGCGGTGTATCGAATACATTGATCACGCCAGCGCGCAGCTTGAGGCTCTTGCTGAACGCATAGCTGCCGGTCAGATCCCACAGCGAATAGGCTTTCACGTCGCGGTCATTCCAGCCCGGATCGGCCAGACCCGGAATGTTCTGGTCGCGATAGCTGGAGAAGAAGGTGTTACCTAGCGTCATACTGACCGGACCCTGAGTCCAGTCGATATTCAGCTTGTGGCGCCAGCGCTGCACGGCCTTGTCGTCGCGGAACACGCCCAGACCGTCGGTCATCGGCGAGTTGGGATCGGACTGGAATTTATATTCGGTGATCAGCGTGCCATTCAGGCTGGCGCTGAAGCGGCCCAGCGAAGTGGCGTCGCCATGCCAGTTCAGGCCGATGTCCAGACCGGAAGTGTCTAGCTTGCCGCGGTTCTCCTTCTTGAACTGCAAGTAGCTGACGGCGCCATCGCTGTCACGTACCACGATCTTCGGATCGTTGTAGTAGACCGGATTGTCGAACACGGTCTGTTCACCGATTTCCGAAATGATGTCGGTTTTGCGGATGATCCAGTAGTCCAGACTGGCGTTCCAGTTCTTGTTCGGTTCCAGCACCAGGCCGGCCGAGAACTGCTTGGATTTTTCCGGTTTCAGCAGGGGGTTGCCGTAGCGGTCCAGATCGAACTGGGCGATTTCGCCAGATACCGGGTCTTTGACGAAGCTGGCGGTGGTGCCCGAGCGTACCGGCAGGAACAGCTCGGCAATCGACGGTGCGCGGAAGCCGGTGCCGTACGAAGCCCGCGCCAGCACTTCCTTGCTGGGACGGTAGCTCACGGCCAGCTTGGGGTTGGTGGTGGTCAGTTCCGGCGCGGTCAGGCCGGTGAGCGGATCGTGCACGGCCTTGTAGCGGTCGTGGCGGATGGCGAACTGGCCTTCCCACTCCTTGCTGAATGGTGCGTTGATCTCGGTGTAGAAACCGGCGATATCGCGCGAGTTGGACGAATCGGCCAGCAGTTCGTCGGAGCTGGAGCGATCGCCCTGCACATCGTTGGTGCGCAGCGCATCGGTCGAGGTGAACGAGGTTTTTTCGCGCCGTACTTCACCGCCGATCGCCAGCATGGCGTCGCCGCCGCCCAGTGCCATCAGGGCGTGGGTCAGCTTGCCATCGACGCTGTCGCTGGTGCCTTTGGAAATACGGGCAGCGCCGCTGATCTTGATTGAGTCCATGAACTTGCGGCCGCTATCGTCGGTCGCTGGCACGAAGGGGTTGTATTTGCCGCTGGCGATACCGGCCAGCAGTTTGCTGCGCGAAACCCAGCCGTCGATATCGAGGTCGGTAGCCTTGTTTTCGCTGTGGTTGTAGGCGGTATCGTATTCCCAGCTGCCGAATTTTCCGCTCGCACCCAGTACGAAGCGCGAGGCTTTACTGGTCACTTCCGAGGTGCGGCGGCCTGCATCCGTCAGGCGGAAACGGAAGTTGATCGGCGTCGTGATGCCGGTCTGGGCCTGCAGTGCTGCGGGCAGATAGATGCCGGTGCTGGTGCCATTGATGCTGCCCGAGGTCGCCGGCGAAGCAGCATACTGGGTTTTGGCTTCGCTCAGCAGTGCTTCGGCAAACACTTGATGGTCTTCGGCGACCTGGAAGGTGGCGCGGCCGATGAAGCTCTGTTTCTTCGACTCCGGATAGACTTCCGAGTCGCCCATGTAGTTGAACGAGCAGCCTTCCGTGCCGCCCGGGCCCAGTGGACGCACTACATTAGGGCTGCCGTCGACGCAGGAAGATTTGCCGAAGTTGACGCGGCGGCCAGGCGAAGGCACCCACGTGCCGCCGGGGCCGGAGCCTTTCAGGTAGCTGGATTTGTTCAGCAGTGCCAGCTGGGCTGCCGTCAGGTCCACGTTGGCAGGGAAGGTGGTGCTCGACAGCTGCGGCGACAGTCGGTCAGGCAGGCTGTACTCCTGCATGAACTTGCGCTGCGAGCTGGCCAGACGGCTGGTTTGCTGCAGGTCCAGTGCGCCGAAGATGTTGAAACGGTCGGTGCTGATATCGCCGTAGCCGCCCGACAGCGAAGCTGATTGCTTGCCGCCCCCGCCTTCGCCCGTACCCAGGGCATACACGCTGACGTCGCCGCCCTGATAATCCTTGCGGGTGATGAAGTTGATCACGCCGCCCATGGCGTCGGTACCGTAGATGGCCGAGGCGCCGTCTTTCAGCACTTCCACGCGCTGGATGGCGCCGGCGGGGATGTTGTTCAGATCCACCCCCGAGTTGTCGCCGGGGCTGGCGAAGTTGGCCATGCGGCGGCCATTCAGCAGTACCAGCGTGCTGGAGACGCCCAGACCGCGCAGGTTGGCTCCGTTGAAGCCGCGCTGGCCGCCCATCACGTCGGACACGCTGGCGCCGTCGGTCAGGCCACCCACGTTGGAGGAGATCTTCTGCAGCAGTTCGGCGGCGGTGGTCACGCCGGACTTGTCGATATCTTCACGCTTGATGATTTCCACCGGCAGCGCGGCCTCGCCTTCGATGCGCTTGATGCTGGAGCCGGTAATCTCCACGCGCTGCATGGTTTGTGCCTGTGCGTTCAGGCTCATGATGCCCAGTGCGACCAGTACGGCATGGGTACAGCGGGAACGGCGGAATGCGGACGCTTCGTGCTTGCTAGGTGTTTTCATGCGATCAGTCCTCTGAAGTGGGTTTTTATACGCAAGCGTCACGCCTGCGCCGCCCCGATAGGCTTGGTATTTTTGGAACGTTTTCAGTGTATGCAGCACAGCCGTACTTGCGCGCATCGGACGGCGCATGGGTCGCTCTGTGAAAATGCCGTGTCGCATTGTTGCAATCTAATCAGTAATCAGCTGTTGCGGACTTCCGACAGTGCGACATGCAATTGCCAATGTGCGCAAACGGCCGGGTGATGCCGGCAATAGCTGCCGGATCAATGGCAACATAAGCGCCAATTCCCTCGTCGTGAAAGGCTATCGCTGTGAAATCCTGGTCGCTATCGCTGCTGTGTGCAGCCCAACTGACGGCGCAATTGCTGGCCGGTTCTGCACAGGCAGAAGAGTCTGCACAGGCGCTGGCCTTCCAGCCTGTGGTGGGTACGGTCATACCGATGGGTGGTGCCGTGCGTGACAATAACGAAGCCGTGCGCCAGCGGCTGGTGCAGCTGGCGGGTGGCACGGCAGCGCGCTTTGTGGTGATTCCCACTTCCTCGTCGCTGCCGGAAAGTTCGGGCGCGAATGCGGTGGAACAATTGCGCCGGCGCGGCGCGCAGGCGGAGCTGCTGAAAATTTCCCCCATGTGGAAAGGCGAAACACTGGAATCGGCCCGCAGGGCAGCGGCAGATCCGGCCAACATCGAGAAGATCCGCAATGCGACGGCGGTGTTCTTTACCGGTGGTGCGCAGGAACGCACGGCAGATGTGCTCAATCCCGGCGGCGTGGCTTCCCCCGTGCTGCAGGCGGTGCGCGAGCTGCAGGCACGTGGTGGCGTGATTGCAGGCAGCAGCGCCGGTGCCGCCATCATGAGTAGCGTGATGTTCCGCGATGCGCTCAATCCGGTGCAGGTGATGAAGGGCGTGATGCGCGATGGTAAAGAGATCGAGCGGGGGCTGGGCTTTGTCGGCGACCAGCTGTTCATCGATCAGCACTTCCTCAAGCGTGGACGGGTAGGACGCATGCTGGCGCTGATGCTGGCCAAGGGCTACAAGGTGGGACTGGGAGTGGACGAAGACACGGCAGCCATCATCCACGGCAGCGAGATCGAGATCGTCGGCGCCAGCGGTGCGCTGCTGGTGGATCTGCGGCAGGCCCAGCGCGAGCCGGGGCCGGTACATGTGAAGAATGTGCGGATTTCCTATCTCGATAACGGCGACCGCTACGACCTCGCCCAACTGCAGGGCAAGGTGCTGGCGGCCAAACAGGCGCATGGCGAGATCAAGTTCCGCCAGCCGGGCTTTGTTTCCGATCTCGAAAACATCCGTCCGGCCTACACGGATATACTGGGCGAAAATACCATACTGCGCGCGCTGACGCAGCTGGTGGACGGCCCGCGCGACCATATCCGCGGCATTGCTTTCGATCTGGAGCAGCTGCCTGATGCACCGGTGGCCGATCCTGCGCCGGAACTTGGCTTCGAGTTCATGCTGCGGCGCGATGAACACACCCATGGTTGGGATAATGCAGGTCTGGACGATAACGAGTACTCTATCTTCGATGCGCGGCTCGATGTGCGGCCAATACGCATCAAGGTTCCCTTCTATCAGGCGTGGAAATGAAATCAGGAATTAGTCTAGCGGCGCTGCTGCTGTGTGCAAACGCGGTGGCGCAGGTAGCGGCACCTGCTGCGGCACCGGCATCAGCATCGGCAACGCAGGCAGCATCATATGCGGCAGGAGCAGGGCAGCAGACCCGCGCCATGCTGCCGGACCCGCCTTCAGCAGTCCAGTCGCTGACGCTGCACGCTACGCTAGATGCCGCTGCCGCTAAAGTGCTGCCCGAAGTGGTGAACTGGCGGCGCGACCTGCACGCCCATCCCGAGCTGGCTTTTCACGAGCGCCGCACGGCCGATCTGGTGGCGCGAGAATTGAGCCGCATGGGCTACAAGGTCACGCGTGGTCAGGCCGAAACCGCCGTGGTCGGCCTGCTGGACACGGGGCGCCCCGGCGCCGTGGTCGCGCTGCGCGCCGATATGGATGGCCTGCCCGTCACGGAGGAGACGGGATTGCCGTTTGCTTCGCGCGAGCGGGTGCAGTCCGGCGGCAAGGAAGTGGGCGTCATGCACGCCTGCGGCCATGATATGCACGTGGCCATGCTGCTCGGTGCGGCCCGTGTGCTGGCCGACATGCGGGGGCAGCTGTCCGGCGCCATCAAGCTGGTGTTTCAGCCGGCCGAGGAAGGCGTGGCGAATGAACCGAATGGCGCCGAACGTCTGGTCAAGGCCGGCGTGCTGGAGAATCCGAGAGTGTCGGCCATGTTCGGCCTGCATGTGGGCATCACGCCTCAGCCTACCGGCACTATTTCCCCCCGCGCGCGCGGGCTGATGGCCAGTAGCGACACTTTCGAGATTGCCGTGCAGGGCCGTCAGACCCACGGCGCGCTGCCGTGGAACGGGGTCGATCCGGTGGTGGTGGCAGCGCAGATCGTACTGGGCTTGCAGACCATCGTTAGCCGCCAGACCAATCTGACTGTGGCGCCAGCCGTGATTACAGTCGGTACCTTGCATGGTGGCCAGCGCGCCAACATCGTACCCGGCGAAGTGAAAATGAGCGGTACCATCCGCAGCTTTGATCCTGCTGTGCGCGAGCAGTTGCTGGTGCAGATAAAACGCACGGCGGAAAACCTGGCGGCATCGGCAGGCGCCACGGCGCTAGTGAGCTTCGACGCAGGCTATCCGGTGACGTGGAACGATCCGGCGCTGACAGCGCAGATGCTGCCCAGCCTGCAGCGCGTGGCCGGTGCGCAGTTGCTGAGCGATGTGGCGCCCAGCACCACCTCGGAAGATTTCTCGTATTATGGCCAGCAGGTTCCCTCCATGCTGTTCTTTCTTGGAGTGAATCCGGCTGGTAGCGACCCGGCACAGTGGGCCGCCAACCATTCGCCCCGTTTTAACCCTGACGAAGCAGCTTTGCTGACGGGCGTACGCGCGCTCGCCAGTCTGGCTGCCGACTATCTGACTACACACCTGACTGCACACTGAAAACTCTCATGGAACAGATCACTATTGCGCTGCCATCCCCTGCTGCCGGAACCACCCGCAGTCTGAACTATCTGCGCTTCGGCCAGCAGGGCAAGGGTCCCAAGGCTTATATACAGGCTTCGCTGCATGCGGACGAATTGCCCGGCATGCTGGTGGCCCATCATTTGCGCTCGGCGCTGGCCGAGCTTGAGCAGCAGGGCCAGTTGCTGGGCGAAGTGATCCTGGTACCGGCCGCCAATCCCGTCGGGCTGGCGCAGACCCTGCTGGGCACCAGCCAGGGCCGTTTCGATCTGCGTACGGGGCAGAACTTCAATCGCCTGTTCCACAACCTGTCGCAGGATGTGTGGCAGCGCGTGCAGTCGCAACTGGGGCAGGATGAACAGAGCAACCAGCAGCTGATCCGTGCTGCCATCCGTGCCAGCCTGGCCGATGGCCAGCGCGATCTGGCTGCCGCCGACGAACTCTCGGCCCAGCGGCTGGCACTGATGCGGCTGGCCGCCGATGCCGATGTGGTGCTGGACCTGCACTGCGATTGCGAAGCGCTGCTGCACATGTACGCGGGTACGCCGCTGTGGGAGCGCGTGGCGCCGCTGGCGGGCCTGCTGGGTGCCCATGTGGCCTTGCTGGAAACCGAATCGGGCGATGATCCTTTCGATGAAGCCTGTTCGCGCATCTGGTGGGATATCGCCGCACTGGCGGGGGGGCGCTTCCCGATTCCGCTGGCCTGTGTGGCGGTAACCATCGAACTGCGCGGCTACATCGACGTCAACCACGCCACGGCAGCGCACGATGCCGCCGCCATCCTCGACTACCTGCGGCTGCAGGGCATCGTGGCAGGGCCGCTGTCGCAGCCGGTACCGCCGGCCTGTGAACCGACCCCGCTGGCAGGCTGCATGCCGGTTGCCGCACCTGCGGCCGGGCTGGTGGTGTATCTGCGCGAACTGGGCGAGACAGTGCGTGCCGGCGATCCGATTATCGATCTGATCGACCCTGTCAGCGGCAAGGTGCAGCAGTTGCTGGCGCCGGTAGACGGCTATTACTTCGCGCGTGAAAACCGGCGCTACGTGGGTCCCGGCACGCGCCTGAGCAAAGTGGCCGGCAAGGTGGCACTGCGCAGCGGCCCGCTGTTGTCGGCTTAACTGGGTAGGGCGGCGTTAGGATAGACAGTATGGGAACCCCCTGTTCGATTGCACTGGTTCTGCTACCCGGCTTCTCGCTGTTCGCTCTGGGTGCGGTGCGTTCTGTGTTCGCCTTGGCCAATGAGGTGGAAGGCGAGCCCTTGTACCGTCTGCGCCAGTACAGCGTGGAAGGCGATAGCGTCGGCACCCAGTGCGGCCTGTCGCTGGCTGCCGAACCATTGGAGCAGCTGCATGGGGAGCAGGGTGGCCTGCTGTTACTGATAGCTGACGAACGCCATGAGGAGCGCCTGGGTGTGGCGGCCAGCCATAGTCTGGCGCAGCAGTTACAGCGCTTCGGTTCGGATACTGGCTGGACGGTGGGGGCCAGTGGCGCAGGTGCACAGCTGCTGGCCCAGCATGGTCTGCTGGAAGGCTATCGCGCCGCGATCGACTGGCAGATACAGGCGGAAGCCGCCAAGCGCTTCCCCGGTTCGGTGTTTACCACGGGGCTGTTCGAATTCGACCGCAACCGCATCAGCGCCGGTGCTGGCGCTGCCGTGACGGACATGCTGCTGCACTGGCTGAGCAAGCGCCATGGCAGTATTTTTGCGGC
>Ga0187844_10001739_pt1 | contig 16229 bp, 11 predicted proteins | sample SpaLakP09_SKY_50_FD_134517 | JGI IMG/M metagenome (GOLD analysis project Ga0187844, IMG submission 134517) | Oligotrophic lake water microbial communities from Sparkling Lake, Wisconsin, USA - SP09_SKY_50 | ecosystem: Environmental > Aquatic > Freshwater > Lake | place: USA: Sparkling Lake...
CATCAGCTTGCCGATGGTCTTCCTGCCCACGTCGATCTTGCCGTCGGGATTGTTGAATCCCATGACGAGCCGCTGGAACTCTTCGATGTAGGGAACGGTGACGGCCGCGTTGCCGTCGACGGCGAGCTGCGTGCGCGCGCCCAGCCGGTTCGCCGCGACGTAGGCATTGAGCCGCGTCTGGACCAGCATCACGTCCTCGCGATTGTTCTGCGCGGACTTTCCTACGGAAGCTTTGATCGAGGTCGCCATGGCGTCGTTCCTGTCGGTGTGGAAGGCACATCGCCTTCGCCTGGAACCACACTAAGGCGCACCGGTATCGGCCCGATGTCCCGCCGCTGAAACATGAAGTCAGCCGATGTCAGCGCCGTCCGACCGGCGCCGGCGAGCTTGGCCGATCGGAATACGGATCGCGGCCGCTCTTCCGCTCCGGCCGTCTTACTTCTTGTCCTTTTCCTCGTTATCTCCGATGGAGATCGACGTCTTGTTGTCGCCCTTGGCGGCGTCGTACGAAACGGAACCCTTGCCGGTATCGATGCTCAGCGAGGTCGAATCCTTGTCGCTCGAGGACGTGCTCGATGCGGGCGCTGATGCCGGTGCCGGATCGCCCTTCGAACACGCACAAAGGCCGACCGCGAGCAGGGAGGCGAAAACAAGGGAAATGCGGCGCATGGAAGTATCCGTGAATGATCGAAAGTCAGCCTAGCACGCAGATCCCCGACCCATGCCCGCTTTTGGGGTGCATCTGCCAACCGCGATCAGTCACCAGCACCCGCTCCCGGGGCGGTCCGACACGCTCGCAAAGGACTTGGCGTACCCGTAACGTGCGCCCTGTCCAAACCTCCCCCTGAGCATCGATCAATCGGCCCCTTGCGCGCCGAGAAATGCGTGAACTCATGGCGGTTCGAGAAACTCCATCACGAAACGCGCCCCGCGGTCGGACTTCGCGTCGAGCGACAGGCGTCCGCCTTGCCGCTCCATGATGCACTTCGCGATGGCAAGGCCCAGGCCCGCGCCGAAGCCCGAGGCATGGGGACCGCGGCGGAACCGCTCGAACAGGGACGCTACGGCATGCTCGGCGATTCCGGGCCCATCATCGGCAATGATCACAGCGGATGAGTCAGCGGACAACGTGATCGACGTACCGGCGGGCGTGTACTGGATCGCGTTCTCTATCAGGTTCCTGAACACCAGCCGCGTCAGGGTTGCATTCCCGTGCGTGGGCACGGAAGCGTCGGGCGTCGCGGCAGTCACGTAATGCTCTGATTCAAGCGCAACAGGCGCCAGCTCCCGGGCCACGTCCAACGCAACGGCGTGAGCGTCGAACGCGGCAAACTGGAACTGCTCCTGCGAATCGAGGCGCGCGAGACAGAGCAGTTGCTCGAGAAGCCGCGCGAGCTGTTCGATTTCGAATGCAACATCGCCCAGCTCCTGCGCCGAAAAGCGGGACTCGAGCCTTGCGCGCAACGTCGCAAGCGGGGTGCGCAGCTGATGCGCAGCATTGGCGGTAAATTCCCTCTGCGCTTGATAGTCCGCTTCGAGCCGATCGAGCGAGGTGTTGACTGCCTGAACCAGCGGGACGAGTTCCCGAGGAAGGTTCTGAGCATGCAAGCGCTCGTCCAAACGATATAGAGACAACATCGAGGCCTGATGCGAGACGACACGCAAGGAGCGGAGCGATGAGAGCACCGTCACCACCACGACGCTGATCACGGCGATCAGCAGCAGGGCAATCGGCCAATCCAGCTCTTCCAGCGCGCCGAGCATGAGTTGGGCGACCAGACTCTCCGCATCTTCGAGATTCCGCACCACCCGTAACCAGTATCGGCCGTGACGGTCATCCAGATCGAGAGCGGCAGCCATGATGCTCTTGCCCGACAACGCGTCCGTTTCCATCTGCATGACGATCTGCCCACCGCCTTGAGCGACCGGAAATGGCAGATCAGGCGCAGAGAAACCGCCCGACTCCAGCACCGTGCCATCTGCGCTCATCAATTGATACCCGTTCAAGGTATCCGGTCGGGCGTACAACTCTTGCAGGGACCGTGGCAACTCGAGACGCGGTGGGTCCGTCCCGGGCACGATTGACGCGCGCAGGTCCTGCACCTGGATGGCGATGCTCTGGCCTTCCAGACCCCACAGCCCTTCGCGAAATTCGAAGTACAACACCAGATAGCTGCCGACCAGCGCCAGCACGACCACGATGGTCAGTCGAACGACAAGTGCTCGAAGTAGAGACGGTGCACGCATGGATCCGCGATCAGGAGGCAAGGTAGCCCAGACCGCGCAAGGTCCGGAGCGAGAAATCAGCGCCCGCGGCCACGAGCTTCTTGCGCAACCGGTGCACTTGCGTCTCCACCGAATTCGCGCTGCGATCCTGCTCGAAATCGTACAGGCATTCGACAAGCCGCTCCTTCGAGACGACACGTCCCTGATTGCGCAGCAGCGCTTCGAGCACGATCAGCTCCGAGCGTGTCAGATCGAGCTGCATCTCGGCGACGGTGGCGATGCGGGCGGACGTATCGAGCTTCACGCTACCGAGCGTCAGCGTGCGACCCAATGCCGCGCCCGGACGACGCAACAGCGCGCGCAGCCGAGCGATGAGCTCCTGCATCGCGAAGGGCTTGACCAGATAGTCGTCCGCGCCGCCATCCAGGCCGCGCACACGATCCTCGATCGTACCTAGCGCGGTCAGGATCAACACGGGTGTCGTGTTGCCTCGGTCACGCATCTCCTTCAGCGTGTCGAGGCCGGTGCCGTCCGGGAGCATGAGATCGAGCACGGCGGCATCGTAGTCGGCCGCTCGCCAGGCCCGCAGGCCGTCGGACGCCGAGGCCGCGGTATCGACCGCGAATCCTTGCGCACGCAGGCTCTCCGCGACGGCCTGACAAAGACGCTGATTGTCCTCAATGATGAGCAATCTCAACGGGCAGTCTCGGTGATCGGCTCATTCGCCTGGCGTCCAGGAGTATTCGAACCTGAGCCCGATGGTGGGCAGCGGCTCGTCGAGTCCTTCGATGATGTTGACACCGCGACGTTCATCCCATTCATAAGCGTCGCCGTTCTTGCGACCGTAAACGTTCAAAATGTCCAGATAGGCAACCAGGCTCAGTGGGCCAAACCTGCGTTGGTAGTCCGCGCGCAGACTCAGCGAATGATAGACAGGCAGACGATCGGCGTTGGTGCGCGTCGCCTCCTTCGAGTAGCGCACGGGTCCTGCGGCACCCAACACGTCGCTGTGCACGACGAACGCGTCGGTGGGACGACCCGAGGCATATTTCCATTTCGCCGAGAATGTCCATCGATCGCTCGGCTGCCAGGCGCCAACGATGCCGAACGCGTGCGGGCGATCCCAATCCGATGCGTATTCCCCTTCCCCCAGCCTGTCGTTGCGGCGGGCGCGCGAGTAGGAATAGGTCGCCGAAGCGCTCCAATCCCGATACATGCGCTTGGCGAGCATCAGATCTATGCCTCTCGCGGATCCCTTGCCGATACTCGTTGCGGTGTTCGTGGTCCGATCATCGAACACCGTCAGATTGTCGAGTTTCTGATAATAAGTTTCGGCCGAAAAGCGCAAGTCCTTGCGCAGGTGTCGGGAAAAACCCAGCATCAACTGCGTGGAGCGCTCGCTCTCGAGCGAGAGATTGGACGGATCGGCCGCGAACTCGAGATAGCGCGGCGCTTGAAAATACACGCCGCCCCCGCTCCACATTCGGGTGACCGCATCGGGCTGCCAGCTCATCAGCAGGCGCGGGGCGATGTTCGACTTTCCGGAGAACCCGTCGTGCTCATAGCGCAGTCCCGGTCTCCATGTGACATCGCCGATGGTCCAGGCGTAGTCGGCGTACGCGGCGATCCGCGTCTCTGCCGCGCTCAAGGACGAGTTGTAGTCCTCGGGCGTCAGCACGATGTATCGTTGTGACGGGTCGGCGCGAAAATCCGACTGATCGTACTCATACCGTATCCAATCGCCTTCGATGCGACGGTCGAAGTCGAGATCCACGCGAGCGACCTGCACGCCGGCGGAGACGATTCCATCCGCGGCGAGCATCGTGGTGAAATCGCTGCGCCAGCCAATCTCTGTTTCCCCCTCGTCGATGCGAAGAATGTTTTCGCGAACCGGCGTCGTCGCAGGTGTCGGGTCGGAACCCGCGAGATCCGGAAATGCCTCGCCCTGCGTGCTCGTCGTGTCGCTGTCGCGGTAATAGAACGTATTGCGCAACCGTGCGGCCTTACCGGGAGACCACCGCCATGTCACGCCGAGCAATGTGCTGTCCTGCTCCGACTCGCTGATCCCCACGTCTTCGAAGTTTGGGGACTCGAGCACATTTTCGACCGTGCGCTTGAAATCCTCGCCTGAATGAATTGCCAGCAGCTCGATACGATGATCGTCATTCAGCTCGGTGACGGATTTCCCGATGACATCCGTCATGCGCGGCGTGCCGATGTCCTTCTCACCGATCGCTTCGAACAAGTTGCTGAAATCGAACCGGCGCGCCGACAGCAGCAAGCTGGTGTTGTCAGCCACGTAGCTCGGCCCGTCATAGTCCGTCTCGACCCCGATGATGTCGAGACGTGCGCCGGCCGTGGAACTCGTGAAGTTGCCCTCAGCGATCTCGAGATCGAGCAAGGAGCCATTCTTTCCGCCCTCGGCCGCCCCCCAGCCGCCAGGAGAAAACTTGGCGCTGCCGATGATGTTCGGCGCGAAGATCGAATAATTTCCGCTGCCATCGACGTCTGCCTGCTCGCCGAGCGACTCGTCGAAATGCGTAACCCTATCGAACGGAATGCCATCGATCAGGATCAGGTTGTCCCGCGGCCCGTTGCCGCGTACGGTGAAATTCGAGAACTCACCCGTCGCGACGACGCCTGGCAGAATGTCCAGCGCACGGAACACGTCACCTGCGCTGCCGGGATTACGTCGTATCTCTTCACGGTCCAGCAACACGGTGTTCGGCGTCGCCTGCGGATCCCCAGCTGTCGAGCGCGCCGTGACAACGATTTCCTCAAGGACCTCATCGCTCCCACGCACCAGCGCGAATTCGACGGCAGCCGATCTGCGAAGCACGACCCGTACATCCGCTTGTACGGCTTTCAGGTAGCCCGGCTCTTCCACCTCGACCGAATACACACCTTCCGGCACGAGTTCGAACGAAAACTCTCCGGACGAATCGGGTTCCATCGTGGCGTAAACGTTCTGATTGCGCATGAGGTTTACCGTCGCCGCCAGTACTGCCCTTCCAGTCGCCGCATCCACGATGCGACCGCGAACGGCGCCCGTTTGCCCCTGTTGCGCCTGGGCATGCGCCTGAAGCGAGGCAAAGACGCATATCAGAGCGGCAAGCGGCAAGAATCGATGCAGCATGGAGGCTTCCTCGAACGGTTGATCGTCATCGGGAGCCAAGCTAGCAAGCGAGTCTGTCGTGAAACTTGCAGCCGACGCGGACGTCGTCAGCAACAAAAACGTCACTGGTAACTGAGGAATGGTGCTCAGGAATGAAGCGGCCCGGTGCTCACAGACCCGTCTCCTGGAGTCGACGGTCCGCTATCGGATAGTCGTTTAGCGAGCCCGAGAGTCGACTTCGGGCTGATATCCGGCTTCGATCAGGGCCCGCTGGGCGACAAATCGTGATCATCATGATCGCCCGCTTTCCGGCCGCACTCAGGAGCGCAGACTCCCAATCCAGCACGAGCTCTGCCAATAACAGAACGGAAGAAAATCAGTGCCACGGGACCTTCGCATCGTCCGCTCGACCGCTCGACCGCTCGACCGCTCGACCGCTCGACCGCAAATCGTTGTGGCTTTTCGTTAACGATTTCTTGCTTTAAACGCATTCACCCGCTGCTTGAACTCGGGAGTGCCCTCGACGACTGCCATGTGTGAGGACACGGTGTCCAGATGCGCGCGCAGGCTGATCGTGCCTCCTGAGCCGTCGTAGACCAGGCGCTTGATCAGCGAGATCGCTTGCTGCGGTTGCAAAGCGATACGGCGCGCCAGCTCCAGCGCCTTCTCCAGCGAGCTTCCGGCGGGCGCCACGTGATTGACCAGACCGATTCGCAACGCAGTCTCGGCATCGATCGCGTCTCCCGTCCACAGCAACTCGAGCGCCCGCGAACATCCCACGAGTCGCGGCAGGAACCAGGCGCCACCATCGCCGGGAACGAGTCCCATCGTGATGTAGCTTTCGGCGACGATCGCATTCGCGTCCATCACGCGCAGATCGCACATCAGGGCCATGTCGAGGCCGGCGCCGCGGGCGGCGCCATTGATGGCGGCGATCACGGGAACCTTGATCCGTTCCAGCAGAAGCGGAATCCGGTGCACGTTCTCCCACAGGTATGCCTTGCGTGCCGGAGCGTCCATGGAGATGAATCCCTCCAGATCGTCGGCGTCTCCACCCGAGCAGAACGCTTTCCCTTCGCCCGTCACCACCAGCGCACGCACGTTCGGATCGCGCTCGACCCCCTCGAGCACACGCGTCCACTGTCCGATCATTTCAAGGTTGAAAGCGTTGAGGCGCTCAGGACGATTGAGCCGCAGCGTGGCGACACCTGCTGCAGCGTCGAACTCGTAAAGGATGCTCGTGACGTCACTCATCGGTGATCGGTTCCTGATAGTTTCTGATGGTCGAAGACAACAGGACAGCGCTCGTTCACGACGGTGCAGTTGGGGCAAACATCGCATCGCTGCGGGAGGTCAGGTCTTTCCAGAAGTGCAGTGGCCCTCGTTCCATCACAGCGCGCCCCAATCGTTCAGCCCAATATCTATCGTTTCCGTACTCGGTGCGCCACGACATGAGGCGTTGCGTGAACTGACGCAGATCGAACTCGTAGGTGAATCCGATCGCGCCGTGCACTTGGTGCGCGAGCGCGACACAGACACCGATCGCCTCGTTGGCTCGCAGCTTGGCTGCCGCAATCTCCAATCCTGCTTCGCCGTGATCGGACGCCGCGTAGGCGCCGCTGCACGCGGCTTTGACGGCTGCCGTTTCTTCGGCCATCACGGCCAGCGCATGCTGCACACTCTGGAATTGGCCGATCGGCTTCCCGAACTGGCGACGACTGCTTGCGTATTCGACCGATCTAGCCAGTACTGCGCCAAGCGCCCCGGCCACCTGTCCGATCCGCAGCAACGCGGCCTCTTCGAACAGGTATGGCGCCTCGACGAGCTGTACCGGCTCGTCCTCGAACGAGAGTCGCAGCCTGGGCTCCCCGGCGAGGTTCCGCTTGGCGTCCACTTCTTTGGCTGCGGCGCGCTCAATAGCGAAAGTCCTGGAACCCGCACCGGCAATGGCGACGCCAACAATCACCGTAGCCCGGTCTCCCCAAGGAACATCCAGCAGGGTGCCGGTGAAGAACCAGGCTCCCCGCTTCACGACGACCTTTCCGCTGCTCCGCACCGCCAGGCCAACGGGACCTTCCGGCAGCGGCAATCCGGCGGACGCAAGCGCGCGCGCGGCCAGCAGGGTTTCCGCGAGTGGCAACGCCACGGCGTGCTCTCCCATCGCCTCCATGACGACCAGCGCGTCCCGCCACTGGCCGCCGGAGCCGCCGGCGACTTCCGGCACGAGCAGACCGGGCAGCCCGATCTCCTCCACCTGGTTCCAGACGCCTGCTTGGAAATCCCGGACGCCCTTGATCCACGCCTCGCCGAACAGGCGCCGGGCCGTGTCGCGAAGCATGTCTGTCATGTCGCTCATCGAAGCCCCAGGTCTCTTGCAATCAGGCCACGTAAGATCTCGCGGGTGCCTCCGCGCAGGGAGAACGAGGGCGAAGCCTGCAACAGGTAGGCGAGGACGGCGGCGAACTCGTCGTCGTCCTCGAGCGCTACGCCGGCGTCCATCGCCGCCTGTACCCACCGCGGAAGGTCCTGCTCAAATGAATTGCCGAGATCCTTGACGATGACGGCCTGCGTCGATGCATCCTGGCCGCGCGAAAGCGCGCCGGACACCGACAGGGACATCAGCCGCAGCGTCCAGATCTGGCTCGCGATGCGTCCGATCAGAGCGGCCATCGGACCGTCGGCGTCCGGTCCCACGACACGAAGCAATTCGACGAACAGCGCGTAGCTGGACAGGTAGCGCTCCGGCCCGCTGCGCTCAAGGGCGAGTTCGGAGTTGACCAGCTTCCAGCCGTCACCCTCGGACCCGAGCAGCGCCTCGTGAGGGACGAATACGTCCTCCAGGAACACTTCGTTGAAATGCTTTTCGCCCAGCAAGTCCGCGATCGGCAAGACGCGAACCCCCGGTCTGTCCAGTTCGATGAGGAACTGCGAAAGCCCTTTGTGACGATCGGTCGCCGCGCCGTGAGTTCTCACCAGCGCAATCATCACGTGCGATTGATGCGCCTGCGTGGTCCAGATCTTCTGCCCGTTGATGCGCCAACCCCCTTCGACGCGGGTCGCGCGCGTGCGCACCGAGGCCAGATCGGATCCGGTGTCAGGCTCGCTCATCCCGATCACGCAATAGGCTGTGCCCTTCAACAGCCGGGGCAGCCACTTGTCCTTCATCGCCTCGGAGCCGTGATGCAGAATGTTATGCGCGGACTGACGATCGGAGATCCAGTGCGCCGCTACCGGCGCCCCGGCCGCAAGTAGCTCTTCGACAACCGCATAACGCTCGAGCGGGCTGCGTTCGTGCCCCCCGTACTGCTTTGGGAACGTCATCCCGATCCAACCTCGCTCGCCGAGCTTGCGGCTGAACTCGGCATCGAAACGCCCCCAGCTGTTGGCGCGCTTTACCGCAGGGATGGCGCCGCATTCGCGCGCCACGAACGCTCGTACCTCCGCGCGTAGTGCGGCGATATGCAGCGGAACCGCAATGGTGGGAAATTCAATCGACATGCAGCAGCTCTTTGCTCCACGACGCGGGGAGTCCCTCGGCCTGCAAAGGATGTGCACCCGTGACGTCGATGGTGTGAACGGGAAACCGACCGCTCGCCCTGTCTGAGAAATAGCGGCGAAGGCAGGTCCCGATCGTCGGATGGGCCAGATCTTCCCAAGGGATGTCGTCTTCGCACACCAACAGCACCTCGGCACTCTCGGGGCCGTGCGCAAGGAAAGAGGCGCCGGAAGAGGCGGGTGAACGGAGCCGCCCGCGGTAGACAAGGTGAACTTCCTGCGCCGCCAGAGCGTTGATCACCATGTACAACCCGAGCGATTCTGTCCGGACACCCGCCTCTTCCTGAGCTTCTCTCTTCGCACCTTGTTCACCGGTCTCGCCGTTTTCCAAGTACCCGGCAGGAAATGTCCAGAACCCCCGCCTCGGCGGAATGGCTCGCCGGCACAGCACAACGCGACCATCCTGAGTTTCCGGAATGATCCCGACGATGATTTTGGGGTTGCGGTACTGCACGTGGCTGCAGGTTGGACAAACGTGCCGCGGCAACTGGTCCCATGGCGGGATCTGGATCTCGACGCGAGTGCCGCAGCGACTGCAAAAGCGGATCGGATCGGAGCAGCCAACAGAATCTGTCGGAGCATTCCCTGGTGCGAACCCGCTGCGCAGCTTGGCGATCGCGTGATGCTGCGAGGCAACGGGCCTGGTTGATGCCGGCACCGAATGCCGCGAGATGACGGTCATTCGCGGGATCCTGCATTCAACGCAGATCCCGCAAGCCACACCAGGGGCAGCGCCGCGTCCCCCTCTTCGACGTGTGTCACGCGCCCGACGAACAGCGTACGGGTGCCGTAGTCGATTGTCCTGTCGACGCTACAGACCAATGAGCAGACAGCGGACTTCAAGTAAGGAAGATCAGCATGACCCTCTCTCCAGTCGCCAGATGAAAATCGTTCTTCTCTCAAGGCTGTATTTGAAAATGCCTGAACAAGACTCCCTTGCGCATCGCTCAACACGTTCACGCAGAACCTGCCGCTTTCGGCGAGCCCTGCATGAATCCCAGCGGCACGGTTCACCGCCACCAGCATCGACGGCGGGTCCATGGAGACGGAAATCACAGCCGTCGCGGCCATGCCATGGATCCGACCCGCGGCGTCGCGTGCCGTGATGATGGCTACCGATGAGGCGATACGACGCATTGCCGATCGGAATGCCTGAAGCGACGCTTCTGCGGCCGATGGCGCCCCTTCTGCTTGGGTCTTGGCGGTTCCTGTTGGTGTGGCTGTCATGCGTCCCTTGTCTCTTGCTTGCGCGATTCTTTCATCAGACAGAGCCTCTTTCGTGCCACCTGCCTTGCGGAGCGGAATCAATCAGCTAGGTTCGAACGATTGACGCAGTCCGGCCTGGGTGTCGCACCGCACCGTCGCAATTGAGACAGGTCGAGCACTCGAGGACGCTCGGCATATCGGGTGCAATCACGATGGAGCTATGTAGGCGACTCGCGCCTGCGCGTAGCCGCCCACCGACGCACCTGCGACAGCCTTCCTGCTACACCGCTCCTATTTGCATCAGGGCGATTCGCGCATCTGGCTGAATAAAAAGAAAACTCTGATTGGCACGCTTGTCGCAGCCAAGGCTGCGCTCGCGGATTTGACACAGCGAGTTACAGCAAAAGGAGGAGAGTTCATGCGCATTCGAAAATACGATTTCAACTATTCCCGCCGCGCGTTCCTGGAAAAGACCGCCAAGGGCATCGGAACCGCCGGCGTTCTGTCTCCGATGTGGGCTGCTGCCGCCACGAACGGCGACATCACCAAGGCCTACCCGGACGAGTTGCTGTCCATCGAGATGTACACGAAGGGCAAGATCAAGACGGGCGACCAGATCACGGCCAGCAACGTCGATGTGGTCAAGGACCTTCTCGACGAGATTCAGTACGAGAACGTCAAGAACCAGGGTCGAAAGATCACCATCGTTCCGACGACGAAAGATATTACGACCCTCTACAACAAGGACTTTCTCGAGGCGACGCTACGCAACAAGGGCCAGGCGAAGTTCGGCGCGGATGGCAACATCTGCATGCAGGACGGCAGCAAGTGGCAGGGAGGCACGCCGTTCACGGAAGCCAAGGATGGCAAGGAAGCGCTGACGAACTGCACGCTGAGCTGGGGACGTCGCAACTTCTCCGCCTATCCGATCCAGAGCATCGATCTGGGTCCCGACGGCGAAGTCGCGTTCAAGTACGACTGGCTTTGGGCCGAACTGCAGTACTCGGCCCGCGCCGACGGCAAGATCTTCGGCGATCGCGAGGACTTGCTGCGACTACAGACGGTGTTCTTTACGGCACCCAACGACACCAAGGGTTCGTCGTTCCTGAGCGTCTGGTACTACGACCAGCGCAAGTTCCCGGATCTTTACGGGTACTTTCCGGCGTTCAAGCGCGTTCGCCAGTTCCCGACCAACCAGCGTTTCGAGCCGATCGCACCGGGGATGACGTTCTTCCTCTCCGACGCTTGGTCAGCCGGCGATCCAATGCTGACCTGGGGCGACTACAAGCTGATCAAGCGCACGCCGTTCCTGGGCCCGGTCTCCGACAACTGGCAAGGCGACCGGCCCAAGTGGGAGAAGAAGCTGCACGGTGGGCCGAAGGGCCAGACCTTCTACGAATCCTACTTCCAGCTGATCCCCGAAGCGGTGGTCATCGAGACCGCGCCGACGGGCTATCCGCGCGCGCCGGTAGGCAAGAAGCGCATGTGGATCGACACCCGCCACAACATGTACACCTCGAGCACCACGTTCGACCGTCAGGGAAAACTCTGGAAGTCATTCGAAACAGGCTCGGGGCGCATGCAGAAAGGCAACAAGTTCCTAGCGAATCGTGACGGATCCCCCGCGTGGTCATGGGATTACGTGCACTGTCACGACATCCAGTCGAACCGCATGACGCGCATCTTTCACGCTGAGACTTGCACGGGTGGCTACAAGAACGAATTCGACCCGGACTCCGACTTCTACAACGCGTACCTCACGTCGTCCGCCATCGCTCGTCTCGGAAAGTGAGTCGTTTGCGAACCAACGTCACGCTCGTTGCTGATCGCGGATCGGTCGCAGAAGTACTCGCGACCGATCCGCACCGGGACGAAGCCCGTGAGGAACAGGTATGCCGTCCTTCGACTTCGCGCTCATGCTGCGAGAGATTGGGAACAGATTCTCTGTATGCGCCCTTGCTGCCTGCAACGTTTTCGCCCCGCCGGCACCCAAGCTCCCGTCCCACCGCCCCGATCCGCGTGATCAAGGCACTTTCGCCGCGCGAAGTCGAGATACTCGAGCACGCTGGTGCCGGACAGTCCAACAAAGAAATCGCTCGGCATCTGGGACTGGGCAACAACGGCGTGAAGTTCCATCTCAAGAACATCAACACCAAGCTCGGCGCCCGACGTCGCATTGAAGCGGTTCTTATTGCGCAGAATCAGAATCTGATCCGCGTCTCATCGCCGGATGATTCGTTTCTGACGATCATCGTTCCAACGAAGCGATTATCGTCGGAAGGCACGCGGGTCCCGGTCGACTCGCGACGCGTCCTGCCCGCCGAGAAAAATGCGCCGAGAGAAAGATTCGCGTCGAGTGCGGAGCGAATCGAAGCCTGGCCCATTACGAGGGCTTCTTGATACATCGATCGAAGCTGGCCATCGACCGTCGCTTCTGAACTGGTTTCCTCCAATTAGCCCGAGACTGTCGGAGGTCTCGGGCATTTTTTTGGGGCATCTTGTTCAGACGATCAGTTTCCTGGCACAGCTGGCCCGGTCGAGGCTCGATCGAGACCCAATGCCTTAATCCGGCGATGCAGCGTGGCTCGCGATATTCCCATCCGCTTGGCCGCGGCCGATACATTCCAGGACGCCTGCTGTAGCGTTAGCAACAGGACGCGATGATTGATATCGGCCCCCTCGGGAGCGGCTTCACCGACCAGGTGCGACGGCAGATGCGCTGCGGTTACACAGTCGTCGTCGCTCACCGTCACGGCGAAGCGGCAGCAGTGGCGCAGTTCACGAAGATTTCCGGGCCAAGTGTATTCGACCATGAAATCGTAGGTCGCCCCGTCGAGGTACTTGGACGGTGTACCGGCCGCGATGGACTCCTCGGAGAACACTTGGCGAATCATCGCACCGCGGTCGAGGCGCGCGCGTAGCGGCGGCAGCACGATCGTGCTGCCATTGAGCCGGAAGTAAAGGTCCTGGCGGAACTTGCCTTGCTGGACCAGGGCAGCGACGTCATGAAGGCTTGCGGAAATCACCGATAGCGTCACCCTCACTGACGACACGCTACCGATGGGAACGAACTCGCCGTCGGAGAGCACCTGCAGCAAACGCGTTTGCAGATCCAGCGGCATGTCGCCGATTTCGTCCAGGAACAAGGTGCCACCGTTGGCTTCCTGGATGCGCCCTTTCGATCCGCTCTTGGAAGCTCCGGTGAACGCCCCCGAGCGGTAGCCGAACAGCTCGCTCTCGATGAGATCTTTCGGAATCGCCGCACAGTTGATCGATACCAATGGCGCGTCAGAGTGGGTACTCGCACCATGCAGTGCCTTGGCAAGAACGCTTTTCCCCGTCCCGGTCTCGCCACGGATCAGCACCGGAAGTCGACGGTTGACGAGCCGTTGCGCGATACGGATTTGCTCTGCCGTAAGGGGGTCCAAGTCGGGAGACTTCTGCCCGGAACGCTCGCCAGCATGCGGCGCCGGGACCGCAACGTGGGTCTTCTTGGGCAGGACCGCGTGACGCCACTTCAGGAAAAGGGCTTCTCCGCCAGAGCTGGTGCCCCGGATCACCGACTCTCCGTGATCCTCGAGTCGATGGCGACCGCTAAGGTCGATGACATCGTGGATGCCACACCCATGGACGGCGTGCGGCGGCACGTTGAGGACACTGCAAAGACCAGCAGACCCGTCCACGATCCGGTCGTTTGCATCCAGAACCAGCCTGACTTCGGACGACATGTCTGCGAAGTCTCCCTGCCGAGACACACGCAGCACGCGCGTGCCGGCGTGGCGCCGATCGAAATAGAGGTTCTCGATCAAACGGGCCGACTGGCCGACCATGCCCTGCACGATGGCGGAAGCCTCACGGCTGGGCTCACGCCAGGTGGTCACGTTCAACGCTCCCACCAGTCCGTCCCGTCCATCGAGTATCGGCGCGACAACGCAGGTCATGTTCGTGAGAACCGTACTGAAATGGTCATCCCCCAGGATGACGACCGGCACCCCGTGCTTGATGCAGGTACCGACACCATTCGTGCCCTGGCTCTCTTCGTTCCACACGCTTCCCGCAAGCAATCGCGATCCACGCGCCCGTCCCTGGAGATGCGAGTCCGGGCTGTACACGAGCAACGAAACGCTGTTCTTGTCGTGAAGCGTGACGACGTAGTCGTGCTGTACGAGCCTGGAAAACAAGCGTTCCACTTCGCTTTGCGCCGAGGCCAGAAGATCGTCGAGCGAACAACAGATGTCACGAAATTCGGTATGCGTGAGCACTGACGTCTGAGGAACTCGATGGGGCTCCAGACCGTACTGGTCGAGGCATCGCTGCCACGACGCAGCCACCGAACCCGGCTGCGCCTGCACGGACGGTCCAGCGAGCGTCACGGCGGAATGGACTTTCTCGGTGTGTGGCTGCGCGCTCATCTCGTCTCCTCCGGTGGCTACGTTGGCCCCGCGTGACGGCTAGATTACTGAAGCGCGAGGGCCGGGGCGAGGTGTCGCATTTGCGACACTGCGGTGTTGATGCCATGAACTTCTGCGACATGTTCCTGGGTCAGACGCGTTTTCTTCGATGAAAAGCCTTGGCATGGAATCTGCGCTTTCGGCGGGAGGCTACAGCTCAAAAGAAAACTGCAGTGGAGATCGAATTGCAGAAGACCCGGCGCGTGATCAGTGCCTGTTGCTCGCAGCTGCCGCCGACTGTCGCGCCGCAGCCGATTGAACATAAAAGTGCGTCTTTTTGCGGGTGCCCATCTCCAGCACCTGTCGCAGATGCGGCAACCGCGCGCCACACAGATGGCTCAACGGAACAAGCGGGCCGACGTTACGAATCTGTTTCCACACATGTTCTCGATGGCATAAAAGCCGCTTGAACTGCTTGCCGACTCGATTCGAGTTATCAACCACAACAGGAGAGTGCCTTGAAACTCGGCCTATTCCAGATGCCGCTGCACCCCGCCCATCGTCCTCTGCAGGAGACGCTGCAAGAGAACGCGGACAAGATCCTTCACGCTGACGAACTGGGCTTCCACGAAGTCTGGGTCGGCGAACATTACTCGGCGACGACCGAGCCCATCACCGCGCCACTTATCTTCATGGCGTCGCTGCTGTCGCGCACCAAGCAGATCAAGTTCGGCACCGGTGTCATCGGACTTCCCAACCATCATCCGGCGATCGTTGCCGCCGAAGTGGCGTTGTTCGATCACCTCAGCAACGGGCGCCTCCTGTTTGGAATCGGACCGGCGGGACTCGCGAGCGATTTCGAGCTGTTCGGAAACACGGACGCCGCCGTGCGCAACGAGCGTATGGCCGAATCGATCGACATCATCCTGAAGATCTGGAGCCAGGATCCGCCGTACGACATTCGCGGCAAGCACTGGCAGGTCAAGATCACCGACAACATTATTCCCTCGCTGGGTGTGGGCTACCTCTCAAAGCCGCTGCAGAAACCGCATCCGCCGATCGCGATGTCGGCGATGTCGCCGTTCTCGGAAAGCGTGAAGACCGCTGCGATGAAGGGATGGAGCGCGATGAGCGCCAACTTCATGCCAGAGTACGCTGTCGCCAGCCACTGGAAGAAATTCCTGGAAGGTTGTGCGGTGACAGGACGCGAACCCGACGGCAACGCCTGGCGCGTGGCTCGCAACATCCTTGTGGCCGAGACCGACGAGCAGGCCTTGGAGTGGGCGCTCGACCCGAAGGGCAGCAACCACTATTACTTCAGCTACCTGTGGGACGTGCTCAAGCGAGCCAACTACACGGCCGTCATGAAGCCGGACCCCAAGGCCCCTGACGACGCCTACACCGTGGAGGACCTGATCCGCAGCATGGTGATCTACGGATCATCGAAGACCGTTGCCGAAAAGCTGATCGATCTGCGCCGCCGGGTCGGCCCCTTCGGGACGCTCCTAATGGCGTCGATGGACGGCAGTGGTGTAAACCGCGAGCGTGAGTGGCAGACCATGCGGCGCCTGGCCAAGGAAGTCCTGCCGAAGCTCGACGGCGCTTCACCTGAAACGTCGTCGCGCCCGGGAGAACGGGTTGCGGTCTGAAACGCGATGCCTGAGTGATACCGAGCGGGCCCATCGTGCCCGCACAAGCAGAATGATCGGAGGAGAATCCGCGACATGAGCAAGATG
>Ga0187844_10001743_pt1 | contig 16197 bp, 21 predicted proteins | sample SpaLakP09_SKY_50_FD_134517 | JGI IMG/M metagenome (GOLD analysis project Ga0187844, IMG submission 134517) | Oligotrophic lake water microbial communities from Sparkling Lake, Wisconsin, USA - SP09_SKY_50 | ecosystem: Environmental > Aquatic > Freshwater > Lake | place: USA: Sparkling Lake...
GTTCTGCCCGACCTGTTCGCACAGTGCGGTTGCAATCGTGCCCTGCGAACCTGCTGCCATGACCACGAGCATGGTGTGCCAAGAACTTTCGGTCAGCCCGGCAGGGCGCAAGACCGGATCGGTGAACGCGGTGATGCCCTGGCTCGCCACGCGGATCAGGCGCATCAAGGTCACGTCCTGGGTCGGAAACTCGGGTAGGCCCTCGCGCCACTCGGCGGCGCTGGAATCGACAGCCAGCAAACGGTCTCGTGTTCTCATTGTTCTAGCGATGATATCTCAATGTAGTATTGACCGTAATAATAGCTTCCCGTTCGCTTGAATCATGCGGAAGAGGCGGAGACCCGTTCAGTCTCTTTGCCTGGAGAGACTTCGGCGATGTCGCCGAGGTAAATCAGTTGATCGGCCTGCACGCTCAGCGGCAGTCGGCGCACGTCGTCGAGTGAGGTCAACTGGCTCCGGCGAGGGCCAATAGCGGGTCGGCTCGGCTTCACCGAGCGGCCATTCGATGACCAGCCATTCGGGGCGGGGGCTCGATTCTGGTGGGCGGCCATGACGCGCACGCGCGACAAAACGGCCTGACAGGATCTGGTGGGTGCCTTTGCGCCAGCGCACGGTTCGGAAGGCCTTCGCCGGCAGATGTCCGGCGAGCGCCCGCACATTGATCGGCGGATGGGCCGCATCGCGTATAACGCGCACGCGCGGACGTCCGGTGCCAGCGGCTGATCGCGAGGCAGGCTGATATTTATCCCACCAGACCGACGTGAGCGGTTTGACGCCCAGCGCGTAAACCAAGCGGTGCTCGGTCAATGCATCCCGGAGATCAGTGTCATCGCCGAAAGCGGCATCGCCCAGCACCGTGCCGCGTGGATGGCCGGCTTCGACCGCAGCCGGGATCTGCCTGGCAGCTATTTCGTTCTTGCTGCTGAAGCCCACTCCGTCGGGCACCCCGACTCGCTCGCAGCGCGAGGGATCATCGTCCATTCTCGAGGCAGATAAAGCGCGTACGCCAGCGGCAAGCTACCCGCGCCGCCGCAAACGACCGACTCACCGCCACTCGGCAGTTGTCCGACTTTCCAGTCTGATGGCAGTACTGGCGTGCCACACCTACCGAATGGGTGCCCTTCTTCGGGAAGCCCGTGTCATCGACGATCCAGTAGCACGGTCCGTCCTCACTCCTCGCCAAGGCCGGCAAGATCTGCGCCACCACCGCGACCAGCATCGCTTCGTCGCTCCAATCCGAAGTCGACACCAGATGGTGCATCGACTGATGGGCCGAGGGAACATCCTGCGGGTGCACTCGAGCCGCCATCGGCTCCACGCTCCTGCGCCCCCCAGTCAACATCAGGCCCCTGCAGATACCACTTCGCCGGCGTGGAACGATCGGCGTGTCCCAGCTTCGCAATCTAGCCTGCGCAGTACCGGTCAAAGCGCGTTTCCAGACGCCCCCCATAACCGCCTCCGACATTGCTCGAATTATCGATATAACATCATGAATTTATTGACAACATTATAAATAAAAGCATCGCTCGGAACACGTTCTGCCCTACTCAATCGAACGTCCAGGTCAGCCCGAACTGCGACTGCCATACGCTGATGTAGGCCTCGACCTCCTGATCGTCCGGGTCCTGATCGACGGTAAAGCCGACCAGCGTCGAGCCACTCAGATCTGGCGTCACGCTGCTCAGGGCGTTGCGCACGCGCATGCGGTTCTTCACGGCGTAGACGAGTGCCCAATCGGCGCTGAGTCCTGACGACAGCTTCCACGACAAGCCAAGCGTCGCATGCTTGTCGGTGATCGCGGGCGCGAAGACCGCAGGGAGGATCTGGTCACGTCCTTCCGGGTTGCCGCCGAAGCTGTAACCGGCCCGGTAGGTGAGACGGCCGGTGCGTCCCTGATAGCCGAATTTGTAGACGGTGATGTCGTGCCAGCCGAAGCCCGGGCCGGTAGCGCCGCCGAGGCAGGCGTCGAGCGACGGCGGGTTGGGCAGCGACCGGGCGAGCAGTCTCGGCACGAAGCATTCGTCGGTGAAGCGCTGCGGTTCGAGCAGATTGCCGAGCGGCTTGATGTCGCCGTAACGGATCTGCTCCACATCGAGCAGCACACGGTGTTCCGGCGCGAGATGGATTTGCAGCCCGGCGTTGAGCGTGGGCGCAAAGTCCAGACTGCCGGTCAGGATCGTGCCGCGGAAGCGGTCGAACTCGGTGGTGTAGATGCGCGATTGATACGCCAGCCCGACGCCGAGCCAGGGCAGGGCTTCCCACAGCGCCCCCACCCTGATACCGCCACCGTAGGCGTTCTCGGCGTCGTTTTCGGTGGTCTGATCCGGAAAATTCGAGAAGGCTGCGAACGCGCCCAGGCCCCGCAGCTTGATGACTTGGAATGCACCCACCGGTGCAATGCCCAGAGACAGATCGGGCGTCACCCGATAGGCCCAATGTGCGGAAACCAGAATCTGCTTGAGCGACACGCCCGCCGGGGAGCCGCTGCTGCCACATAGGCCGGCAAGGTCGGTAGTTGGCGACAGCGCGCTGCCGCCGCCGAAGTCACCGTTACACCGCGCCTCGAAGATGGGGATCCCGCGAGCCAGCGTGGCGGCGCCGCCGCGGGACAGCGTGGATAGACCCGAGGCTACGACGCCGATGCCGACCGCGTTGCGGTCATCGAGCCGCCAGTTGCGCGCGAACCCCGGCACCGGAAAGACGCCCTGCACCGACGTATTGCGCCCGGGTTTGAAGTCGATCAGGCCGAAGCTCGCACCGAGCCCCAACTCGCCCGCGACATAGCCGCCGTCCGGAACCGCAATGCCCAGGTCGCCCGTCATGCCGTTGCCCAGCCATGCGCCGGCCGCGGGATTGCGCACCGTGGCCGATGCGTCTTGCGCCATCGCCGTGCCAGCACCGGCCATGCCGAGTTGCGTGGTGCCGTTGCCCGGAGCGTTCATGCCGTTGGCCGACCGTGCAGGAGCCGCGTGCATAGCAAGCACAGCCATCGCAGCGAGCACCCACGCGGACAGCGCGCGAGTCTTCACGTTGAAGGACACTGCGGGTGAGCGTTTCTGGTGGGTCATGCGGATGTCACCGCCATGCGCTCGGCCGCGTCCATCGACGCGAAGACCTTGCGCAGCAGGTGCTCGAAGCTGCGCTTGTCGGCCACGGAGAGTCCGCCGAGTGCCGTGCTGATGGCGAGCGAGAGCTTCGCGGCATAGCGACTCACCAGCGCGCGTCCCGACGGCGTGATCACGATGCGCCTGCGGCGAGCGTCATGCGTATCGAGCTTGATCGCAACCAGTTTCTGCTTGCGCAGCAGATCGAGGATGCGCGTCATGTTGGCCGGCGCATGACCGACCTGGACGCACAGCGAGCCCGGGGTGCTGCCCTCGGCACCGGCGGCCAGCGTGATGACGAGCGTGTGGTACGAGCTTTCCGTCAGCCCCACCGACCGCAGCAAGGGGTCGATGCACGCCGTGATGCCCTGGCTCGCCACGCGCAGCAGCCGCATGAGCAGCACATCCTGCAGAGGCATCTCCGGAACGCTGGTCTCCCAATTCGGGACACTGGCATCGACAGCACGTACACGATCATTGGTTTTCATTACGTCGATCTTACATTAACGAATTATATTGATGCATGACCGCTGTTGCCAATCACCAGAGGCTGTCGCCCAAACCAGTCAAGCCGAACGAACTGGTCGGAGCCGTGGCCACCTTGCTTTCAGCGAGCCGTTAGCCAGGACCGGGAGGAACTTGGTGCAGACTCGACGGATCGCTGGCCAGTTGTCTTTTTCGAAATCCGCGATCGTCTTCAAGTCCGGCTGAGCCGGCCGGTAAGCCAGATCAACTCAAGATCGCGCTGCGTCTCCCGTTCCAGCCGGCGACGGGACTGGATACGATTCATGTCTCCGTAGATGTAAATCCGCAGCACCGTGCCAGGGCAATAAACGGGGCGACGCACCAACCACGTTACCGACCAGCGAGTCGCCCTGATTTTGCGACAGTACTAGGCCCAGCCCTTTCGCTTCCGCCTACCTGGCTTGTTGACGTTGGCCTGTTCCGCATCAACCACCGTATCGGATGCCCACACCTCGGCTTCCTTAACGTTGCCCGCATCTTCCTGCGTTAGACCCCTTTCTGCTTCGTCCGCCGGCTTGGTCCCGATCTCAACTACATTGAACGTTTCACACGGGACGATTCGAATGCTCTCGATTTGAATGTAAGCGGCCGCTCCCCCCAGACGATGTACCTTCCGCACACCTTCGTATTCGATCGACTGTCTGCTGAGGGAAGACTCAACGAGGTCGCGTATGAACTCAGGCGATTTGCCGCCATTCGTGTACAGCTCCTCGCCCTTTCTCATAATACCTTCAGCGAAAAAGTAGCCTCTGCACGCGAGGTAAGTCTGAATCGCCCCGGGTTTTGAGGAGGCTCCATCACTTGAGAGAATGGAGCCATGAGGAAATCTACGAAGCTTTCACCGGAGTTGCGGGAGCGAGCGATTCGGCTGGTGTGTGAGCAGCGTGGCGAATACGAATCGCAGTGGGCGGCGGTGGTATCGGTTGCCGGGAAGATGGGCTGCACGCCGCAGACCTTGCTGAACTGGGTGCGCCAGCACGAGCGGGACACGGGCCAGCGCACGGGGGTGACGACCGTCGAGCAGGATCGCGTGAAAGCCCTGGAGCGGGAGAATCGCGAGCTGCGCAAGGCCAACGAGATTCTGAAGCTGGCCAGTGCGTTTTTCGCCCAGGCGGAGCTTGACCGCCACCTCAAGCGATGAGGGCCTTTGTCGAGGTCCACCGAGTGACTCATGGGGTCGAGCCGATCTGCAAGGTGCTGCAGATGGCCCCGTCCGGCTACCGACATCATGCGGCCCGGCGACGCGATCCCGCTTTGTCTCCGCCGCGTGTGCGGCGTGACGCGACGTTGATCCCGCAGATCGAGCAGGTTTGGCGAGTCAATCTCAAGGTCTATGGTGCGGTGAAGGTCTGGCGACAGCTGGCGCGCGAAGGCACTCGCGTTGCCCGCTGCACCGTCGAGCGGCTGATGCGACAACAGGGACTGCGCGGTGTGGTGCGCGGCAAGGTCGTACGCACGACGACGTCGGACACTTCTGCCCCGTGCCCACGGGACCGAGTGCATCGAGCCTTCAAGGCGGATCGCCCGAATCAACTCTGGGTCTCCGACTTCACCTACGTCTCGACTTGGCAGGGCTCCTATAATCAGAAGCAGCAAAGCGAGCAGGTCGTCCCGGCCTGACTCAAACCAATGAGCCTCCACGATTCCCGGGGCGATTCAGCAACGGAATCGAGAGTCATTTCACGGAGCGAACTTGCGAGCGGATCTGATCCGGATCGTTTATCACCTGAGGTGAGCGGCGCCGCCGCGACGTCTGCGCCAGTGCATTACTGCCTCTTCAATGCATCCGCCAAATGCTGGGCATACACATCAAGGACTCGCTCGACGGTGCACACGCCGGGCCTGACGCAAGCTTCTTCGGCAGATCCTCCGACAGCACCATCACCCCATCCCCCTGCCCTTGCGTTCGGTGCCCGGCCCGCGCATAGGTCGTCATCAGTACCGACCTGATCTGACGCGGTGGCAGCACCGGCAGGCTGTCGATCACAGCGTCTGACAGCGGCAGAAACACCCGGGCCATCTCTGGCACCTCCCGGCGCAATTCCGAATCCGCCGACCGCACGATCGGCTGCATCTGATCCGGCGCGGGAGGCGGCACATGAATGACCTGCACCCGGCTCAGCAGCTCGGGCCGAATGGCGGTAGTTTGGTTACAGGCCAGCAGGTACGAAATCGGCCGGGCATCGAGTTCCAGATCGAGATGCTCGTCGCGAAAGCGTGCGGCTGACACCGGCTCCAGCAAGCTGAGCAGCACTTGGTCAACCGGGAAATTCCCGATCCGCCCCTTGTCCAGTTCGTCGAAGAACACCATCGGCGTCTTGCCGTCGGGCATTCGCTCCAGCAGTCGTGCGATGCAGCCGGGCTGTGAATCGGCCCAGTTCGGGGCATTGCCGGTGATGACGAATCCTGCGGTGGTTCCGGACAGATCGCGAATCTCCAGTTCGGCGTCGAGCACCTGCGCCAGACGCCGGGCAAAGTGCGTCTTGCCGATTCCCGGCGGGCCCTGCATCAGCAGAGGCGGGAGCTGCAGCGGGGCGCCGAGGCGCGCCTGCAGCTGCAGATGCGGCACGATCACCTCCAGCACGGCCGAGAAGTTGGGGAAGTCGATGTGCAGGTGCGCAACCGCATCGGCGTGATGCGTCTTCGCGAGGGGCCGATCCCGCTGTGGTCGTTGAGCCAGGCTCTCGAGCAGGGTGGCGCGCTCGGAGCGCTTGGTATCCGGCGGCATCGCCGCCTTGCGCTCCAACGCCGCACTGCTCTGGCAGATCGACCAACGCACCATGCCCTGTTGCAAAGGTCTGCCGAGCCCGAAGGTCTTGACCGTCGTCGACGTGGTGTCGGTCTGCGCTGATGACGGATCCGTGGTGGACGGTTTCCCATTCCCAGCGTCGGACTGCTGGGCATCCTTCGGTCCCAGGAACCGCGAAATCAGATCATCGAGCCCCCAGAACCGGGCCTGAGACGGATCCGGTCGGCGCATCTCCTTTCCGTGTCGTCTAAGGAGCATCCGCACCTTGGCGCTGTGGGCCTCGGATCCCGTGGTCTGGTCCAGGGCCAGCAGCAGAAGTGACATCAGCAGGCGTGACTTCAGCTTCGCAATGTTCGCGATCTGCAGCAGTTCCATCTCGAAGAGATCGTGCACGCACAGACCCCGGGGCATCAGGGGCTGTAGATCGGACAGGGCGTAGACGAAGCACACCGGTCGTTCCATCTGCCGGCAATCGGCAACCGTCTCTACGTGCAGGGGCAGACGCCGCTCTTCAAGCCACACGCCGATCCGTGGCGGGAGATCCTGATGCGCCACCCAGCTCGGACGCGAGTCCTGGCGGCGCTGCGATCCAATGGCATAGAGCTGGCGCTGGGTGAATCGCAAGGCGAGCAGATGCGCGATCAGCACCCGGGTGGCATCCCAGTTCGGGGACAGATTCGGACGCTGGGGCCGATGCGCTTCCACCAGCGCCCAGACCCGCGCTTCGGAGGACAAGGATTGCAGTTGGTGTGTCTTGTGCAGTTTCATGAATCACATCCACCACAGCAGTTTCTTCAGACGGTCGCGTTCTTCTTCCTCGGCCCGGCGCAGGTCTTCCGCCGTCGGGCGCCAGCGCTCATCCAGCGTCACGGGCGTGGGCAAGGCTTGGGCTTTGCGGCGAATGGCCCGGGCCCCGCTTTTCGAATGTCCGACCTGCCAGTACTGGTTGTGCTGGATGTCGACCAGCGTGAGCCGCCCTTCATCGAGGTAAGCGCCGGTTTCGATCCAGAGCAGATTGGCGATGGCGACCGGGCGCTTCTTCATGAGCACGCTGTGGCCGGCGACGATCAGATCGATGCCGGCTACCGGTTGTAGGGCTTCCCAGACCCCGGCTCGACGGATCGGATCGATCTGCCGGGCCGAGCGTACGCCGGTGTGGACGGCCCAGGCGCGGATACGCCTGCGTCCCCAAAGCGCAGCGGACGTGTCGGTCTTCCCGGAATCATCGATACCGTCGCCGTGTGGGACGGCCAGCGATCGAAGGTCATCCCAGCTCAGGCCGACACGCACCTCGGCGTGGATCAGTCCGATGCGTCGACCATCCGGGAGCGGCAATTCGATACACAGCGGCAGTCCCTGGATGATCTTGGTCAAGGATCCGATCTGGAAATGAGGGACCAACCGGATCCAGTCGTTGCCGTTTCTCGACCAGATGCGACGGGCATCAAACGATGCCATCGCCTCCTGCATCATGTCTTCGTGATTGCCCCGCACGGCGATGAACCACGCCCGGGCCTGGACCCGGCGCAGCAGGCGCGCGGAATCCGGACCGCGATCGATCAGATCGCCCAGGGCGATCAGTCGATCGACCGACGGATCGAAATTCACCAGCGCCAGACCCCGATCCAGCAGGGCACCCTGCCCGTGCAGATCACCGACGAGAAAGTCGCGCCCGTAGACATTTGGAGAGAGCGTGACGAAGGGTTTGGAGAACAGCATGAGCAGGATCGTGAACTGAAGCGGTGACGAGAAAGCAGATGTAAGAAAGAAGAACCGAGACGGAAGCCGGATCGATCAGAGATCGAGTTCGAGCACGCGATCCCAGTCGAAATCGCCCGTCTGTTCGCCGGGATATCCGCGCTGATGCGTCAGCAGCGGGATACCGTTGACCTGCTGCTGCGTACACCAGTGGGTGTGGCCATGAATCCAGGCGCGCACCGGGGGCCGCAGCAGATGATCGAAGGCGTTGTGGAAAGCGGCGTTGGTGATCTCGCCTTCAAACTTCGGGTTCATCGTGATCAGGCTGGGGGCCATGTGCGTGACCACCAGCAGCGGATCGGATGAGGCGGATGCAGACGCGATGCGCTGCTCGAGCCAGGCATGACTGGCCCGGCAGCGCTCGGCGGTGGCGTGGGTGGTCAGCGGGCGACCACCCTGGCGCCGAATCAGCCGGTAGTCGTTCATCATCAGCCAGGCTTCGCGTTCGGCGTCGCCTTTGCGCTCTGCGCCGTAGCAGCCGAAATCGGTCCACAGCGTGCAGCCGACGACGACCAATCCATTGATCCGGACTTCATCGTTTTCGAGGACGTGAACGTGGGTGCCCCGGGCACAGGCCTTGGTTTGTTGGATCAGACCATCGAAGTCATGACCGTAGTACTCGTGATTTCCGAGCACATAGATCACCGGCCGATCCGGGATCGCCTGCTGGGCCCACTGAATGCCCCGAGTGCCGACCGCGATGTCCCCGGCCAGGACCACGAGGTCTTCTCCGATCGAGGGCAGACGATCCGGCTGGTAGTCGGTGAATTCCAGGTGCAGGTCGCCGAAGTAGCGGATCTTCATGGCTCAATCCTCGGCATCACGTTCTGACCAGGGCAGCTGGCCGTAGGCTTCGACGTGGATCTGGCATTCCACACACAGCGTCAGCCACCAGCCGCCGACCGTGGTGGCGTAGCCCCGACGCGCGCACTTGCAGCACGTGCTCGAGCTTGCCTCTTCGGTCTCTTGAATCAGCTTCCCGATCTGCTCGAAAAAAGGATTCGCAGCTCGGGAATGATTCGTCCAGTACAGGCGCAGAGTGCCGAACTTCTCCTTGATCTGAACCCAGCGAATGTCCAGACCGGAGCGATCAACCTTCTCGCAAACATCGGCGACGAGCGCGTGCCAGCCGTCAGGCCAGTCATGGCCGATGTGCTGGCAATCGAACTGCAAGGGGAAACGCTCCTTCAGTGCCGTGCGCTGGCGAGAGTCGGCGTAGAGGTTGCCGGGGTGGGACATGTGCGGTCTCGGGTGTGCTTGAGGTCGAGGGCTGGAATCGAGGGCGAGAGGTCGCGTTGCTATTCGGGGGCGGGCCGCAACCGGACGAGTGGGTTCATCAGGCCTCTCGGTGATCTTTTTCCACCGCCTCGATTTCCTCGAACGCCGGAAAAGAAAAAACCCCGGGAGGCGGTCTCCCGGGGGCGTTCGGTTCTCGGGAGATCGGGGGACCGATCTCCGTGCTGGACGATCAGTCGATCAAATGAACAGGCAAAGCGGTCCACATCGCTACGACACACACACATGCGCTCGCGTGACATTGAGATGCCAGCGTTGGGCGTATCGCGGTGACGGGCAGATGCGATGTCATAGAAGGTCGGGTCCGGTTTTCAAGGGCGTCGGAGCGGGTGAAGCGACGGTGCGTGAATGAAATGTACGCCGGCACTTCAACGTCGTCACGCGCGCGCTGACCAGAGGGCTTGTGCTGTGACAAGTCCGCTGATCGGCGTTTCAGATTTCCGGTAATCGCACCGAGCATGGCGGTGCAGTGAGATGCGGTGCATCCGAACCGCAGCACGCTCCTTCGCTCTGCAGACGCGCCTACGGTGGCCACGGCGGAGGAGCCCATTTCGCGATACGCGGAACCAGCGCGTCCCGTGTCATACCCCAGCGCAAGTAGCGCGACCAGTCTCGATAGAGCTGAGTACGGCCGCATCCAATAGCCCTGGCCTGTTGCGCTACGAGCTGGCCACGCTGTTTCACATCGAGCATTGCCGGCATCTGCTGCGCGCCGGTGAGAGGCTTGATTCGATGCCACGCAGCTTCGGCCTGCTCCAGGGCGTTGCGGCTCAGGGATCTCCTGACACTGTCCCGAATCTGTGGCGTCCAGTGCCACACCGTGAGGGAGCCAGATTCGACTTCTGCGAGCACGTCGGAGTACGGCTGCGTGCTCGGCAACGCTTCGCTATCCAGATCAACCAGCCAGGCCATCATCCGGCCAGAAGGGTCGTCCTGAAGATGGATCAGGCGGGACGCGCTGACGCCGTGGACAGGGTGACGGGCGATCAGACAACACCCGATGGACAGCGATCCGCAGATCGCCAGATTCGACACAGACATGGGGACCTCGACTTGCTCCGGACGGAGCTCTTCCTAAAAAATCTCGCGCACAGGGCGTGAGCGAACGCGTTTAAAGCGTTCGTATGCGGAAGCTCGTCGGGGTCGGGGTCGAGGACATGAAATTAGGGTCGAGGCCACCTCGCAAAAAGTCAACGATTCGACCCTTTGTCGGGAAATTGAATGCTGAGATAAGTTCGAAACGATTGCGGACCGTCAGAATCGCAAGATTTTCTCTCGAGGACATCGAAGTGTCGTCGACCACCTTCAACGGAAGTGGTCTGGATCGGACTACCGTTCGTGTTCTCGAAAGAGCCGATGGGCCTCATGGGGCGGGCACGCCTGTTCGACACGATCGCAACGCAATAGCCGGAACCTGTTTGCTATCGCTGAGGAATGAGATTCGCGCTTTCGAACCCTGCTCTCAAGACGGTGATCACTTCGCCTAGCGCCAGGGGATCGAGTCTGTTTCGCTTCAGAAATGCTCGCCACTGCGTTTGCTTCCCGGGGTCCTGGATGAATTCATCGCTCAGCCCTACCGGTAATGTCTCCGGCAGAGATGTCTTCCTACGCTCGAACGTGGCCGTGACGGCACGCGTCAATTCCGACGCATCGAGGTCCTCGTCGCGCAGCAACACCCAGAGATCGAAGTAGTCCTTCATCCTGCTGTTCGCCAAACCTAGCGTGCAGAGCACATGAAACTTCTCGGCGACGACTGTGTACTTGGGGTAGGCCCGTAGTTCCGGGCGGGGAAGATCATCTAGCAACACGGGATAAAGGACGGTTACGGGCATTGGCGTCACCGCATCGCCAAAGCCGATGTCTACTTGCAGCGCTAGGCGCGCGCCATCGAGCGTCGCTTTCAGTTCGATTCGTATTCCCGTGTAACCCGCATTCTTGCGGATCTCACTGCCTCCGATCCGTGCCGAGTCGAAAAGGATGCCGTCATCCACGTCCAGCCGGCAAAGGCTTCGAAACATCGACCATCGGTCCAATGCCCGCGTCCCCGAACCCGAGCAGGTCGGCATCACGAGTGGGCCGATGCGGAATGTCGTACCAGAGTGAAAACAGCAACGCGCCCTTCAGCAAAAAACGCTCGGCGTGCTCCGATATCGATAGTCGGTAGAGCAGCCGCTCGAGCCCGTAGTGCGTTAGCACCAGGTTGTAGTCCTGCCCGCGAGCGTCGGCGATGTTCTTGAGCCGGGCCCGGATCGAAGCGCCGCGGTTACGGCTCACGCGACCAGGGACTCAAGATAAGGCCGCATCACATTCGCCACTCGATTGACGCTGGCGAAGCCGGCCAACTGATCCAGCTTGAACTTCTTCTTGCGCCATCCGTCATGAAGAGCCTCAAGGGCGACATCGAGACCAATCTTGTTTCGGTACTTGAAGCAGTCCGCAACCGTTTTGGCTGCGCTGAACACCGGCACGACCACGCCATCCACTTTCATTCGATCGACACCACTGGTCAGGGCTGGCTTCGACATTCGGACGATGCGCAGCGTGGGCTGATCGAGCCGGGGAGCGGGATGATTGCTCGGTATCGCAAGCCAGACCTCAAACGGCGCCTGCGTACCGATGTCGTGCACGCGTAGGGCCGAGAGCAGGCAGACCACACCGTGTGGCACCCTCAGACAGGCTTCTGCGAGCGAGCGGTGTTCGCTAATGGAGTGATCCGGCGGACTGTAGACGCCTCGTGAAACGCGCCGGAGTTCTCCCGACGCAACCAGCCGACTGAGGGTAATTGTCGGCAGCCCCAGCGCCTTGATGTCGCGGGCGCGCAGTAGGCCCTTGCGCCGTGCAAGACGCAGCACCGTCCTTTCTGCCGTGAAGAATTGCTGTGTCACACGCCCAGCATGTTGCGATATCTATTCTATTGTCAATATCTACATCCACTATGCAACATACACTCCCCGCATCTGACCGACCATACGATTGACCAAGATCTTCTTTCGATGGCGCCGAATATTGGACCGCGAATGAACGCTACGGGTCGTCGCGTACTTAGGTTGGCTGCGTCGGTCATATGAGTTGGCGATCCGTGTTCAAGAAGGTGGCTATCTGTATTCGGACCGTCCGCGTCCGCGAAGTGAGACCCTGCCCGGACCGCCACCAGGTCCACGCGCGCATCCACCCAGAGAAAACCCTGCGACGCTCGATGGGGATCCTGCGCTTGGCGAAAGACTTCGACGCCCAGCGACTCGAAGCCGCCTGCGAGCGCGCATTGACGCCGGGCAGCACCAGCTACCGCTCGCTGCGCGCCCTGATCCAGGCACCGCAGCAGCAAGAGATTCCCGGCTTATCCATTCCCGCGCACGACAACCTGCGCGGGCCGTCGTACTACCAGTGATGACTCATGCTCCACCAACCCTTGTTTGACCAGCTACACACACTACGCCTGCGCGGCATGGCCGCCGGCCTCGAGCATCAACTCACCACGCCTGATGTCGCGGCACTGTCCTTCGAGGATCGCTTCGCGCTGCTTCTGCAGCACGAGGCGCACGATCGCAAGGCGCAGCGACTGGGGCAGCGCCTGCGCTGGGCCAAGCTCTCGCAGAGCGCCTGCCTCGAGGATCTCGACACGCGCACGCCGCGCGGCCTACAGAAAATGGCCCTGGCCCAGATCACCGACCTGGGCTGGATCCGCGAGCACCTCAACGTGCTCATCTGCGGGCCTACCGGCGTCGGCCAAGCCGCGTGTCGCGCGGATCACGCGGTGCGCTTCTATCGCATGCCGCGCTGATCGACGAGCTCACCCGGGCCACCGCCATGAACAACCGCTCCAGCTTCTTCCGCGGCCTCGCCAAAATCGACCTGCTGGTGCTCGACGACTTCGGCCTGGCGCCGCTCTCCGAGACCACGCGGCGCGATCTGCTGGAGATCCTCGACGACCGTTACGACAAGCAGTCAACGCTGATCACCAGCCAGCTCCCAGTCGAGCAATGGCACGCGTACCTCGGCGATCCGACCTGGCTGACGCGATCCTCGATCGCCTCGTGCACAACAGCCACCGTATCAACCTCACCGGCGAATCGATGCGGAAGAAGCGGACGGCGAAGGCCGCCGCCACGCCCTCGAATTGACGACCACTACGCACCTATCCAACACTCATCCCGTCCCGCCCTCCACTGGACCGGCATGACGTGGGCTGCTGGACCGGCATGCTGTGAAACCGTGGACCGGCATCACGTGGAACGCTGGACCGACATGCGTGGATTACCCAAATGGCGCAAAGATCCGCTCAGCCGAGCCGAACATGAAAACCTGTCCGACATCCAGAAGCGCGTAGTTAAGGCTCTTGATGTCCCGGTCTCGGAGGAAGCACCGGCTCCGGCCCGACCGCATTGAGACATGGGGCGTTGTCCAATGCCGGTGCGTTGGGCCACTGCGCAATTCTGATGTCGACTGCCGTTTAACTTGGCGGCAGACTGCGATCGTTCAGCAGAACTCAGCATCGGCCCTTCTGGCCGCATCGTGCATGTGCCGTGTGCGCCGGTGTCACCAGCACCCTTAATCTGACCCAGGGCAGCACATTGGAATTGACCCACCTCTCGTAGGCTTGGCCCTTTTGGGAGGGCCATGCTCAGCATAGAGGGGATCATGGAGATCAAAGTCTTGGCCCGTCAGGGGCGTGGCGTCCGCGAGATTGCTCGCGAGATGCAGGTATCGAGAAATACGGTGCGGCGCTACCTGCGCGACGCCGCCGCCGTCGAGAAGAAGGCTCCACCGCGCCGGGCGCACAAGCTGGATCCGCACCGGGGTTACATCGAGGAGCGCATGCGCGCTGCGCATCCGGCCTGGCTGCCGGCCACGGTGCTCCTCGGCGAGATCGCCGAGCGCGGCTACACCGGTGGTCTGACGCGGCTGCGCGCGTTCATGCGCAGTCTGCGGGCGGTGCCGCCGCCTGAGCCGGTGGTGCGCTTCGAGACGCCGGCGGGCGTGCAGATGCAGTGCGACTGGATCGTGTTTCGTCGAGGACGGCTGCCGCTGTCGGCGTTCGTCGCCACTCTGGGATATTCGCGGGCCAGCTTCGTCGAGTTCGTGACCGACGAGAAGCTGGAGACGCTCATCGCGTGCCACGAGCACGCCTTCGACTTCTTCGGTGGTGTCGTGCGCGAGGTGCTGTACGACAATATGAAGACGGTCGTGCTCGAGCGCGATGCCTACGGCCCTGGTGAGCATCGCTTCCAGCCCGCCTTCCTCGACTTCGCCGGGCACTGTGGTTTCGTGCCGCGGCTGTGCCGGCCGTATCGGGCAAAGACCAAGGGCAAGGTCGAGCGTTTCAATGGCTACCTGCGACGCAGCTTCTATAACCCGCTGGCCTCGAAGCTGGCTCAGGATCGGCTACTACTCGACGCCGACACTGCTAATGCCAAGGTGCTGTCGTGGCTGCGCGACGTGGCCAATAGTCGAGTGCACGGCACCACACAGAAGATTCCGCGCGAGCAGCTGCGCCTCGAGCAGGATCATCTGCAGCCGATCCCGCCGCCGTATGCAGGTCGCACAGTGAAGCCGCTCCCAGCTCTGACGAAGCCGCCACAGTGGTCGAGCTTTAGCGGCGAGCGATTGCAGCATGACCTTTCGGTCTATGACCGGCTGCTGGAGGTGCGCTGATGGATCTCCAGCACAACCGCATCCGTGAAGCCTGCACGGCGCTCAAACTCGAATCGTTGATCGAGGCCTATCCAGACCTTTCGGCCAAGGCCGCGGCCAATGGACTGACGTATCCGGATTTCCTCGAAGGCCTGCTCAAAGCCGAGCTCGCCGCACGCCAGGCACGCTCACGCTCGACACTGACCAAGATGGCCGGCTTCCCGGTGATCAAGACCCTGGAGGAATTCGACTACACCTTCGCTCACGGCGTGACCAAGAAGACTCTGCAAGAGCTGTCTGGCCTGTCGTTCGCCGAACGAGCAGAGAACGTAGTGCTGCTCGGACCCTCCGGCGTGGGCAAGACCCATCTAGCAATCAGCATCGGCTATCGCGCCGCTCAGGCCGGCATGAAGACGCGCTTCGTCTCGGCCGCCGATCTGGTCGTTGCGCTGGTCTCCGCACAGCGGCAGGACCGGCTATCCGACTTCATCAAGCGCAACATCATGGGACCGCGCCTGCTGATCATCGACGAGATCGGCTATCTGCCAATGAGCCGCGACCAGGCCAATCTCTTTTTCCAGGTCGTGGCCAAACGCTACGAACGGGGCTCGATGTTGCTGACCAGCAACTTGCCTTTCGGGCAATGGGATCAGGCCTTCGCCGGCGACACCACGCTCACCGCCGCACTGCTCGACCGACTGCTGCACCACTCACACGTCATCCAGATCAAGGGAGAAAGCTACCGCCTCAAAGACAAGCGCAAAGCCGGCATCATCAAAGCTCGACACACCGTCGAAACCACCGAGGTGGGTCAGTTCTAAACTGCTGATCAGCAACTACCCTGGGTCAGGTTGGAAGTGCTGTTGACACCGGGACCGGGTCCGAATTACCGGACCCGGTCGCCTAGTCTCAGCTACCCGTCTCCATTGAATTGACTTCGATCACATCTGGATTCTGAATTTCGTCTACGGCACCCGCGGCCCTTTCGCGGGCCGGCTTTATGTAGCCAATCTGTTGATTCATTTCCAAAGCTGGGCCATTTCGGGACGCATTCACGTTGAAATCTGAGCCACGTTGCCGCTCTATCCTGCTGAATTTTTCAGCACGGGGGAGCAGGAGTGATCAACGTGAGCA
>Ga0187844_10001749_pt1 | contig 16160 bp, 15 predicted proteins | sample SpaLakP09_SKY_50_FD_134517 | JGI IMG/M metagenome (GOLD analysis project Ga0187844, IMG submission 134517) | Oligotrophic lake water microbial communities from Sparkling Lake, Wisconsin, USA - SP09_SKY_50 | ecosystem: Environmental > Aquatic > Freshwater > Lake | place: USA: Sparkling Lake...
GTTACCGACCTTCGTGGGGCCAGCGATGGTGACATGCGCGCGCAATCGGCATTCTTCACCGATGACCACGCCGGCGCCGATGATACAGTAGGGACCAACGGTGCTGGATTGGCCGATTTTGGCTGTTGTATCAATGATGGCTGTGGGATGAATGCGTGCCACGACTGACTCCTATTTATTGATGATGCCAAAGAGGAGAACTCCTTCACTCACCACATCCCCGTTCACAACGCACTTGCAGGTGGCCTTACCCAGATTCTTTCTCGCCTTGAGCATCTCCACATGGATGAAGAGTGTGTCGCCAGGGAAAACCGGCTTGCGGAACTTCACCTCGTCGGCACTCATGAAGTAGCCGATTTTTCCGGTATTCTCGCTCTTGCGCATCATGACAATGGAGGCGACCTGGGCCATGGCCTCGAGCTGCAGGACTCCCGGCATAACCGGATGGCCGGGGAAATGACCCTGGAAGAAGGGCTCGTTGATTGAGACACACTTGACGCCAACGGCCTTGGTCTCGCCGTCGAATTCCACCACGCGGTCTACCATCAGGAAGGGATAGCGGTGGGGCAGGACGCGCATTACCTCGTTGATATCCATCACGGGTGCCGACGAGGTCACCGGAGTGGGAGCCATCGCCAGAAGGTCACTGTGGCGCTTGGCAATTGCGCTTGCGAGTTCAGTATTGGGTCCGTGCCCTGGGCGGACGGCGACGACATGACCTCTCAGAGGGCGTCCCGCAAGGGCCAGATCACCGATGATATCGAGGATCTTATGGCGGACGAACTCGTCAGCAAACCGGAGCGGTTCCTTGCTGAGGACGGATTCGCCACGGATCACGAGGGCATTCTCCAGACTGCCACCTTTGATAAGACCTTTTTCCATCAGATCCTTCACATCCTCGTAATGGACAAAGGTGCGCGCGGGAGCGATCTCTCGGGCATAGACTTCGGGAGTGATCTCCAATGAGAGGTACTGGGTGAAGCGGCCGTCGTGATTGGCCTGGGTACAGGAAATCTTGAATCCCGTATGAGGGAAGACCGACATGATGGAGCCGCCGCTCGTCTCAAGGTGAATTGGTTGGCCTAGCTCGAAGGGGGCGCGGACAGCCTCCTGGTCGATGATGCCGGCCTCTTGGATCAGGGTGACATAGGGGGCGGCGCTGCCGTCGCCTATCGGAGGCTCGTTTGCGTCCATCTCGATAAGGGCATTATCGACACCGAGGCCTGCGAGGGCAGAGAGGACATGCTCGACGGTCTGGATCTTGGCATTTCCCTGCACGAGCGTGGTGGACCGCTCGACGGTCTTCACATGCTGGACCAGGGCATCCACGATCGGCTCATCCGGAAGATCCGTCCGTCGGAATGTATAACCATGGCCGACTGGAGCGGGATGGATGGTGAGAGTGACATTGCCTCCGTTGTGGAGGGCGGCGCCGCTGAGGCTGGCAGACTTAGCAAGAGTGCGCTGGAGTTCCATGGAAAATCTTCTGTGTCTTAAGGTGTTAGGAGGATAATGAGGAGACGAATCAGGCGGCATCCGGAGTGATGCGTCCATCCTTCATCCTGATACGCCGGTCGGCCAGGGCCGCCACCGAATCGCTGTGGGTTACCATAATGACGGTGGTGGTGCGGCGTGAAGCAATCTTTGCAATCACATCGAGGACTTGGGAAGCGTTTTCACTGTCCAGATTCCCAGTCGGTTCATCGGCCAGAAGTAGTGAGGGACCATGGACCAGTCCTCTGGCAATGGCAGCCCGCTGCATCTCGCCTCCGCTGAGTTGGTGGGGAAAGTGCAGCGAGCGCTGAGTCATCCCGACCTGATCGAGCATGATCAGGGCGGCTTGCCTGACTCCTGAGGAGGGATCACCGCGCAGCAAGAGGGGTAGCTCGACATTCTCCACAACGGTCATCGAGGGAAGCAGGTTGAAGAACTGGAAGACGATCCCCAGCTTCAGCCTCCTGTACTGGGTCAGTGTTTGGTCACTCGCATGCTCCAGGTGGATCCCATCCACGATGACCTCGCCCGAGGTGGGATGATCAAGGCCTCCCAGGAGGTTCAGCAGCGTGCTTTTACCCGAACCACTCGCCCCCGTGATGGCAAGGAATTCACCCCGCTCGATATCTAGTGAAACCGAGTCAAGTGCGGTGACCGGAGGTGTGCCGTAGGAGCGGGAGGCTTTGACGAGTCGGATCATGTTGTTCACAAATGAACGACCAATCATGTCCGAGCAAGCTTCTATAACGCCCTCCCTTTCAGGAGCATTCCGCATTCTTGGGGAAACCCCAGATCTACTGGCTGTGGAGAAGCCCCCTTTTTTACTCGTTCATCCTAGTAAGCCGGGCGATCCGGTGACACTCTGGGACAGGCTTAAGGAGCTCCTTGCCTACGAGATCGCTGGAGGAGGTCAGGTCTCATTGATCAACCGGCTCGACCGTGAGACCAGTGGAATTGTCCTTGTGGCCAAGAATGCCGCAGCCGCCCGCGTCTGTAGCATGACGATGGCGCGGGGAGAGGTGAAGAAAGAGTATCAGGCTATCGTCACGGGCTGGCCCGAGATGGATCAATGGGAGATCCGGGAGCCAATCCTCAGGCTTGGCGAGGTGCAGGACGCCCGGATCTGGCTGAAGCGCGGGGTGCACCCGGAGGGGGCCCCTTCGCATACGGCCTTTCGGGTTCTCAATAGAATAACGCATCCCGAATGCGGCCCTATCGCCCTCATCCACTGCATTCCTTTCACCGGCAAGACTCATCAGATCCGGATCCACTTGGCCCACTCGGGCTATCCCGTGGTGGGTGACAAGATTTATGGCCCCTCCGAGGAATGTTACCTGAAGTTCATCGGGACCGGCTGGACCGCGGAGCTGGCAACTCAGCTCTGGCTCCCCAGGCACGCACTGCATTCCTGCTTGCTGGAGCTGGATTATCTGGGTCAGAGCCTCCGCTGGGAATCACCCCTTGCGGAGGATCTGGTCTCCTTTCTTGAGATCTCTTAGAACGGCATCTCGAGCGGGTCACGGTTGGCCAGCTCCCAAGCCAAGAGATTCCTTTTTCGCTCCAGCCCCCAGCGGTAGCCTGAGAGTTTTCCCTGGGAAATAACGCGATGGCAAGGGATCAGGAAAGCAATCCCATTGGCACTCACGGCCCGACCAACCGCACGGGCAGCCTTGGGCCGACCGATCGCCTTGGCCAGTTCTCCGTAGGTCAGGGTCACCGAATCGCGATTGCGTCGGAGATATTCCCAGATCGTGAGCTGGAAGGGTGTTCCGATCGCGAGAACTGGAACCAAGGAGGGGTTTTCAAAGCCTCGTACGATAAGTGACTCGACCTCAGAAGAGTAGCGCAGAGCTGTCTTGGGCCACTCGGATTGAAGCGAAGCAATGCCCTCTTCTCGGTTTTCCACGAAGCGAAGTGCGAGTAGGTAATCGCCTCCTGTCAGTGCGATGCAGTAACCAAAAGGGGAGCGAATAACTCCGCAGAGCAATTCTCCCTCCGAGCGGAGGGAGCGGACTCTGGCATCATGCGTTGAGAGCCAGAGATCCATGCGCTGGCTGATAGCCTTCTAGCGATGGGCCGGCGCTTTAGTTGCCAAAGGTGCCAATCGAAGCAAAACCTCGTTTCGCCTCATAAATCCGGGTGTCCACGGGGGATTATAGTAGGCGTAAATAGGTGATGGTGAACCAGAGGTCGGGAGATGTTTCGCGTCGACCCAGGCAAGGAGCTTTTTGGCGGCTACCTCACTCGGGCCGGGCTTGCTGGGTCCTGAGAAGCGATAGGTGGCATAGCGGGCTGGGGGCTTGGTGCTGATCGTCACCTCGGGATTCGAGGGGGTCGGGACTCCCTGCCGAACGACATCCTCCGGCACAATAAAGCTCATGATTCCGGACTCAGCGCCCGTCATCAACACGGGAGTGGTCATGGAGATCTTTTGGGAGCGCTCATTGCGTCCAGAGATAAATCGAAAGAGCTTCATGAAGGATCCGTCCATGCCGCGCTTTTGCATCGGAGTTGAGACGATCGTGAGTTCGGGATACTCCCGGATCTCGAAAGAACCCTCTTTCTGCACGACCTTGTACTCGGGAGACTGATACTTCGACTCCCCGCAGCTAACAAAGAGTGAGGAGAGAAAGGCAAGCATCGGAAGAACCCATTTCGTGGAGGATGAGGGGGAAACAATCTTCATGATTCCACTCCAAGCCAAGAAACGAATCGCGTCAAAGGATTATGAAGAAAGAAACGAAAGTGTATCGTGATGTGATTAACGCGTCCCATCCTGGACAGAGCAGAAAACCAGCGAACACGACTTTTTACTTTCTTAATCTTAAGTTATGTGGTCTAAAGGAATTGTAAGACTTAAACCCCAAAACAAAAAAATGAAGATACGTTCCCTGCTACCTAAACTATCGCTAGTCGCATTTGCGGCCCTCCTCATCCCTGCCAGAGCTCAGGCTTCGGCAGGAGTTGTCCTCGAGCCAAATGATTTTGTCGGAATTTCTTTCTGGCTGATCTCCATGGCGCTTGTCGCTTCCACCGCGTTTTTCTTCCTCGAGACCCAACGAGTTTCTGGAAAGTGGAAGACTTCCCTCACCGTCTCCGGACTCGTGACCTTAGTTGCCGCCGTTCACTACTTCTACATGCGTGAGGTTTGGGTAACCACCCACGACACCCCGACCGTCTACCGTTACATTGACTGGCTCATCACTGTGCCGCTCCTCATGGTAGAGTTCTTCCTGATCCTCTCGGCAATCACTAAGGTTCCCGCAGGCGTTTTCTGGCGCTTGCTGATTGGAACCCTCGTTATGCTCGTTGGCGGATATGTGGGTGAGGCTGGTTATGTTCCAGCACTTCCTGCATTCATTGTTGGAATGGTCGGTTGGGCCTTCATCCTTTTCGAGATTTTCTTCGGCGAGGCCAGCCGCATCAACGCCCACCAGTCACCCCCTGCAGTCAAGACGGCATTCAACCTCATGCGTCTTATCGTCACTTTCGGATGGGCGATCTATCCCATTGGTTATTTCGTCGGCTACCTCACTGGAATGAACCACGAGGATAGCATGAAAGGCCTGAACATTGTTTATAACTTGGCCGACGTGCTCAATAAAATCGCCTTCGGTGTCATCATCTGGGCTGCTGCTGTCACCGAGACAGACGCCCACGCCAAGTAAGGTTTAGAGGTTTCTCCGTGCGCCGGTTTATTCGGCGCACGGATTTCCTTTATACAGTAAGGTCAGTTTTCGGGCACCCCCTAGGCCTACCACTATGTCCACGATTCCCAAGATAAGAGTCGGAGCCGGACTCCATGGTGAGTCCCTCCTCGGCGTGGTGGAGGAGAGAATGACGGAAGTCGTCCATGCATCGCTGGCGGGATCGGCGGGATTGATTGAGGGACGTTCGGATTCAACCCGCGCCGCGTCTTATCACCTCTCCTCTGGAGGTCAGCGTATTCGTGCCAGGCTTGCACTCTCTGCAGGGAGTGCTCTTGGGCTTCCACCTGAGGATTCGGTGGCCATTGCCTCCTGTGTCGAGCTCATCCACAACGCTTCCCTCGTGCATGATGATCTGGAGGATCGCCAGCAATTCCGTCGCGGTGTCGAAACCGTGCACGCAGCCTATGGATTCCATGTCGCCCTGTGTTCCGGGGATTTGCTTCTCTCAGCCGCTTATGCAGCCCTTGCACGATTCAGCAATGTTCTTTTGCTTCCCGAGTTGTTATCCTTGGTTCACTCTCGTATTGCAGTAGTGATAGGTGGGCAGTGCGCGCGGCTAGTCCCGATCGGAGATGAAGAGAGCGACATGGCTGCCTACGACTCCATCGCCTCCGCCAAGTCAGGCGCTCTTTTAAGCCTTCCGCTAGAGCTTGCCCTTAAGGGTTCCTCCAAGGGGATGTGGTCGGAAGACGCGCGGCGCGCCGCTGAGCACTTTGCCATCGGATATCAGATCGCCGATGATATGGAGGATGTGGAGCAGGATCACGGGACCCTTTCCGTCAATGCACTGCTGGTGATTGCCGCGGCAAGCCGCTGCCCGATCAACGAGGCATCGGAGAAGGCTCGCAGTCACGCACTTGGGCATCTGACCAAGGCGGCATCTCTCGCCGGATCACTTCCCAATGGCTCTGGCACCCTGCTTCGTGAGATTGCTCGAGAACTCTCTCATCGCCTCGAAGCGATGAGCTGATTATCATCCGCCCATGCATGCGCTCGTTATTGGAGCCGGTTATGGGGGCATGGCGGCTGCACTCAGGCTCCGGGCGAAAGGATATCAGGTCACCCTGATTGATCGATCCCCCGGGCTGGGAGGTCGTGCGCAGATTTATGAGAAGGAGGGTTTTCGTCATGATGCCGGTCCCACGGTCATCACCGCACCGTTTCTTTTTGTGGAGCTGTTTGAACTCTTTGGGGAAAACTTCCATGACTATGTGAAACTTGTACCACTGAAACCGTGGTATCGGTTCAGATACTCCGACGGCACGACCTTCGATTACGGCGGGACGCTCGAGGAGACTCTGGAAGAAATAGGGCGCATCGAACCCAAGGACCGCGAGGGATATTTACGCCTCGTGGAGCATTCCAAGCGAATTTACAAAGTCGGTTTTGAAGAGCTTTCCTCGGTATCTTTTCACCGTGTCTCAACGATGGTACGGCAGATTCCCAAACTTCTTCGCCTGCGTAACTATGAAACCGTCTGGCAAATGGTCTGCCATTATCTTTTGAGTCCCAAACTTCGGCAGGCTTTCTCGATCCAGCCGCTCCTTGTTGGTGGAAATCCCTTCGATACCACGAGCATTTATTCCCTAATCCATTATTTGGAGAGGAAACACGGCGTCCATTTTGCGATGGGCGGCACTGCGGCGATTACCTCTGCACTCGGGAGCCTCATGGAGAGACAACAGATCTCGACCCGCCTCGGCACAACGATCGAGCGGATTGTTGTGGAAGGTGGGAAGGCGACAGGGGCGCTCTTGGAGGGAGGAGAGATGGTCAAGGCTGACCTTGTCGTCACCAACACAGACCCTGCCCACCTGTACGGCAACATGATCAGCTCTAAAAAACAGGCGCTCTCCTCACGACTCAAGCTTGCCGGGGCAAAATACTCCATGGGACTGTTTGTGCTCTATTTTGGAACGACGCGCACCTATCCGGAGGTCGCCCATCACACGATCTGGCTTGGCCCGAGGTATCAGGAGTTACTCAAAGATATCTTCGACCGAAAAATCCTGGCGGATGACTTTTCGCTCTACCTGCACCGTCCGACAGCCACGGATCCAAGCTTTGCGCCTCCTGGGTGCGACAGCTTTTATGTCCTTTGCCCGGTCCCCAATCTGCAGTCCGGTATCGATTGGAGCATCCAAGGAACGAGACTTCGGGATAGGATCGTCAAGGCCTTGGAGGAGACGATTCTCCCGGAACTTTCCTCCACGATCAGGGCAGATTTTTTCAAGACGCCGAAGGATTTTAGCAATGAGTATCTGAGTACCCATGGGGCAGGTTTTTCCATCGCCCCTATTTTCCGTCAGTCTGCTTGGTTTCGCTTTCATAATAAAGGTGAGGGTATCAGGAATCTCTTCCTCACTGGTGCAGGCACTCATCCTGGCGCCGGATTGCCCGGGGTTCTCTGTTCGGCAAAGGTGGTGGATGCCCTTCTGCCGCGTGCCGAAGCCTTTAACCCGGCATGAGGCCGGCATGAGCGTAGAACCCTCTGCCAACGAGGTGCTCTCCAGTAAGGGGCGGAGCTTTTATTGGGCACGACACTTTTTGGGGAACAGGCATGCGGAGAGAGCAACAAGGCTTTATGCATTTTGTCGCTATTTGGATGATCTGGCCGATGAGTCCTCCTCTCCCCATGAAGCGCGCTCAAAAATCGAAGCGGCACGGGAAGATGTCCTGAGTGGTGAATCTGCTGATGCCTCCCTCAGCGACGGCCTAGCGCTGGCCCGAGAGTGTGGTATTTCGAAAGAGCCGATTCTTGAACTCATCAATGGAATCGCCTCGGATCTGGAGGAGGTTCGGATCGCTGACGTCGATGAACTCATCCGCTATTGCTACCGCGTGGCCGGCACCGTGGGCCTCATGATGTGCCGTGTTCTTGATGTCAGCTCGCCAGCAGCCTACCCGCATGCCGTCGACCTTGGGATTGCCATGCAATTGACTAATATCTGTCGCGATGTCCTTGAGGATGGCGGAATGGGTCGCCGATACCTTCCCTGGACCCTTGTTGGAGATCTTTCTTCCCAAGAGTTGATCAACCCCAGCTCTGCCGTGTGCGCTAAGATTGCCTCGGGCGTACTCGAACTCTTGCGGCTTTCCGAAGACTACTACCGAAGCGGCGAAGAGGGACTCTCCTACCTGCCCTTGCGTGCACGCGGGGCTATCTTGATCGCCTCCAGGGTCTATCGTGGCATTGGTCTCGATCTTATTTCACGCAAGGGAGATTGCTGGTCCCGACGTGCGATGGTCTCTTCCCATCAAAAGGCGATTATCACAGTGTCAGCTCTCGCGAGCCTCGCGTTGAAGGGATTGAGAAAGGGATCGAGAGAGAGCGCGTTTTGGTCCGCTGCCTGCGCTCATCGCTCGGAACTCCACATCGCACTTGCAGGCCTTGAGATCGCTCCATGAGCAATCAATCCGATCTCATCATCTTGGGGGGTGGCTGTGCCGGATTGAGCCTCGGTATGAATCTTGCCAACTATGGAGAGGCCAGCCCCCGGACCCTTATTCTCGAGGGCAGGCAGAAATATACCAATGACCGCACCTGGTGTTTTTGGGGTGGCTTTGGGTCTGGGTCGGAAAAGCTCGCAACCCACCGGTGGGAAACTTTTTCAGTTGCGACGGCTAAGGATTGCATCACCCGCAGCTGCAAAGAAAATCCTTACCTCATGGTCGCCTCCAAAGACTTCTATCAGGCTGCAGTAGGAGTGATTGACCAGTCCTCTCGGATCAATTTGAAGATGGAAAGCATCGTCTCGGGTGAGGTTTTGAAGAGAGGTGGGCTCTGGCATGTGGAAACTCCGATGGGAGTCTTCACGGCCCCACGGATCGTGGATACTCGTCCCAAGGTCCCGCATTTTGGTGATTTTGATCCTCTTCTTTGGCAGTCGTTCCTTGGGGAAGAGATCACAACTGAAGAGGAAATCTTTGATCCGGGTTGCGCGGAGCTGATGGATTTTTCTGGAAGTTCATCTGAAAGGATCCTCTTCCTATATGTTCTCCCTTTCTCCAAGAAGAAAGCCCTTGTGGAGGCTACGGTTTTTGGACCGGAGCCATTGAAAGCAGAGGATTTGGAGGAGTCGTTCGCCGTGCTCGTCAAACAACGACTTCAAGGGCGCCGTTACTCAAGCGGCAGGAAGGAGCATGGAATCCTCCCCATGGGGATACCTCCTGAAAATCGACAGACTGATCCCAGCTACGTCCGTGCGGGTCTGATGGCTGGCGGGGCCAGACCCAGCAGTGGATACGCCTTTCAGCGTATCTGGAGGTGGTCGCAAGAGTGCGCCATTGTGTTGGCCAAGGGTCGTCCCCCAATATCCCATCCGCAAGATCCTCCCATCATCCGCACCATGGACGCACTTTTTCTGCATGTGCTTAACTCCCGTCCCGAACTGGCTCCCGATATTTTCTTTTCACTCTTTTCCAAGGTGGATCCGGCTCGCGTGTCCCGCTTTATGAGTGATCGCGCGAGTCTCGCTGATTGCCTCACAATCATGGCATCGCTTCCTCCGGTGCCTTTTCTGAGCGAATTGGCCAAGACCATGGGGTTACCCTACGGCCATAAAACAAGAAGAGAAAAAAAAGAAAAGGGGGATTGATGAAGCCGATGAGCCCGCTCCGTATTCAAGGATTTTTATTCAGCCTCTGCGCGCTTGGAGCGGCGGCTTTTTTCGCACTGGTTGGGTCCCAGAAGGGGGATTTCAACGGGCAATCAGGACTCATTATCCTTGCGACCTTGATCCTTCTTCTGGGGGTCCCGCATGGGGCATTCGACACGATCTTTGCTTACAGACTTTACGATCTTCGGAAGCCAACAGGCTGGATGATTTTCACCATGATCTATCTTCTTCTAGCGGCAGTTGTTGTAGCGGTTTGGTGGTGGGCACCGATGGGTTTTTTGATTTTGTTTCTTTTAATCTCAGCGGCCCATTTCTCGGGGGATCCTGAGGAGGGAACCCCCCACGCGACTCGAATCCTCTATGGGGGAAGCGTGCTCCTATTGCCCGCACTCTTTCACTCGGAGGAGATGGCGCAACTTTTTGGGCTTCTTGTGGGTAATGAGCCTGCCCTTCTGCTCATGCCATGGATCAAGCTGATTGCCTGGCTCTGGCTACCGTGCGTTGTAATCGGAGTGATCCTGCTTGCGTGGAGTGATTGGCTGGGAGCCATTGAGATAGCCTCCGTCGTTTTGCTAAGTGTTGCAGCGCCTCCTCTCATCGCATTCACCCTCTTTTTTTGCGGCATGCACAGCGCTCGCCATATCCTCAGGACCATCGACTACTCGGGATCTCTTTCGAGACGCCTCCTGGCTCTTTCTGCTCTCCTGCCGATGATCGGCGTTGCCGTGGTCTCGGCGCTTGCCTGGTGGTTCCTCAAAGGAAAGTCCCTCGATGAACGCCTGATTCAGATTGTTTTTGTAGGACTGGCCGCTCTGACCGTCCCTCACATGGCGCTTGTGGAACGCGTCCGATTCTCTGGGTGGATCAAGGGTGCATTTCAGAGACCCTGATAAAAAGAGAGTGCAGCCATGAGGAGTCGAACCTCAAACCTTCTGATCCGTAGTCAGATGCTCTATCCAATTGAGCTATGGCTGCTTGAGTGGCTTGTGATCTAATCAGACTGGGTTCAAACGGTCAAACGGGAATCGGGGATTTTATTCCCCGATCCCGGTTTGGGCTGCATTCTTCAGCGGATCGGCGTCGCCGTTCCAGATCCGAAGAGGGAGACCGCGGTGGATCCGATGGTGGCTGGGACGGCGGAGTTCACGCTTGCGCCGTTCGGGCCGATGAGGGGGAGAGGCGTGCTCTTGAGCAACTGCCAGACCATCAGGCCGTCCAGAGGATTGACCTTGTTGGCCAGAAGATGCTTCGCGCTTCGCTCGACAGAGTAGGGGGCATTAAGGATTTTCCCATACTGGTCGAGCTCGATGACAGTGCCGGCCTGGTAAGCGTCGGCATTGTTGTTCACAAGGGTCGCTCCGCCCCAGGCTTCGTTCGGGATTTCCAGTCCGATCGCCACGATGGTGGTGGCGGGCAGGAGTGAGCGGTACTGGTCGTAGGCAACTGTGGGGTCGTAGTGCTGGTAGCCTGCGTCATAGGACATGACACCCACCAAATCTAGCAGGTCGCCTGCTTTTTGACCGGCATAGGCTCCCGATGAGAGCACCTTGCTGAAGGCGAGCCGCTCGCGTCCAGCCGAGCCGCCCCAGTAGGAGATGCGGTTCGGGTTGGCGGGGTCGCGGGCTGCCGAGGTATAGTCGGCGCCTGTCGACCATGCTGCCAGTCCTAGCTCGCGGTGGCGTCCGTCGACTTTGTCGGCCTGATCGATGGCCTCTCTCATCGCCTGAATGGAGAGGGCGTAGCTAGTGACGTTGGCGTCGCCGGCGCCGTCGACCTCGTAGTCAACATCAAGCCCATCCAGTTTCAGGTCGACCATGATCCTGGCAAGTGCGTCGCGAATCGGAGCTGTGGAGGGGCCGGTAGGCTTGCCTGCTTCCGAGCAAAGGCCTGCCCAGTTGTTATAGGTAGCGCCACCCACCGAAAGCAGCACCCGCTGGCCTTGCTGGTGAAGGATCCTGATTGATTGAACGACATCCTGTGGCGCTGAGGAAAACCCAATGCCTGTGCCCGACCAGGTGTTGGCTGTCAGGCCTGTCCAACTGAAGTTCGGCTGGGCGAAGGCAAGGCAGACGTCCGTGTAGGGGGTCTTGCTGATCGCGGCCATCTTACTTGTGGCGATGAGCTGTGCATCAGTCATCGGTGTGCCGCTGTAACCGGCGTAGTAGTAATAAGGCTCAGACCAGCTAGGGAAGTAGCCGATGAGTGTCCGGGCGCTGACTCCCGTGACAGAGCCGGGGACCGGTGAAGGAGCGGGGGTTGGTGTAGGTGAGGGTGAGGCGCCAGGGCTTGGCACAGGAGTCAGAGTAGCGACAGGGGTGGCCACAGGAGTGGGCGCTGGGGTAAGCACGGGCACGGGAGTCGGTGTTGCCGTGGGGGTCGGTGCTGGGGTGGGCACCACGACCGAGAGAGGGATGGAGACCCCGTTCACCAAGAGCCTGGTGGGTTTGGCTGGAGGAGCTCCATTGAAGGTGAATCCGACGGAGACTGATCCGCGTGCGGGGATCGAGCCATTCCAAGATGCCGGAGTGAGCTGATAGCCGCCGATCACGGCGCCCACCGTGGCGTTCCAAGCAGAGCCAACTTTGTCGGTAGTGGAGAGAGTGGCGCTCCAAGTGGCCAAGGAGGTCGTCCCGGTGTTGTTAATGACCAAGTTGGCGTTGTATCCGGTATCCCAAGCGGAGGTCACCTGAAAGACGCCGCTCAGTGCTGTCACGCCGGGCGTTGGGGAGGGCTTGGGGGCTGGCGTCGGAGTTGCGACTGGAACAGGGGTTGGAGTGGGGACGGGAGTAGGTGTCGCAACAGGTGTGGGTTTCGGAGTTGGTGCAGGGGTTGGGGTTGGAGTAGGACTTGGAGGGGGTGTTGGCGTCGGCGTGGGCGTGGGAGAGGCTGATCCGTAAGGGTTATTCACAACCAAGGGAACCGGCACCCCGTTGACGAGCACCCTTGTGGGATTAGCCGGTTTGGAGCCAGAGGCATCGAATTGAAACCCTACTGAAACGGAGCCATTGGCCGGAATGGTAGCGGTCCACGAGGCGGGCTGGATGGCGTATCCCCCGGCGCTCGAGCTGGCCGATCCGTTCCAGGCGTTGGAAACCCTGTCGGTAGTAGCGAGGTTGGCACTCCAGTTGGTGACGGCCGTCGGGCCAGTGTTGGCGAGCACCAGATTGGCGGTGTAGCCGCCACTCCATGCCGAGGGAACCGTGAAGCTTGCCGTGACGGCCGCTCTGAGGTTCGGGAAGAAGAGCAGGGCGGCGGAAAGGAGGGTGATGAGAGATTTCATGGGTGGGGTTGTTTGAGGGTGGATACGATGGGGGCTTGTTGAGTGTTATTGACTTGTAGTTTGGTCAAACGCCCAGTGGGATTCGTTCAAATAAGTTTTCTCCTCAGAAGCTCCAAAGCTCCCTAGCAGCATCTCAAAAGCACCGTGAATTAAAGTTCCCCTTGACCGGAATCCCCCCACAAACCATATTTCCTTTTCAATCTTATCAAGAGTGACGGAGGGACTGGCCCGCTGATGTCACGGCAACCGCTGCGGAATTTTTTTCGTAGGCCCAGGTGCCAAATCCAGCTCCGAGCAATCGGGGAAAAGATGAGATACTTGGTGCGGCTGTCGAGAACTCCTCGATGGGATAACCAAGTCTCTTCGTCACTCTTGTTGAGCAACAACGACGAGATCCCATGTCCACGAAACCTTGGTTCAGTAATCTGAAATGCCGCGAATGCGGACGCCTCTACGAGAAGGAGGCAATCCATATCTGCGAATTCGACTTTGGCCCTCTCGAGGCGGCGTACGACTATGACGCCATCCGCGAGGTGTTTACCCGTGAGTTGATTGAGTCCCGGCCGCAGACGATGTGGCGTTATCGGGAGCTTCTTCCGATTGACGGCGAGCCGACGGTAGGCACTCAGGTTGGATTCACCCCGCTGGTGAAGGCAGACCGCCTTGCCAAGGCCCTCGGTATCCGCGAACTCTGGATCAAGAATGACTCGGTCAACTATCCGACTCTCTCCTTCAAGGACCGCGTTGTCTCCGTGGCTCTGAGCCGGGCCCGTGAGCTTGGCTTCAAGGTCGTTGCCTGTGCCTCCACCGGCAATCTGGCCAACTCCGTCGCTGCCAATGCCGCGAATGCGGGACTCAAGAGTTATGTCCTCATTCCTTCCAATCTGGAGCAGGGGAAGGTCTTGGGATCACTTGTTTACGGCACCAATGTCATTGGCATCAAGGGCCCCTACGATCAGGTGAATCGTCTCTGCTCCGAGATCGCCGGCAAGTATGGATGGGGATTCGTTAACGTAAATCTCCGCCCTTACTACGCCGAAGGATCCAAGACAATGGGCTTTGAGATTGCCGAACAACTCGGCTGGAAGCTACCGCGCCATACCGTGGTCTGCATGGCCTCCGGATCACTCCTGACCAAGCTCCACAAGGCCTACAAGGAGTTTATCGATCTGGATATCGTTCCTAAGAGCGATTTCTCGATTCACGGAGCACAGGCCTCGGGTTGCTCCCCCATCAGCACGGCCTTCAAGGCAGGAACTGAAATGGTCAAGCCGGTCCAGAACCCCGACACTATAGCCAAGTCACTCGCCATCGGTACTCCTGCGGATGGGTATTATGCGATCCGTAGCATGAAGGAGACGGGTGGAAGTTGTGAAGATTGCACCGATGAGGAGATCGTCGAGGGTATCAAACTTCTTGCCGAGACCACTGGGATCTTCGCCGAGACCGCAGGTGGCGTCACCGTTGCCTGTGCGAGGAAGCTCATTGCCTCGGGAAAGATCCCCAAGGACGAGAGCGCAGTCCTCTGTATCACCGGTCACGGACTCAAGACTCAGGAAGCCATCGTTGGCAAAGTCGGTGAGCCTCGCGTGATCGGACCAAGCCTCCGTGAGTTTGAGGCTCTCGTCGCCGATGAGGTCGGGGCAAAAAGCTAACCTTCACTCCCCAATATCTATCACCCAAACCCTATAACCTAATCCCATGCCCATCGTCCGCATCCCCACCCCACTCCGCAAGCTGACCAATAATCTCGAGGAGGTCACGGTCTCCGGCGCTACGCTCGGCGTCGTGCTGGACGAGCTCAATGCCACCTATCCCGGTCTGAGCGAGCGCATCGTCGATGAAAACGGCGTTATACGTCGCTTCGTAAACATCTTTGTGAACGACGAAGACGTCCGCTTCCTTCAAGAAAAAGAGACCCCGATCCAAGAGGCTGATGTCGTCTCTATCGTTCCAGCTATTGCCGGAGGTTAGCCCGATAGTCCCCGCCTGATAGTCCCCGCCTGATAGTCCTCTTGCCTTCGCAACCTTAACCTCCGATCTTTTTTCTTATGGAAACAACCCGCCTCTGGCTCATGTATCCGGCGAAGCTCATCACACGGCCGCTTGTTTACGAGCTGGGACATAAATTCTCTGTCACGACGAATGTCCGCCAAGCCAGTGTGACGAATGAAATCGGCCTTGTATGTCTCGAGCTCATCGGCGAGCGCGGCGAGATCAAGCGATCGATCGCCTGGCTCGAGGAGCTGGGAGTGAAGGTCGAGCCGGTTGAGATCAACACGATCGAGGGCTGATTCCAAGCCTCCGGCTTGCGATTGCCTTGCTGGCAGTTAAAATTCCCCCCCCATGCGGTTTGCTAAAGCAGATGACGCGCGGTGTTTTGATTTTCCGGCCTCCGAAGCATTGGTCGCACTGTGCGTCGCCATTCTCGGAATGGCGCTTCCTTCGCTTCGCGCCCAATCCTTTGCGGACGGGACGGCCTTCACTCCTCTGGCCATCACCACTCCGGACAGCAATAGTATGGCCGCCAATCTAGCGGATGTGACCGGCGCCCAGGCCTTTTATAACGCGGGTGTCTATGGCCAGAATACCACCAGTTGGGTGGTGGATGCGGGCCTTGTCTGGGGAGGTCACGAGGCGATCTCGAATCTCTCCTATATCTACGGATCAAGCGATGCGCTGACCACCCCTGACGGACACGCCACGGCGGTTGGTATGCTTCTGGGTGGGATTCCGGCATCCGCGCCGTACTACTGGTACAAGCTGGGAATGGCCCCGCTCACCGCGCTTGGTTCCGCCGCCCTGGCCACCTCGCTGAACGGGGATGGAAGCTTCGAGGTGTCCGACAGAAGCGTGATTTTCGCCTACACCAACGCGGCCGCCCGCGGGGATGTCCTTTCCACCAGCGTCGGATTCACTCCTGATCGGGCAGGAGTGGGGACTGTCAGCGGCCTGCTTGATGCGCTTGCCGTCGCCCATCCTTACACGACCATGGTGGCGGCAGCCGGCAATGCGGGCACGGCGGGCAGCGTCGGCGGCCCAGCCTCCGGCTACAAC
>Ga0187844_10001750_pt1 | contig 16160 bp, 19 predicted proteins | sample SpaLakP09_SKY_50_FD_134517 | JGI IMG/M metagenome (GOLD analysis project Ga0187844, IMG submission 134517) | Oligotrophic lake water microbial communities from Sparkling Lake, Wisconsin, USA - SP09_SKY_50 | ecosystem: Environmental > Aquatic > Freshwater > Lake | place: USA: Sparkling Lake...
GCCGTGAGCTGCGCAAGCTGCTCTAACGTTAACTCGCTAGAGCGGTGAATCAGGCGTGCTGAGTTCGGGGAGGTCGTTCAAGGCCGTCCGGAATGAATCCAGAGAACGAATAGGATGAAAAGATGAATACACCACGCGCCATGACTAGGCTTTGTGTATGGACAGCAGCAGAAGGTGGAGCGGCCGCACCCATCAGGCAGCATTTTGCGCAGTCGTGGCCCGGATTGCCGATAGGCGCGTCGGCATGACAAGGCTTAGCTGCATCGCTGACGTGATGATACTCAGAAGAGATATCAATATTCACCCCAGCCTCGACATCCTGTGATGAATGATGATGCGCATCAAGCTCGGTAACGGGCGGCATTTCATTGACTGATACCGGCGCAATTACTAGCTCTGGCGGAGGCGTTGACTGAGTTGCGGTTAACATCGCTAAAGAACGCGCATAGGCTAACGAACTCTGCATGGGCAATAGCAACCCTAAAAGCAGTAGGAGGATGGCATGACGCCATAGCGGACGGCGGAAATCAGTCATGGAATGACGATAGCACAGCCTAGCAGGGCTGCACATAGTGCATAGAGTCAGTCTCAGGGGAAACTCAACGCCACAGAAAATTTACTGGGGGAGTTCGCACTTTGCTCGGAAACAGGCGACCTATTTCAAAGCGAGACCAGGAAGATCTGGGTCAACCTTAAACTCAAAGGTATGACGGCGGCAATTCATGGTGTTGATGTAGTAGAAGGCAAAGCGCTTGCCATTTTCTGGGCCAACTCGGAGCTTGATTTTGTTGCGACCAACAATGTCGCCCTCTTCATCACGCACTGCGACATTCAAGGTGCCATGAAATTCTTGACCACCACGATTTACCAATACACCACTCAAATCAAACGCCACACAATAGACGCTCTTAACAACGATTTCTGGATTATTGGTATCGACTGTCTGCGCGCGCGCAAGCCAAGGCAGCAGACCTAGCGCGAGTAAAAACTGCAGACAGACGTATCGTTTCATTACGACTTCTCCCGACGATTTTCTTCCAATGCTTCTTATTGCACGGGCAAATAATTTAATTTACTGCATAGCGTGCGACTGCTGATTCATCCCATGCCATTCCCAGACCGGGACCCTTCGCAGTCACATGGCCTTTATCGATAACATAAGGCTCTGCCAATATCATCGACCCGAAGTCCATAAACTCGAGCCAATGGCAGGTCGGCGTCACGGGTAATACATGCGCGCTAGCCTCAATAAATATATGGCTAGAGACAGGCATGGATGCGGCACTGGCCATACCCATCACTGACAACCAACCGGTGATGCCACCGATTTTCATCAAATCCGGCATCATCATGTCGCATGCTTGAGCACTCAATGCACGTTCAGCATCGCGCGGGAACCACCAATTCTCGCCCGTCTGTATACCCACATTGACAGACTGTCTGACGGTGGCATGACCTTGTAAATCTTCCGCGACTACGGGCTCTTCAACCCAATGAATATCGTAAGCCTCAATCATTTGAATACGTCGTATCGCTTCTTTGGGCGACAAGCTCTGGTTGTAATCCACCATCAAGGCAACATCGGAACCAATCATGCGACGTACTTCGGCCACCACATGCAAATCACGCTGAGCATCCACATCGCCCAATTTAATTTTTATGGCTTTAAATCCTTGCTTCAGGGTTTGCTCTATCGCTTTGGCATCTTTGACGGGATCAACCATGCCGTAACTATCGTAAGCAGCAACCGGAATTGCTTCACCACCCAATAAACGAACTACGGGCTGATTGGCCGCTTTGCCTAATGCATCCCAATACGCCATATCCAACGTCGATAACAGCATCCCCAACAAACCTTGCAAACCGAGCAAACGAAAACGCTTTTCCATTTGCTGCATACGCGCTAAAGGCACACAGGGTTTGCCGATTAACTCGGGCTTAATTTGCTCCAACAGGCTCATCAAAGGCTTGAGTGTCACTGGCGTATAGCCGAACAGATAAGCGTGTCCTGTAATACCTTGATCGGTAACGACATCCAGCAAAATTAATGGCGATACATCGACAGAGCCGGAAGCCGTTCTAACCGGCCTGGATAGGGGTTCCACTACGGCACGCGCACGAATATCCGTAATCATCAAACTGTTCATGGGATCCTTATTCGATCAATAAATCGACACTTGTCGTGATTGTTTTAATAGTGAGTAGTCAAAATGGTTCGTAGCCATTCGCAACAGTTCGTTTCAACGACTCTGTCTGGCCCAACTCAGACCAAAGCGTTTTACCACAGCTAAGAATATCAATGATGAATGCCATGCTCAAAACCCTCACAAACTGATAATAAATTATCGTTTGTGAAACTCAGATTAATCTTTTTGCAGGTAACGGCAACTGATTAAAAAATATGCATGACTACTTTGATGAAATAATAGATTCACTAATTTAAACCACAACACTAAGGAGACACCATGGCTACCGTACCGCTAATTCCCTATGACGAAGCAAAACCCGAAGCGCGCGCTGTATATGACAACATTATGCAAACGCGCAAAGTAAATGACGTAAACAATTTTTGGAAAGCGCTAGCGCACTCGCCTGATTTGTTAAAGCATGTATGGGAACGGGCACAAGAAGTGATGAAGCCAGGCGCATTAGATGCAGTGACTAAAGAATTGATTTACATCGCGGTGTCTACTGCCAATAGCTGTGAATACTGTGTGCATTCACATACTGCCGCAGCACGTGCTAAAGGAATGACGCCAGAACAATACGCTGAACTACAAGCCGTAATTGCGATGGCCAGCACCACGAATGCATTGGCGACCAATATGCAAGTACCGGTCGATAAGCAGTTTGATCAGAGCTAAAATCAGCACTAAAAAAAGAAACTAAAATAATCAGGCCGAGCGATTTTCAACTCGGCCTGATTATTTTATTAAGGATAACGAACCCACCCTTTGGTTGATGCATCAGGTGCTTCTCCAGGTCGGCCAGGCACTGCCTTGGCTACGGGTGCTGCGGCAGGTGTTGGTGAATGAGCTGGTACATGAGCCGCATGCGCCTCGACTACAGGCTCTGGCATCGCAGACGAGTGATGACTACTAATCAACCACTCTGCGCCGACCTTCTTATAAGAAAACGAATAGCGCGCCTTAACCTTAGTGCCATCGGCAAAACGGAAGGTATACAAGCCCGCATCGGTTGCGCTATTGCAGTCGACTTCAATCATACGATCATCAATACTGCCTTCAGGGCGACGCATTAAAAAATGCATGAAGTACTCTTCTTTTTCAGCGATAGTGAATCGAGCACGATTCGATACCGTCGGCAAAAGAATAGAATTCGGCGCGTAATTAGCAACCACTTTTCTTGGGTCACCGGTACGTAGTGAATTATTCCAACGATCGAACAAGGCAGCGATTTCAGATTTCAAGGGTAAATCGCATTCTTCGGCCGCAGCGCGAGCAGTGGATACGGAGATAGGACCATGACCCGTATGAGCAGGCAATGCTTTGGCGGCGACTGGTGAGGGTGCAGGTGCAGCGGCATGTGCATCGGTTGTGACTGGAGAGTGATCATCGTGCGCCGCAGCTGGCGGAGTAGCGTGCTCTTCAGCGGCAGCAACATGGTCAGCTTTTGGCGCATGCGAATCGGCCGCTGGTGCTGCTGTGGCGCCAGCTATCGATGCTTTAGGTTTCAAACGCTTACTGACTTGAGGCTCAGCTGAAACTGAGTAAGCGACATGCGTGTCAGCTGCTGCGCTAGCAGCCGCTGGTGCTGGTGCTGGTGCTGGAGCTGCCGCCGCTTGAGTAGGTGCAGGAGCGGGTGGTGCTGCTGCAGCGTGAGCTTGTGCAGCGGCAGGTGCAGCTGCTGGAGCAGCTTGTGCTAGTGCGTGATCTTCATGTGCAGCTTGCGAATCAGCTGCATGAGCATCGGCTCCGACAGGAGTACCACCGGGGTAAACTTTTTTCAGCTTCAAGCGTTTGCTCGGTTCGATAGCTGCAGCCACGGGTGCGACATGCACATCCGGTTGGGCAGGTACTTTGTCACCCTTCGCGTCAGGTGCCGCATGACCAGCAGCAGCGTTAGCACCGGACGGAGCATGCGCATCAGCTTCTTTAGTTACCGGTTTTTTGGCTGCTTTCTTGACGGGCTTTTTCTTTTTCGGCGCAGGCTTAGCGGGCGCCTCTGCAGTTGTATCTGCGGCTACCTTGGCGTCCTCAACCGGTTTCGCATCAGCCTGTTTAGACTCGGCTGCAGGCTTTGAGTCGGCAGGCTTAGCTTCAGCGGCTTTGGCGTCGGCTGGTTTCACCTCGGCAGGCTTAGCTTCAGCGGCTTTCGCGGGCGCAGCCGCTTTGGCCGGAGCATCGTTAGCATTCACGCTTCCAAAAGCGGTTGCAAATAAAAGCGCTGTCAGTAAATTAGTAGCATTCATCGTCATGACCTTCCTGTCAGGTCTCACTAAAAATAGCCATTCAATGCGGCTGGTGGCGTAAATTATCAAAATTAAATCATTCGGTATGCCCTGCTTCGTTCACACCGAGTTACTTGCCATGCTTCTCGTCATTGTTAATCGAGTCGAGTGCGGAATTCTGTAGGGCCTTACACAAAGAATATACTCGGCCGCTATAAAGAACCTGTATGCAGGTAACGATTAACAGAACGCAGCTGGATGTTTCGGCGTAAACCGCGCAAAAATAGTTCAGTTTTACTATTAAAAACCATGCAAGGCATTTCGCAGCGGATTATCCTTACGCCATTGCTATTAACCGTCCGGGCCGCTTTCGTTCATTCGCGCCCCGCAGTATTGAATTAAAAAAAGGAGAATCATTGTGTCCGACGCTATTATTAAAACGCTGCCCGGTCAGCTGCACCAATCCGATTGCCCTTGCTGCGCACCAATCAGCACAGGTACCTCACGTCGTCAGTTCTTAGCGACCGGCGCTGCAGTCCTCGCAGGTGGCTTAATGGGATTTGTTCCCGGTCGCTCCATGGCAGGCGGCGGCAACTATGAAGCGATGCTGGTTAATTGCATCGATCCACGCTTCACCACGTTGAGCTGGCAATACATGGGTCTGCTGTCAGGTGTTGACCGCGACAAGCTTGGCGACAACTACAGTCACTTCGTAATGGCGGGTGGCCCTCTCGGCGCCGTACATCCAAAATTCGCCGCTTGGCACAAAACGTTTTGGGACAACCTCGATATCACAGTCGCTCTGCATCACATCAAACGTGTTGTCGCTTTATCTCATCGTGATTGCGGCGCTGCCAAGCTTGCTTTTGGTGCTAGCGGTGTAGCAGAAAAAGACGTTGAAACAGGCTCGCATGCTGAGGCGTTGATTGCCTTCCGCAAGGAAGTTTATACACGCCATCCAAAACTCAGTGTTATCACTGGCATTATGGATGTGTCGGGACGTGTTGATCTCATCGGTTAATCATCAAACTGCCTGATTATTTTGACTTGAATCAAGGCAACGTTTGAGTTAACAATGAATACTGGCTCCTATCAAATAAGGAGCCAGTATGTCTTTAGATCACGCTGTTATCTGGATCGATCATCGTGAAGCACACGTCATTCAATTTAATGAATCGGCGAGCGAAAACGAGATTATTCACACCCAATCCAAACACTCCCACTTACATCACAAAGCAGGAACCCTTGGCTCAGGACATGCATCGCCTGATCAATCGTATCTGCATGAAGTGACCGAAGCCGTTGCCAGTGCTGCGGAAATTTTAGTCGTTGGTCCGGGATCGGCGAAGCTTGAATTACTACGTCATGCGCAACAGCATGATCCTTTGATTGCAAAAAAAATCTTAGGCATCGAGACGATTGATCACCCCACCGATAAGCAGCTACTCGCTTATGCTCGCCACTATTTCAAACCTATTGATAAAATGAACGGAACCGGTGTAATCCGCACCTAAACTTCATTTGCGCTATGAAAAAGATTCTTACTCTATTAGCGGTAGCCGCTCTGTTTTCTACTGGCGGCGCTCACTCAGAGCAAATACGCTACATCTGCAGCGGAACGCATGTGGACTATGACGGCTGGGGTAAACGTACAGAGCAGATGAGTAGCTTGAAAGAAGATCCGGTTGATCTGGTGATTGATACTGAAGCAAAAAAAGTAAGCTTCAGCACCAAGTACGCTGGACCTGTGACGACGGATTTAAAAATCAGCGATCAATGGTATGAGGGCGAAGCGCCGGTGAATGTCACAGTCATGAACCGCAAAGTTGCACAGGTCAGCGTTAAACTGGGGCGAATAGCGTGGCAGGCGATGACGATCTATACACTCGATGATGCGAACGGCGAAACTCACCTCGCCTATGCCGGCGTCTGCACACCTAGCGCCGTGAAATAAGCGAACGCACTACGCAGTGTGTTTGCGCCCAGCCACATAGCGTACTCCGGTCGGGCCATACACTTCGGTATGCGGAATATTGGCATCAAGAGCAAACGTATCTCCAGTACGGCAATGCTGTGTACGACCTTCAGCCACGATCGTAATCTCACCGTCTAAAATTAATGCACGCGCAGCAAATGGATGGGTATGCAAATCCAATGAGCCATTTGCAGGACGTTCAACCACAACAGTCTCGAAACCTTCTTTTTGCATCAACTGCTCGAATTCTTGTTGATTCATTTTTATTCCCTTTTTTAATACTTCGAGACCAGTTTTACTAAGGTCAGCAAGGTTTGGTTCACCGGTGTTGGCACACCATGTTTTAAACCGAGCCGGCACACATAACCGTTCAAGTAATCAATTTCTGTTTTTTTACCCCGTGCCAAATCTTGCGCAGTGGATGAATATTGAGTCGCCATGGTGCTGGCCAGATTTCTAACAGTCGCATACATATCGCCAGGCACTTCAATACCCTCGGCTTTTGCGACGGCGAGACATTCCGTCACAACGTTTTCCATGAGCGGTGGAATACCATCGACCTGCACCATCTCACCATACATTTTTTGCGCAATGGCTGACAAGGCATTGTAGGCACAGTTGATAATCAGCTTAGCCCATAGCGGCCCCATCACATTCTTGGATACTTCAACCGGCACCTCGGCCTCATGAAACCACTGCTTCACATCGGCACTCTCAGGCGCATCACCAATCACTAACTCACCTCGCCCGTGATGCTTCACATGTCCAGATCCGGCCATTTCAGTCGCAACATACACCACCGCTGGTATCACTCGCTGCGGTAATAGCTGCCTCATCAATTCAGGACTCTCGGCGCCATTTTGCAGTGTCACGATTACAGCATCAGGTTCTAAGTAAGGCGCGATCTCGCGCGCTGCTGATTCACTGTCTGTGGATTTAACGCAAAACAGCACAAGACGCGCACCCTTAACACCCGATGCATCGGTAACGGCTTTCATGGCGACATGCTCAGAAAACTTTTTAGTCTCTAGCAATAGTCCATGCTGATTGACGGCATCCACATGAACGGGTCGACCAATTAGCGTTACAGGAAAACCTGCACGAGCCAGCATGGCGCCAAAAAAACAACCCACAGATCCCGCACCCATCACGGCGATCTGTGGCTTAGCATTCGATTGAGATGATGACATGATGACCTTTCTTTTTATTATATTTTTAAGGACGCACTCAGAAAATTGAAACGAGCTATTTTTCTAGCCATGATACTGAGCTAACGGCTTAATTAACTAAGCTGAACTATAACCTAGCTCCGCTGTTCTGGCAGTTTGCTACTATTTTTTGCAACCAAGTACGCTTACTTAGTGGCTAGAATTTTTATTAAGTAAAAAATCTAACAAGGTCTGAGTAAAGGCTTGCGCGACTTCCCAGTTAGATAAATGCGCCGCATTAAGCTCGACATACCGTGAACCTTTAATCGATCGGGAAATGAGTTCGCCATGTTCCGGCGGTGTGGACTTGTCATGTTTACCGCCTATAACTAAGGTGGGCGCAGTTATAGAACTTAGATTGGCGCGCTGATCCATATCCCGTACCGCAGCGCAGTTCGCGACATAACCTTCAACCGACGTCTCTTGCAGCATTTTTCTGACGCGATCTACTTGGGCCGGAGCATGCGCAAGAAAACCTGCGGTGAACCAGCGCTCAAGCACTCCACCAATAATGCTCTCCATGCCGTCTTGTTTGACTTTGGTAATCCGCGTATTCCAGATTTCAGGCACACCAATGGCAGCACTGGTATTACACAGTGCTAAACGATCAATGCGCGATGGTGCATACACACCCAACCAAATACCTGTCATACCGCCCATGGACAAGCCACAAAAATGTGCGCGCTCTATTTTTAATCCATCCAACAACGACAGCACATCGCCACCGAGCTGCGCAATGGTGTACGGCCCTTGCGATACATCAGAGCCTCCATGTCCACGCGTGTCATAACGCAAAACGCGGAAATGCTCAGACAGCTCAGGAAGTTGCGGCAGCCACATTGATAAGTTAGTACCTAGTGAATTCGACATCACTAATACCGGAGCTTGCTCGGGACCCTCAAGCTCGTAATGCAATCGGCCGGTGCCTGTTTCATAGAAAGGCATAGAGACTCCTGTAGTTGAAATTCATACGAGCGGGAAATCAGTGCTTGCGGTGACGATGTTCTGTGAGAACACGATCGACAAACGTTTCTGCCTGCCCCAGATAATTGACAGGATCAACTAACTTTTGAAGTTCGTCTCTAGAAATCAAGCTACTAACGTGCTTATCAGCCTGCAAGATGTCAAACAATGATTTATCGGTAGCGATTGCTTGCGCACAAGCGGCTTCTACCAGCTCGTGAGCGGCGGCACGACCCAGATGGTTACTTAATGCAATCGACACGGACTCGGCCATTACCAGACCATGAGTCATAGCTATGTTACTGCTCATACGCTCCGCATTGACTGTCATACCCTCAATAACATCGCGCAATTGCTGAAGTGCTCCAGAGCTAAGCTCAATAATTTCTGGCAAGGTTTCCCACTCCGCTTGCCAGCCACCGAGTGCACGCTCATGCTCTTGCACCATGCAAGACAATAAAGTGGAGACCAGTGCCGGTACGCGATGAGCAGTTGCGAGTATCGCAGCACATCCGACCGGATTACGTTTATGCGGCATGGTGGAAGAACCACCTCGTCCTTGGCTACTGGATTCGGACAATTCAGCAATTTCAGTTTGCGCATGCAAAGAAATATCGCGCGTTATTTTTCCTAAGGTACCGGTTAACAATCCCAGGGCGGTACCCACTTCAGCAATCCGATCACGATGGGTGTGCCAAGGCATAGAAGGTAACGTGAGCTGTAGCTCATTAGCTAACGCCTGACTGACGGCTAATCCTTTATCTCCAAGACTCGCTAACGAACCTGCAGCGCCACCGAATTGCAGCACGGAGATATTTTTTCGCACAATGACGAGTCGCTCTTGATGACGCAGAATCGCATCTAACCAACCCGCTGCTTTTAATCCAAACGTAATGGGTAATGCATGCTGCATCCAAGTACGCCCTATCATCGGTGTCGCACGATGGCGATGCGCATGCGCTGCCAAGGCATCCGCTACTTCAGCGAGTTCACTAGTCATTAAATCAATGGCCTGACACAGCTGCAAAACTAAACCGGTATCAATGATGTCTTGACTGGTTGCACCCCAATGCACATGGCGCGCTGCCTGCGCATCAACTACAGCAACTTTTGCAGTCAGCTGCTTTACCAGAGGAATCGCCAAATTACCTGACTGGCGTGCGTCCATCTTAAGTAATTGAATATCGATCTGATCAGCGCGGCACGCGTTCACTATCGCCGTAACAGATTGCGTAGGAATCACGCCTTCTTGCGCGAGCGCGCGCGCCAAGGCAGCTTCTATATCGAGCATGCATTGCACTGTATGTTTAGAAGAGAAAATAGCCCTCATTCCATCAGAAGAAAATAAGGCAGAGGTCAGGCGATGGTCAGTCATGGAAAGAACAACTTTCGAATGAAATCATAGTTCAAAAAAAACGGTTTCATGGACTCCACCACCAATGGCGACATTCCACTCCAACACACCCGATTGGCCTTCAACTACGTTTGCGATCAGTGTAGCGCGGCGCTCAACAGGCACCTGCAGCATGACCTGATCCGCTGCATGATCATCACCAGGAAAATAAATGCGCGTGACTAATTGCTTGATTAAGCCACGCGCAAAAATAGCCACCAAAATATGTGGCGCTTGCAGTGATCCGTTAGCCGCAGGTACACGCCCCGGTTTGATAGTAGAAAAACGAAAGCGCCCATTAGCATCGGTCGGTGCGCGTCCAAACCCAGTAAAACTTTTTTCTATCGGTAAATCACGATTATCCAAGGGATGTGCATATTTACCGTGCGAATTAGCCTGCCAAATTTCTATCATGCCATCCGGTATAGGTAAGCCATCCGCATCGCGCAACTGACCTTGAATGATGCAACGCTCACCTGCACTATCGGATGTCACTAACTCAGTTGTGTTTAACCAATCTAAGCCTATGTGCAAATAAGGACCGACTGTTTGCGATGGTGTGTATCCTGCACTCATCTTATTTCTCCATCGGCGTCGCATGCCGGCCGCGCAAAATGATATCGAAGCGAAAGCCTAAGGCAAAATCGGGCTTCGTCAAATCCAACGCGAATTGCGAAATCATTCGTTGGCGCGCACGTTCATCTGGCACGCTGTTATAGATAGGATCAAATTCCAGCAGCGGGTCACCCGGAAAATACATCTGCGTGACTAAGCGTGTTGCAAATGCCTGTCCAAATAATGAGAAATGAATATGTGCGGGTCGCCAAGCATTGGGATGATTACGCCAAGGATAAGCGCCCGGTCGTATCGTCGTGAAACGATAATTTCCTTCTGCATCGGTGATGGTTCGGCCGGTACCAGTAAAGTTAGGATCTAGCGGTGCTTCATGCTGATCATTTTTATGCTGGTAGCGTCCGGCTGCATTCGCCTGCCACAATTCAATCAAGGTATGGGGAACGGCTTTACCATCTTCATCAAGCACACGACCTGCAACCAAGATACGTTCCCCAATAGGTTCGCCTGCATGCTGACACGTCAAGTCTGCATCATTGGGCGCGACACATTCATGACCAAACACAGGGCCGGTCAGCTCAGATAAAGACTGAGGTAAAAGAATAAAGGCTTGTGATGGAGAGCGTTTAACGGTGGACCCATACGCTGGCGAAAGATAGTCGGGCTGACTACCCGCCGCTGGCATGCGGTAGGGATGAAGATCCAACATGATGTTCCTTGTCTCGGGAATTATTTTTTGGCCTTAGGCCTATTTTCGCTCAAAGACGATAAAGTTCAAAACTACGATGTATGCTTAAACTCTAAGCGCGCATTCTTGATCAGACTGATTTCAACTAAACTAGATTCAGTAGCATTCGCTCACACTCGTTCAATCATCAACGCGATGCCCTGCCCCACACCGATACACATAGTGCACAGCGCATAACGGCCACCAGTTCTGTGTAACTGATACATCGCCGTGGTGACTAATCGCGCACCACTCATTCCCAGCGGATGACCCAGAGCGATGGCTCCACCATTCGGATTCACGCGTGCATCGTTGTCTGCAATACCTAATTCACGTAAAACTGCCAGACCCTGAGCCGCAAAGGCTTCATTTAACTCAATCACATCCATTTGATCGAGTGTCATGCCCGTCAGTTGTAATAATTTTTTAACAGCGGGTACCGGACCGATACCCATCACGCGAGGCGCGACACCTGCAGTGGCCATACCCACTATACGAGCGCGCGGTGTCAAACCATACTCTTTACTATGTGCCTCATCGGCTAACAATAAAGCACACGCACCATCATTGACACCTGAGGCATTACCGGCAGTGATCGTGCCATCCACTTTCACTACACCTTTTAATTTGGCCAGCGTTTCTACACTGGTGACACGTGGATGCTCATCATTCATCACGGTGATCGAATCACCTTTTTTTTGCGGAATAATCACCGGACAAATTTCATCAGCGAGCACACCGGAGGCCTGAGCTGCGGCGGCTTTGTTTTGACTCGCGACTGCAAATGCATCTTGATCAGCGCGACTGATGTGAAAATCAGTAGCAACGTTTTCTGCAGTCTCAGGCATAGAATCAACACCGTACAGTGCTTTCATCTGTGGATTGACGAAGCGCCATCCAATCGTAGTGTCAAAAATCTGCGCGTTACGCGAAAAAGCACTATCGGCTTTACCCATCACAAAAGGTGCACGGGTCATGGATTCAACACCGCCGGCAATCACCAAGCCTGCTTCGCCAGATTTAATCATGCGCGAAGCAGTACCCACCGCATCCATACCTGAACCACACAAGCGATTAATCGTCACACCCGGAACATCTATCGGCAAACCAGCCAGCAGCAACGACATACGAGCCACATTGCGATTATCTTCACCGGCTTGATTTGCACAGCCAAAAATAACTTCGTTGACTGCACTCCAATCCACGGTGGGATTACGTTCTTGCAGCGCACGTAGTGCGAGTGCACCGAGATCATCAGCGCGCATGTCTTTTAACACGCCACCGAAGCGACCAATAGGTGTACGGATGGCATCACAGATAAAGGCTTGTTTCATCATTCTCTTCTAATTATTAATGGTCAAATTAACTAAGTAATTTAGGCGGCAGTCAGTGGCACGCCCGTGATTTTTTCTAACTCGGGTAAGGTGAGTCCCTCGGCCATCTCTAGAACGACCAGGCCGTTCGCAGTGATATCAATCACAGCCAGATCCGTATAAATACGACTCACACACGCCATGCCTGTTAAGGGATAGGTACAGTGTTCTACGATTTTGCTCTCGCCACTTTTGGTTTGATGTTCCATCATCACGAATACGCGTTTGGCTCCGATCGCTAGGTCCATCGCGCCACCAACAGCAGGAATAGCGTCGGGCGCACCAGTATGCCAATTTGCGAGGTCACCTTGCTTCGACACTTGAAATGCACCCAACACACAAATATCGAGATGCCCACCACGCATCATAGAAAATGAATCGGCGTGATGAAAATAGGCTCCGCCAGTCAGCAAGGTGACTGGCTGCTTACCCGCATTAATTAAATCTTCATCTTCTTGGCCTTTAGCAGGTGCCGGCCCCATACCTAAAATACCATTTTCGCTATGCAGAAAAACTTCGCGCGAGGGATCAAGATGATTAGCTACTAAAGTTGGCAAACCAATGCCTAGATTGACATAGGATCCTTCTGGAATATCACGCGCCACGCGACTGGCGATCTCATCTCTAGTGAATCGCTTCATGCGGGCGCTCCGTTGACCTGAACAATGCGTTGAACAAAAATACCTGGGGTGACAATCACTTCCGGATCTAATTCACCCAACTCGACCACTTGATCAACTTGAACTATCGTGCATTTGGCCGCCATTGCCATGATAGGTCCGAAATTACGCGCCGCTTTACGATAAACCAGATTGCCCCAACGATCTGCTTTTGATGCTTTTATGAGTGCGAAGTCGGCATGGATGGGATACTCCAAGACGTAATTTTTTCCATTGATTAGTCGCGTCTCTTTACCCTCTGCTAGCAAGGTGCCATAACCCGTCGGCGAAAAAAAAGCACCAACACCTGCACCTGCGGCGCGAATGCGCTCTGCCAGATTTCCTTGGGGCGTTAATTCCAGCTGCAATTCACCGCTACGGTAGAGACCATCAAACACGTGGGAATCTGCTTGGCGCGGAAACGAACAAATGATTTTTTTTACACAACGTGCCGCCAGTAGTGCGGCTAAACCCGTATCGCCATTGCCGGCATTGTTATTCACTATGGTTAGATCGGTCGCGCCCTGATCAATTAATCCATCGATTAATTCCCGCGGCATGCCCGCATTACCAAAGCCACCGATCATGATGGTCGCACCATCATGAATGCCCGCCAACGCGTCCCGCAACCCGGGAACAATTTTATTCACCACGAAAAAATCCTTTACAGATGAGAGACCAAAAACAAAATTTTTCTGGCCACTCTCGGCTTATGTGATTGAAAAATCCACTGAAGTGTTAATACGATTATCGAACTAATGTTTCGATTAAAGAACATTGCGCCAGTGTATAGGGGGCATAAATCGACCGCAAGGCTACCTGTTTATTTAGTGTTCGGTGGTCGAACCCCGAGATAACAGCCTGCTGTCAGTGTGAGGCTTACGCAACGAAAAACTGGGTTTTTACTAGGGACCGAATCGAGTTTGCAATGCTCACAACAACGATTATCAATTAAGCATTGAGTTCCGCTACGGTAATTGGGCTGCACGTCATCGCGAGCGTAATAAGCCACCACGGTCGCTCGCCCCATCGGCCATTTTCATAGCGACATCACTATGCAGAACATTTCTCCCCTCAATACCGAAAATCACACAGAGCCCTTTCCTCCAGAACTAGCCTCGCCTGAGCAGCAAGACACCTCACCAACCACCATACAACCTCCAGAGCCCACTGAGACACTCGCACCTCCACCAACCACAACACAACCTCCAGAGCCCACTGAGACACTCGCACTTCCACCAACCACAATACAGCCTCCAGAGCCCGCTGAGACACTCGCACTTCCACAAACTACAACACAGCCCACAGCGACTGCAATAGCACCACCCACACCACCACTCACCATCGCGCAAGAAATCGATGCACTCACCGATCCCAGTTTTATGACCTCCATGGCGCGCGGCCTCGCTGTAGTCAAAGCCTTTTCCGACCAACGCCGAGCGATGACTATTGCACAACTTAGCCATAAAACCGGTATACCTCGCGCCGCCGTGAGACGCTGCCTGTACACACTCAAGAAACTGGGTTACGCCGGCTCCGATGCAAATAATTTTTTTCTCAAACCAAAAATACTGGCGCTGGGTTATTCCTATCTTTCATCAACTCCGCTCACGGTGTCTGCTCAGCCGTGTTTAAACCACGTCAGTACTACTGTGGGTGAATCCTGTTCTTTGGCGGTGCTAGACCAAGGTGAAGTACTGTATATATCGCGCTCACAAACGACCCGCATCGTGTCGATTGCATTAAATGCGGGCAGTCGTCTACCCGCCTACTGCACATCACTCGGTCGCGTCATGCTAGCGTCACTAAGCAAATCTGAGTTAGATAATTATTTTGCGCGAGTGCCACTACTTCCACTCACCGATCGCACTGTGGTGTCGGAAGAAAGGCTACGTGAAATTTTGGCCGAAACAGCAGCACAAGGTTATGCAATCGTAGAAGAAGAATTGGAAATTGGTTTGCGATCTATTGCAGTACCCGTACGAGGTGCCTCCGGCACGGTCGCTGCTGCACTAAATATCGGCGCACAGTCGGCACGCGTTTCTCGCGAACAAATGGAAAACGAATTCTTACCTGTATTACTCAACGGAGCCTCAGAGCTATCGGTACTTCTGGCTTGAAAAATCTCTACCCAACTAACACAATGCCTCGCCTGCTTTAGGGCAGCGAGGCACTGATAAACCTAAACAAGTCGTGTACAAATTTATCTCGCGCTGGCTAATTGCGACGACTGAAATCGAAAATCTTTGGGTGACATTCCCATCTGCCGTTTGAAAAAACGAGTGAAATATGCAGGATCAGTAAAGCCTAATAATTCGGATATTTCTTTAATCGTCATCGACGTATAAATCAGTTCGCGTCTGGCCTCTAGCATTAATCGCTCGTGTATCAGTTGCAAAGCCGATCGACCACTCATCTGACGACAAATAGCATTTAGGTGCGCCGCGCTGATATCGAGCTGAGCCGCGTAATGATCCAGCGTCGTATGCTTAGAAAAATTCTCATCGACCAGTGCAACAAAGCCTGCCAAATGTTCGCGCGCACGTACTACTGTCACCCCGACTTTGTCACGTGCTTGCGCTAAATTTTCGCGCATCAACCAGGCCAATGTCGTACTAACGAGCGATTCGATGACGGCCTGGTGATATCGATCTCGCTCTTGATATTCAAAGTGCAACGCACGCAATCCCGCTTCAATCGCTGCTGCACTCACTAAATCCTGCAGGCCACAGAGAACGGGCTCGGCAAGCGACATCAACTCGTGGGCCAAATCGCTATCCAAGCTATCAATTAACGAATAGGCCAATGTCACGACCATGCCCTGAGCATCTTTAGAAAATTTAAAACCGTGCACGCAATGCTGCGGCACTAACAGAAC
>Ga0187844_10001753_pt1 | contig 16136 bp, 19 predicted proteins | sample SpaLakP09_SKY_50_FD_134517 | JGI IMG/M metagenome (GOLD analysis project Ga0187844, IMG submission 134517) | Oligotrophic lake water microbial communities from Sparkling Lake, Wisconsin, USA - SP09_SKY_50 | ecosystem: Environmental > Aquatic > Freshwater > Lake | place: USA: Sparkling Lake...
CGCCGGCGCCGGCGCGGTGCGGGGTGGCAGGGGCTGCAGAGGCACAGGGTGACGGGCCGCGCATCGTATCGCCGCTGCAGGGGGCCAGCTATGTGCTGCGGGTGAAGCAGGCGACGCCGCTGACATTGAGGGCGAATGCGGCGCGGCAGGGGCAGGTTTATTGGTTTGCTGATGCTGCCTATCTGGGGCAGGCTGCGGCTGGCAAGGATTTGAGCTGGCAACCGCCGGCCGCTGGGCGCTACTTGCTCAGCGCGGTGGATGCGCAAGGTGTGGCAGACACCCGCGAGGTGTCGGTGGAGTTCGCGAATTGAGCGCTGTGGCCCGCAAGCCGGGCAGTTGCAGTTCATTCAACCGGGCGCCGCCATGATCTGCTGCGGGTTTGTCCTCATGACCGCAACGGGACAGGTTGCGCCCAATAGCTGGCATGGGCGCAGTGCGCCACGGTTCTATCCCGAGCGCAGCAAGCCAAGGTACTGGCCAGGGCTCGAAAAGGGAAAAATGGTTAAAGCCCGACCTGACATCGAACAATGAAACGCCTCATTCTTTTTGCGCTGGTCGCTGCGGCACTTTTTTGAAGGGCTAGAGCGTCTATCAGTCGAAGCGAGCGCATCCATCTGTGGATAGGGTCGCCGAGCAGCCTCCCGAGCAGCCAGCTCAATCATCAGCGGAACCGAGTTTGATCAGTGCACCGCAGTTCAAGTGCGATGGACGAGCTCATGGCTTTCAAATGGCTTCTTGCTCGGAGGCCATGCGCTTTCTGCGCAATTGTGCTGGCGTCAAAACGGAGGGGAACGAAGGTGGAGTTCCGTGCGAGCAACGATGGTGCGGGCAATGACCCGAGAATCAAGCTTCGTTGCTGGCCAGCGCTTTCTCAAGTCGGGTGCCCTAAGTAATTGATTTGCAATGAACTTTTCCGAGCGACTTTCGGGCGATTTGCGAAAATGGCCCGATGACTTTGCTAACCAGTTCGCGCCGACGTCCGTGCGTCAGCTTCAATGTCTAGCCTTCAGGAAAATCCCGTTCCAATATGTCGCAAGCACTTATGACAACTGACGAAGCACAACGTGATATGCGCCTTGCCTATTTGTCGGGGGCGCCAGGAATGCTCGCTTCCGCCCTCGCGTGGTTGGCCGCGGGCGTTGTCGCAGCGCAGGTATCCCACTCGGCCGCGGTACTGATGCTGTTCGCCGGTGGCATGCTCATTCATCCAGCGGGGGTCCTGCTCTGCAAGGCGCTGGGCCGGTCGGGCAGGCACGCCAAGACAAATCCGCTCGGGGCCCTGGCGCTGGAGAGCACGGCGTGGCTGATCCTGTGCCTGCCCATCGCATACGCGGTCTCGCAGTTCAATGTGCGGTGGTTCTTTCCTGCGATGCTCCTGGTCATTGGCGGCCGCTACCTTACGTTCCGCACACTGTTCGGTCTGCGGGTCTATTGGGCCTGTGGCGCCACACTCGCCTTGGCAGGCTATCTTCTTGCCGTGTCAAAGTCGCAGCCCCACGTCGCAGCCTTCGCTGGGGCAGCCATAGAGGTCGCCTTTGCCACCGCAATTCTGCTGCGGACAGAGCGTGCCTCTGCGGCTTAGGGCTTGACCTGCCCCGCTGTTGTCGTTGTGGATTTCAGATCGTTTCAGTCGCCATTCAGTTGCTTTCAGGACGGCTGCTGCCTGCAAGCCGGACATTGGTGGCACGGCGATATCGCGCCGTGACTGTGCCGGCTGGAGATCGTCGAGGGCGATGTTTGACCACATCAAATTCGGCGTCAGCGACTATGCGGCGGGCAAGGCGTTCTTCCTCGGGGCACTCGAGCCGCGCGGCGTCACGGTTGTCACCGAGTGGCCGCCGAGCGGTGTCGAGCTGAGCCAGCCGATGGGCAAGGTCTCCCTGTGCCTGTATCAAACCCAGGAGAAGCCAGCGCAGCTTCACCTGGCTTTCACTGCCCGTCATCGCCAGCAGGTCGAGGCCTTCTATCGCGCGGCTCTGGAGGCGGGTGGCAAAGACAATGGCCCGCCTGGCCTGCGTCCGCACTACCATCCGAACCACTACGCAGCGTTTGTCATTGGGCCGGATGGGCACAACACCGAAGCGGTTTGCCACGAACCCGGGGCCTAGGCCTACGCTCAAGTGCCAGGTTGCCGTCTCCCGCTCGGCTCAAAAGGTCGGCGGCGCAGGCCAACCCTAGCGACTTTCTCCCCAGCAAATACGGATGCGCATATGAAGGTACAGGAACGAGACCAGTTACTCCATTCGTTGAAGAGCCGGTTCGAGACGAACCTGCATCGTCATCAGGGACTCCGCTGGGAGCTGGTTCAGGCCAGGCTTGAAGGAAGCCCAGGTGCCCTCAAGTCGCTTCGTCAAATGGAGTCATCCGGTGGCGAGCCCGATGTGATCGGCTGCGAGGAGGCCACCGGGCAGTACATTTTCTGTGATTGTTCAGCCGAGAGCCCGTCTGGTCGCAGGAGCCTTTGCTTCGACCCCGAGGCATTGGCCTCGCGGAAGGAGAACAGGCCGGATGGCAGTGTCGTCGATGCCGCGGCGGCGATGGGCGTCACATTGCTCGATGAGGTGCAGTACCGTGAGTTGCAGCAACTGGGTGAGTTCGACATGAAGACCTCCAGCTGGATTGCGACGCCCGACCAAGTGCGCTCACTTGGCGGCGCTCTGTTCTGCGATCGCCGCTACGGCAGGGTGTTCGTGTATCACAACGGGGCGCAGTCGTACTACGCCGCCCGAGGCTTCCGAGGCCTGCTTCGCGTGTGAGTCGGCGCGGTTGGCGCGCGCGTCGCCCTGTGCCGAACGTGCCGTCCCAAGGAGGGATTTCCGGTCGCGTCATTGCAGGTCGCGCCTCCTGCTGCCGCCGCCGGCGTCCGCTTGCCTCAAGCGTCGTGCCTCGGAAGGCGTGAAGCGGCGCATACTCACGCATGGCCATCCCGCACGCAAGCTCCGGTCAGCTCATCGATGTCCAGCCGCTGGGTGCTCGTCTATCGAACGAGAAGACCACCGCGCTCTTCAAGTCTGAGCAAGTTGAAGTCATTCGACTGGTGCTGCAAGCGAGGGACTCTTTGCCCCCGCACCGCGTCGCGGGTGAGATCACCATTCAGTGCATCGAAGGCCAGATCGACCTCACGGTCGAGGGCGGCCGCACGTCACTGCGTGCCGGCCAGATGCTCTTCCTGTCGCGCGGCGTGCAACATGGGGTCGTGGCGATCGAGGACTCTTCTGCGCTGGTGACGATCGTGTTGACCAGCCAGCCGGGTTGACGGCCAGCCCGCTCTCGAAGATGCAGATACCGGCCAACCGGACGTCGGGCTCGGCGTTCCACCGCCGGGGTTTGGTCATCTATCGGAAAGTTCATCGAGGCCATCCGAGAATCCACCCATGCGAATCGCCCTATCACCACTCATCCTGTCGCTGATCGCCGGATGCGCCGCCACCCCGCTGGACCTGGGCCCCGCAGCTGCCCAGCAATTGCTGGGCAGCTGGAAGGTGGACCTTCGGGCCAAACCGGGCGACCCGGCGTATTTTCAGCAGTTCGTGGTGTCTTCGATCCAGGGGAAGACGTTCTCCGGAACGTTTTATGGCGCGCCCGTCGAGCAGGCGCGTATCAATATCGACTGGGGTGCCGTGCGCATCGCCTTCGTTACTTCCGACCCATCGGGCCCCTACAACCACTCGGCCACCCTTGTCGGCGGCCGGCTGGAGGGCCTCACGAACTCGACCGGACGAGACTTCCTGTCCTACTGGAGCGCCACCAGGCCCTAGTCGATTGGCGCAGTGCTCCGCCGCGACCCTTGTCCCGAGCCAGCGTCCCGGGCCTCGCCCGCGCGCCCTGTGGAAACGTCCAGCCCCCAAGGTAAGGGGTTTGCACGCAAATATTGTTTAGGTAAAACGATAGAACTCGCGGCGTTGTCGCGTTGTTTGCGCAACTACCCACTGGAGTCACCATGTTCATCAAGAAATTGGCGTTGGCCGCCGCGATTGTTGCCACTTCCGGCGCCGCATTCGCGAACGACGTGGTTGGTTCCCCTTCGTTTGCCGGGCTCACGTCCACTTACTCGGCACTGCACAGCGCCGGTGCATTCACCGATACCTTCACCTTCATGATGCCGGGCATCACATCGGCCAGTGTGAGTATCACCACCATTGGTGCGGGTGTGGCCGACATCGACTTCATCTCTGCCACCTTGAACAGCATGCCCCTGGTGTTGACCACGGATGCTGGCGGCTTTGTCGAGTTGCTCTACACGCCGGGGAGCTATCCCGTCACCGGCCCGCTGACCCTGGTCATCAAGGGCACGTCCGGCGAGAACGCCAGCTACAGCGGCACGCTGAACGTCACGGCCGTGCCGGAACCCGAGACCGTCGCGCTGATGATGGCAGGCCTGGGTGTGATCGGCTTCGTGGCCCGTCGCCGTCGCGCCGTCTGACTAACCGCGGGCTGAACGCCCGCGCAGCAACACGATCGGGCTCCTTCATGGAGCCCTTTTTGTTGGCCATGGCCATTGGCGTCTTCAGGCCGCCGCAGCGCGCAAGCCTGGCCGCGCCTCCCCGCAGCGCCTGAGCCCCAGCGCCTCCCATCCAGCCAGCACCAGGACGCCTGCCGCCTGCACCAGCAGCAGCGCCTCGCCCCAGGCATTGAAGGGCACGACCTGAGCGGCCAGCAGGGCCAGGCAGGCCAGCGCCCAGCCGATATTGCCGGCGACGATGAACTTGATCAGCCAGGGCAACACGCGCGGCGCACGCCACAGGGCCAGCAACAGCGCGGTGTAGCCCACCATGAACAGGCCGGTGCCGCTGAGCAGGGCGGCCGGCAGCCCGGTCAGCTCGGCCAGCGGCGCGGTGAAGGACAGTTGCTGCACGGCCACGGCGCCGCTGACGACAGCATCGGCCATGAGGGCGGCCTTCAGTGTGGGGGACATGGGCAGGGTGCTTGTCATGGCTTCTCTCCTTGGTGGTGGTTGAATCGGATGAGTCAATGTTGCTGGCCGAGCGACAAGCCGGCGATTACCTCCCAGGTCATTGGCCCGCCGCCCCCAGCCTTTACGATGCCGGGCAGACAGACGGGAGCAAGCAGCATGGCAGTGGTTGAACTACAAAGCCGAGCGACGGTGGGCGAACATCTGCGCACCTGGCGCGAGCGCCGGCGCATGAGCCAGATGGCACTGTCGCTGGAGGCGGGCATCTCGACGCGGCATCTGAGCTTTCTGGAGACGGGCCGCTCGCAGCCCAGCCGCGAGATGATCATGCTGCTGGCCCGGCACCTGAGCATCCCGCTGCGCGAGCGCAATGTGCTGCTGGTGGCCGGTGGCTTCGCGCCGCTGTACGGCGAGCGGCCGTTCGACGACCCCGGCCTGGAGGCTGCACGCCGCGCCGTCAATCGGATCGTGCGGGCCCATGAGCCGTTTCCGGCGCTGGCCGTTGACCGGCACTGGAACATGATCTGCGCCAATCGCATGGTGCCGCTGCTGCTGGACGGCGTGGCGCCGCACCTGCTGCAGGGCCCGGCCGTCAATGTGCTGCGGCTGTGCCTGCACCCGGAGGGCGTGTCGCGACGCATCCTGAACCTGCGCCAGTGCCGCGACCATCTGCTGGAGCGGCTGGAGCAACAGATCGCCAACACCGCCGATGCCGGCCTGGTGCACCTGCTGGAGGAGCTGCAGACCTACCCGGCCGACAACACCTCGCCCCAGGCCAGGGCCGCGCCGCCCTCACCCGAGTACGGGGGCCTGGTCGTGCCCCTGCACATGGCCGTGGGCGAGCGGGTGCTGAACCTGATGAGCACCGTCACCGTGTTCGGCTCGCCGATGGATGTGACCGTGTCCGAGCTGGCGATCGAGACCTTTTTCCCGATCGACGAGGCCAGCGCGGCCGATCTGCGCGAGCTGGCCGCGACCCTTTGAGGCGCTGGACAAAAAACGGCCCATGGCCCACATTCGGCCGCTCAGGTCAATGGGGAGGTGGGTGTGCTGGGAGAAGACGATTCAACCCGCAGGTGGTGCCAGGAGGCGCGCACCCTGCTCAGGCTGGCCCGGACCGTGGCCCCTCATGAGGACGATGAGGGCCTGGTGGAGGCCGAGTCGGACGACACGTCCGACGCCGCCCTGCTGCTGAAGAAGAGCTTTCAGCTGCGCTTTGCCGCTGACCCCGATGGCGCCTCGAAGGCCCAATCGGCGCGCCTGTCGGTGATCAGGTCGCGGTTCTCCAACACCTACTCCGGCCATGCTGACAAGGGGCGGCTGAAGCTGATACAGGTCGTCTTCTCCGACATGGTAAAGGCCATGCAGGAGGAGCAGCGGGAGTGCGCGCTGCGCCACGACCTGATCACCAAGCTGCAGGCGCTGGCACCGGCCAAGGCCAGCGGCGCAGCCCTGGTGGCGGGGGCCACCGAGGCCGACACCACCACACTGAAATCACGGCGCGACGCCATGACCGAGGCGCTGGAGCGGGCCAGCTCGCTGGACGCACTGAATGCCGAGCAGGCGAGCCTGGAGGCGGTGGCGCGGGAGCGGGACGCGGTGGAGCTGAAGGTGGAGGCACGCACCCAGCAGGCCGAACGCATCACGGCCGAGGCCGCGCTGCTGAAAGCCGCACCGGAGGCTCCGGCTGGCAGCCTGGTCGCCCAGCACGAGGCGGTGGCGGAGCAGCTGGAGCCGCCGCTGAGTGACGAGGCCCTGGTCAAGGCGGAAGCGGCCCTGGTCAAGCTGCGCAGCGACTGGGAGCTGGTGGAAGCCGAGGCCAAGGCGCTGCAGGAGATGCGTGCGGTGTTCGCGGAGGAGGCGAGGGTGCTGCGGCAGGAGGTGGAAGCGCTGGGCCGGCAGCTGGGGCAGAAGCAGAAGACGCTCACCGAATCGCTGCAACTCATCATCACCGGCATCGCCACGGCCGTGACCTGGCTGGACGTGGCGGCCGGCCGGGTGCAGACCGAGAAGTTTCCGGCCGAACTGGGGCGGCAGAAGGCGGCCGTCATTGACGTGATCCCCGGCCTCACCGGCACCGGCAACCAGCAGGTGGCCGCAAAGGCCAACAGCTACCTGCTGGAGGAGCTGGAGCGCCTGATTGAAGCCGCCGCACAGCTGCCGACACCGGACCACGTTGCCAAGGAGAATGCCAAGACCGTCAATAAGGCGCTTGACGATACCCGCAAGCTGCTCAAGGCCGGCAGCGCGGCAAAGACCAAACAGGCCGTGCCGGAGGTCAAGCGCTGCAGCGGTCTGATCGATGCATGGCGTGCCAGCGCCGGTGCAACGGGCATCGTGCTCGGCCAGCGCAAGGCGTTGGTGGAGAAGGGGCTCAAGCCCGCCAATCCGACCGGCGCCGACCCGGCGTTTGCCCTGGATCTGGACGCTCTGCGCAAGCGGGCGACCGGCCGGCTCGTCGAGCCGCTGGTGGAGGTCAATATTGCCGAGGCCGAGAAGCAGGCAGGCCTGTTCAAGGCGCTGTGGAAGAAGGCCACCGACGATGCCGCTGCCGCTGCCCGCGTGGCCACCGCCGTGATCACCTTGGACACCGAGCTTGCCAACGTGAGCGATGCCGCCCGGCCGGCCGCACAGACCGAGCTGGCCAAGGCCAAGGCCGTTGCCGATCAGCGCTTGCTGCTGGCCGGCACCGATCGCGACATGCCCCAGACGGCCAAGGTGCACCTGGCCCTGGTGGCCCGGATGCAGGAGATCGCCGCCGAGGGCAGTTTCGCCGGCACGCCCAAGGCACCATTCGCCGATCTGGACGAGGGCGTGCGTGAGCTGGCCTTCACGGTCTGCGGCCCGGCGCTGATCACCGGCATGGACAAGAAGGCCAAAGAGGCGCTCAGCGCAGTGCTGGTGAGCGACGGACCGGCCATCCAGCTGCTGGCCGAGGGGCCGCTGGGCGGCAACCCGAAGGTCTTTGCCAAGGTGCTGGCCGGCTGCGGCGCGGGCGGCCTGGCCGCACTGGCGCGGGCGCTGGATGGCGAGGGCGGCAAAGGGGCCCGGGCCGCGCTGGAGGGCCTGGTGGACAAGGCCGGGCTGGGCGGCAATCCGGAGTTGATCAGCCGTCTGCTGGGTGAGCCGCCCAAGACCGGTGACAGCCCCGAGATCTCCTTGGCCAAGCAACAGGCCCAGGCCCGCAATGCGGCCGGGCTCAAGTCGCTGGCCGAGAACTTCAGCGGCGAGGAGGGCCGGGCGGCGATGAGCGCGCTGATGGTCGAGGGCGGCCTGGCCGCCAGCGATGGCGCGCTGGCCAGCCTGATGCAGGAGGGCGGCTTTGCCGGAGATGGTGCCAAGCTGCGCGCCTTTGCCGATGCCTTCGTTGGTGATGCCGAAGGGCTCAAGCGCATCGTCAGCACCGCCGGCGTGGCCGAACATCCGGCCGTGCTGGGCCCGCTGGCCAAGCGGGCCGGTGCGCCGGGCGTGAAGTCGATTGCCACCGCCTTTGACAAGCCCGAGGATTGCGCCCGGCTCAAGGGCCTGCTCGACGGCGGCGGCATGGGCGGCGACACCAGCCTGCCGGGCAAGCGGCATGAACACCCCGACACCCTGACCAAGGTCTTTGTCGATGGCCTGGGCGGCAAGGGCGAGAAGCTCAAGGCCTATGCCAAGGCCTTCGGCGGGCCCGACGGGCCGGCCGACTCCAAGCGCATGCTGGATGGCTTCAACGAGTACGGTGACGTCCACAAGGACCACCGGCAACCCGGCAAGGGCATAGCCCTGCTGCTGGGCGGTCAGCAGCTGAAGGGCACGCCCGACCAGCGCATCACCAAGCTGGCAACGCAGTTCGTGCCCAAGATCAAGGCCATCCCGGAGGGTCCACAGCGCAACCGGGCCATTCGCATGGCGCCCCATATGGGCGTCGATCAGGCCCAAGAGGGCTGGAAGCCCAAGAGTCCGGCAATGGGCGCACAGGACATCGACAGGGTGACCGCATCGGTGTTGAAGCGGCACCAGCCCGAGAAGTTCGATCTGTCCAAGGTGAACGATGTGCAATCGATGTTCGCTCCCGGCACCGATGTCGGCGATCTGTTCGATCAGGCCATGGCCGCTATCACCGCCGACCGGGACGACAAGCAGACGGTGAACGTCACGGCCCGCCCGCCACCGACCGTGATCGCCGTCGAGGTGGGGTTTCTGGACGATCGCACGGTCAACCACTTCGGTCCGCGTCAGCCGGTGGGCGCGCCGCATCCGCAGGAAACGCCTCTGTTTACCCGGAGCGAGATCGAGAACATCTTCAAGGCGATCAAATGAAGCCAGCCAGAAAGTAAGGAAGAGACGACATGCACATCAGGTTCGAGATCCGCGACTTTGGCGACGAGGCGGCCGCCCTGCAGGCCCTCAACGAGGGCCGTGCGCCCGCGGAGGCCGACCATCTGTGGGGCAGCATCGTGATCGAGCAGGCCGGCCAGGCGCCGGTGGTGCTCAAGGACGACCTCACCAGCCTGGGGCGCGGGGCCTGCGCCAAGGTGCCCGAGCTGCTGCGGCGCGAAGGCCGGGCCAGCCTGGCGGTGGGCGATTGGCCGACCGACTACCTGTTCGAAGCCCAGGCCGGCACCGTGCATCTGACCGGCCCCGGCGGCGAAGACGCCAGCTTCCCGCAGGACGAATTGCTTGACGGCCTGAACGCCTGCGGCCGGCGCCTGCTGGCCTTCATCGAACGGCTGGCGCTGACCTGCCCGCAGTACGCCTTCTCCGGCCGCTCGCTGGCCGCCAAGCTGCCTCAATGAACCGCTGGTCCGGCGCCGTCGCTCACCAGCTGCCGTAGTCCCCTCGCGCATCCTCGCGTCGGGGCCTGAAGCCCTCCATCAGATCGTCCACCAGCGCGCGGATCTTGGTCGACAGATGTTGCCTGGTCGGTAACACCAGATAGATGTCGGCCGGCGGCAGGCTCCAGTCGGGCAGCACCGGGCGCAGCCGGCCTGAGCGCAGACAAGGGGCGGCGTCCCATGGCGAGCGCAAGAGGAAGGCCCGGCCGTCCAGTGGCCAGCCCAGCGCCACCTCGCCTTCATTGCTGCTCCAGCAGGCGGGCGGTCAGCCGCGCATCGGGCAGCTCGCCCAGGCGCACCGTGGCATCGAATCCCTGCTCGACCAGATTCAGCCGCACGCCCAGCCGTGCCTCCAGCCCCGGCAGCCGCTTGCTCACCGACGGTGACGTCACGCCGATCTCCTGTGCCGCCGCGGACAGGCTGCCGCGCTTCATCAGCAGCACGAAGAAGCTCAGGCCTTAGAAGGCGTCCAGAGGTGAATCAAAGGCACGAATGGATTGTCGGTGGCGACATCGTGTTGCGGCCACGCACGACTACGATGGCGGCATCCCCGCACAGGAGCAAGCGATGAGCCAGAACCTGCACCAGCTGCTAGCCGGTTTCGAACACCGCAGCGTGACCGTGGTCGAAGGCATTCAGATCGCCGCCAGCATCGGCGGGTCGGGCCCGCCGCTGCTGCTGCTGCACGGCCACCCGCAGACGCGAGCGATCTGGCACCGCGTTGTACCCGAGTTGTTGAAGCACTTCACCGTCGTGGCTGCCGATCTGCGCGGTTATGGCGATTCGTCGAAACCGCGCGGTGCGGCCGATCACGGCAACTATGCCAAGCGGGTGTTGGCGCAGGACCAGCTGGAGCTGATGCAGGCCTTGGGCTTCGCGCGCTTTGATGTGCTGGCCCATGACCGCGGTGCCCGCGTCGCCCATCGGCTGGCGCAGGACCACCCGCAGGCGGTGCGCTCCCTGGTGCTGCTGGACATTGCGCCGACCCTGGCAATGTATGCGCAGACCAGCGAGGCCTTTGCCCGCGCGTACTGGCACTGGTTCTTCCTGATACAGAAAGCGCCGATGCCCGAACGGTTGATCGCCGCCGACCCGGCGGCCTATGTGCTGGAGGTGATGGGCAACCGCAGCGCTGGTCTGGCGCCGTTCGATCCGCGGGCCCTGGCCGAGTACCAGCGCTGTCTGGCCCTGCCTGACGCCGCGCACGGTGTCTGCGAGGACTACCGGGCCGCCGCCGGCATCGATCTGGAGCACGACCGCGCGGACCGTGCGGCGGGGCGGATGCTGCCGATGCCGCTGCTGGTGCTGTGGGGGGCGCAGGGTGTTGTCCAACAATGCTTCAAGCCGCTTGATGAGTGGCGGCGCGTCGCGCGCGATGTGCGGGGCCAGACCCTGCCCTGCGGCCACTACATTGCGGAGGAGGCCCCCGATGCGCTGCTGGCCCAGGCGCTGCCGTTTCTGGCGCCTCTGGCACAGGCGGCACTGTGATTCGTGGGGCTTGGCCGCAAGGTTGCAGCAGCGCATGATGCGCGGGCCGCTTTGAAAGGCCTGCTCATGCGCCCATTCTTCGTCTCGATTGCAACGCCGCTGATCGGCCTGATGCTGTGGCTTGGCGCCGGCCCCGCCGTCGCCTGGGGCCCCAGCGGTCATGCGGCGGTGGGCGCAATCGCCGACCAGCTGATCGCCGGCACGCCCACCGCCAAGAAGGTGCGGCAGATTCTGGGCAGCAATCTGCAGACCGCTGCCGGCTGGGCCGATTGCGCCCGCTCGGTCGAGTCCAGCGGCGGGGTCTGGAGCTATGTCAAGCCAGGCACCTGGCCGAGCTGCAAGCTCTACGAGAACCCGGACAGCCAGGCCGCGCTGATCGCCTTCGTCAAGCGCAATGCCAGCCGCTGCGGCGGCTTTGCCAGCAGCGTGCAGTGCCGGCACAAGTCCTATCACTTCGTCGATCTGTCGCTGGGGCATACGGCCTACGATCCGGCGGCGCCCGGCGCCGGGCCGACCGACCTGGTCCATGCCATCAATGCCAGCCTGATCGTGCTGGGGGGCGGCAAGTCACCGGCGCCCTTCGACCTGCGTGGCCAGCGCGAGGCGCTGCGCCTGCTGACCCACTACCTCGGTGACCTGCACCAGCCGCTGCATGTCGGCTCGATCTATCTCGACGATGCCGGCCGCCCGTTGGACCCGGCCACCGAGCAGGAGGCGCACGATCACAGCAATGCCGGCGGGAATTCGATCATGGTCGGCACAAGCAAGCTTCACGGCCTCTGGGACGATGTGTCCGACAAGCTGCTCAAGCAGATGGTCAGTGGCCCCGGCCTGGCCGAGGCCCGCGCGGTGCCGGCCGCCCGGGGCGCGATGGCCCAATGGGCGGCCGACTGGGCCGGCGAGAGCGTCGCGCAGGCCGGCAAGGCCTTCAAGGGCCTGAAAATGGGCGCCAAGCGCAACGGGGCCAGGGGCGACGAGTGGCCGGCCACGGCCACCGACCCCGACTACCGCCAGACCCGCGAGGTGCTGCAGCACGAGCAACTGGTCAAGGCCGGCGCGCGGCTGGCGCAGATGTTGACGACGCTGTTTCCCTGAAGACGGAGGCCTGCAGCACGGCGGGCGCCAGGTTCGGCTCAGCGTCTGGGCGCTCCGAACAGCCCGCGCGAGATTGCGCAAAAGCCGCGTCCAGGGAGGGCATATCGCGGCGAATCGGTGCTGCTGCGCTCCTACGATGTGTGCCCGCCAACACCTGCAGGACCGCATCATGCTTGATCACGTTTCACTGGGCACCCATCGCTATGCCGATGCCGTGGCTTTCTACCGCCGGGCACTGGCGCCGCTGGGCATGGAATTGCTGCGCGACACCGGTGCCGAGGCGGCCTTCGGCACGCCCGAGCAGTGGGCCTTCTTCCTGTACCCGGTGGCCGACAGCGAGCCGGTGCTGGCCAAGGGCACCCATCTGGCGCTGGCCGCCGCTTCCCGGTTGGCCGTGCACGGGGCCCACCAGGCCGCGCTGGCCGCCGGTGCGGCCGACATCTTCACCCCGCGCGAGCGGCCCGACATCAGCCCGACCTACTTCGGTGCGATGTTCAACGATCTCGACGGCCATCGCCTGGAGGTGGTGACCAACGCGGCCTGAGGCGGCGCGAGGCTAGACTTGATGCATGCCTTCTCTTGAACGTCTAGACCGCTTTGACCGCCAGCTGCTCAACCTTGTCCAGGAGGATGCGGGACAGACCACCGAACGCCTGGCGGAGCAGATACCGCTGTCGCCCTCGGCCATCCAGCGGCGCCTGCGCCGCCTGCGCGAAGAGGGCGTGATTGCCCGGGAGATCGCGGTCGTCGATGCGCGCAAGGTGGGCTCCTCGACCCTGTTCGTGGTTTCACTGAAGGTGGAGCGGGAGCGGCCCGAGCTGCTGGGTGAGTTGCGCAGCTGGCTGGCTGCGCAAGAGCATGTGCAGCAGGCCTTCTATGTGACGGGCGAGGCTGACTTCGTGCTCATCATCTCCGCCCCCGACACGGCGACCTACGATGCCCTGATGGTCCGGCTGGTCAGCGACAACCCCAATGTCGAGCGCTTCACCACCAATGTGGCGCTGAGCGTGGTCAAGCGCGGGTTGACGATTCCGGTGCCCTTGAACGAGCCGGACTGAGCCGGGAAATCTCGGCCATCACCGGCCCCGTCAACCGCCGTCGTCGAGCTCCGGGTAGTGGCGGAAGATGCCCTGCTCGTTGAACGGAATGCGCCGTTCGCTGGCCAGATAGGCGGCCACCCGGGGCAGCGCGGCCACGCGCTGATGCAGCTGCGTCACTTCGGGCGTCTCGGCCAGTGCCCGCGCCGCGGCGGTCGGGAAGGCATAGCGCAGGCCCTCGACCAGCTGAAACAGTGACAGATCGGCGTAGCTGAGCTTGCCGCCGACGAGATTGCGCGAGCCGGCCGGATTGCGCGCCACGATGCGCTCGAACCACTGCAGGAACTTGGGCATGCGCTCGCCGCAGAACGCCCTGGCCCGGCGCAGCGCCTCGGGCTTCTGGTCCTCGTAGTACAGACCGCTGCCGACCGGATGGTGGGTGTCGTGCGCCTCGGTCACCATATCGGCGATGGTGAGCTGGATCTGCTGGGTCCAGACGCGCGCCTGCTCGTTGCGGGCCACCAGCTTCAGCTGCGGCCCGAGGTGGTTCAGGATGGCCGCGGTCTGCCCGACCACGATATTGCCGTCCTTGAGGAAGGGCGGCGCGAAGGGCGGCGTCGTCAGCCGGTCGTCCTGCAGGCAGCGCAGCATCGCCGGCAGGCCCCGCCCGGCGTCTTCCGAGCCTCGCGCCACGTCGACGTAGGCCGCCCCCGCAGCTTCCAACGCCAAGCGCACGAATTCGCCTCGACCCTGGATGGTCGGCCAGTAATGAAGTTCATATGTCATGGGGCGGACTGTAGCCGGCCTTCGGTGGCCACCCTGGCGGCCGTGCGCAGGCGGGCCGCGTCGCGCCCCGGTGGCGCGCCGAACAGGCGGCTGTACTCGCGGCTGAATTGGGATGGGCTGTCGTAGCCCACGCTGAAGCCCACCGCCGCAATGTCTTCCGACTCGGCCAGCAGCCGGGTGCGCGCGGCCTGCAGCCGTATCAGCTTCTGGTATTGCAGCGGGCTCATGGTCGTGACGGCGCGAAAGTGCCGGTGAAACGAGGACGCACTCATGGCCACCATCTCGGCCAGTGCTTCGATGCGCACCGGCTTGGCATGGTGGGCCCGTATCCAGCGGATCGCCCGGCTGATCTGGGACAGCCGGCTGTCGGCCAGGCCGATCTGCCGCACCATCGCGCCCTGTTCGCCATTCAGCAGCCGCCAGAGAATCTCACGCTCCAGCATCGGGGCGAGCACGGCCGCATCGCGTGGCCGGTCCAGCAGCCGCAGCATGCGTATCACCGGTTCGAGCAGCTCGGCCGGCGCGTTGCTGACGCCGAACCCTGCCGGCTCGGTAGTCGCTTGATCGCTGCCGGCCATCTCTAGCAGCAGGCTGGTGATGGCGGTCGGCTTCAAGGTCAGGCCGACGGCGAGATAGGGCTCATCGGGGCTGGCCTGGAACACATGGCCCGCGATGGGCAGATCGACCGAGACCACCAGATACTGCCCTGCGCCGTACTCGAACACCTGGTCGCCCAACACCGCCCGCTTGGCGCCCTGGGCCACCACCGCAAAGATGGGCTCCATCACATGATGAGCCAGTTCGGTGGGCGCATCGACCGATATGGCCCGGATGCCAGACGCCGTCGGGGGCGCCTGTGCCGACCCCGCATGGCGGGCAATCAGCAAGCGAAGTTCGTCGATAGGTTCCATGGTGCCACCGTAACCGGCGCACGTTGCGGGCGCAAGGGCTGCAGGCATTGACCGCCTCGGGTTGGCAGGATCGTGCAAGAGCCAGGCAGCATAGTGCTACCGCGAAACCCTCGCCGGGCGCTCCAATGCACGCTTGCCCCTTCAAGGAGTTTTTGATGCAAAAGACATGGTTCATCACCGGCGCGAGCCGGGGCCTCGGTGCTGAAATTGCCAGGGCAGCCCTGCGTGCGGGCGACCGCGTCGTCGCTGCGGGCCGCAGCCGGGCGGCGGTGAGCGACTGCCTCGGGCCGGACAGCGATCAGCTGCTGGCGGTGGAGCTCGATGTCAACAACGAGGCGCAGGCGCAGGCCGCCGTCGATGCGGCGGTGCTTCGATTCGGCAGCATCGACGTGCTGGTCAACAACGCCGGCTACGGCCATCTCGGCCTGTTTGAAGAGACTTCGGTGCAGGATGTGCAAACGCAGTTCGGCACCAATCTGTTCGGCGTCTTCAGCGTGACGCGGGTGGTGCTGCCCATCATGCGCGCGGCGCGCAAGGGCCGCATCTTCAATATCTCGTCATTGGCGGGCATGCGCGGCACCTCGTTCGGCTCGCTGTACTGCTCGAGCAAGTTCGCGCTCGAGGGGTTTTCAGAATCCCTGGCGCAGGAGATCGCGCCGTTCGGCATCCGGGTCGTGATCGTCGAGCCGGGTCCGTTCCGCACCGACTTCCTGAGCGCCGAATCGGTTCACTTTGCGGCCCATGCGGTGGCCGACTATGACGAGGCCCGGGCCAGCCTGCGCGCCTCGTTCGAGCAGCGCAACGGCCGCCAGCCCGGTGATCCGATCAAGCTGGCCGAGGCCCTGGTGCTGTTGGCCAATGAGGCGGAGCCACCGCTGCGCTTCGTGGCCGGTTCCATCGCCTTCGATGCGATCAGTGCCAAGCTCAGCGATATGCAGGCCGAACTCGTCCGCTGGCGGCCGCTCAGCGTCGGTACCGACGGCGACTACGCGCGGTGACAGATCCTTCTGGTCTATCGGCGCACCATCCGGTCAAATACGCAGTCCAAGGCGGCATCCAGATCCTGGCAGCGTCCGGTGTGCACTGCCGA
>Ga0187844_10001754_pt1 | contig 16135 bp, 15 predicted proteins | sample SpaLakP09_SKY_50_FD_134517 | JGI IMG/M metagenome (GOLD analysis project Ga0187844, IMG submission 134517) | Oligotrophic lake water microbial communities from Sparkling Lake, Wisconsin, USA - SP09_SKY_50 | ecosystem: Environmental > Aquatic > Freshwater > Lake | place: USA: Sparkling Lake...
GCTGCCGCGCGCGGCAGCCGAGCCCAAGGTGCCTCCAGCGGTGCCGACAGGGCAGGGCGCCCCGGTGCTATCCGTGCGCGACCTGCGCGTGCGCTTCGCGCTGAAGGTGCCGCTGTTCCACCGCGGCCCACGCCACTTCGACGCCGTCGACGGCGTCAGCTACCAGCTGCAGGCCGGCCGCACGCTGGCCCTGGTAGGTGAGTCCGGCTGCGGCAAGACGACCTCCGGCAAGGCCATCGTCCAGCTGCTGCGCCGCCAGGCCCAGATCAGTGGCCAGGCGCTGTTCGACGGCCAGGACCTGTTCCAGCTCAGCGGTGCGGCGCTCGTGAAGGCGCGCCGCAGCATCCAGATCATTTTTCAGGACCCGTTCGCCTCGTTGAACCCGCGCATGCGCGTGGCCGAGGTGCTGGAAGAAGGCCTGATCGCATTGCGCCCCGAATTGGATGCTGCCGCCCGGCGCGAGCGCCTGCACACGCTCATCGACCAGGTCGGCCTGCGCCGCGATGCGCTGCAGCGCTGGCCGCACGAGTTCTCCGGCGGCCAGCGCCAGCGCATCGCCATCGCCCGCGCGCTGGCGGTGGAGCCCAAGCTCATCGTCTGCGATGAGCCGACCTCCGCGCTGGACGTTTCGGTGCAGGCCCAGATCCTCAACCTGTTGCGCGACCTGCAACGCGAGCAGGGCCTGTCCTATCTCTTCATCACCCACAACATCGGCGTCGTCGAATACATCGCTGATGACATCGCCGTGATGCAGCGCGGCCGCATCGTCGAGCAGGGCGCTTGCGCCGACGTGCTGGTCCGGCCGAGCGAGGGTTACACGCAGAACCTGCTCGCCGCCGTGCCGCGGCTGATAGTCACGGGTTGAACCCGTCGCGCAGCCGCAACGCCTAGGGCGCTCGCTCTAGGGGTGGTAACTCTAGGAAACCCAAGAAAATCAAGGGTTTACGAAAACCAATTCGGGTCCTAGGGAGATTTACCGGGCGGGTTCCATGTTGCACCCGCACAAACTCCCCCACCCCCCCAAATCTGAGCCTACCGCTCAGACCAAGGAGTGACCCGCACCCCGGGTCAGTACCGCCACGTTACCGGGCGGTTCCTCGTCTCTATAAGGAGCCTCAATGTTCAAAGTCACCACCATCAGCAGTGCCATCCTGGTCCTGGCTGCCAGCTCGGCTCTCGCCCAAGAAGCCGAAAAGCTCGAGCGCATCCAGATCACCGGTTCCAGCATCAAGCGCGTCGAATCCGAAACCGCCTTGCCGGTCACCGTCATTTCACGCGACGCGATCGAGAAGTCCGGCGCCACGAATATCGAAGACATTCTTCGCCGCCTGTCGGTGAACTCCGCGCAGCTGTCCGACTCCACGCAAGGTGCGGGCTACGCCACCAGCAACGCCAATCTGCGTGGCCTGGGTGCCAATTCCACGCTGGTGCTGCTGAACGGCCGCCGCCTGGCGGGCCACCCCTTCGGCTCCATTGGCGGCTCGGTCGCGGTGGACTTGAACAGCATTCCCTTCGCGGCCATCGAGCGCATCGAAGTGCTGCGTGATGGCGCGTCTGCCGTCTACGGCACCGACGCCGTTGCCGGCGTGATCAACTTCATCACGCGCAAGGACTACAGCAATGGCGAGCTGACCCTGCGCTACGGCGCCACCGAGAAGAACGTCGGCGGCAAGGAGCATGGTGGCTCGCTGGCCTTCGGTACCGGCAACCTGGACAAGGACGGCTACAACTTCCTGGTCACAGCCAACTACAAGGAACAGGGCCGCATCGAGGCCGCCAAGCAGGGCTGGTACTGGCGCCATGCCACTGAAGTGCCCGGCTCCATCCCCCCGACTTCGTTCCGTGCCTATCCCGGCCGCTTGATGGACATCGGCATCTCGCCCGGTGCCTATACCAATCCCGGCGCCAACATGGTGGCCTGCGACCCGGCCAACACGGTTGTGCAAGTTGCCGGCAAGGCGCCCAACGGCACGGACGACGTCAAGCGCTGCCGTGCTGTCTACGCGGCCATGCTGGACAACCTGCCCGACAGCACCAAGACCGACCTGTTTGCGCGCGGCACCTTCCGCATCGACGCCGACAACCAGTGGTTCGTCGAAGCCTCCGCAGCGCGCAACCACACCACCGGCCGTGCCGCCCCGACGCCTGTCGACGGCTCTGCGATGAAGGTGGGGGCTGACGGCAACTACCCGAACGTGCTGATGCCCATCACCAGCAAGTACTTCCCGACGGCCCTGCTGACCCGCCTGGGCTACACGCCGGCGGACTACGTGTCGGCCACCATCGGTGGCGTCGGGTACACCGAGATCGCCTATCGCTCGCTGGATCGCGGCAATCGCGTCAGCGACAACACCAATGAACAGTACCGCGTCGTCGTCGGCGCCACCGGCCTGTTCTCCGGCTGGGATTACGACATCGGCCTGAACGTCGCCCAGGCGCGCGGCACGCTGAACTACAGCGGCTACCTGCTGCAGGAGCCCTTCCTTGCCGCGATGAAGACCGGCAACCTGAACCCCTTCGGCCCCAACGACGCCACCGGCGTCGCGCTGCTGGACGGCGCGGCGCTGGAAGGCAAGGTCCGCCAGTCCAAGGGCACGACCGTGGTGTTCGACGCCAAGCTCAGCCGTGAGCTGATGAAGATGGACGGCGGCATGATGGCCATCGCCTTCGGCGTCGACCTGCGTCGCGAAAAGGCGGACGACAAGCCGACCAATGCCGAGTACTCCAAGGGCTCGCACATCGGCGGTGAAGGCTCCGTGCCCGCCACCTCGGCCAGCCGCACCGTTTCGGCAGTCTTCAGCGAACTGTCGCTGCCGTTCGCAAAGGGTTGGGAAGCCGCAGTGGCTGCTCGCTATGATAAGTACAGTGACTTCGGCGGCAGCTTCAACCCGCGCGTTGCGCTGCGCTTCCAGCCGAGCAAGGAAATGCTGTTCCGTGCCAGCGCCGGCACCGGCTTCCGCGCCCCCACGCTGTGGGACGTGAACAGCCCGGTGTCCAACACCAACACCGCTGACCCGCAGGTCGACCCGGATTGCCCGGCCGGCAAGGCGGACAGCCCGCTGTGCAACACGCAGTTCAACGTCCAGCTGTCCAGCTCCAAGAGCCTGAAGCCTGAGAAGAGCCGTCAGTTCGCCTTCGGCGCCGTGTTCGAGCCCATCCGCGACATCAGCGTCGCGGTGGACTACTGGAACATCATGAAGAAGGACCAGATCGGCGTCATCTCCGGCGACACACTGATGGCTGAGCCGGGTCTGTACACCAAGTACAAGAGCCGGGTCAAGCGCACCACGGCAGGCTTCATCTCCATCATCGAGACGCCGGTCGAAAACCTGGGTGAGCTGAAGACTTCGGGCATCGACATCGACATCAAGTCGGCAGTGCGCCTTGGCAACTTTGGTCGCCTGGGCATTGGCCTCGCCGCCACGCGTACGCTGAAGTACGAACTGCAGAACGGCAAGGATCTGCCGTTCACCGACTACGTCGGCAAGTCCCTCGGCGGCAACCCGCCTGTCCCCGAATGGCAGCACACGCTGTCGTTTGACTGGACGCTGGGGTCGTGGAACGTGGCGCTGGAGAACGTCTTCACCAAGGGTTGGGAAGAGTCTGCGGCTGTGGTCAACACCAACCTCGGTGTCGACGCGCCTTACCAGGTCAAGAACACCAGCCGTTGGAACCTCGCCGTCAGCTACCGCGGCTTCAAGGATCTGCGCCTGAGCCTGGGCGCGCGCAACGCCTTCGACCAGGATCCGCCGTTCGTGGCCTCGTCCAGCTACGGCTCCCATGCCGCCGGTTTTGCGGGTTCCTTCGCCGATCCGCGTGGCCGTTTCATCTACGGCACCGTGAGCTATCAGTTCAAGTGATCTGAAATCGTAGACAGGCCTGCCCGCCCGCAAGGGCGGCAATTTAAAGGGGGACGTGTCCAGCACGTTCCCCTTTTTGTTTGCCAGGTGAATTGAGCTTGCGTGCTCCGCATTTCTGGTAATTCGACGCTTGTAATCACCCTGTTTCGTCTGTCCGGGTTACCCCCAAGAGGGGGGCAGAACTGGGGGGCTAAGATGACGTCAAGGCCAAGTTCGGCCGGAGGTGTGGGTTTTCCGCATCTGGATCGTGGCGATGAAACGCGTGCCCGACGGCTGTTGCCACCGGGCGTTTTTTTTGGCCATAACAGGTGTGGAGAATCGTTGGGCATCCCGGGCGAACTGCGTGTTTTCGACGAGGCGGACGAGTACTTTCCGCGATCTAGAATGCATGCCCTTCGGGGGCTATTCGACGGCAGGAGCGCAACTTCCGCCATTGCACAGTGGCCACTTTCCAGAGAGTCATTGACTGTGATTTGTAGTTGCAAGAAGGAGCGCGCATGAACTTTGCGCAGGAGAAGCAAGGCGCATCCCGGTTCACGGGTTTTGGCGTCGTTGTCCTGATTCACGTCGTGGCCATCTACGCGCTGGCCACTGGTTTGGTGAAGGACGTGGTCAAGAAGGTCACCGGTCCCATCGACGTCAAGGTGATCGAAGAGAAGGTCAAGCCGCCGCCGCCGCCTGAGAAGGTTGTGCCGCCGCCGCCGGACCTCAAGGCTCCGCCGCCGCCCTTCGTGCCGCCGCCTGAATTCCAGGTGACCGCGCCGGCGCCGCCGGCCCCCGCGATTGCGTCGACACAGGTCGCACCGCCCGCAGTGAGCGAAATTCGTCCGGCGCCTGCCGCTGCGCCGGCTGCTCCGGTCGCCGCACCGCGCCCTGCCAAGGTCACGGCCGGCATGGTGTGCACGAAGATGGGCAAGCTTGAGGCGCCGTCGGTCAACTGGAGCGGCGAAGCCCTCTACAAGGCTGTCGCCACCGTCAAGGCCGGTCGGGTCACGTCGGTGGAAATCACCGCGCTGCGTGGCGGCGTGGACCGTAAGGCCCAACGCACGTTGACTCAGGCGATCAGCCAGCACTTGCAGGAAACCTACGAATGCCCGGGCGATCATGTGTTCGAGCAGGAGTTCCAGTTCAAGATCGAGTAAGAAATACCCGCCTCGAACCCCTGGCGCCGCGCTTCAGTGGCGCATCCAGAACGTATCAAACCAGAATCTTTCCCTAGGAGTTGACTCCATGATTTCTCGCATCACCGGCTTCCTTGCCGCAATCGCCATGGCCGCAACCCTGGCCGCCTCGCCTGCCCACGCGCAAGATCAGAAGCCGGCCGACGCTGCCTCGGCCGCTGTGGTTGACGCGGCTGCCGCTCCGGCAGCTGCTGCCTCCAAGGCCGCAGAAAACCCCTACAGCCTGACCAACATCCTGGCCCACGGCAACGTGGTCGACCAGGCCGTGCTGGTGCTGCTGGGCATCATGTCCATGGGCTCCTGGTACATCCTGGTCGTGCGCCTGTGGGACACGGCCAAGCTGGGCTCTGAAGCCAAGGAAGTCCGCGCCACCTTCTTCAAGAAGGCCAGCCTGGCTGATGGCGTCAAGAGCCTGAAGGAAGAAAGCGCCTTCCGCTACATCGCCACGGCAGCCATCGACGCCTCGGAGCACCATGAAGGCGCCCTGACCGAGAACATCGACCACAGCAGCTGGGTGACGATGAACGTCGAACGCGCTGTCGCCGACGTCAACACCAAGATCTCCGCCGGCCTGGGTTTCCTGGCAACCGTGGGTTCGACCGCCCCCTTCATCGGCCTGTTCGGTACGGTGTGGGGCATTCTGAACGCGCTGACCGCCATCGGTCTGGCTGGTCAGGCTTCCATCGACAAGGTTGCCGGCCCCGTGGGCGCCGCGCTGATCATGACCGCCATCGGTCTGTTCGTTGCTGTGCCGGCCGTGCTGGGCTACAACTGGCTGGTCAACCGCAACAAGAGCGTCATGAGCCAGGTTCGTTCGTTTGCAGGTGACCTGCACGGCGTGCTGATGGGCAACCGCTCCGTCTCCAAGCGCTAATCCCTGAGTTGAAGCTCATCCAGGAGCCAATGCCATGGGCATGAACGTCTGATCCTCCTCCGGCGATGACGAAGTGGTCTCGGCCATCAACACCACGCCCCTCGTGGACGTGATGTTGGTGCTGTTGATCATCTTCCTCATCACCGTGCCGGTGGTGACCCAGTCGATCGCGGTGAATCTCCCCAAAGAGACCAACCAGATCCGAGTCACCAAGCCGGAAAACATCGAACTCTCGGTCAGCAAGGACGGCGACGTCTACTGGGGCACGAAGCTGGTTCCTGACATGGAGGAGCTCGTGAAGCGCCTCGGCAAGGAATCGGTCAAGAACCCGCAGCCCGAGGTGCATATCCGCGGCGACGATAAATCCCGCTACGAGTCGGTCGGTCGTGTGATCTTCGCCTGCCAGCGTGCGGGCATCATGAAGATCAACTTCGTCACCGAGCCGCCTGCTCGTAACTGATCCCAGGAGCCAAGCATGGGAATGAATGTTGGAAGTTCGTCGGCTGGCGGTGAGCCCGATGTCATCATGGACGTCAATACGACGCCCCTGATTGATGTGATGCTGGTGTTGTTGGTGATGCTCATCATCACCATCCCCATCCAGCTGCACACCGTCAACCTTGACATGCCGCCGCCGAGCTCGAACCCGCCGCAGCAAGACCCTGTGGTGCATACCGTCATGATTGACTTCGACGGTACGGTCTATTGGGACGAGAACGCGCTGCCGAATCTGGACGCGGTCAACACCAAGATGCAGGAAGTCGGCGCGATGAATATCAGCGAACAGCCTGAGATCCACATCAAGCCGAACAAGCTCGTCGACTATGGTGTCGTGGCTGCGGTGATGGCTTCGGCCCAGCGCAACAGCGTCAAGAAGATGGGCATGGTTGGTAACGAGCAATACGTCAAGTGACGTGGTCTCGGGCCAGTTGACGCCGATACTTTGATGCGCGCTGCCCGAAAGGGTGGCGCGTTTTTGCTTTGCAGGAGAGCAAGTTGAAGACTTTGAAAACCGTGGTGGCTGTCGCCGTTGGCGTGCTGGCCCTGTCCCTGAACGGCGCGCCTGGCGCCGAATTCGGCTTCAGCCAGGCCGCTGCCCAGGATAGCGTCCGCAAGGAAGTCGGTACCCCGCTGCAAGACGCCGGCAAGCTGCTCAAGGCCGGCAAGGCCAAGGAAGCCCTGGCCAAGGTGCGTGACGCCGAAGCGGTAGGTGGCCGCACGGCTGCCGAGAACAACGCCATCGAAGGCATCCGATTCTCGGCTGCGATGGTGGCCAACGAGCCCGACACGATGGTGCGCTCCTTCGAGGCACTGAAGGGGGCGGGCAAGCTGTCCGGCGCCCAGCAACTCCAGTACATGGAAGCCATTGCCGGCACCTATCTGCGCAACCGCGACAGCGCCAAGGCGCTGAGCTGGGCGCAGCGCTACTTCAAGGAAGGTGGCAGCAGCCCGACGATGAAGCAGGTGCTGCAGAACGCCCAGTTCGCCTCCGGCGACATGACCGGTGCGATCAAGGACACGCTGGAAGAGATCTCCGCTGACGAGCGCGCCGGCCGTGCACCGTCCAAGGACAAGCTCAACCTCCTGCTCTACGCGGCCCAGAAGAAGGGCGACGCCAACGCCGAAGGCATCGCAACCGAGAAGCTGCTGAACTACTACCCGGATCCCAAGCTCTGGAACCAGATCCTGGGCGGCCTGCCGCAGAAGAAGAGCTTCGACAGCAGCCGCTACGCGCTGGACCTCTATCGCCTGCGCCTTGCCACCGGCAACATGTCGCGTGGTGCCGAGGACTACATGGAGATGGCCCAGTTGGCGGCTCAGGCCGGCTATCCGGAAGAGGGCAAGCAGGTCGTGGACAAGGGCCTGGCCGCCGGTGTGCTGGGGCAAGGTGCCGAAGGCGCCCGCCACAAGCGCCTGGCCGACCTCATGATCAAGAAGATCGGCGAGGCCAAGGCCGGCGCAGCCGCCAACGAGAAGGCCGCTGCGGACGCCAAGGACGGCAATGATTTCGTGAAACTGGGCCTCGCCAATGCCTTCGGCGGCAATGCCAAGAAGGGCATCGAGCAGATTCAGCAAGGCATCGAAAAGGGCAACCTGAAGCGACCCGAGGACGCCAAGCTCTACCTCGGCCTGGCTTACCAGTTGGGCGGCGAGGGCGCCAAGGCTCAGGCGGCCTGGAAATCGGTCAAGGGCTCCGAAGGTGCTGCCGACCTGGCTCGCCTGTGGGTCATCCAGTCGCGCAAGCGCTGATCCCTGCGGCAAGCCAAGCCAAAGCGAAACGGGCCTGGTGCGAACCAGGCCCGTTTTTCATTCCGGCCGGATTATTTCGGTGCCAGGCGAATGGCCCCGTCCAGGCGGATGACCTCGCCGTTCAGCATCTCGTTCGTGACGATCTGGTGCACCAGCTTGGCGTAGTCCAGAGGCGTGCCCAGGCGGCTCGGGAAGGGCACGCTGGCCGCCAGCGCGTCCTGCACCTCCTGAGGCATGCCAAAGAGCATCGGCGTGCCGAAGATGCCAGGCGCGATGGTCATGTTGCGTATGCCGTTGCGCGCCAGGTCGCGGGCGATGGGCAGCGTCATGCCGACCACGCCGCCCTTGGAGGCCGAATAGGCGGCCTGGCCGATCTGGCCGTCGTAAGCAGCGACGGAGGCCGTCGAGATCAGCACACCGCGTTCGCCGGTCGGCTCGGGTTCGTTCCTGGCCATCGCTTCAGCGGCCAGGCGGATCATGTTGAACGTGCCGATCAGGTTGACCGTGACGGTCTTGCTGAAGGCTGCGAGCGGGTGGGCGCCGTCCTTGCCGACCGTCTTGATGGCTGGCGCGATGCCGGCGCAGTTCACCAGGCCGACGAGCTTGCCGAGAGCGGTGGCAGCTGCGACAGCCGCCTGGCCATCGGCCTCCTGGCTGACGTCGCACTTGATGTAGACGCCGCCGATCTCAGCGGCCACGGCCTGGCCGCGTTCGGCCTGCAAGTCCGCGATGACGACCTTGGCGCCGTGGCTGGCCAGCATGCGGGCCGTCCCTTCGCCGAGTCCCGAGGCGCCGCCGGTGACGATGAACACCTTGCCTGCGATTTCCATGGTGAGGATCTCCTGGTTGACGTAAACGTCAATTGTCGCCAACAAAAAAGCCGCAGGGCCCGCGCGCTGCGGCTTGGCTGCAATGAAGCAGGGATCAGGCCAGCGCGGCCAGCGCGCGGCGCGTGATGTCGTCGACCGAGCCCAGGCCCTCGATGCGCCGGTACTGGGGAGCGCTGGCGTCGCCGGTGGCGGCCCATTGCGAGTAGTAGTCGACCAGCGGGCGGGTCTGGGCGGAGTAGACGTCCAGGCGCTTCTTGACGGTCTCTTCCTTGTCGTCGTCACGCTGCACCAGGGCCTCGCCGGTCGCATCGTCCAGGCCTTCGACCTTGGGCGGGTTGAACTTCACGTGGTAAGTGCGGCCCGAGGCCGGGTGCGAGCGGCGGCCGCTCATGCGTTCGATGATGGCGTCGAAGGGGACGTCGATCTCGAGTACATAGTCCAGCTTCACGCCGGCAGCCTTCATGGCGTCGGCCTGGGGAATGGTGCGGGGGAAACCGTCGAACAGGAAACCTGCGGCGCAGTCCGGCTGGGCGATGCGTTCCTTGACCAGGTCAATGATCAAGTCGTCGCTGACCAGGCCGCCGGACTTCATGACGGCATCGGCCTTGAGACCCAGCGGTGTGCCGGCCTTGACGGCTGCGCGCAGCATGTCGCCGGTGGAGATCTGCGGAATGCCGAACTGCTTGCAGATGAAGGCCGCTTGGGTGCCTTTGCCGGCGCCCGGGGCGCCCAGAAGAATCAATCGCATGGGTCTCCTCGTTGTGTCGGGATCGTTAAAAACGTCCCGCCTCGATCAGCGACGAAGTATCGCATGTGGCCTTTCGCCGGCCTGACGCCAGAGAGCCGTTCAGGCTTGCAGCAGGTGCCTGACGCGCTCCAGATCTTCGGGTGTGTCCACACCCGGCCCGGGTCGCTCGGTGCTGATGTGCACGGCGATGCGCTCGCCATGCCAGAGCACGCGCAACTGCTCCAGCGATTCGATCTGCTCCAGCGGGCTGACTGCCAGCGTGGGGAAGCTGCGCAGAAAGCCTGCGCGGTAGGCGTAAAGGCCGACATGGCGCAGCGCCTGGTTGGGCTGGCCGGCGCCATCACGCCACCAGGCGATGGGTGCCCGCGAGAAATAGAGGGCGCGGCCGGCCTTGTCGGTGACGAGCTTGACGACGTTGGGGTTCGCGAACTCTGAAGGGTCGGTCAGTGCGTGGGCGACCGTGGCCATCACGCAGTCGCGCTGCGCTGCCAGTGTCGCGGCACAGGCGTCGATCATGCCCGGCGCGATCAGCGGCTCGTCGCCCTGCACGTTGACGACCATGGCATCGTCGGCCAGGCCCAGTTGCTCGACGGCCTCGGCGAGGCGGTCGCTGCCGGAGGGGTGGTCGGCGCGCGTCATCAACGCTCGCACGCCGTGGGCGTCGCAGGCGGCGGCGACTTCGGGTGCATCGGTCGCGACAACGACCTGGCTGGCGCCCGACTCGGCAGCTCGATTCGCCACGCGCACGATCATCGGTAGGCCGGCGATGTCGGCCAGCGGTTTGTTCGGCAGGCGCGTCGACGCGAGGCGCGCCGGGATGATGACGGTAAAGCTCACGGCGCCAGCACGACCGGCGGCGGGGCAGCGTCGGGGTCCCAGGGCTTGGCCTCGCTTTCCAGCATCAGCGGGATGCCGTCGCGGATGGGGAAGGCCAGGCGGTCGGCGCGGCAAGCGAGCGCGGGCAACTCCAGGCCGGCGCCTTCGCGCAGCAAGGTCAGCGGGCTCTTGCACAGCGGGCAGACCAGCATTTCGATGAGGCGTTGATCCATCAGGCGAGCAGGGAGAGTCGTTGAAGTTGGGCATCCAGCGCGGCCTCGAAGCCGGCGCCGGGCGAGAAGTCTAGCGCCACGACCCAGACCGGCAGAGAGCCAATGCGCTCGGGCGGCAGCTTGACGGCATCCTTCTCGGTCAGGACGACGCCAGCCACGCCTGGGCTCCAGGGCAGCGTGGCGTAGTCGGCGTGGTCGGGCAGGGCGAGCGTGTCGACCTTCAGGCCCTGTTCAGCCAGCATGTCGAAGAAGCGTTGGGGCCGGGCGATGCCGGCGGCAGCCAGCAGGCCCGGTTGGTCGTGCAGCGCAAGCAGCGTGTCGGTCGTGGCGGGCTCGCCGGCCCACCAGCCGGCCAGCGAGACGGCACCCGTCAGGCGCCGCTCGGCAACGAAGCCGGGCAGGGCGGCGCTGGGCTGTCGCGCGTTGTAGACGACGAGCTGGTCGGCCGCCGCCGCTTCGGGCGGCTGGCGCAGCGGGCCGGCGGGCAGCAGCCGGCCGTTGCCCAGACCGCGTTCGTCGAAGACCAGCAGGCTCAAAGCGCGCGGCAGCCGCCAGTGCTGCAGGCCGTCGTCGCTGACGAGCAGGTCCAGTTCGGGGTGGGCCGCGAGAAGCGCGCGGGCGGCGGCGACGCGGTCACGGCCGACGGCCACCGGCACTCGGCCACGCAGGTGGATGAGCAGCGGTTCGTCGCCCACTTCATGGGCTGTGGAGGCGCTGCTGACGAGGCGAACGTCATCACCCTCGCGACCGTAGCCGCGCGATACGACGCCCGCCTTGAGCCCGCGCGCGTCCAGCAGTTCCAGCAGGGCCAGCGTGGTGGGCGTCTTGCCCGCACCGCCGACGATCCAGTTGCCAACGACGATGACCGGCACGGGCAGCGTCTCGGTGCGCTTCAGGCCAAGGCGGTAGGCCAGCGTGCGCAGGGCAAGCAGTGCGCGGTAGACCCAGCTCAGTGGCAGCAGCGCGGCGGACAGCGGCCCACCGGTCAGCCACTGAGCCTGGAGCCGATCAGCGAGCGTCTGTCTGAGCGGCGAAGGTGACACGGGTCAGGCCGACACGGCGGGCCGCGTCCATCACGTTGATGACGGCCTGGTGGGGTGTGGCGGCGTCGGCCGAGATGATGATCGAAGCCTCGGCGTTGCCGCCGGAGGCCTGACGCAGCGCAGCGATCAGCAACTCCACCGAGCGGCCTTCCACGGGCTGGCGGTTGATGACGAAACGTCCATCGGCGGCGATGCCGACGATGACTTCCTGCGGCCGGTCCTTGAGCTTGTCCGCATCGGCCGAGGGCAGCGTGATCTGCAGCTCGGTGAACTTGGAATACGTTGTCGACAGCATCAGGAAGATCAGTATCACCAACAGCACGTCGATGAAGGGGATCAGGTTGATCTCCGGCGGCTCGCGGTGGGGTGAGCGGAATCGCATCGCGTTCTTGTCAGTCTCAGACGGTGTAGCGGCGCAGCTGGCCCAGCAGGCGGTCGGCGGCGGCTTCGAGTTCCAGCACGTACTCCTCGATCTTGCCGCGGAAGTAGCGGTAGAACATGAGCGCAGGAATGGCGATCATCAAACCGAATGCGGTGTTGTAGAGCGCGATCGAGATGCCGTGTGCCAACTGGGCGGGGTTGCCGCCACCGGGTGTCTGGCTGCCGAAGATCTCGATCATGCCGACCACGGTGCCCATCAGGCCCAGCAGCGGCGCAGCCGTGGCAATGGTGCCCAGCGTGTTCATGTAGCGCTCGAGCTGGTGCACGGCGCGGCGGCCGGCGAACTCGAACACCATGCGCAGCTTGCCTTCGGGCATCTGCGGCTCGGCCGTGACGGCGCGCAGGCCCGAGGCCAGCACCTCGCCCAACACCGAGTTCTCGGCCAGGCGGTCCACCATGTCGGGCGCCGGCAGCTGCTGGGCACTGACGTTGAGCACATCCTCCAGCAGGCGCGGCGGCAGCACGCGGCTGCTGCGCAGGCTGGTGAAGCGTTCGATGATCAGGGCCAGCGCCACCACGGAGCACAGGAGCAAGGGCCAGATCGGCCAACCGGCGGCTTGTATGATCGAAAACAAGGGCGTCCCCGTCCAAAAAAACGGCCGCGAAACGGCCAGGAATTGCGCGGGATTATGGACCCTGGCTTGCCTGGTCCGCCCGGTGCTTCAACCCCAGAAGAGCGTTCCCACAATCCACCGTTGCTGTGGACAACTTTGTGGGCAACCCCGCTGGGTGGGGCGGCAGAGGCCGTCAAATCAAGGCCTTGGACAACTTGCCTCAAGATTGAGCAACGGAATTCGAATTGAAAAACAAGGCCTTATGTGCTCATGACGATGCCGTGACAGGCGGCATGGGCCGAAATCGTCCGCCAGCCCAGCATTGGCGCGGCTGTGGACTTCCCGGCCCGCGCCGGCATTGGGTTTGCGCGTGATTGACGGGCGCGAAGCCGCATCAACTCGTCGTGTCTGGGGCGTGGCGGGCCTGCTGGAGGCCGTCAGCCAGAGCCTGGCGGAGCGCTTCTCGGTCGTCGTGGTGGGCGGCGAGATCTCGGGCTTCACGCGGGCGGCCAGTGGTCACTGTTACTTCGGGCTGAAGGACGCCGACGGCCTGAGCGCCAGCCTGCGCTGCGCGATGTTCCGCCGCGCGGCGGCGATGCTGGACTTCACGCCGGGCGATGGATCGCTGGTCGAGCTGCGCGGGCGAGTGGCTGTGTACGAGCCGCGCGGCGAACTGCAGTTCGTCGTCGAGGCCATGCGCCGCGCCGGCGCCGGCACGCTGTATGAGCAGTTCCTGAAGCTGCGGGCGCGGCTGGCGGCCGAGGGCTTGTTCGACGAAGACGCCAAGCGGCCGCTGCCGACGCTGCCACGGCGCATCGGCGTCGTCACGTCCACGGCCGGTGCGGCCCTGCATGACGTGCTGACGGCGCTGGCGCGGCGGGCGCCGCAGGTGGAGGTGGTCATCTACCCGAGCCCCGTGCAGGGGGTGGAGGCGCCGCCGGCGCTCGTCAATGCCTTGCGCATTGCTAACGAGCGGGCCGAGGTGGACGTGCTGCTGCTGGTGCGCGGCGGCGGGTCGCTGGAGGACTTGTGGGCCTTCAACGACGAGCGCGTCGTGCGCGCGGTGGCAACTTCTGCGCTGCCCATCGTCTGCGGCGTTGGCCACGAGACCGATGTGACGCTGAGCGATCTGGCCGCCGACCTGCGCGCACCCACCCCCACGGCCGCCGCCGAACTGGCTGCGCCGTCCCGTGCCGCGCTGCTTCAAATGCTGGCCAGCCTGGAGCGCTCCATCAGCCTGCGCACCGAGCAGCGCCTGCAGAGCCTGGCGCAGCGCCTGGACCGCATCGCGTCGCGCCTGGCCCGGCCGAGCGACACGCTGGCTCGCCAGCGCCGCCTGCTGGAGCTGCTGGCCCAGCGCGCCACAGCGGCGCCGGGCCGGCGTGTCGAGCTGCAGCGCCAGCGCCTGGCTCACCTGGCCCCGCGCCCGGCGCGGGCGTTGACGGAAACGCTGCGCCGCCAGGCCGTGCGGCTGGACGCCTTGCAGGCCCGCCTGCAGGCACTGGACCCCCAGCATGTGCTGGCGCGCGGCTACGCCTGGCTTGACGACGGGCAGGGCGGTGCGATCACTTCCGTGCAGGCTTTGCGGGCCGGCGGCGAAGTGCGCGCCGTGCTGGCCGACGGCAGCGCCGACATGCAAGTTCTGCGGGTACGGGCTTTGCCCGGGAGTTGAGCGGCGCTCCCTACAATCCGCCGCGTCTCCCTTCCCCCCAAACGTTTGAGGATTCCAAGATGGAACACACGCTGCCCCCGCTGCCTTTCCCCATTGACTCGCTGGCCCCGCACTACAGCAAGGAAACGCTGGAGTTCCACCATGGCAAGCACCACAACGCCTATGTGGTCAATCTCAACAACCTGCAAAAGGGCACCGAGTTCGAGAGCAAGACCCTGGAAGAGATCATCAAGACCTCCAGTGGCGGCATCTACAACAACTCGGCCCAGATCTGGAACCACACCTTCTTCTGGAACTGCATGAAGCCGCAAGGCGGTGGCGAGCCCAGCGGCGCGCTGGCGGATGCCATCAACGCCAAGTGGGGCAGCTATGCGGCCTTCAAGGAAGCTTTCGTGAAGAGCGCCGTGGGCAACTTCGGTTCGGGCTGGACCTGGCTGGTCAAGAAGCCGGACGGCACGGTCGACATCGTCAACACGGGTGCCGCCGGCACGCCGCTGACCACCGCCGACACCGCGCTGCTGACCGTCGACGTGTGGGAACACGCCTACTACATCGACTACCGCAACCTGCGCCCGAAGTTCGTCGAGACCTTCCTGTCCAACCTCGTGAACTGGCAGTTCGCGGAAAGCAACTTCGCCTGATCCGTCAGCGCGTGATCGAAAGGCCGGCTCTGCCGGCCTTTTTCATTTTTGCCCCGGCATTCGGGCCGAGCGCCGGGCCGCTCCCAAGCCGGCCCGCGTTGGCGATGTGCTTTCGGCTCAATGCCAAGAGCATCGCCGTCCCCTCGGGGGACCGACCAGAGGCGCCCGCGTCCAGCGTGGCGCAACTGGACGAGGGGCTTGTTACTGCGATACCTGGATCACGCGCCGCACCAGTGGATAGACCTGGTGCTGCCAGCGCCGCCCGCTGAACACGCCGTAGTGGCCCACATTGGGCTGGATGTAGTGGGTGCGCAGGTATTGCTTCAGGTTACTGGCCAGGTCCTGTGCGGCCAGGGTCTGGCCGACCGAGCAGATGTCGTCGCGCTCGCCTTCCACGGTCAGCAGCGCGGTGCGGCGGATGGCGGCCGGGTTCACCTTGCGGCCCTTGAACATCAGCTCGCCGCGCGGCAGGTCGTAGGTCTGGAAGACGCGCTCTACCGTCTCCAGGTAGAAGTCCGCCGCGAGGTCGGCCACGGCCATGTATTCCTCGTAAAACGTGCGCGTGATTTCGGCCTTGTCGAACTCGTCGTTGACGAGGTGCTTGTAGTAGTCCTTGAAGGCGTTGGCGTGGCGGTCCTTGTTCATGCTCATGAAGGCCGACAGCTGCACGAAGCCCGGGTACACGCGTCGACCTGCGCCCGCGTGCTGCCAGGGCACATGGCTGATGAGGATCTTCCTGAACCACTCGATGGGCTTGCTCGTGGCCAGCTGGTTCACGGCCGTGGGGCTGACGCGGCAGTCGATGGGGCCGGCCATCAGCGTCAGGCTGGCAGGCGTGGCGGGGTGGTCGTCCTCGGCCATGATGGCCACGGCGGCCAGCGCGCTGACGCAGGGCTGGCAGACGGCCACGACGTTGGCACCCGGCCCCATGGCGGCCAGGAAGTCGATCAGGTGCTGGGTGTACTCGTCCAGCCCGAAGCGGCCGGCCGACA